>Ga0172373_10002844_pt1 | contig 26074 bp, 24 predicted proteins | sample Lak10m_2_FD_114546 | JGI IMG/M metagenome (GOLD analysis project Ga0172373, IMG submission 114546) | Freshwater microbial communities from Kabuno Bay, South-Kivu, Congo - kab_092012_10m | ecosystem: Environmental > Aquatic > Freshwater > Lake | place: Democratic Republic of the Congo...
GATTGTATTTCGGGGACCTTCGGTCCCCGAGCCCCAGACTAAGGGCTTCGCCCTTAGGAACCCAAAATCAAGGGGCCCCCGCCCTTGGGTTTCAAAGGGGCCCCCGCCCCTGGGTTTCAAAGGGGGCTCCGCACCTTGACAGGGGTCTGGGGACCGAAGGTCCCCAGAATCTAATCTCTTATTCCCTCCCCTCTGGGGAGGGTTAGGGTGGGGTTGTAATGGTGGGCACTGCGTGCCCATTGAAAACTCTATACCGTTAAATAAAACAAATCGCTAGGCAATCGAACTTTTTTGGCATGCTGATACCCATCATCCACCGAACGATACCCAACTGCCATCGCCACCACCGTCGAATACCCTTCCCCCAAATTTAGTATCCGATCATACGCAGATGGATCGATCCCCTCAATCGGACATGTATCCACTTGTAACTGTGCAGCCATTTGCAAACCAAATCCCATCGCTAAATACGCTTGACGCTGGGTCCAAGCCACCGTTGACGGCTGATGACTTAAATACCCGACTATCATCCCACGATACCCATCTAATTGCGCAACATCCATAGAGCGTGTGGCAGCAATTCGATGAATATAATCATGAATCACCGACTCCGATACCTCACTTAATGTTTGAATTACCAATAAATGAGATGCATCGGTAATTTGGGACTGGTTCCATGAGGCCTCTTTTAATTGCTCCCGAATCGAAGAGGATTCCACCAAAACAACCCGAAATGGCTGCAACCCAAAGGAGGTGGGTGCCAATCGCATGGCTTCCAATATCAAATCCATATCAGCATCCGATACACGCTTGGATGGGTCAAATTGTTTGGTGGCATATCGCCAATGTAAATGGTTGGTATTCATCATCTTTATCTCATTTCTATGGTAATGGCCATGGGCTCTTTAACATCAATTAAACAGGGCTCAAACTTAGGGGGGCCCATTTTAGGAATATATTGATTGGAAAATCCACCTCGCTCACGAGGAATAAAAAACGTCATATCCAATTCCCCATTTTCGTTTTCATCATGAAACGCAGCCAAACAATATTTACCGGGTTTGGGTAATTGAACCTTTGCCACCCCTGACTTCTGCAGAATCGGAACATCCACTGTCATGTCATATTTTCTTAAAAAAGAATCTTTTGATGCGTAAACAACAACCCGTATATTCCCCTTATTTGACTTGGCATTTTTGGCCGTTACCGTTAATTCAACAGACCCCAAAACCGGCATCGTCATCATTCCCAACACAGCACCCCATGCAGCCAATTTATTCCACATAATCTAACTCCTTACCAAACGTTTCGGGTAACACCATCACAGCCCCCAAGGCCAATACCGCACATCCCACACTCATGGCTAAAATTAAGTGAGCTGGCGGAAAACGATCATACCCCCAATGAAATAGGATTAACAAGGGAATGACGGACGCCCGTATAAAATTAGGCACCGTTGTCGCCACCGTCGCACGAAGATTGGTACCAAATTGTTCCGCCGCATTGGTGACAAAAATCGCCCAATACCCCACCGAAATACCCAACAACAAACACGCCACATAAATCCCCTTTGGCGTTGTAATCCCGCTGTACCCATACCATGCCGTTGCCACAATCCCCATTAAAATAAATAGCACAAACACCGCCCGCCTCGACTTCCACCACTGGCTAATGACCCCGCTGGCAACATCCCCAATCACTAGCCCAATATATGCCATTAATACAGACTGCCCCGCATTCACCGTTCCCACCACCCCAAACCCCTTTGCCAGTTCCGGCGAAAATGTAACCAATACCCCAATCACCAACCAAGTGGGTAACCCAACCACAATACAGGCCAAATACTTAATCAATCGCCTTGAGTTGGTAAATAAGGCGAAAAACTGACCCTTGGAAACCCCCGAATGAGATTGGGATTTAAATAATCCCGATTCATACGCCCCCATTCGCAACGCCAACAACAACAAACCCATACCCCCACCAATGATGTAACACCAGCGCCAATCTAAATACGCTGCGATAACGCCCGCTAAAATAGCCCCACTCACCCCAAAAGAGGCAATCGCCATGGTGCCCCACCCTCGCGTTTCTTTGGGTAAGGTTTCGCTGGCCAATGTAATCCCCACGCCCAATTCGCCTGCCAAGCCCACCCCTGCAATAAACCGCCATATGGCATAGGCAGATACAGAATCCACAAAGCCATTGGCCAAATTGGCCACTGAATACATCAGAATTGAACCAAATAACACCGAAACACGCCCCCATCGATCCCCCATTACGCCCCATAATATCCCCCCCACTAACATGCCCGCCATTTGAATGTTTAGCAACATCACGCCAACAGATGTTAATTCGGAGGCGTGAACCCCAATACTTTGTAAACTCGGAATTCGAACAATACTAAATAAAATCAAGTCATAAATATCAACAAAATAACCCAAAGCCGCAATAACAACCAACGGATTCACATATTGTTTAAATTGCACCCGAAAACACCACCTTTATCAACATACACTTACATTTACAATACCTTAACTTAGGGAAAGAAGCCACATTTTTTCTGTGTTATGACTCAGCACATCACACGACGTGTCGATTATCTTACTGATTGAGTTGATGCAATGGAACAGGTGTACGAAATACCAAGTCTACGGTAGGGATGGCGGTAGAACGAACCCCAGATGGGCAGATACCACTAGTGTTTTGGGTTGATTGGGTTGATTGTGTTTTCTTGAAATGATTCCCCAACAAATTTTTTTTTTTATTGAATAACACAGTCGTTCTAAAAAAAAATTCTTTTTTGAAAAAAAGCGAGATAGCCATCCCAAGCATCCGCACTTAGATGATTGCGTATCATTCTGGGATTGAGGAAGTGAATAGGTAATGGGTGGAGATATTGAGGCTATAATAGGTGAATCAGCAAAAGTTGAATCAATCGGGGAACCTTTTTCACTAGATGGGGGGGTGGGCAACGGCGATAACCTAGATGGATCAGTCGGGGATAACTTCATCGGTGAAACACCTTCAGCAGGTTGGGAAGTATGTGAAAGCAATAAAGGGGAACCTTCTTCAGAAGCTTCATCAGCAGACATCCAATAGATGCATTGATGTAAATCGAACGGACCCACCTTATCCCGTGTCTCTGATAGAAGTACCGCCTTTTCTGGCACAGGAACTAAAGAAGGCAAGCAAGCACTTTTTCGATGCCCCTTAACATGGGATTGATGTCGTGAAACCGATCCCTCAGAATGGGATATTGGGAATGGTGAGCGAAACTCATTAGTTGGCGGGCTAACCTCATTAGATGGTGAGCGAAACTCATTAGTTGGCGGGCTAACCTCATTAGATGGTGGGATACCCGCATTAAAATGCAGAATATTTCCATTTTCATCTAAAATATCTCCCGAAGCAACAGGGGTACGAGTACCACTACCCCCTTGTAAACTGTGAATCGGGCTAGTTTTAAGCAAGCTGGAACACAATAATGGTGAATAAAACGTCATGTTTAGATACGGCAGCGAACTAGTCCCAATCACCCCCTCCCCCCCACATCCCGAATGGCATCGTCTGCCATTAAAAATTGATAGTTAAACCCCGTTTCTAACAACCGTAACGGGCTCACATGATGCCCCCTTAAAATCATGTCGGCCCGCTGACCCAACGCCCATTGCATCCCCCAAGCAGGTGCCGGCAACCCCCATCTAACACCAACCCCATTCCGAATGTGTGTCATCCATGTTGCATTTGTAACCGGATGGGGTGCCACTATATTCACCGCACCCGTTACCCCATTTTTCAAACAATGGTCAATCGCTGCTACCACATCTTGAATATGAACCCACGAAACCCATTGTTGACCAGTGCCTTGTTGCCCCCCCAACCCCCACTTGGCAAGCTGCTTTAATGGGGGAAACGCCCCCCCATCCGATGCCAATATGATGCCAAAACGCAAACGGGTTTCCATAAATGGCCCCCCCATGGTTAACGGGCGCTCCCATTGTTGTACCAACGATGCAATAGGATGGGTTCCTGCCAAAGCGGCCTCTGTTACCGGCACATCCCAGTCATAATACCCCACCGCCGATGCATTTAGCACATGAATGTCACGTCCCAACGCTGCTTGAATGATGCCATCAACCACACCCTGCGTGGATTGAATACGAGAATACTTTAGTTCAAGCCATCGCTGGCTGGTCCATCGTTGATCCATAATCGGGGCACCAATTAAATTAATGACATAATCGACTCCATCAAATAAATGGGTGGGGAAAGGGGAATCAATCGACCAAAAGTGGTTGGAAGTCGGATGCCGACCAACCGTGATCCATTCATAGTCTGTTAATGTATTCATTAAATGCCGACCCACCAAGCCGTTGGCACCCAATAGCATCGTTCGCTTCATAAATCACCCTCAGGAATCATAAAATAATGCAGGTCTTCGGTTCGAAGCCATCCCACACTGGGGACCCGTTTGGATCGGGGTATATTGGGAAAGAATATCGTAACCTTCCCATTCTGAACACCCCAAATGTGGTATAAATCCCCCGATACCTGACCAAACCCACCTTGGGTTATGACCTGACTGGCACCCGTTGGCAAGGGAATAACCACCTCCGATTCAATGGGAATCCCCGTGATATTCATCTCAATCCCCCTGGGCACCCGTCCCCATGTCACCTGAACAGAGGCCCAACGGATTGGACGTAGAAATGGCCTTCCAATTAGCACCGATTGGCTGGGAATACCGCTATGCGCTAACGATTGCCACAAAGGTTTCCCCGGCAATACGTGGCGCAATCCATGTCGCAAGGCCAATCCCCCACCCACCGAGCCCCAATCATCACCCCAAGTGGGTTGCAAAACAGGCCAACTTGCCATTTGGGTGGCCAAAGTCGCCATTAACTCGGGGTAACGACTGGCAAATTGAGGTATGAGCAAACGCCCCGCCATGGTCCAGTTCAACCATTCTCGACGAGACTTGGGTTGATTGGTTAATAATGTAGCCAATGATAATGGGGGTAAATGGGCATGGTGTCTCTCTGTCATCACGTGATTCAATGGGGTGGGAATGGGGGATCGCATCCCAATATGGGTTAAATACGCCCATCGCTGAGCTTGCTGACGTTGCAGCCACTGTATACCTGAATCTGATAGCCCATGCATGGCCCCCGACACCCCTGTTTGCCATACCCAATCAGCCCCATCCGACTGGCTAATTGGAGAGCGTGCCAATCGACGAAATGCCATCACCACATCGGCATTCCCTGTCCATCCCAATACCCCATTGGCCGATACAAACGCCGCAACCCTATCTGGCTGATCTGTCACCGGAACCTCCCATCGGGCCAATGGCAACCGAACGGGTTGAACCAAAAAACGGGAAACATGGGTATGCCTGTGCCGTGGCGTTTGAATCGTCACCCGAACCCGCATCTGTGATGATTGGGCCATGGCCGGCACCGTTAGCCAAACAGAATGTACTTGTCGCCCCGTATCCAACCGACATACCTGTTGGTACCGAACCCCCGTGTTGGTGAGCATATTAAGGGTGGCCATCATCGCAATGGGGGTATGATTCACGATCTGAATGGGTAATAACAGGCGATCCAAGGGTCGTGCGACTCGTATCATGGGTATCCCCATCGATACGGTTTTTCCAACCGGAATAATCGTAACCGATTGGGTGATCCCATCTCCATCTCGATCGTGTAAACTAATCACGGATAAAAATCCCGATTGATTGGGGACCCGCACTTTGAACCGCTGATCCCTGAGCTGATTAAAGGAATCGTGCCAGACCCCCAATAATTGAACCGGCAAGCCAAGAACACCACCCACTTGGGAGATGATGTCTGGTATCCTTGGACGGTGGGTTGAAAAACCAACCCATGTGAGACGAGACCCTGTTTTGTCCGACTTTTGCCAAGTAAAATTAATCTCTTGATTCGGAAGAATCTCTGATGTCACACCCAAGAGTCGATCCGGCGGGGTATACGTGGGCAACACCATTGCATGAACTGGAACACGCTCAGTGTCTAATTCAGACTCCCGAACGCCCGTTATCGTCACCACCGCCCCCCATTTGGACGGATAACGAATGCGGTAGGTTCGATATTGCACCGTTGGCCCAAGCGTAATCCATTCACCAGGCATTCCCCATTCAGTCGGAAAAGCGAGCCACACACGGGTTACGCGATCCGATTGGGTCATAATGGTCAGAATATCACCCACCATTACCATCGGGTTCAGAACCCGAACCCCCCATTTCCCCATATCACTGGGATGCCCCGATGGGTGCCAAATCCGCAATGGGATCGCTGGAAAGCCACCCACTCTCAGTTCCGCATCGGCTGGCAAAATAAGCCCCGCTGAATCAATGGTTAGTGACACCCGACCCTTCTCAACCACCCCATGTGCAACGATACGCGTGCCCAAGTAACAAGACCACGGGGTCCCACTCGGTGCCAATACTGGAATAAAAGATGGTTGGCCACCTTTAATCACCATGGCATGATTGCCGGTTGGCATAACACGCCCATCATACCCCCCCTTTTTTTGATTGCCCCAAAATAATGTAATCCCACCCTTTCCGCCTCTTGAAAGCAGTTCCCAACCTGTTTGTCCATTTAATGCCGGTAATTTGGCCACACCATTGGTAAATGCCAATGGTATGGGTTCTTTCCCGATTTGCACCTGATTGGTTTGTTCATCAATTAAACGAAGGGTACCGGCTTGTCCTGATGGCATCACCCACGTATTCCATCGATGCAACTGATCCGTAACCAACACACCAACCATCCCCCCACCCTTTCCCCTCGATGAATAAGGCACCATATCTATAAAACCATCCGTACTTTTAAACAAAATCGCATCGGTATTTTGAAGGGGTTGCTGAGACTGATTAAATTGATGAATGGTCATGGCTCGGGTTAATTGAAGGGATTCCCCCACCAATTTTGACTTAAATAACACCCCTCCAACGAGGGTAGAATCGCTCGCCCGAACAAAAAACAAACGCCCATCATCCACTTGCAATGACACAAATGGTGTAACCAATATTGGATACCGAATGGGTTGAAAGCGCACCCCCTTCCGCTTGGAAATGAACTCAATGACATACAATCCGGGTTGGTCAAAGGGGACGTGTAATGGCATGATTGACACGCCATGACGGATCCCTTTGGTGGAATCAAGGGAACCTCGCCAACTCACTTTCCATTCTGAAGGGTTAAGATCATGGGATATGGGTTGCCTACGCAAGACACGGGTCAAATCAGCCATCACCCATTGTTCATTCAAAATCAATGGCGATTCTAATCGATATACCACCCAATCTAATGCATCGTTAAGGTTAGCATCTAGCTGAATCAAGATAGGTCTTCCCAAGGTCACACGTGAGGTGAATGGGACTGCCTTGGTAACCCGATGAATGGGGCTTAAGCGGATCAGTAACAACTGATCTTGAAGTCGAGAATCCAAGCGCTGGCGCCAATAATAGGGTTCAAATCCGCTGGAATCGATACGCAAATGGTAATCCCCGATTGGCAATAGTGGAAACTGAAATCCGGATCCCCGCTTCATGTTCATTTGTCCCCCAACCGGTCCACGGTATTGAAGTTGTGCCGAATCAACTGGCTCATACGCTGCATTCACAACCAACAAGCGAATTCCACTCACACTCCCCCCCATCCGAATACCCACAACGACCATCAAACAAGCCAAAACCGCACCCCAAATCGCCAACCAGGGACTACGCGCCATCATCGAATTTGGGCAAGTGCATCCAATGCGCGTTGCCGTGCGTAACCCAACTCCACAATGGGGGGCGCATACCCCCTGTGGCCAGGTTCATGAATCACATCGGTAGAAACATGGGTCAACTCAGGAATCCATTGTTTAACATACTGTCCATAGGGATCGAATTTTTTACCCTGTAAAATGGGGTTAAAAATACGAAAGTAGGGTGCTGCATCGACCCCACAACCAGCGACCCACTGCCACCCCAGACTATTATTCGGCAAATCAGCATCAATCAGGGTATCCCAAAACCAAGAGGCCCCATCTTGCCACGGAATCAATAAATGTTTGACCAAAAATGAGGCCACAATCATACGAACTCGATTGTGCATCCACCCCGTGGCCCATAATTCCCGCATCCCCGCATCTACTATCGGATAGCCCGTCATGCCATTCGACCACAACGTAAATGAATCGCGATCAGATACCCATGGAAATCGATTAAAGGCCGGTTGCAAGGGTTCATCGGACGAAGATGGGGTGTGTTCAAAGGTATGATACGCAAACTCTCGCCACCCCACCTGAGATAAAAATACACTCGCATCCGCCAAGGATACCGAATGCCATACTTCCCGTGGGGAGACAACCCCCAATGCCATATACGGGGATACCCCCGAAGTCGATGAACGAGACGGGGTATTACGCTGTTGCCCATATTTGGATGCCACCGGAAAAAATCGCTCCAATTGTTGAAACGCCCCCTTGCGACCCGCTACCCAATTAAACCCCTTGTCCCAAGGGATGGCCGGCTTTAAGAACAAATCGCGTAAAGACGCCCCCTCCAATCGAGGAGCCGGTTGCCACTTGGGAACGCCCAAGGGGGTGGGAATATCCAAGGTTTGTAACTGTTTCCAAAATGGGGTAAACACCCTAAATGGGGTCCCATCGGCTTTGTATTGGCGGGATGAATCGGTGAGCCGTGCCGTATCAAACACCTTCAACTCAACCCCAAGTGGTTTCAATTGAGCAGATAATTCGTGGTCCCAGGCCTTCGATTCTGGGTGCAAATCCAAGGAAACAACCACCGCTGTTGCCCCCAATTCTTGAACCCATTTCAAAATGGTCGCAACGGGATTTCCGGTTGCCAATAGCAATTGCCCCCCCCCAGATTCAATCTCATCCTGCAAGGTGGCGAGGGTATCATGTACCCACGATTGTTGTGCCGCCCCCATTCGCCATGGGTGGGTTGAATGGGCATGCACATACCCAAATGCGACTGGACCACGGGTAGCTGCCCAATGTACCCCCTCATGATCATGTAATCGGCAATCCCGACGAAACCATACTAAGGTGGTCATTTGGCTGCCAATGCCGTTTGAATGGCCTGTAGCAACTGGGGATCATTGGGTGAAACGCCACTACCAAATCGAGCAATCACCTTTCCTGACCGATTGACTAAAAACTTATTAAAATTCCAAGAAATCCCGCCCGAAAACTCAGGATTTTTGTCTTTGGATGTTAAAAATGCATAAATGGGATTGATGGGATTGCCCCGAACCTTACTTTTTTTGAAAAGGGGAAAGGTTACGTCATATTGGGTTCGACAAAATGTCACAATTTCCTCATCAGTACCCGGTTCTTGAAACATAAAGTCATTGGATGGAAAGCCCATAACCACCAACCCCTTGTCTTTGTGGGCTTGATACAATGACTCTAACCCGCCATATTGTGATGTATATCCACATTTGGATGCCACATTCACAATTAATAACACCTTGCCTTTGTAAGGCTTCCAGCTACCTTTACTCCCATCAATGGGTGACAATGGCGCTTCATATAACGAATTGGGAACCATGGCATGAATGGGGCGCATCCAAAAAAAGCCCAGCAAACCCAACCCAACCAAAACCCCACCCAATAATAATAATTTCATATCGCTCCTCCTTAGACGTATCGACGACGCAAGCATGTGATGCATTCAATATGGACGGTATGGGGAAACATGTCAAATGGACGCACCTCCAAACACTCATATGCCACCATCAACCGTTTCAAATCCCGTGATAAGGTCGCCACATCACATGAAATATAAACAATCCACTCAGGCAGGTGGGTCAAGAGTGCCTGTATCATGGCATCAGAACACCCCTTTCGAGGTGGGTCTAGGATAACACAATCAGGGGCTGCCGTTGCCTTGGCCCATTCACTCATGAGTTCAGCCGCGTCGCCACTAGCCACACTCACCAACGATGCACAATCATTTAATGCTGCATTGTGTTGCGCGATTGCCATTGCCTGCGGGTCACATTCCGCCAATTGCACATGGGCACCCAACGTGGCCGCCAAAATACCAAAGCCCCCAACACCCGCATATAAATCCCATACCGTTCGAGGTTGTATGGTTTGAAGGTAGGTACGAATTTGTGCCATCATACCCGTATATTGTGAATGGTTGATTTGAAAAAAGGACGGAGCAGGAACCTGAAGGGTCAATCCCTCAACCTGATGGGTAAGGGTTAATGAGCCCATAACCGGTACCACTGGGCCATCCACCATTCGATTTCGATCTGCCTGATTCAGCATCCACCCCAATCCCGTTATGCCTTGAATATGTCTCAATTCTTCCCAATTTTGAACCCCCTGCAAGGGACATCGCGCCAATACAACGATCACCAACTCCGACTCCGATTGACGACATAAAATCCCCCGAATCTCTCCGGATTGATGGGTTTCATCATATCCGGTTAACCCGTTGGCGCGCATCCAACGGTGCATGGCTTGCAAAATGGGGGCCAAATCTTGAGCCTGAATAACACAGGTTGTGATCGGAATCACCTCATGCGACCACTTGGCATAAAATCCCATCCCCGAGGCATGAATCGGTAGCAGTGCTTTGTTACGGTAGTGCCATGGCTCTAACATACCAACAATCGGATGTACAGGTATGGATTGAAGTATTCGCGCCACCCGTTGTTGCTTCCAAGCCAATTGCTGATGGTATTCCCACTGTTGCAATTGACACCCCCCACACTGGCCCACCCATTCACAACGTGGGGTCACCCGCATCGGGGAGGGGGACTGTATCCCCACCAGCATCCCCTTGGCATACCTTGCATGAACATCCGTTAGGGTGGCCGTAATGGTATCCCCCGGAACACCCCCCCACACAAATACGGCCATCCCACCCAAATGCCCCACAGCTTCCCCTTCTGCTCCCATATCGGTTAGTACCAGCGATACGGTCTCCCCCACATGGTGTACGGTCATGTTAACAAGTGTAACAACAAGGCCTTTTGTGCATGTTTTCGGTTCTCTGCTTGGTCCAATACAATCGATTGGGGCGAATCCAATACCCCCGTGGTGACCTCTGTCCCACGATGGGCGGGTAAACAATGCATAAATACAGCGTGTGAAGGGGCCATGGCCATCACGGATTCCGACACCTGATAGGGCATAAATCGAGTGAGGCGATCTGCCGCTTCCGTTTCTTGCCCCATGGATACCCATGTATCGGTATAAATCACGTCGGCCCAACGAACCCACTCTGGATCGAGGTGATGCCCCACTTGGACCGCATCGCCCGCTTGGGCCACAATAGAGGGGTTGGGTGCATCAGCGGGGGGGGTCATCACCCGAATATGAGCCCCCGTCGCTGAAGCAGCCTGAATGAGGGAATGGCACACATTATTACCATCCCCAATATACAACAAGTTAACCTTGGTCGACCCAAATACATGGCGAATGGTTACCATGTCAGACAAGGCTTGGCAGGGATGGTGCTGATCACACAACCCATTCACAATGGGGACTGAACTATGCCGTTTCATGGTTAATAAATCGTGATGATGGTAAACGCGAGCAACAATCAACTGGCAATACCGAGAAAGAACGGCAATTTCATCTTCCAAGGCCGATAAGGTAAAGTTCGATGACCGCCAATCGATAAAAAGGGGAACCCCACCCATTTCAGCAATTCCTAGTTCAAACGACACCCGCGTACGAGTGGATGTTTTTTGAAATACCAATGCAACAGATTGACCCGTCAATGCCCCCATTCCATAAGTGGGGTCCTGCTTAAATCGAATCCCCTCTTCAATCAGATCCATTAATTGCTCACGGGTGGTATCCGTAATGGTCAAAAAGCCACGGGGTGGAATTTGAGATCGGCGAGCCCATTCGGACTGTATAAATGATAAAGAGTTGCTTTTTATATCCTCATTTAACACATGTTTCTCCTATTTTGAGGATGGGGAGAATATCAGAGTACGCCTGTTGGTGCAAATGATATAGTATCGAAAATGGAATTTTAGTGTATAATAATTAATTCTTCTTATTTAAGCGTCTTGAATTGATAGTCTCCCTTTTACATCTCTTCTCTTGATTATTCACCATTTTAACCCCATTTAATATTTACATGATGTACCGTCAAATTGCATTGCCCTGTTTTAATTTACAATTACCGATCGATGCACTATTAAAGTTACCTATTACATGGAACATTAATTGTCATGAACGTGCCCGCGATTGCTTCAAAGATCCACCTATTAATCTTGCGGACATCTTTGATCGATTACAGTCTGCTGGTAACGTTATAATGGTTGGATCATATATTCAATGTTTATTAAACCCCGACAATGTAGGAAAAGCCCCAAAAGATATTGATATTCAAGTACAATGTGAGTCATTGCCAACCGACACCCAAATTATTGGGGCCTTATTTAAATTTGATTTACCAGAACCCCCCTCTCTTCCAGTGATTGGCACTCCGGCAACACCCATTCGTGCATCTAGTGCATTATCAAACCCCGTTAAACCATTTAAAACCGCTAGTTCATTCATATCAAAACCACTCCAACTCACGGTGTTACGGGATCCCAAAAAACTAACCGCATTTGGATTTAGTGTCTGTTTAAATGGATGTATTGCTGATCAACACACCATTAGCGTTGATATTTGTATCATCCAAATTCAGAAAGACGTCCCTATATTCGATTTTTTTCATCATTCGATCGGATGGTCCTATCAAGAGGAAAGCATGATACCTCTTGTCCCACAATCATCCGAAGCAGCCAAGTTAGAATGGGTGGAACGAGCCAAAAAGTTGGAACAATCAAAAATATTAGAATCGGTCAAGGGAAGTGGTTCGCTCATTCGATCATTTTGGAATCGATTTGCAAAGCACATTGCACTTGGCTACAGTGCACCATTAATAGAATGGCAAGAAGCCATTACATCGATTAAGTCTACTTATTTGAGAAACGGAGCCACATCCAATATTCTTGAGAAACTTGAAAAATTACCCCCTGAACTTCACTATCCATATTGTTTGACACTCCGTATATTGGGAGAGTGGGGTAACCTCCCTCAACACATTTGTCCGATTCCAATTCCCGACGATCAAATCCAAAAACAAGCCCAATCTATTATTCACAATCAAATTGCCCATGACACTTTTGATGATGTCCCATCACTTAAAAAAACACTAAAAGGTAATCGAGCTTTATGGACACCGATCGTGTGGGCATGGATGAAAAAAAATTGGAAAATGGTAGAAAGTCAAGATTGGATTCTACATTGCTGGGAAAATAAAATCCCTACAGATTGGCGAACCTTCACACCAGATCTGTTTCCTATTCTGAATGAATTGGCCAAGCATGCGTTAAAAAATGGTGCCATCCATCACGAGTTATGGGGCATGATCCAACCGCACATCAAAACCATTCACTCAAAATACTCAAAAGAATTAAAAGACAGCACTCATTTTAAAGAATGGCTCAGCCAATATGAAAATAAAGAGGCATTAGAAACATCCGAAAAAGACCCTCCCATCGATACACTTTGTCGATCAATAGGATCAGAGGGATTCAATGTTGACCCAATGATAGTAACCCAAATTGGGATATCCAATATACCGGATTCGATACTCAAGGATTTATTAAAAAAATTAAAAGTATTGATGTTATCAGGAAACCAAAAAAAGAAGAAGACAATCGCAAGTGCAGATATTGAAAATGCCCATACTATTTATGCCATGTTGTTAAATGAAAGTGATACACTCAATCAATACAAGTTAGAATTAAGTGGTATCGCCAAAGCTATGTATCCGATGTATCTTCATCATCGGGAACCCTCTGATCTGTTGTCTAAAGTTCGTAAAAGTTATACCGATGGCGCATGGGTACAATTTTTATTATTGCCGGTTGATGACACTGATTTATACACCCAATTCAGTCGCACCCTTACTGCCGAAACATTTTGTAAAGACCCATTTATTTCATCTAGTATGCTTCCCATTCTTGAGCAAGAATTGTGTAAACAACACAGAAGCACACTTGCCTATCTGATGAAGCAACATCGAATTGTGGACGTTAGTTTGTTTTGTCAGGCACTGCCAGTCAATTATGCGATTGAGGGTTTTACCATTGCGATTCACCAAGCCTCTTATCATTTGGCATCCGTTTTTTTAAAGCGGTGTCCCGCTGAGTTTCAAGAAACGATTCGACATCATGATGTATTAGGAATTCGCTATCAATTAAAAGAGTTGATTGCCAAAGACAAATCATTAGATGATATTGTTGAAAGTTGTTCCCTTAACAAGGCTCAGCAAATTCTTAGCGAATGTCAAACACTCATTGTCGGTTGCTTTAACAACACACAAGAATTCAATACATTTGATACTAGCAAGCTATTAACGGATACGCCTGAGTTATTGCTCATCCCTTTTAAAACCCAATATGGCAAAATATGTTTGTTAGACTCTGTCGACACATTTAAAATTAAATCGAGTGATGGGGATACCACGTCGGTTATTACATGGATTTCAGACTTATTAATCAAAAATTATGGAGTCATACGTGACCTTGTTTTTAGAGGCAAGGTGAACCTAACCGGAATCATATCCACCATGATACTCAATCCAGATACCAAGTATAGCCTCATGATGTTAGAGATATTAAGAGACTGCTATTCACACAACCCAGAGCGATTGTGTGAAGATCTGCTAAACGGTAGAAATATTAGTATATTGTTAAAAAAAACAGATTTATTAACAGATCCGTCGATTCAATTGGTACAAAAACGTTGGGAATTCATACAATTAAAATTTCAAGAATATCAAAAAAAAGATCATAGGGACGTGAGTGAATTGCCGATTCGTCTTAACGAGAGATCGGCTACAGTGCCTCCGCAAATATCTGATTTAGAGCTACAGCAATTCGTAATGGGAAGTTATAGTATTTATTATTCTTTGTATTGTATGAAAAGCAACACCAAACAAATACAACGATTCATACAAATAGCCGGCGATTATCCCATCCCATTACATGCGTGTCATTCTCAACTTTTAAAAATATTAGTCAGTCGAATGGTATACAAAGCCCTCATTCAGACGAGCTTTGACGTATTTTATGCCAATGTTTTTCCAGAGATTCAGAAAATTTTAATGAAATATAGCAAGCTGGATGGGGATGGGCCAATATCGATAAAATTATGTGATTGTATCGATCAGTTAACCCAATTATTTAAAAGGTATGGCGTAGATGAACCATATGATACCGTTGATTGGAGACATTTAATTACCCCATCTATCCAACCTGAATTGGTAATAGAGTCCATTATCCTTGAATCATCCCCATTGGTCATCAGTGTCAATTTTGTTGAGGGTGTGTTGGATAAAATTATCATGAAGGCTAATATAAGTGATGAATAAGATTTTATTTCGGGGACCTGTTTTTATTTTTTGGCCCCCCACCCCTTGACTAAGGGCTTCGCCCTTAGGAACCCAAAGATAGAATGTGGGCGCTGCGCGCCCAGCCCCGCCAAGGGGGCGGCGCCCCCTTTGAACCCCCAGGGGACGTGGGCCCCTTTGAACCCCCTAAACTGGGCGTGCCCTGCGGGATTTTAAAGGGGCTCAGCCCCTTTAAGCGGGCGTGGGCACGCAGTGCCCACTATTAAAAACCCCACCCTAACCCTCCCCTTTAGGGGAGGGAATAATAGATTAGATTCTGGGGACCTTCGGTCCCCAGGCCCCAGACTAAGGGCTTCGCCCTTAGAAACCCAAAGATAGAATGTGGGCGCTGCGCGCCCAGCCCAGCCAAGGGGCGGAGCCCCCTTTGAACCCCCAGGGGACGTGGGCCCCTTTGAACCCCCTAAACTGGGCGTGCCCTGCGGGATTTTAAAGGGGCTCAGCCCCTTTAAGCGGGCGTGGGTGCGCAGCACCCACTATCAAACTGGTTCGGGGGGGCGTGGGGGGGAACGCCCCACATAAAATTAAAATACCACTTCGGCGGGCGTGGGCACGCAGTGCCCACTATCAAACTGGTTCAGGTGGGAGTTTGAGGGGGGAACGCCCTCAAATAGTATACTGGGCACGCAGTGCCCACCACCTTAAGGGGCGAAGCCCCTAGAACCCCATCGCTTGAATCATCTAACAAATTATGGGTAAATACCCCCATGTTTTCAACATGGCTATGGAAATTATGCGGCTATTATCTATCTGGTTTAGTGGGCACATTAGTTACCATCCCCGTTCCAGTGTGGGCACGAAAATGGGTATATGGCATATTCAACGCCACCTACGGCGTTGCCGTTTCAGAAGCCCAATACCCCCTCACCACATATCCCACCTTGGGTGCATGGTTTACACGAGGTTTGGCCGAAGGTTGCCGCACCCAATCCAATTCCCCTTGGGTATCCCCCGTCGATGGGGTTGTGGTACAAAGTGGACCCTTACATCATGGTCAATTAATTCAAGCCAAAGGCCTGTATTATTCCCTTCGTGATTTAACCCAAACCGACTCGTGGAACAACGGCACGTTTATTTGTATTTATTTATCACCCAAAGACTGCCACCGCATCATGTCCCCTGTATCTGGTCAATTATTACACGCCACCCACATCCCTGGGTCATTGTACCCTGTTCGACCCCATCAGGTTGCCACCATCCCCCAATTATATTGTGTTAATGAACGATTGAGTTTGGGGTTCAGCAGCCCCAACGGCAATGTCTCACTCGTCGCAGTGGGGGCATTAAATGTGGGGTCTATCTCGACCCAATTTGACCCCACTTTTTCGGGTCAGCATGCCACCAAACAATGTCATCAAAACTATCATGATTTATCAATTCAAGCCGGTGATTGGATCGCAACTTTCCATTTGGGATCAACGGTTATTTTAACGACCCAAGAATCATTCAAACCCGTCCCCCCCGGCCAAGCCATCCAAATTGGACAATCTTTAGTGGCATCATGACCAATGCCATTAAGGCAATGGCCAAATCCATGGGGTTTTTGGATTGTCGATTCACCTCCCCGTTTTTAACAACTGAATTAGACCCTTATCGTCAAATGGTGGCAAGCGGTGATTATGGGGATATGGGCTATTTGGCGCGTCATCTACCGTTCAAAGAAAATCCCAGCCTGCTTTTACCAGGGGTTCAAACCGCCATGGTGTTAACCGTTTCGTATCGAAATACCCATCAACCAACCCTAGAGGGTCACGCCAAAGTTGCCCGATATGCGGCCGGTTTGGATTATCACACCGTGATTACCAAGCGATTAAACGAATGGATCAGGCAGATTCAACCTTTTTTACCCAATGAGTCCTTTTATATTGGGGTGGATTCCAAACCACTCCCTGAACGAGCATTGGCACTTAAAGCTGGTATTGGTTTTAAAGGGCGTAACCACATGGTCATACGCCCTGGGATTGGGTCTTACTTTTTTATAGGGGTGGTATTAACCACTGCCTATTTGCCACCAGACCCCCCATTTACAGGCAGCTGTGGAACTTGCACACGTTGTATTGATGCCTGCCCACCAGCGGCCATTGGCAAAGACGGCCGTTTTCATATTCAATCCTGTATATCGTATCAAACCATCGAACGCAAAACCCCCCTATCCGATTCGGAACAGGCCACCGCATCGGGCTGGGTTTTTGGGTGTGATATTTGCCAAGAAGTATGCCCTTTTAATCACGCGCGATTACCCCTCACCCTTTGGCCAGAATGGTTCCCCGATCAAGGGGTGGGACATACACTCAAAACGCCCACCATTCCACGAAATACCGCACTATACCGATCCAAAAAACGGGTACTTGCCAATTGGCGGCCCCGCCCTTCATCACCCATTCATCCTGTATGACCCCCTACTGTCGTACCCTATTAACAAACGGCCGGCTTTCAATTGAACCTTACAAATCGATCATATTGAGTTGATCGTTAATTCGGTTTAAGCCTTCAATCGAAATCAGTTGATCCACCATCCCCTGAATTTGTTGAATCCGTTTGGTCGCTTGCTCACGACGGGTTTTAATTTCATCCACCAGCAACCCCAGTTCCCCAACTGATTCGGCACTGCGTTGAATCCAACGATTGAGTAAATCTTTCACCACCCGCAATCGTTCTAAACACCGCAATGCGTAGGGTAATACATGGTAATTCCATTCAAAAAATGACTGTAATTGTTGAACCATACGATCCAACTTAATTAATTCTGTCACCACATGCCGTCGAAGGGTGTCGTTGGAACCATTAATAAGAGCCAGTGGCTGAGCCTCAATCGCCTCACAAAATTGAATGACCGTCGATTCAGACAATTCAGTACGTATGTAGTTGGCTAGCCGAATCATTTCCGTCATCATCTGCCCAAATGTGTCATTTTTCAATTTCCAAATACGTCGATTGATTGTTTCACGATTGGCTTGAATCACTGGCAAACCCAGTAACCACAATTCAATGATGCTTAATTTTTGTTTAATAAAACTAGTGCTTTCAAATTCTAAAACACAATCAAATAATGTATCCACATGAATTTGGTAACCCATTAAAGATAAGGAGTCTGATGGCACAATGGCTTGGATTTCCCCACTAAAAAAAGTGCTAATAACCGAATCGGCATTAAAATCAAGTAACGCATTTGAACCGCGTATCAGTTGGGCAAATGAGGGTGGCGGGAAAGGTAAATCCTCCCATTCTTTGGTAGAGGCCATTTCAAATAAACTTTGTAATTTTAATAACCCCGACTGCACCCCCAATACGGTCGACGAGCCTTGTTTACCAGCCGCAATGAGATCGATACTGGTGGGTAACTGAAGGGTTTTAGCCACCGATTCGGCCACCCGCTCCCAATAGGGATTGCGATGAATGGCCCCTTTCTTTCGATTCACAACAAAAAACCAAGCTACCCGATTCTCTTGTAACATATAAATCACTTTTTTGATCCACGTTGATGCAACCGAATGGGTTACCAGTTTCCCATCAATTTGAATTAAATCTTTGTCTGAATCATATTTAAAACTGCTGCGTTGTGACGCTTCTAGTGTAATGAGCGCAATTTGTTGACCATTAAAAAACACAATTTTCTTAATGCCAGATGAATTTTTGTCCCCAATTAAAGCAAGCACAGGGTTAGAAAATTTAACCCCAAATTCTGCCCAAAAATACCCCCATGTTTCAGACATCGTCGATTGCACCGTTGCAGAATACCATTGTGCCACCATGTAAATTACCACCTTTTACATTCAACATGTACCTTATGTTCCAAGCATTCAAAATATTGATATTGATTCATACCCATTTTGGTGAAACCATAAACCCATTTTAATTTCCCAACCAAAAGTAAATTGACACAATCTACAAAACCACGTTCAATTTGAATTGGGATTCCAAAATGGATGGAAATGAATTCGATTTCCACCATGGGGATCACCCCATTAATCGAGAAGGTGTCACCGATGAGCCATTTGATATTGTATTACTTTCCTGAATGTCCCTATTGTCAGCGGGTCTTGGGTTTTATGGAAACCAACGGTATTCAAGGGATTGACCGTCGCGATACCCATGCCAACCCCGCCTATCGGGATGAATTAATCCAAATTGGGGGGAAATCTCAGGTGCCTTGTTTGGTTAATAATGGTACCCCCCTTTACGAATCACTCGATATTATTGAGTGGCTTAAACAAAATAGGGTGGCATAAATGACCGATATTTGTGACCTTATTTATGAACGAATTGCGAGTGTGTTACCCAATGCCACCATTACAGTGGCAGATCCCCACCATGACCAAACCCATTTTGAAGCGTTGGTCATTAGTGATCAGTTTGAGGGAATGTCTCGTGTCAAACGTCATCAAATGGTGATGAAATCGTTACAAAATGAGATGCAATCCAATCAAGTGCATGCCTTGGCCCTTAAAACAATGACCCCCTCTGAGTGGGCGTTATTATAACCAGATTGTGATACAAGAAAGGAACCTATTATGTCGATTGAAGCAAAAAAAACAACCATTCAAACCACGATTGATACCAACGATGTGGTGTTATATATGAAAGGAACACCTGCCCAGCCCATGTGTGGATTTTCAGCCCAAGTGGTGGGTATTTTGAATGAACTGGGGGTTCCATTTGTATCTTTTAATGTATTGGCAGACGAAGAATTACGACAAGCCATCAAAGAATTTTCAGATTGGCCCACCATTCCCCAGTTGTATATTCGGGGTGAATTTGTGGGTGGATGCGACATTACCACCGAACTGTATCAAACAGGTGAATTGGCCACCTTACTAAAGTCATAAGGTGGAATTGGTAGGCATTGTTAATATAACCCCCGATTCATTTTCGGATGGGGGGCAATTCCTATCGGTACCATCTGCCATCGCTCATACTGAATACTTGATTGAATCGGGGGCCGATGTAATTGACGTTGGCGCAGAATCGACCCGTCCTGGTGCCGCACGAATACCCACATCGGTTCAATTGGAGCGACTCACCCCTTACCTGATTGAATATCAGAAGCGGTTCACACTCCCACTTTCAATTGATACCACCCTAGCAGAGGTAGCCAGAGTTGGGTTTGAGTATGGGGCCAGATGGATTAACGATACCTCTATGTTACGCCACGATCCAAGGTTGGCCCATGTGGTTGCATTGCATGGCGGCACCTTGGTGATTAATCATTCCCGACACGACTCAACGCATATGCAAAACCATACTGATTATGGGGACAGTATCGAAAAAGCGGTGATGGCTGATTTAATGGCCGTTGCTTCGATTGCAGAAGAGGCGGGGGTCACCGACATCATATTGGACCCTGGGATTGGGTTTGGAAAAACGGCCACCCAGTGTATGCAATTATTACAACGCATCGATTATTGTTGCCAATCGCCTTATCCGATTATGGTTGGCACCTCACGAAAATCGTGGATTAAAGAACGAACCGGCGACCCAAGTAACGAGCGAATAGGTGGGAGTATTGCCAGTGTGATCTATGCGTTAGAACGTGGCGTCAAGATGGCTAGGGTACATGATATTGTGGCACATCGCAGTGCCATCTTGGCGTGGCAACAATTAAAGTTGGATAGAATTTAGGATATAGAATGTGGGGATCTTCGATCCCCAGACCCCAGACCAGGGGCGGAGCCCCTGGACCCCAAAACCAAAGGCTTAGCCCTACCCATTGGGATTCTTAAGGGCAACGCCCTTAAGGCGGGTGCGGGCACGCAGTGCCCGCTATAAACTTGGATCAGGGGGGAGTGTGAGGGGGGAACGACCTCACATATGATTAAAATACAATTTCCCTCCCCTCTGGGGAGGGTTAGGGTGGGGTTAAAATAGTGGGTGCGTAGCACCCACCACCTTAAGGGGCGAAGCCCCTTTCATTCCCGAGGGGGGTACGCCCAGTTTAGGGGATTCAACGGGGCCCACGTCCCCTGGGGGTTCAAAGGGGAATAAATTTGATTTTGACAGGGGAATATTTATATACTAATTATAATTTTAACTTTTAATGGAGAGCATTATGAAAACCAACAAATTTTGTCAAAGTTGTGGCTATCCAATGAAAAAGGATAAAAAAGGTGGTGGCACAAATGCTGATGGTACAATCAGTGAAAAATACTGCTCAATGTGTTATAAAAATGGAAAATTTCTCAGCCCACCAGAAGTTAATACCGCTGAAAAGTTCCAAAAGTTTTGTATTCAAGAAATGAAAAAAGACGGCATGAATGGAATTTTAGCATGGATATTAACTCGTGGAATTCCAAAACTAGAAAGATGGAAAAAATCAAATTTATAAGAATTGAGGAAAGTCTGTCATGGAAGTCAAGAGCGAAAAATATTTTTTGAACTCAAGCCACATTGCGCTCCTCTCCTTTCAGTCGTCGGGGCGTATAACAGCGGATATCTGTTCGCTTCGAACATCCCGACCATACTGAGTTAAATTTTTAATGGAATGGTCGGGACGTCAGATATCAGCAAACGTTATGTGAAATTGTGCTGATTTTTTCTTTAATTTTTAATACAATAATCTTATGAACGAACAAAACGATCTACAACCGAATGAGCAAATCCAAAGCTCAAAAAACATTTGGATAATTATTGCCTCAGTAATTCTTACTGCTCTAATTATTGGAAGTGGTGTTTTCTGGTGGCAAAAAACAATATTCCAAACCGAACAAAGAAAATTTCAAAAACAGTTAGTTTTAGTGAATAACCAATTAGAATTAGTTCGGCCAGAAAATGAAAAATTAACGGAACAGATAGCTGAATCTAAGTTAACAGCCACAAATGAAAATGTTATAGATGAGCCCGTATCAAACAAAGGATGGAAGAAATTTAATTCTGGCGGTGAATTAGTATTTTCAACTGAAAATTGGTCGTCATATCCAGGGACAAAAGATAATTTTTCATTTTCTATAGAATATCCCGGTGAGTGGCAATATTATGGAAGCGTTTTTCATGATTCTAATGGCAATAAAATAGCAGAATTTTTGCCTGGACTTGTGTTTTTGTCCCCCAATCAAAAATGTTTTGATGTTAACGAAGTGTATAACGAAGAGGATAATGGAGATGGAGAAAGCAAGCTTATTTCTCGAACCAACATAGTCATCGGAGATAAAATTGGTGTATTAAAAATTTACGAAACTGGTACTAAAAGTGGAATTTGGTACCCAAATATTTTTTGTCTTTCAGAAGGTGAAAAAGCTTTTGTTATGTCATTTTATGAGCATGAACTAGGAGCTGGAGACAAAGAATTATTTGAAAAAATATTAGCAACACTAAAATTTGAATAAAAATCAGCACAACATCATATAACACTGAGTATCTGGTTCCGCTTCGCTACCCCCAAATTGCTATCGCAACTTCAGATACTCATGAACGTTAGCTGAAATTGAGAATAAGTTCTTATAGCCAAAATAAATTATTTCAATCGATTTTTTAATACAATATGATAATTGATACAACATTTAATTTTTACTCTGATGCAAACGGTGGTGATCCTGATAGCACCAGTCCAACTTTAAGAAAATATCATCAGATATTATGGAGCAAACCGTTGCCAAATGGTAAAAATTTTAATTTAACCAAAAAAGAAGGTGCTTATCTATATCATAATTCAGAACTTGGAGAATTTTTTTTAGGAAGTGATGCAATAACTCACTCATACAGAAATCAAAAAAGAAAAAGCTGGATTGTTGAACAAATACCAAAAGATGTAGAAGAACTTTTTAATGCCAATTCCTGTATTGGATCATATATTATTTTTCCTAATAAACAGATAAATAGAAAAAAAACCATCAATCAAGAACGTGGTGTAAATAAACTTATTGATGATAGATTTGATTTAACTTTAGAATGTATTCGTTTATTTTATCTTGGAGAAGCTAGTCCTTTATATGATATTTTTTCTAGGTATAAAAACTTTTTTGATTTATTTAGTGATTTTAGTGGTTATATTGAGTTCTTTCTATTGCAAGATCTTTTAGAAAATGGAAATATTAAATTCTATTTACCATTTGATAATTTCAAGACACCACCTTCTTTCTTTAATATTGATGAATATTTGATATACAAAAGAAAAGTAATGGATTTTATTCAATCAAGAAATAAGAGAATAGAAAACGATGAAAAAAAATCGATTAAAATAGAGCGGATATAAGAACTTATTCTCAACTCTTGCTCCTAAGATCGCTCGCCCTTTGGGTCATCTAACAGCTGATATCTGTTCGCTTCGCACATCCCGACCACACTATAGTTAAATTTTAATGGAATGGTCGGGACGTCAGATATCGGCAAACGTTATATGACATACATTTTTACAATTTGATATTTTTTCACTCTGCTTTTTTAAAAAGGAAATATAAAATAAGATTTTTCTTTTTTGATTAGGGGGATAAGCGGATATTTTTTACTCCATACTTTCGTAAAAAGTGATTATCAAATTTAAAGTGGAAAAAACAAGGATTTTTATTATATTATAGATGTGGAAATTTAACGGATACCTTTTAAAAAAATGACTATAAAAGATAAAATTATTGAATTGGCAAACACTTATTCAAAAACTCTAAAAGAAAAAATGGATGAACGTGTAACTGAAATGGAAGAAGATAATAATTCCCATTATTTAGTTTATAGAGTTTTAGGAGTTGCTACGAACGAAGGAAAGCTTATTGATGTTTACCAAAATAAAGGTCGTTTTCTTTATAAATATGCTGGTTCATTTTTAGAAGAAGCGACAATTTTATGTTTTGAAGAAAAATTTAAACATGCTCAGAGAAAAGTAAAAATTCCTAATAAGATTGGAGCAAGACCAAACACTTTTGAAATTGATTGTTTAGTCAATAATGAGGCTTACGAAATCAAATGGAGAGATGCAACAACGGACGGAGATCATATTACAAAAGAACATACAAGAGTTCAAAGCATCAAAAATGCTGGATATAAACCAATTCGTATTATGTTTTATTATCCAAACAGACCTCAAGCAATCAGAATACAAGAAACATTAAAAACTATGTATGCAGGTGTAGATGGAGAATATTATTTTGGAGATGGTGCTTGGGATTTTATCAAAAAAGAAACAGGAGTTGATTTATTACAAATTCTTAAAGATATAGCAAAAGAAAAAACCAAAGAATAAATTTATTTCTAAACTAAATAATGATGCTAATACATGGAGATTGTAAAACTGAATTGCAAAAAATAGAGCAAAACTCTATTGATTTGATTTATCTTGACCCTCCTTTTTTTACTCAAAAAACACAAATTCTTAAAAACAAAGATAACAAAGAATATTCTTTTGAGGATAGTTGGGATAATATAATTACTTACAAAAATTATATTCAAGAAAGACTAAAAGAATGTAGAAAGGTTTTAAAAAATACTGGAAGTATTTTTTTACATTGTGATCGTTCAGCTTCGCATTATTTAAGAATTGCTCTCGATGAAGTTTTTGGAGCTGATAATTTTCAAAGTGAAATTATATGGTCTTATAAAAGGTGGTCAAATGCTAAAAAAGGGCTTTTAAATGCTCATCAAGTTATCTTTTTTTATAGTAAAAATGCTGATTTTAAATTTAATCCTGTTTACACTGACTATTCACCAACAACAAATCTTGATCAGATTTTTCAAAAAAGAGTAAGAGATGAAAATGGAAAAACTGTTTATAAAACTTCTGAAAATGGAAGTACTGAACTTATGGAAGAAAAAAAAGGTGTTCCCCTTTCTGATGTTTGGGAAATACCATATTTAAACCCAAAAGCAAAAGAAAGAGTTGGTTATCCTACGCAAAAACCTATTCTGCTTTTAGAAAAAATTATTAAACTGGTTACTGATGAAGGAGACACTGTTTTAGATCCTTTTTGTGGAAGTGGAACGACACTCGTTGCTTCTCAAATTTTGAAAAGAAAATTTATTGGGTTAGATCAGTCAGAAGAAGCAATAGAGCTTTCAAAACAAAGACTTGAAAATCCTATAAAAACAGAATCTAAACTTTTAAAAAAAGGAAAAGAATCTTATATCAATCAAGATCCAAAAATTACAGAAATTTTAAATCGCTTACATGTTATTCCCGTTCAAAGAAATAAAGGAATTGATGGTTTTTTAAAGACAACAACATCGTTTAAGCCAATCCCTGTAAGAATCCAAAAAGAAAATGAAACCTTAGAAAGTGCAATTGATCTTTTGCTTCAAGCCTGTCAAAAAAATGGCTATCAACAAAAAATTCTTATTAAAACAAATAATCTAAAAACAACACAACTTTTTGCTTTTACTGATCCAAGAATTGATGACAGTATCATTGTAATAGATAATCTTGATAAGTTTTGTAAAGAAAAAGAAAGATTTTTAACTGTTTAAGGGGGCTCCGCCCCCTTGGCGGGGCTGGGCGCGCAGCGCCCACAGTTAAAACCCTACCCCGACCCTCCCCTAAAGGGGAGGGAATAGTGGCATCGGTTAAACCGCCGTTCCACTGTGTTATATTGGGCCTTAAAATCCTCACGTACGTTTAAGTACGCTCCGGTTTTAAGCCCCAATATGCCTTGTGGAAACGACGGTTTATTCCGATGC
>Ga0172373_10002845_pt1 | contig 26069 bp, 16 predicted proteins | sample Lak10m_2_FD_114546 | JGI IMG/M metagenome (GOLD analysis project Ga0172373, IMG submission 114546) | Freshwater microbial communities from Kabuno Bay, South-Kivu, Congo - kab_092012_10m | ecosystem: Environmental > Aquatic > Freshwater > Lake | place: Democratic Republic of the Congo...
ATAAAGAGTTCATTGACATACTGGCAGAGAGAAAGAGAAGAGATGAAGAAGCAGATAGCGTAAAGGCGAAGAGAAAGGCGTTAATGCCTGAGAATAGGAAGCGAATAAGGGCGTGCGGGGGATGCCTTGGCTCTCAGAGACGACGAAGGACGTGGTAAGCTGCGAAAATTCACGGGGAGATGCAAACGATCGTTAATCCGTGAGTGTCCGAATGGGGCAACCCATGCAGATGAAGTCTGCAAGAATAGTCGGGAACCTCCTGAACTGAAACATCTAAGTAGGGAGAGGAAGAGAAAACAATAGTGATTCCGTGAGTAGTGGCGAGCGAAATCGGAAGAGGCCAAACCAGTGAGCGTGCTCACTGGGGTTGTAGGACTGCGTTGTGGACTTAACATAATTAGCTGAACAGTTTGGAAAGACTGACCAAAGGGGGTGATAGTCCTGTAAGCGAAAGTTGTGTTATACCTAGCAGTATCCTGAGTAGGGCGGGGCTGGAGAAACCCTGTCTGAATCCGGCGGCACCATCCGCCAAGCCTAAATACTACTGAGAGACCGATAGCGAACCAGTACCGTAAGGGAAAGGTGAAAAGAACCCTGAGCAAGGGAGTGAAAAGACCCTGAAACCGCACGCTTACAAGCGGTCGGAGTCCTGAGTGATCGGGATGACGGCGTGCCTTTTGCATAATGAGCCTACGAGTTACACCTGTCTGGCAGCCTAAGTACTTCAGGTACGGAAGCGCAGCGAAAGCGAGTCTTAACAGGGCGTTAAGTCAGGCGGGGTAGACGCGAAACCGAGTGATCTATCCATGGGCAGGTTGAAGTTCCGATAGTCTCGGAATGGAGGACCGAACTGGTAAACGTTGAAAAGTTTTCGGATGACCTGTGGATAGGGGTGAAAGGCCAATCAAACTCGGAGATAGCTCGTACTCCCCGAAATGCATTTAGGTGCAGCGTTGTGTAATGTGTATTGGAGGTAAAGCTACTGAGAAGGCTAGGGGGCTTCACCGCCTACCAACCCTTAACAAACTCTGAATGCCAATACATAGTAGCAGCAGTGAGCCCTGGGGTGCGAAGGTCACAGGGCGAGAGGGGAACAACCCAGACCAACAGTTAAGGTCCCTAAGAGCCAGCTAAGTTGCATAAACGAGGTGGGAATGCAGTGACAGCCAGGATGTTTGCTTGGAAGCAGCAATTCATTCAAAGAGTGCGTAACAGCTCACTGGTCGAGCGTTCCTGCGCGGAAAATAAACGGGCATCAAGCTGGTCACCGAAACTTTGGATTCGAAAGAGTGGTAGGGGAGCATTCTGCGTGGCTGAAGCGGTATTGTGAAGTACCGTGGACATAGCAGAAAAGCAAATGTAGGCATAAGTAACGATAAATGGCGTGGAAAACGTCATCGCCGTAAGACCAAGGGTTCCTGATCTACGTTCATCGGATCAGGGTTAGCCGGGTCCTAAGGATAAGCCGAGAGGCGAAGCCGATGGAAAATGGGTAAATATTCCCATGCCGGCTTATACTGCAAGAAGGGGACGAAGACTGGTAGGTGTCGCCTCGTGACGGAATACGAGGTTAAAGCGCAAGCGATAGTACACAGAGGCTTTCGGGCCGATGTGATAGTGCACTGAACAGGCTTCCGGGAAAAGCCTTTGAAGCAACAGGTATAAGCCGCCCGTACCGTAAACCGACACAGGTGGTCGAGGAGAGCATCCTAAGGCGCTCGAGTGATTCGTGGCTAAGGAACTAGGCAAAATGGTCTCGTAACTTCGGGAGAAGAGACGCCCCGCGAGGGGCCGCAGTGAAGAGGCCCAGGCGACTGTTTATCAAAAACACATGGCTATGCGAAATCGTAAGATGATGTATATGGCCTGACACCTGCCCGGTGCCGGAAGGTTAAGGGAGGGGCTTAGGAGCAATCCGAAGGTCTTGACTGAAGCCCCGGTAAACGGCGGCCGTAACTATAACGGTCCTAAGGTAGCGAAATTCCTTGTCGGGTAAGTTCCGACCTGCACGAATGGTGTAACGATCTGGGCACTGTCTCAGCCACGAGCTCGGTGAAATTGAAGTATCGGTGAAGATGCCGATTACCCGCAACGGGACGGAAAGACCCCGTGAACCTTTACTGCAACTTTGCGTTGGGCTTGAATATTCGATGCGTAGGATAGGTGGGAGGCTATGATCTGGTGGTTCTGGCCATCAGGGAGTCAACGTTGAAATACCACCCTTTGCTTATTTGAGTCCTAATCCCCATTGAGGGGAGACACCGCATGGTGGGCAGTTTGACTGGGGTGGTCACCTCCAAAAGAGTAACGGAGGTTTGCAAAGGTGCCCTCAGCACGGACGGTAACCGTGCGTAGAGCGTATTAGTATAAGGGCGCTTGACTGAGAGACCGACGGGTCGATCAGGGCCGAAAGGCGGCTAAAGTGATCCGGTGGTTCCGCATGGAAGGGCCATCGCTCAAAGGATAAAAGGTACTCCGGGGATAACAGGCTGATCTCCCCCAAGAGCTCATATCGACGGGGAGGTTTGGCACCTCGATGTCGGCTCGTCGCATCCTGGGGCTGGAGAAGGTCCCAAGGGTTGGGCTGTTCGCCCATTAAAGCGGCACGTGAGCTGGGTTCAGAACGTCGCAAGACAGTTCGGTCCCTATCTGTTGTGGGCGTTGGAAAGTTGAGGGGACCTGACACTAGTACGAGAGGACCGTGTTGGACGAACCGCTCGTGTGCCTGTTGTGACGCCAGTTGCAGCGCAGGGTAGCGATGTTCGGCCGGGATAAGCGCTGAAAGCATCTAAGCGCGAAGCCCACCTCAAGATGAACTTTCCGATTAAGGGTCGCAGAAGACGACTGCGTTGATAGGCGGCAGGTGTAAGCGTAGTGATATGTTGAGCCGAGCCGTACTAATTGCCCGTAAGCTTCCATTTTTTAAAATTTTCGGTTTTGGTTTTTTGGATTGAGCAATTAATGCAAAGAGCTTGAGTGATCTGTGGAGTTGAATTTTGAGTATCTCTGCCAAGTAGTCAATAAGAGACAAAGCGCGCAAGTGCTAAAGACATGTTGGTGCCTTTGGCGGCGGGGGTCCACCTCTTCCCATTCCGAACAGAGTCGTTAAGCCCGCCAGCGCCGATGGTACTGGGTCAGATGTCCCGGGAGAGTAGGTCGGTGCCAACTCAAATTAACAGGCCTCCGTTGCATTCGCAACGGAGGCTTTGTCTTTTAGGCCTGTCCGGGTCGTTCTGCCCGGGTTCATATTGGCTCGTTTTCTACCATTTCCTGCCTTTCTTCAGTCAAATAGCTCCTGCCATGTCCGGCAATGATCAGCTTGTCACTTCCACCTGATAGAAATTATCACGCAAACAAGAGAAATACCCATAACTTTGCCTTAGAGCTTGTTCAGGATTCTCTCACCGAGTCAAAAACGGCTCATTTTTCGCCATTTTTCACGTTTTTTCAGTTACGTAGCACCGGCTATGCGCCTTCAAAAACGCAAAAACTGACAAAAAATCAGCCTGTTTTTGCCAACGGCAGAGAATCCTGAACAAACTCTTAATTAACAAGGGTATATCCGGGATTTTTTGATTGAGCCAGGAATGGCCCGGCCCTCTGAACTGGCAGGAAATCCGGCATATACACTAACAAACATCCAGGCTATGAAAAAGATAATTCTCGCACTTCCATTCCTGATTGCATGCGGACAGCAGCCCAAAGCACCTGCTGATGCATCACAAACGAATACACCGGCACCGGCAGCTTATGCACTGGCCAATACTGTTGACCCGATTTGTGAAATGACAGTGGATAATACCGTTGAAGATACCGCCCATTATAACGGCAAAATTTACGGTTTCTGCGGTGCACATTGCAAGGAATCCTTCAAGGAGGACCCCGTCAAATATGTGAAGGAATAGGATGCGCTGGTTTCAGACAGACTCCTTCTGCTTCAGAGCCTGTTTTTCCAACGGCAGAGAATCCTGAACAAGCTCGTAAATATCAGTCAGTTGGAGAACTGTTTAATATTTTACCGTCACCCTGTCCATCACATCGCCGGGTTGTAACTGGCTGACCACATCCATACCCGATTTGACTCTCCCGAATATGGTGTAGTTTCCACTCAGGTGAGGCGTCGGGGAGTGCGTGATAAAAAACTGAGTGCCCTCGGTATCGGCACCAGCCGATGCCATGCCCAGATAACCCTCTTTTTCATACCATACCGTTCCAATTTCGGTTCTGATGGTATAGTCGAGGGCTCCGTAACCATCGCCGCGCGGACAACCGCCCTGAGCGACAAAGTTGGCTACCACACGGTGGAAATTCTTTCCGTCGAAGAAGCCAGTACCTGCCAGTTCCAGAAAATTGGCCACTGACCCGGGCGCGATATGCGGGTAAAACTCCAGTACTATCTTGCCTTTGGCCGTCTCGATGACAGCCTCTGACTCTTGTGATACCAGTTTGAGTCGCTCCCAGTCGATTGGTTTGTTCCATCCGATAGCCGGCCTGGCAGATGCCGGACGCCCCTCAAAGTAGGCGACAGCTTTTTCGAGTGCCATGTATGCCTCCACGTCGCGGGGCATTTTCAGTTTTGCCAGTCCATCCTTCAGCGTATTAAGCCTCAAGGAATCACGCAGAGTCTGGAAACTCAGTGTTTTCACGGTGTAAGCTTCCGACAGCGTGGCAATAAGGCCGGGATCTCCGGAGTTGACTGCCTCGCGCAGGAAAGAATACATTTCATACCGCACACCGCGCGATGCTTCGCCGAAATACGTATAGAAATCCGGGCGCTGCATGATGGCCAGCAAGACCTCCGCAGCAGCTGTTTTTACGGCCGGACTGGGGTCGCCGAAACCTTTTTCATGTATCCAGCGGTAGTTCCACGCGTATTCGCCGAGCGCGCGCAGGCAATCGCCCCTTTCATAGGGGTTTTTCGACTGCTGGAAGATTTCTTTCAGGCGGTAGTTCACATAGCCTTTGGACACAGAATCAGCCCGGCTCATGAGTTTGTTGGATGCACGGAACAGACCAATCTGGGTAGCCATGGACAGATTGGGGTTGTCGCGGGTGAGCCGCCAGTACCAGTCGGCGTCCTTTGCACGACCATTACTGACGAAATAATCTGCCGCCGTTCTGCTGATGTGCGGGTTGGCATCGCCCAGTTGTGGTGTTATGATACCCCTTACGGTATCGTATTCAAACTTCGACAGTGCGCGGATAATATTACACTTCACACGCCAGTCCTGTTCGGTAGCCACTACTTTTGATAACAGGCCGAATGCCGGCTGGGTGGATGATTTACCGAGCGCTGTGGCGAGCGCCATCCGGATATCCGGGTTGCCGGCTCTGACAAACGCAGCAGCGATTTGTATTGTCTGCAGGCTGTCTGGTTCAATATCTTTTATCCGGGCCAGATAATGTGCAGCCATCAGCCTTGCTGATTCGGGTATCTGTTCATCTGACACGTAAGATACCATTTTTTCGGTCGCACTCTCATCGTTGATGCCCCTCAGTCCGAACCGGTAAATAGTGCGGCATTGTCCTTCGAGCAAGAGCGTATCGGTCGGTCGGTAGGTGCTCACGGAGGCAATATTTTGCAGGGATCCCTCGCCGCCGCACTTGCCGATGGCTTCCAGTACCACGGCATTGAACTGCTGGTGTTGCGAGAGTGAATCCTTTCGGTCGAACGCTGCGATGAGCGGGTCTTCACAGGAGGCATGGCCAATCTGGCCCAGTGAGAAGGCGGCGGCTATACGAACCTCTTCCACCGGATCCTGCAGCAGGGGAATGAGCGGCTGAATACCGAGCGTATCGCGGGAGGAGGCAAATGACAGCGCGGCAATATAACGGAGCGTGGCATCCGGATGCACCAGGTAGCGAGTCAGGCTGTCTGTCTGTCTTTTATCGCGCAAATCGAAGAGACGCTGAACAGATTTGTTGTTCAGGTCGAGATTGACCTTGCCGGCCTTGACCTTGTTTTTTTCGGGATCAGGCGGTGTGCAGGCAATTTGCCAGAAAAGAGAGCAGATCAGGAGCAGATACAGTGTGCGCATAATGGTCATATTGTGCGCAAAGGTATGCCTCAATTCCGGATATTCCGAAAAAACGGGTGGTACAGACGCCGATTACAGCAGAAAACGGCCATTCTGGTAGATCAGTTCCCCGTCAGCATGAATTTCGCCGCCGTTAGTCATGTCAGTAATCATATCCCAGTGCACGGCCGACTCGTTTTTACCGCCGGTCTGCAGGTAACTTTGTCCGATAGCCAGGTGGATGCTGCCGCCGATTTTTTCATCGAACAGGATATTTCTGGTGATACGCTGTATGTCGTAGTTAGTACCGATAGCGGCCTCTCCGAAGCGCCTGGTGCCGGGGAGAGAGAAGATATAGTCCAGAAACTCGCCACCGTTCCGGGCCTCCCACTTTTCAATCAGCCCGTCCTTCACCCACAGCGTGACACCCTCCACCTCGTGGCCCTGGTAGAGACACGGAAACGAGAAGTGAACCACGCCGTTTACTGCGTTTTCTACCGGACTGGTATAAACTTCCCCGGAGGGCATATTGGTGCGGCCGTCGGAATTAATCCACGTGCGGCCGGCCGTGCTGAAGGTAAGATCGGTGCCGTCGGCGAGATACCGGATTGTGGAGCAGGTATTCAGGTGGTCCACGATGTGCTGCTGCTTTTCCCGCACTTCGAGCCAGGCGGCCTGCGGGTTGTCGTGAAACAGTTTACAGGCACCGAAAACAAAGCTTTCATACTCGCTCAGACCCATGCCTGCCTCCTGGGCAGCGGCATCGGTGGGCCACTGGCACAGATTCCGGCGCAGCCTGCGGTCGGCCGTGCGTTCGAAGTAGTTCTTCTGGATGGCTGCCAGCGCGTCTGTCCGGAGCTTCGCGCGCTCGGGTGTGGCACCCGAGCTCTCCCGCAGGTTATAGGGTGCACGCACATGCAGGTAACAGTCAAAAGACTCCATGGCCACCTGTTGCTGTAGTGGCTGGGTTCGGAGCGCTTCGTCGGAGGCATTCTCGAAGAACAGGCGCTCCCTTTCACGGAACGCCAGATCGCACTCCACCACGGCGGCGCCGGCGGCGTACATTTCTTTGTAAAGTTCCCTGACCAGCGGTTCGGCCAGCAGGGTAGTGGCAATAAAAACCTTGTCGCCGGGGCGAACCTCCAGACAGTAGTGGGTTAGCAGTTGTGCGTAGCGGGATGTGTAATTCATAGTCAGTGCCACAAAAGTAAGACGAAGCGGGTAATCCTTACCCTTTTTACCTGCAATCTGCCTACCTTTGCTGCCATTCCTCGCACAATACTAAAAAAATCGGAAAAAATGAACATTGCAGTTGTTGGTACCGGATACGTAGGGCTCGTCACGGGCACGTGCTTTGCCGAAACAGGAAACCACGTCGTATGCGTTGATATCAATGAGAAAAAAGTGAAAAGCCTTCGCGAAGGCGTGATTCCCATATTTGAGCCCGGACTGGATGTGCTGTTTGAGCGCAACACCAAGGAGGGACGTCTGCACTTCACCACCAATCTGGCGGAAGCGGTGGAAAAGGCGCAGATTATTTTTCTGGCACTACCCACCCCTCCGGGGGAGGATGGCAGCGCCGATCTGTCGTACATCCTCGGGGTAGCAAAAGACCTGGGTGGGATAATTACCGATTACAAGGTGATTGTTGACAAGAGCACTGTTCCGGTGGGTACTGCTGAAAGGGTATCGTCCATACTGGCCGAGCAACTTTCCAAGAAGTTGTTCGACGTGGTTTCCAATCCGGAGTTCCTGAGAGAGGGCGTGGCTGTGGAAGATTTCATGAAACCTGACCGCGTGGTGGTGGGTACGCGCAGCGAGCGCGCGCGCAAACTGATGAAGCAACTGTATGAGCCGTTTGTGCGGCAGGGCAACCCGATTTACTTCATGGACGAGCGGAGTGCCGAGCTCACCAAATATGCTGCCAATTCCTATCTGGCGATGCGCATATCTTTCATGAACGAGATTGCCAACCTGTGTGAAAAGACGGGCGCCAACGTGGATCAGGTACGCATAGGCATGGGCAGCGACTCGCGCATAGGCAAGCGGTTCCTGTTTCCGGGCATCGGTTATGGTGGTTCCTGTTTCCCCAAGGACGTACAGGCGCTGGCCAAGACTGCTTCCGACTTTTCCTACGATTTCAAAATACTGAAATCGGTGATGAAGGTGAACGGGATTCAGAAGGGCGTTCTGACAAAAAAAATCAAAAAATACCATAAAAACGAGCTGGAAGGTAAAACGATAGCCGTTTGGGGACTGGCGTTCAAGCCAAATACCGATGATATCCGGGAGGCACCGGCGCTGGTAATTATTGACGAGTTGCTGCAGTTGGGGGCCAAAGTCCGCGCATTTGATCCGGAGGCTATGGAGAATGTCAAGGCAATTTACGGTGACCGCATTACCTACTGCAAAACGATGTACGATACACTGGAGGGCGCCGACTCACTGGCTATCATGACCGAGTGGGGCGAATTCCGCGCACCGGATTTTGAACGGATGGGTACACTGCTCCGCGAGAAAATCATTTTTGATGGCCGGAACCTGTACGATCTGGACACAGTGAAAGAGCACGGGTTTAACTACCAGAGCATAGGAAGACCGAAAGTACGCAAGCGCTGAGGGTTATCCAGACTGTTTACTGCTTCACAAAAGCTCCCCGGCATTTTGGTCCGGTAGCTTGTAACGGCGTCCGGAGCTCAGCGCTGAGCTCCGGACGCCGTTTATATATTTCATGTATTTCTGCCTGCTGAACAATACATGTGCAGGCTCCCTCACCTATTATTCTCTGAAAGGGCTCTACTACTTTGAATGCAGCGCACTTCATCAAACAGATGAATGCAGGGGTAGCAGTTTTTACTTGAAAATTGTGAGAACCTGGATCCATTGGCTACGGGTATAATTCACCGGAAATATTTTTCACAAATTGTCAGAAAAAACGTATTTTTGTTTCCAAAAAACCTAAATTTTTAGGAAAAATAGAAATGAAACTGCTTGAATTTTTAACCAGGTTTAAGTTGACTCCGGCGTTTTCCACGCGATCGATTGAGTTGGTATACCCGCATTTTGAGCGAGAGAACCTGCTTAACTGGCAGAAAAAAGGGTATATTGTGCGTATTCGAAATGGCTGGTACAGTGTTTCGGGCCGAATCACAACAGAGCGGCACCTTTACTGGGTTGCCAATAAAATTTACCATCCTTCGTATGTTTCACTTGAAACGGCTTTTACATTTTACGGTTGGATTCCCGAAGCCGTCTTTACAACTACCTCCGTGTCCACCCTGAAAACAAGGGTATTTGACACCCCGGTGGGCTGTTTTCGATACTCCAGCCTGAATCCTAAACATTTCTGGGGTTACCGGCTGATAAAGACAGATGATTTCGGAATAAAAATGGCTGAACCGGAGAAGGCACTGCTCGACTTCCTGTATCTTCATCCAAGACTTGAATCAACAGCGGACTTTGAGGCACTTCGATTCAATACTGATCAGATGAGGGGCCAAATTGACCGGGAAAAACTGTTGGCCTACAACAAGCAGTTTGACTCTGTGGCATTGAATAAACGTCTTTGTTCTTTCACCAACTTTCTTTATCATGCTGAATCTGTCTGAATTGTTGGATGCCTATCCGGTGGAGTTACGTGTTCATCGGTCGTTAATCCTGCGTGAATATCTGCAGTGCAAAATTTTAGAGATAATATTTGAAGGGCCTTATGCCAATCGTTTCTGTTTTTTGGGCGGCACCTGTCTACGTTTGGTACACAATAACTCCCGGTTTTCGGAGGATCTTGATTTTGATAATTTTCAGTTAACAGAAGTAGAGTTTGATGAAGCGTCTGAAAAAAAAGTACGATTGTTTATCCCGGTGCTGGAACAATCTGATTTTTGACGTAAAATAGTATTCCGCTCAAACTGTCCCGGAAATCAATAAGCTCTAAAAAAACTCAACAGCGTTTTTTCAGGTTTTACACAGAATTTCTGTATAAAACCTGAAAAAACAAAAGAATCCCCTGCTGTAGCGTGTAAACGGGTATCTTCCTGTTTACTATATTTGGCAGGAATAGTATCCTCTCCTCAGCGAACAATCGTTATGTCACCTTTTCTGACAATCCGCTCTCCGTTGGCCAGATCGAGTTCGAGGTAGTACACAAAAACGCCCGGATTCATATCTTTTCCGCGGAAGGTGCCGTCCCAGCCGCGCCAGTTACTGACGGCTACGGGAGTTTCGAGTTGGTACACCTCATCACCCCAGCGGTCGAATATCTGTACGGTATGTATGGAGATGACGGATGTTCCCGCGCTGATGGTCCAGAAGTCTTCCTTGCCATCGTCGTTGGGTGAAAACACGTTGGGTATATAGACATCCACCTCGCGGCGCAGTCTGACGGCTACGGAGGCGCTGGCGGTGCATCCGTACTGGTCGGTAATGGTTACGGTGTAGGTGCCCGGGGTTTCGGGGATCCATTCCTGACGCAGGCAGGACGGACAGGCCGGGTCGGGCAGCGGATTCCAGACCAGGCTTTGCCATGTCTGCAGATTGGTCTGGACTTCCACCACCAGTTTTTCGCCGAGTGCGGCCGTTACTTCGGCCGGTAACTGGGCACTGGGTGCCACCGGAATAACAACCAGCACAGTAGTGTCGGCAGTGCAGTTATTGGCATCCGAGAGCAGTATGGTATGTGTGCCGGCGCTCAGCTCGGGATTGAGGCCACCGGTAGTGGCCAGTCCGTCTATGGCAATGGTAAAGGGCCCCACACCTCCGTTGGGGGTGATGGCTGTACCGAGTACGGTTTCTCCGCAGATGACCTCATCGAGTGTTACCTGCAGGCTGAGGGCGGGTGGGGGTACCACGGAAGCAGAAGCTGTTGCGGTACACTGATTGGCATCAGTGACAGTAACAGTGTAGGTGCCTGCACCCACGCCGGCGAGCAGGGGAGTATTGGCACCGGTGTTCCAGGTGAACAGATATTGTCCCGAGCCGCCGGTTGCTGCCGCCTGAACACTGGCGTCGGTTGCATCGTGACAGCTGAGTGCGTACTGCCCAAAATTCGTGACTGCCGAAGCCAGCGGTTGTAACTGGGTGGGGGAGGAGACAATCCCGACGGCCGTGGCTGTTTGTCCGCTTGCTGTTGAAATGGTGACCTGATACGTGCCAGCTGTCAGGTTCTGCAGGGTTGCCTGGGTGGTTCCGACGGGCATCAGGCCACTGCCCGATTGCAGGCCGTTTGTCCAGTTGTACAGATACGGCGGTTGCCCGCCGGATGCCGTGAGGGTCAGTGTGCCGTTGTTGCCACCGAAGCATGATACAGCGCCGTTGTTCAGGTTGGCTGTTGGTGCACAGTTAGCCAGATCGAGGGTAGTGACGGTGGTTACGGTGCTGTCGCAGCCGGCACTGTTAAGCAGATTCTGGGTAACGGAACCCACTTGTGCCGGATCACAGGTGGTCCGGTTGATGGTGTTGGAAACGGGCTGGCCCACCTTGACGGTGACAGTGGCCAGTGTGGCGCATCCTGCGGAGGTGAGCGTGACCGTGAAATTGGTGTTCATGGCCGGACTCACCGTAATGGCCGGTCCGGTAGTGCCGTTGCTCCACACAAAGTTGCCGGTTCCGCTGGCGGTCAGGGTCGTTGATTCGCCGGCACAAATTTGCAAATCTCCGGTGATGGTTACCTGCGGAGTCGGGTTGACGGTAATAGTGAACGTTCGCGGAGTGCCCTGGCACGCGCCGAGCACAGGTATGCCGGTGATGGTTGCCGTCGCCGGTGCAGTACCTGTGTTAATCGCCGTGAAGCTGATATTGCCGGCGCCGATGGCCCCGAGGCCTATGGACGGATTGCTGTTGGTCCAGTTGAAGGAAGCGCCGGCGGTGCCGTTGAAGCCCACTGAAATAACAAAGCCGTTGCATACCGTCTGATTGACAGGCTGGCTGAGAGTGGGCACCGGATTCACGGTCAGGATTACCGGCGTGCGGGTAGAACTGATACAGTTGTTTACCGCGTCGCGTGCCTGCGCATAAAACGTGTAGGTGCCTGGTCCGAACGGACCTGCCGGCGTAAAGCTGGCATTACCCGACAACAATGCTGTTCCACCAGTCGGGGTGCTGTACCAGTCTGCCGTCAGGCCGGGGTCTGTTGTGACTGTCAGGGCCGGTGTGGGTGCACCTTCGCATATCACAGGCGAGTTGGGCGATGACGGAGCGGCGATGGGCGGACATACGCAGTTGGGCGCATTTACGGCCTGCTGGACAGAGCATCCCGTTGTCGGGTTGGAGGCAATCAGTACCACACTGTTGCCGGCCGGGATATTGATAATCTGGAAGTTGCCGCCGCCGCCGGTTACTGTCCCGGCTGTTGAGGTCAGATTGACGGCATTGGACGTGACAGCAATGGAATAGGTCAGCAGGTTGGGCGCACAGGTAACGGCGCCGAGTGTGAAAGAAGGCCGCGGGTTGACGGTGATGGTAAATGCCTGGGGGATGCCTGAACATCCGTTCAGGCTGGGAGTTACCACCAGATTGGCTACCTGGGTCATCTGACTGGTGTTGGTGGCGGTGAACGTGAATCCACCAGTTCCGCTGGCAGCCAGTCCGACCGACGGATTGCTGTTCGTCCAGGAGAATACGGCGCCACTGGTGCCGTTGAATCCTACGGCGAGGGTTGTGCCGGAGCACACCGTCTGGCTAAGGGGCGGCGTTACGATAGGTGGCGGACTGACGCTGATGTTAAATTGTACGGGTGCGCCCGTACAGCCCTGCGCTGTTGGAGTGACGGTGATGACCGCCAGTTCGGTAACGCTCACACTGGCAGCAGTGAAGCTGATACTGCCTGTTCCGGAGGCACCGAGTCCGATATTGGTGTTGGAGTTGATCCAGTTGAATATCGCTCCGGTCGTGCCGTTCAGCGGAATACTGACCTGCGTACCTCCGCAGGGTGTCTGGTTGGGAATGGTACTGGCCATGGGCAGTGCCTGGACGGTAATGGTGAAGCTCTGTGGCAGGGAAACACAGCCGTTCAGTGTTGCTGTAACAGTCACCACGGAGGTAATGGCCGAAGAGCCGCTATTCTGGGCTATAAAGCTGATATTTCCTGCACCGGAGACCGACAGGCCGGTGGCTATGTTGTCGTTTGTCCAGAAAAAGGCCGCACCGGCACTTCCGGAGAAATTCACGGTTACGGGTTCGCCCGGACAAACCGACAGATTGACGGGTTGAGTTAGTGTCGGGAGTGGTTCGATGGTGAGCGTTACCGCTGTTCGGGTGGCGCTCACGCAGTTGGAGGCGATTTCGCGTGCTTCTGCGTAGAATGTGTAGATGCCGGGTGCCGATATGCCAGTGGGTGTGAAACTGATGTTTCCGCTGAGCAGGGGTGTTCCGCCGAGCGGAGTTGCGTACCAGTCGGCAGTTTCACCTGTACCAACAGTTACTGAAAGGGCCGGAACAGGGGCTCCTGCACATACAACGGCATTCACCGGATTGGCCGGAGGCTGTACGGCCGGACAGTTGCAATTGGGCGGATTTACCGATTGTTGCACCACGCACCCGCTGGTTGTATCGGTTGCTGTGATGGTGGTGCCGGAGTCTATGGGGATCAGACTGATGGTGTACAAGCCGTTTCCGCCTGCTACGTTGCCATCAGAAGCAGACACCACATCGCCGGTGGTGGACAGGCCCACATTATAGGACAGTGCATCCGGCGAGCAGTTTACTGACAGGATTGTCAGTGAAGGGCTGGCATTTACCCCGATGGTGAACGACTGTGCAGGGCCGGTACAACCATTCAGGTCCGGAGTGACGACAATGTTCGCTACCGTATCTGCTGGAAGAGAGGCGGCGTTAAAGGAAATATTTCCTGTTCCCGACGAACCGAGTCCGATGGCGGGATTGTCATTTGTCCAGGAGTAAGTATTTCCTGTTCCGGAGAAAATGATGTTCACGGGTGCACCCGCGCATGCGAGCGTATTTCCGGGGTTGTTGACTGAAGGGGCCGGAATGACTGTGATATCGAAGTTCTGGCTTGCACCGGTACAACCGCCGGCAGTTGGCGTTACAGTAATTGTTCCGGTGACAGGGTTGCTCACACCGGCCGAGGTGAAGCTGATATTGCCGCTTCCACTGGCGGCCAGTCCGATGGCTGTGTCATTGTTTGTCCAGTCGAAAACGGGGTTGCCTGTGCCGGAAAAAGTTACCTGTACGGGTGTTCCTCCGCATACTGTCTGGTTGGCCGGATCGGTTACAGTGGGAGCTGGATTGATAGTAATCGTGAAAGAAACGGAAGCACCGCTGCATGTTCCGATTACCGGGGTGGCAGTGACGGTTGCCACCTGCTGCGTGCTGTTCTGGGCTGCGATGAAACTGATATTTCCCGTACCGGAAGCCGCCAGTCCGATGGTTGTGTTACTGTTTGTCCAGTTGAAGGCGGCACCCGGGGAGCCGGAGAACTGTACGCTGACGGTAGTGCCGGCGCATGCAATCGTGCCGGATGGCTGGTTCATGGACGGAGCCGGTGTTACCGTAATATTGAAATTCAGGGCGGGGCCTGTACAGCCATTTTCGGTAGCGGAGACGGTCAGGTTGCCGGTTACGGAATTGCTCACGCTGGCAGCGGTAAAGCTGATGTCGCCGGTACCGGATGTTCCAAGTCCGATGGCCGTATTGTTATTTGTCCAGGCATAGGAGGGGTTGTTTCCGGTGCCGGTGAAGTCAACCATAACAGACGCTCCCGAGCAGACAGTCTGGTCGGGAACAAGATTGATGGTGGGGCCGGGTGTGACAGTAATGGTAAAGATAACCGGCTCGCCCTCACACAGTCCGGCGACAGGCGTTACAACGATATTGGCTACCTGTACGCTGGTGACCTGGCTGGCGGTGAAGCTGATGTCGCCGGTACCGCTGGCACTGAGGCCGATGTTACTGTTGTCGTTTACCCAGTTATAGACGGGGTTATTGCTTCCTGTGAAATTGACACTGACCGAAGCGCCCTTGCACACCACCAGACTGGCGGGTTGATCCACAGAGGGCACGGGGTTAACGGTGATATTAAAACTCTGGTTTTGCCCGATACATCCGTTTTCGGAAGGGGTGACCTGAATTGTGGCGGTGGTGGTTGCACCGACGGGCTCGGCGGTGAAAGATATATCGCCGGAACCGCTGGATGCCAGTCCGATAGAAGTGTTGTTGTTCGTCCAGGTATAAACGGGGTTGTTCCCTGTGCCGGAGAATACGACTTGTACCGGGTCGCCGGAACACACGATCTGATTGGGCGGATCGGTGAGAGCCGGCGTTGGATTTACCGTTACGGTGAAATTGACCGGAGTGCCTTCACAGCCGTTGAATACCGGTGTGACGGAAACGTTGGCCACTTCGGTATTGATGCCATTGAGGGCGATGAAGTTAATATTTCCTGCGCCGCTGGATCCGAGGCCGACGGCGGTATTGTCGTTGGTCCACTGAAAGGTGGCGCCGGAAGTTCCCGAGAAGTTTACCGCCACGATTGTTCCGCCGCATACCGTGACGTCGTTGGGCTGACTGACCGATGGTGCCGGGTTCACAGTAATGGTGAAAGTCTGTGCGGGTCCGACGCAGCCATTTTCACTCGGTGTGACGGTTACAGTAGCCGTGGTAGTACTGGTTACCGGAGCCGGCGTGAAGCTGATATTGCCCGTGCCGGATGCGTCCAGTCCGATAGCCGTATTGCTGTTGGTCCAGTTATATTCAGGGTTTCCGGTAACTGGCGTGAAATTTACCTCCACCAGGTTCTGGCCACATACAGTGATATTGGGAGGATCCTGCATGGCAGGGCCCTGATTTACCGTTACATCCACGGTGCTGGTGGTCGTACAGGCATTGTCGTCGGTGGCGGTGAAAGTGTAGGTATTCGTGCCTGTGGGAGCGTTGGTTACCTGTGTATTCAGTTGGGAGGGGTTGGCGATATTTCCGGGACCGGTCCAGAGGGTGCTGCCTACGGATGGCGGGTTGGTAAGCGTTGCCTGAAGATTAAAGGGCTGTCCGGTGCATACAGGGTTCGGGTTAGCTGATACGGTAGAGGAGCCATCCCAGCAGGTGACGGCAATATTGGAGAATGTGACCGATTCGTTTGTCGCCCATGTTTGCGTTTGAACGATGAGACCTACCGTTCCCGCGCCGTTGGTACAGACGGGCCCGTAGGTTAGCGTACCTGACTGGGCTATGCTGCCGGGTACACCGATCAGCCGGGTGTCCACGGTGACGCCATTTACCTGAAACTGCACATACAGGAAATCCCAGCACTGGGCGCAGCCGCCCTCTTCGGGCATAGTCGGATCGCCTGCGCAGGGAGGAACACCGAACGGGCATTCGTCGCTCGACTCCATATTTCCTGCGCCGGAGAATGGCAGCGAAAAGTTATAGTTCAGTGAAATGGAAACAGAACTGCAGGAGGACACACTTACCGGGCCGTAGGTATTGGTGGTAACGGAGTCGGTATTGGTGTAGGTGGCACCCGGGTCGCTGAAAATGACAGTCTGGGCTTTGAGGCCGGCGGATACGCTCCACAGGGCGGAAAGAGACAGGAGGAAAATACGGATATGGCGCATGGCAGGAAATTTTCGGAGCAAAAGTACAATAGAAATGCTCTGAATGATACCCTGTTGCCGGCGAGAGAGGCATATTCGCGCCGATCTGTTTTTTAATGTTCCGGATGACCGTCTGGTTATTTCGACTATCAAGTTAATATCCATACCTTTTGGCTTCATCTGAAGTGCACACTGAAAAAATCCATGTCCCAACCATCGCTAATCTGTGGTGGCAGGAGCAACTGGTCTTTCAAACGAGGAAATAGATAACCTGTAGAATGTATGCTGCCCCCCGCCCGGCAGTATTATTCAGGCTCGGTCACCGTCTAAAAAGAGATGGTATGTGCGGTAGTGTCATTCCGGGTTAACGAAACATATCCATGGGGTGGAATGGTCTTCACGACAAAGGTAAATAAAGTTTATCTTTGTCCTGAAAAACCCCGAAATGGCAACAAGCCAGCACTTGGTTTGCAGGATTTCCGGAAAATCGAGCCAATTAACAATATATCCACATGAAACAATACAAATTTTGTCAGAGCTGCGGATTTCCACTGAAGAAGGACAAAAATGGCGGAGGAACAGAGAAGGACGGCTCCGTCAGTCCGAAATACTGCTCCATGTGCTATGAAAACGGAGTGTTTCTCTCTCCTCCCGAAATAGATACGGCGGAAAAGATGCAGGCTTTCTGTATTCAGCAAATGAAACAGGCGGGCATGAACGGTATTTTTGCCTGGCTTGCCACCCGGGTTATTCCCGAGCTGGAACGATGGGAAAAATGAGAGCGGTGAACTGGGAATCCTGAACAAGCTCTAAGATTATACTACTGTTTACTATGCTCCAATATCAAAAAATCAGGCAAACACTCCTCTTTATTCAGACTTTTTCCGCCATCGCGCTGGCCGGAATGCCCACATCCGGTCGTCATGGTTGTCCGGGACCGATGGCTCCCGGTATGCCGGCAGGTATGATCGCCTCGCCGGTTATCAGTGTGGAGCGGGCGCTCGATTCTATTCCGGCTGCTGCGGGCTGCGGAGATATGTTTTTCGACCTGTTTATTCAGACTGCACAGGCAGAACAGTACGGTGAGGTCGTGCTGAGCCTGATTTTTGTGCATACCGGCAGTCTCTCGCTGATCAGTGAACATACTTTTTCCGAATATTGTCCCGGCGGACAGTGCGTTGGTTCGTCAGTTACTGCCGACTCACTGCTTCGCGTGGATATTTTCCTTCGTGGTGTCATCGGGCCGGGAGCCGGAGTTTCGGGCAGAAAAAGACTGTCAAGAATTGCGCTGAGGGGGGTAAATTCCTGTATCACGGCTATTGGTTTGACGGATATCTCGCTGCGTATGGCCGGAACCGGTCGCCCGGTCACACCGGTTATTCGCTCTGCCGTCATGCCAGACAACAGTAGTGATGATGTATGCGCCGGGGAGGTAGAGTTCCGTTGCAGTACACCCGAAGGCAATCCGGTGAAGGGTGTTGGCTATACCATTACCGGCGGCGGTTGTACCGTGACCGGTACTGCGGACGACTACGGCCGCCAGTCGGTCTGTTTATGTCCGGTGAAGGAACAGGTGATCAGGCCATTCAAGTCGGATGATCCGCTGAATGGCGTAACTGTTTTTGATCAGGTTCTGATATTCCGGCATATTCTCGCCACGGAAGGACTGGGTTCGCTGTACAGGATGCTTGCCGCCGATGTAAACGAGTCGAAATCCATAACGATATACGATGTTGTGACACTTGGAAAGCTCATACTTGGCGACGGTGCTGGTCTGGCAGGTCTGGCAGGTGTGGCGTCGTGGCGGTTTGTGCCGAAAAATGTATCTTTTGATCAGGGAACCAACCCTTTTACTCCCGATTTCACTGAAAACATGGTTCTTTCGGTTACTCCCGGAAGGATGGATGCCTCCTTTTACGGTATAAAAACGGGAGATGTGAACGGTGCCGCCGGAGAGCGGCCTGCCGGTGAGCGCGGGCGTACTTCGCTGGCCTTTGCCGAATTCAGGGGTGTTGCCGGCTCGGAAACGGAGGTGCCTGTGTTTGCCCCTGAGCTCTACAATCTGGCCGCGTGGCAACTGGCGCTTCGTTATGACACTGCGAAATACCGGCTGTCTGACGTGCGCTGGCCGGAGGAGTTGCCGGCATTTCAGGGCCGCGACTGGCATGAGCCGCGCCGTGGCGAGGTTCGGCTTGTGTGGTATAGCGGCGAGAGCTCCGATTTGCGTGTGGACAGGGGTACTCCGCTGTTTTATCTGCGTTTTGTGAGTCTTGAAAACGATTCGGAGGGTCGGATAAGCCTCTCCGGTGATATGGAATCGCTGGCTTACAATGCGGTTGGTACTGCGACCGACATACAGCTTGATCGCCTGCCTGCAGCGAATGTTCGGCGCAACGCCGGCAAGGCACAGGTGCCTGTATCGTGGGAGGCTGCTGTATATCCGAATCCGGTCCTGGAGCATTTTCGTTTAAACCTGACCATTCCCCGCGGAGGATATTGCCGGATTCGCATCACCGACCAGTTCGGTCGTCAGCGCTGGTTGCTGGAGCAATACGTTGAGGCTGGCTTCCGCTCCTTCAATGGTCCGGACTCCCTGCCCGGAGGAGTGTATTTCGTGCAGTTTGTCACCGAATGGGGTGCCCGGGAGCTGCGTCTGAGGAAATTTTAATACGCAGCATTTCCTCCCATACAGTGGTAAATCTTGCTGACAGTTTGCACTGACTGGTGAGCCGGGCTTGTCTGCCGGTACTTTGCGCGCCGGTTTTGATGGTATTGCGGCCGTATCTGACGTTGAGTGCGTCGAACACCATCATCAGTTGCCCGTGTTTATTTCGGTCAACGGGGTCGAACATAGCCAGCTGGGGGCCGTTGCCGGGTGGCGTGATACCGCTGAGGAGTATTCCCGCGCGTTTGTATTCGTACCCGGCTCTGAATATCCTTTTGAGGGCGTAGCGGGCTGCGTGTACCATGGGCAGTGTGCTGCTGGTGGGCGCAGCGAATGACACATTGAACAGGGAGCTGTACTGAGGCCGGTCGGTGGCAAACCGGTTTGTTTGCAGGAACAGGGTGAGAATAGATGCTTCTCCGTTCTGGCGCCGGAGTTTTTCGCCGCAGCGGGCGGCAAAATCGGCCACCAGAGCCTGCAGTGCAGCTTCCGAGGCGACGGGTTGCCTGAAGGAGCGGGTTGTTCCGATACTTTTCCGGGCCGGCACTTCAGTTTCTGTTCCGATACAGGGTTGTCCCAGCAGTTCCTTTTTGATACGCAGTCCCGTCACGCTCAGGTGCTTGCGCACCCATGCGTCGCTCGCGTGCGCGAGGTCAAAGGCTGTTTTCAGGCCGTTTCGCTGCAGGAGAGCGGCGTATTGATACCCGATACCCCATATATCGCCTGTTTCGACCGACTTCAGCACGTTACTGCAGTCGCCCGAAAGCACCCGCACGCCATTGCCCTGTTTGTCTTTTTTAGCGAGCCGGTTGGCTATTTTTGCCAGCACCTTGGTCGGTGCTACCCCTACACACACCGGCAGACCGACACAGCGGAGGATGGTTTCCCTGATTTCGAGGGCCCGGGCGTACAGATCGAAGTGCTCCATACCGGTAAAATCCAGAAACGCCTCGTCAATACTGTATATTTCCACTTCGGGAGCGAACTGCCGCAACAGATTCATGACCCGCGCCGACATATCGCCGTACAGGGCATAATTGGATGAGTACACCTGCAATCCGTTTTTTTGCACCAGTTGCTGTATTTCAAAGAATGGCTGTCCCATCGCGATACCCAGCGCTTTGGCTTCTTCGGAACGCGCCACCACACAGCCGTCGTTGTTCGACAGCACTACGACAGGAACCCCTCTCAGCCGGGGATTGAACACCCGTTCGCAGGAGACATAAAAGTTGTTGACATCCACCAGAGCCGTCACAGTCACGTTTTCTTGATGATGTAAGTAACCACCCCCCAGATCAGGAGTTCGTCGTTTTCCTGAATGTCTATGGCCGGATAAAGCGGGTTGGAGGCGACCAGGCGGATTCGTGGGCCCTTTATTTCCAGCTTTTTGACTGTGAAAGCGTTATTCAGGCAACAAACCGCTATGGAGCCGTTTCTGTATTTGAGTGACCGGTCAACCACCAGCACATCGCCGTCGCTGATACCATCGCCTGTCATGGAGTCTCCCTGTACGCGCACGACGAACGTGGCGTCCGGGTTTCTGACCAGCTCCCGTTTGAGGTCAATTCGCGCCTCGAGGTAATCATCGGCAGGAGAGGGGAAACCGGCTGTCACCGATCCGTCCACCAGAATCACCGAAATGGAGTCAATTTTTTTTACCGTGTAAAACCGCCATTCAGCAGATGGCGCAGTGAGCCCTTCCGTTCCCATAGTACTGTTTTTATGGCCAACCAGGGCAAGACACCGGGCCTCGCCTGATCAGGCAGTTCATTTTGTTTTGAAAAGGCAAAAATAAAACATTTTGTAATTTTATCCTATTTTAAATACAATTTGTTTTTTATTTAGTTAGAGCTTGTTCAGGATTCTCGCACCGAGTCAAAAACGGCTCATTTTTCGCCATTTTTCACCTTTTTTCAGTTACTTAGCACCGGCTATGCGCCTTCAAAAACGCAAAAACTGACAAAAAATCAGCCTGTTTTTGCCAATAGCAGAGAATCCTGAACAAGCTCTTAACCGCAGAGTTTCGCAAAGTTCGACGCAGAGTTACGCAGAGAAAGATACCTCTGCGCTACTCTGCGGTTACCTCTGCGTAACTCTGCGGTTAAAAAAAGCAGCGCTCCAGGTTGAGCCGAACTTCGGGGAATGCTCCCGAAAAGGAGCCGGAAAATCAAGGTGGTGTTGGCCGGGGGTTTATTATTATAATTTTTCATGCAAAAAACCTCCCGATGCGAGGTATAACACAGTACCTCGTATCTTTGTAATCATGGCGCGGAGAATTATTTTGAAATGGCTGGCCGGGGACACGTTTGGCGGCGGAGTGCTGCCGATATTTGTATTTCCTGTTGTTGCCGGCTTGTTCGGTTTGTTGCTGGTACTGATTACGCCACCGTTTCAGTCGCCTGACGAGCCGGCGCATTTTTTTCGGGCGTATCAGGTGAGTGAGGGGCGTCTTTTCCCGGAATTGCAGGACAGCAGGGCAGGAGGCTGCCTGCCGGCATCGCTGTCGGCGGTGAGCGACTCCTTTTCTCCGCTGCGGCATGAGCGCGCCCGCCTGTTACCTGGCCAGACGAGGCGGCTGCTTGCCGTACCCTTACATCCGGAGCTGGTCGTATTCACCGATTTTGCGAATACGGCTATGTATGCCCCGATGGCCTATTTACCGCAGGCAGCCGGAATAGCCTGTGCCCGCCTGCTGGGTGCATCGGCGCTTCAGATGCTGTATGCTGCCCGGCTGGGCAATCTGCTGGTATGGGTACTGCTCCTGTCTGTGACCATCCGCATTGCCGGACGACGGGGTGTGTTTTTTGCCTTGCCTGCCCTGTTGCCGGCCGTATTATTCATGAGCGCCTCGGCAAATGCAGACGTGCTGACAAATGGCTTGTGCTGGTGGCTGGTGGCGGCCCTTTTGTCGGGGCAGTATCGCCGGGTGTGGGTGATTGCCGGATTTGCAGTGGTTTCCGTGAACAAACTGATCACATTCCCGCTGGCGCTGCTGGCCCGGTTGGGAGGTGCATCGTACAGGAGTACCGCCATGCTGGTTGCGGCGTCTTTGCTGGGGGCACTGTGCTGGGGTGCCGTGGCGAAGGACTGGTTTATTCCGTATGATGCGTATCATCCGCTGTTTCGCGACGGACAAACACTTAATACCGGGGTAAATCCCGGTGCTCAGCTGGAATATGTTCTGAATAACCCGCTGAAATTTGTGGCAACAGCGGTTACCTCGCTGTTTTATTCGCTGCCTGCCACTGCAGCCCACTTTGTGGGGAAGTTCGGCTGGGAGAAAAACTATATACCGGTGGGCTGGACAGCGGCATTATGGCTGGTGCTGACTGCCGTCCTGTGCACCGAGGAACGGCCGCTGCCGCTGCGCCGGCGCTGGCTGCCGGGTGTGGTGGTGGTTGCCTATGTGGCCGGATTCGCCCTCACCAATTATCTGCTCTGGAACGCCGTGGGTGCCGACCGGATGGATAACTGGCAGGGAAGGTACTTTATTGCCGTTGCGCCGGTAGCCGGCTTGCTGCCCGGAAACAGTCTGCTGCTGCCGTGGAGGCGGCAGATATTCGGAGGCGGCCTGGTGCTGGTGGTTCTGAGCAACGTCAGCATGCTCTGCAGCCTGATTGACCGATATTATTAGTCCATTATTTTTTTCGCTCGGTCACATACACAAGCAGCTCCCGCATGGCCTCCCTGGAAGGGTTGTCGGGCAGCGTATCGAGTATGTCGAAAGCCTCCTGCCGGAACCGGTACATGGCCTGGCGGGTGTATTCTATACCGCCGCTTTCGCGAACGAACCGGATGACCTCGGCCACCTTTTCACTTTTATGGCTCTGGTTTTTAACGATATTGATGATACGGCGCCGCTCCAGCCAGCCGGCATTATTCAGGGCATAAATAAGCGGGAGCGTCATTTTTTTCTCTTTGATATCAATACCGAGCGGTTTGCCCACATCGTCGTCGCCGAAGTCAAAGAGGTCATCCCTGATCTGGAACGCCATTCCCATTTTTTCGCCGAACAGTTTCATGCGCGCTTCGAGCTCTTCGTTGCCATCCACCGTACTGACGGCGCCGGCACAGCAGGCGGCAGCGATCAGGGAGGCTGTTTTCTGGCGTATAATTTCGTAATAAACCGACTCCTCGATATCGAGGCGGCGGGCTTTTTCCATTTGCAGCAGTTCACCTTCCGCCATTTCGCGCACGGCACTGTTGATCACCTCGAGCATTTTATACTGCTTTTGCCGGACGGTGAGCAGGAGCGCCTGCGAGAGCAGGAAGTCGCCTACAAGCACGGCTACCTTGTTTTTCCAGAGTGCATTGATGGAAAAGAATCCCCTGCGCATATTGGCGTCATCCACCACATCATCGTGGACGAGTGTGGCGGTATGAATCAGTTCTATGAGTGCGGCGGCTGTGTAGGATGCTTCGTTGACCGAACCGAATATCTTGGCGCTGAGCAGGGTAATCATGGGTCGCACCTGCTTCCCCTTGCGCTGCACGATATACCAGGTAACCTTGTCGAGCAGTGGCACGTTACTTTGCACGGCTTCGCGGAACTTTCCCTCGAAGATGAGCAACTCCTCTGAAACAGGCTGTTTAATGGTATCCAAGGACATTTTCAATTTCTATTGAAACAGCCGCATGAGAGGAAGGTTGTCGCTCCGGCGGTTTATTTCGGTGAGTACAGAGATGAGCAGGTTTATTCGATGACTACCCTTCGCGTAGTGGGGCCGGTCACTTCCATCGTGATTTTTGCCGTGTTTTCCGGTAAAATTTCCTCAATAATACCAGGCCACTCGATGAAACAGTAGGTGTCATCATGCAGCATATCGTCAATGCCGAGGTCGAGTGCCTCCCTCAGACTGCGCAGGCGGTACAGGTCGAGATGCCTCAGAACGGTGTGTTTACCGTCGGCATCGGTATATCCGTACTCGTTCACGAGTGAGTAGGTCGGGCTGGCCGGACTTTCCTTCACGCCGATTTTTTCACAGAATGCGGATATGAAGGTTGTTTTGCCGGAGCCCATTTCACCGTAAACAATCACTTTTCTGCGCCCGTCGAGCGCGTCCAGTACGTGATTCATCAGGCTGGGCAATGCGTCGGATCCGTAAACTATAAATTCCATCATGCGGCAAATTTATGCGGGCGAATGATTTTTTTCGGGTGATTTTATCCCATGCCGTACAGTGATCTTTTTCGGGAATACCGGCAAATGTAGCATATTCGTGACTGAAACTTCGGTGATATTCCCCGACCTTCGCATCAAAGAACAGCCTTTTGATTTACACAATCTCCGATATTCAGTCCGTTATTCGCGCCGAATGGCTTCAAAAGGGCGATCCTGCGCTCCGTTCCGAGCATTTGCTCACCGACAGTCGCCATGTAGCGGCGCCGGCGGTTTCTGTTTTTTTTGCGCTGAAAGGCAAGCGTCACGACGGACACAGGTTTCTGGCCGATCTGTATGCTGCCGGCGTCAGGCAGTTTGTTGTCAGTGACGATGTCGGTACAGCCGCATTGCCGGAGGCCAGTATTCTTCGGGTACCCGACACGCTTGATGCTCTTCAGGCGCTGGCGGCTTTTCATCGTTCCCATTTCAACATACCAGTGGTGGGTATTACGGGGAGCAATGGCAAAACCATCGTCAAGGAGTGGCTCTGGCAACTGCTGTCGCCCGATTTCAATATTGTCAGGAGTCCAAAAAGCTATAATTCCCAGGTAGGCGTGCCTCTTTCGGTATGGCAGATGAACGAGCACCATACGCTGGCCGTTTTTGAGGCGGGCATTTCCGAGCCCGGCGAGATGGAGCGGCTGGAGCGCATCATCAAACCCACTATTGGTGTATTTACCATGCTGGGTCCGGCCCACCAGGAGGGCTTTGCCTCGTCGGAGCAGAAACTCCGGGAAAAGATGCAGTTGTTTGACGGTACGGACTGGCTGATATGCGACCGGAAATACCTGCCAGCCAAATACACAGGCCGGCATGTTGAGCCGCATCCTGCGCGCGATTTGCTGCTGAATGTGCCCTGGGCTGCCGAAAATGCCGGATTATGCCGGGCTGTCATGGAAGTGCTGGGTGTTTCCGGTCAGAATATGGAGGAGCGGCTGCGCCGGCTGGAGCCGGTCGAGATGCGTCTTGAACTGAAAGCGGGAATACAGGGGTGTACCCTGATCAATGACTTTTACAATAACGACATGGCGTCGCTGAAGATAGCCCTGCAGTTCGCCGGTCAGCAGGCCCGGAGTGGCAAACTGACCCTGGTACTGTCGGACATCCTGCAGAGCGGACTCTCTGATGACGATCTGTGGAGAAGCGTCGCAGGCGCTGTGCGTGCACACGGGGTGACGCGCCTGATCGGGATAGGCCGGGCAATTCGCACGCTGGAAAAATATCTGTCGGGCGGTGTCCGGGCCAGCTATTATCCCGATACCGGCACCTTTCTGCATGCCCTGCAGAATACGGATTTCCACGATGAAACCATACTGCTGAAAGGCGCCCGGCCGTTTGAATTCGAGAAAATAGCGCGCCGGCTGGAGCAAAAAGCCCATAAAACGGTGCTGGAAGTGAACCTGAGCGCCCTGATACACAACCTGAACGTTTACAATAGCCGTCTTCGCCAGGGCGTTAAAATGATGGTGATGGTAAAAGCGGAGGGCTACGGGTCCGGTTCGGCGGAGGTGGCCAAGCTGCTGGAGTTTCACCGGGTTGATTATCTGGGAGTGGCTTATGCCGACGAAGGCATTGCCCTCAGAAATGCGGGGGTGAGACTGCCCGTTCTCGTGCTCAATCCGGAGCGGGCGGGGTTCGACGCCATGTACCGGTACCGGCTGGAGCCGGAGATTTACAGTCAC
>Ga0172373_10002846_pt1 | contig 26061 bp, 25 predicted proteins | sample Lak10m_2_FD_114546 | JGI IMG/M metagenome (GOLD analysis project Ga0172373, IMG submission 114546) | Freshwater microbial communities from Kabuno Bay, South-Kivu, Congo - kab_092012_10m | ecosystem: Environmental > Aquatic > Freshwater > Lake | place: Democratic Republic of the Congo...
AGGCCGCTTTGGGCCTTTTTCAGCAACCCTGCTAGGTACTTCTGGGCCTCGTCTCCGACGAGGCCGGATCAACACCTAGCAGGTGCTGAAAAACGCAAAGCCGTTTTTCAGCAGCCTGCTAGGTGGGCGTGCTCGTCTGAGGAACTCGGCCTCGCCGCTCCGCGCTGACGAGGACCCGTCGCCTTCATCGAAGCACACGGCGCCCCGGAGGGCGCCGTGCTCGTTTTCGAGTAGGTGGAGGCCTCACGCGGCGAAACTCGGACCTGGCACATTCACCAGGGGGGAGCCAAGCGGGCGGGGGAAGGCTTCCTCGTTATCAACGACGACGGGCGTCGTTGCGTGGCGTGCACAGACCCGCACGGAGCGGCTCCCTTTTTCCAAAGTACGGTCAGAGCATGTGCCGCATGAACCTCCGAGAGAGATTCTAGCGCCGTCCTCCTGCCCGTGCACGTCGCGGCAGCGTCGTTGTCGGTGAGCCCCTCTCCACGAAGCTGGAGAGGGGCGCGCGGCAGCGGGGGTGAGGTCGTCCGGTCAGCGGATGACCTCGAGGCCTCCCAGGTAGGGCCGCAGCGCGGCAGGGACGCGGATCGAGCCGTCCGCCTGCTGGTGGTTCTCGACGAGGGCGATCAGCGTCCGGCCGACGGCGAGGCCCGACCCGTTGAGGGTGACGATGGGCTCGGGCTTCGGCGCCTTCTTCGGGTCGGTGCCGGGGGCCGCCGTCGGGCGGTAGCGGATCTTCGCGCGCCGGGCCTGGTGACCGCCGCATGAGGAGCACGACGAGATCTCGCGGAAGGCGCCCTTGCCATCGTTCTGGCCGGGCAGCCAGACCTCGAGGTCGAAGGTCTTCTCCGACGAGAAACCCATGTCGCCGGTGCACAGCAGCATCACCCGGTGGGGCAGCTCCAGCTTCGTCATGAGGTCGCTGGCGCGCGACACCATGAGATCGAGCTCCTCCATCGCCTGTGCCGGCGTCGCGAAGCGCACCATCTCGACCTTGGTGAACTGGTGCTGGCGGATGAGCCCGCGGGTGTCGCGCCCCGCCGAGCCGGCCTCGGCGCGAAAGCACGCCGAGTACGCGCAGAGCCGCAGGGGCAGCTCGCTCTCCTCGAGGATCTCGTCCATGTAGTAGTTCGTGACAGGGACCTCGGCGGTCGGAATCAAGAACAGCGGCGTCTGCCCCGGCTCCTTCGGCATGCCGAAGCTCACGCCGAAGGCGTCGTCGGCGAACTTCGGCAGCTGACCGGTGCCGGTCATGCTGTCGGCGTTGACGAGGAACGGTGGCGCCATCTCGGTGTCACCGGCGGCGAGGTGATGGTCGAGCATGAACGTCGCCAGCGCGCGCTCGAGGCGGGCGGCGGCCCCCTTCAAGAACGCGAAGCGGGCCCCCGACACCTTGGCGGCGCGGGCGCTGTCGAGGAGGCCAAGGCCCTCAAGGAGGTCGACGTGGTCCTTCGGCGCGAAGTCGAAGGCGCGGGGCTGAAGCACGCGGCGGACCTCGACGTTGCCATGCTCGTCGCTGCCCTGGGGGACGTCGTCGCGGGGCGGGTTCGGCAGGCCCATGGCGAGGGCCGACAGCGCCTCTTCCTTCTCCTTCGCCGTTGTCTCAAGGACCTTCAGGCGGTCGCCCAGCTCGCGCAGCTCGGCGCGCTTCTGCTCGCGCTCCTCCGGCGTCGCCTTCTTCATGGCGTCGTTGAGCTGGTTGCGCGTCTCCTGCAGCGCCTGGGCCGCGCGGATGGCCTCCTTGCGCTCCCGCGCCAGCTCGACGACGTCCTTGAGGTTCGGGACCTCGCCACGACGGCGGAGGCGGGCTTCGAAGGCGGCGGGATCCTGCTCGAGGGCGCGAAGGTCGATCATGCGTTGCGCCTACCGCCCGGCTCGCCTGCCGCCAAGGGCGCCCGGCACCAGATCTTGTGCGTTTGCACAAAATTCCTTGACGCAACTGCGAATGGCGCCTAGAAATGACGCACCCCAGCACAGGAGTCAGCCATGTCGAACGAGAAGAGCACCGCCGCCCACCAGCACAAGGCCGCCCACGACACCCACAGCCCCTTCACCGCGATGTTCGGGATGTGGAAGGGCGAGATGCTCAAGGTCGCCGAGGAGCAGGAGAAGACGGTCGAGCGCAGCCTCGTCGAGATGAAGCGCGCCACCGTCGAGGGCGCCCGCCTGTGGGAGAGCCAGATCGAGCTGCAGGCCTCGATGACCCGCGCCGCCTTCGACGGCGTCCGCCGCATGTGGAATTTTTGAGCGATCCCGCTCAAGCGCAGGGACGACGGCTGGCCTTCCAGCCGTCGTTTCCGTTCAGCGGGTCGCCGTCAGCCAGCGTCTGAAACCTATTGTGCAAGTGCACAGCCCCGGTAGGACCGCGGGCACAACCGAGGAGTCATCCATGCGCGGTCTCAAGGGTAAGCGGGTCATGATCACGGGTGCGGCGGGCGGCATCGGCCTCGCCACGGCCCAGCGTTTCTACGACGAGGGGGCCACCCTCCTGCTCTGCGACCTCAAGCCCCTCGACGAGACGGGCCTCGCCGCCCGCTTCCCGGAGCGCATGCGCTACGTCGCCGCCGACGTCAGCTCCCCCGCCGGCCTCGCCGCGGTCGACGCCGCCATGGGTGAAGACGGCGGCCTCGATGTGCTGGTGAACAACGCCGGCATCACGAAGGACAAGAGCGCCCTGAAGATGACCGACGCCGAGTGGGACGCCGTTATCGCCGTGAACCTGACGGCCGTCTTCCGCCTCGCCCAGGCGGCGGCGCGCCACATGAAGGCCCAGAACCGCGGCGGCTCGATCCTGTCGGCGGCCTCCGTCGTCGCCCACTACGGCAACTTCGGCCAGGCCAACTACGTCGCCACCAAGGCCGGCGTCATCGGCCTCACGAAGACCCTCGCCCGTGAGCTCGGCCGTGCCGGCATCCGCGTCAACGCCGTCGCCCCCGGCTTCATCGACACGCCGATGGCCCGCAAGGTCCCCGAGGCCAACCTCGCCAGCCTCATCGAGCGCACGCCGATGGCCCGCCTCGGCAACCCCGAGGACATCGCGGCGGCCTACGCCTTCCTCGCCTCCGACGACGCCACCTACATCACCGGCACCTGCCTCAACGTCGACGGCGGTCTCGTGATGTGAAGGGCTGACGCATCCGACGATGGGTGGATGGGACTCGGCGGGATCGGACGCACCAGCGGCGTTCGGCCCGCCGAAGTACTACATGTCCCACCCACCGGAGCCAGCCATGACGACCATCAGCCGCTCGACGACCGCCGCCGCGCCCACCGCGCCCACCGCGCCCACCGCGCCGACGGCGCCGGCGGCCGGGCCGTGGAACGCCGCCGCCCTCCGCGACGCCGCCCTCGCCGCCCACACGCCGGTGAAGAACGGCGAGGGCTACAAGAACGCCCAGGACGTCACGTCGAAGAGCCTGTCGTCGCTGAAGAGCAGCTACGCGTCGTGGGGGCACTTCGAGGCGAGCAAGATGATGGCGGTGCCGAAAGACGACGTGACCCTGCGCGTTGTCGCCTTCGAGTACCACTCTGGCCGCTCGATGGAGGCCTGGCTCGACGCCGTCCCCGAGGATCGGATCCTCGAGCTGCAGGTCGTCACCTGCGTGAGCGGCCACGACAACCTGCCGCACGCGACGTTCGCGAAGCAGAACATCTACGTCGCCGAGGTCCGCGGACCCGGTGGCAAGTCCGTCCGGAGCGCCGACTTCGGCCCCGGCGTGACGAAGCAGGAGGAGTACAGCTCCGTGTCGCCGACGCTCACCATCGATGTGAGCAAGCCGGGCGACTACGTCGTCACCTGCGCCCCGAAGGGCTCCGCCGGCGCTGGCGGCTACGTCGAGGCCCGTCGCCTCGTCCTCCACGTCACCGGTCGCGAGCCCACGATCCCCGCGTGACGTCTGCGGCCCGCTGCGGCATCGAAGGGGCATGCGCCACCTGCGAGCCTCCGTCGTCGCCGCCGTTGTCCTGGGCAGTCCGCTCGCCGGCTGCCTGAAGGATGAGCGTCCGCCCATCGACTTCGTGCTGCCCGCCAACTTCGAGGGCGGCTTCGCCATCGTCTACGGCGTCGCCGACGCGCCGCCGCTGCCGACGAAGGAGGGCCGCCTGCAGGTGGTCGTCCCGCCGGGGGCCACGCCCCTCATCCTCACGTCGTCGACGCCGCAGGACGGCTGGGCCCGCGACCGCTACCTCATGGCGGGCATCCCGCTGAGCCCCAAGCTGGTGCACCACCACGCCCTCGCCGCCGTCGACGCCGGTCAGGATTCTTCGGGCGCTTCGCGGCCGGCCTGCGTGTTCGAGCACGCCGTCATCGGCCACCAGCTGCAGGCCGACGGGCACCTCAAGGCCATCCAGGATCGGCTCAAGGTCCACTGCGGCCTCTGACCTGCGGCCGCCAGGTGCAGCAACGACGACGGGCGTCCTGCGGCGCCCGTCGTCGTCATCCGTGCCCCGACCGGTTCACGGGCCGCAGTTCGGCTCGTTCAGGATCGTCGCGCCACCCGCCCCGGTGATGGTGGGCTGCGAGTCGCAGTCGACGAAGATGTCGCCGCGGTCGTTGTTGGCGAAGACCGGGTTCGTGATCGTGACGGCGCCGCCGGTCTCAAACAGCGTGATGGCGGCCTCGCTGCCGAGGTTCTCCTGGCCGGCCTGCTTCACCGTCACCCCGGTGAGCGACGACGTCACGGTGCCGGAGAGGAAGACGATGCCGACCCAGTCGCCGCCGGCGGTGGACGCGACGTCGGTGGAGCCGAAGACGGTGCCGGTGGCGATCAGGCCGGCCGGCTGGCTGCTGAAGCCGACGCGGAGACCGCGGCTGTCGTTGAAGCGGAACTCACCGCCGGTCATCGTCAGCGTCGCCGGCGAGCCGGCCTCACCCGCGACCTCGAGGTTGGCCTCGACGATCCACGGCAGGGTCTGGGTGGCCCAGGTCGCGCTCTCGAAGACCGTCGCGGCCGTGATGCGGTGATTCGTCACGTTCGTCGTCGTCACGGCCTCGGCGATGGAGCCGACGACGTTGGCGTCGAGGGCGAGGCCGGTCGTGCTGTTGCTGATGCTGACGTCGGCGAAGCCGGCGAGCTGGGCATCGGCGTCGGTGATGGAGAGGCCGGCCTGGGCGCAGCCGTCGAGGACGACACCGCTGAGGCTCACGTGGTCGGGGCCGGTGTCCTGCACGGTGAGGCAGCCCTCGCCGCCGCCGTTGTCGGCACCGCCGGCCTCGATGAGCAGCCCGCTCAGCGATGAGCCCGAGAGGGTGCCGCTGCCAAAGACGAGCCCGACCCACTCGCCGGCGCCGGCGTCCTGGTCGATGGCGCTCAGGCGCACCGGGTTGGTCTCGTTGCCGAGCACGATGAGGCCACCGTCGCCGTTGGCGCCGACGTGGAAGGTGCGATCCGGCGTGAAGCGCAGGTCGACGCCCTCGCGCAGGGTCAGCACCGGGCTGTCGGCGCCCTCGATGCGGAGGTCGGCGTCGACGTGCCACGGCAGGCCGTGGTCGGGCCAGCTCGCCGTCTGCGACACGATCGCATCGGTGATCTCGTTGCGGACCACGTTGTTGAACGTGAAGGGCGAGTTGACGCCCTCGCCGAGGCTGCCGACGACGTCGGCGCGCACCGCGAGGCCCACCGTCGTGTCGCTGATGGCCGTCCCCGTCATGAGGGTGAAGGGGACGTCGGAGCGCACGCCGGCCAGATCACAGTTGAAGATGTCGCTGTCGACGATGCTGACGTCGTTGGCCCCGTCTTCGATGGTGATACAGCCGCCGCCGCCGCCCGCGTCGGCGCCCGCGTCGCGCACGGTGGTCTGGGTGAGCGATGTCTCGGTGCTCTCGCCGGTGGCGATGACGCCGATCCAGCTGCCGGGGCCGGCGTTGTCGTCGACGGAGCGCAGGATGACCTGGTCGTCCGGCGAGCCGAGCGATGACAGCGCACCATCCCGCACGCGCAGCGCGCGACCGTCGGCGAAGCGGATCTCGGTGCCCGGCGACAGCCGCAGCGTGGCTCCACCCAGCACGTTCACGTCGGCGGGCGGCAGGTAGACATCGCACTCGTCGGGCGACAGGACGCGATCCGACGCCACCTCGCCGAGGGTCGTGCAGGGGTCTTCGCCCTCGCCCTCGCCTTCGCCCTCGCCCTCACCCTCACCCTCGCCTTCACCCTCGCCACCATCGGGGCAGGCGGTCGTCGTGGCGACGACGCCGGCGAGCGGGAGCAGGAGCGCCAGGGGCAGAACACGGTTTCGCAGCATGAAATCCTCCTCGGCGCACCAGGCGCCGCGAGAGGGCTTCACTGCATGGCATCGGCCAGCGCGGCGGCGCATGGCACCGCGGCGCAACCGGCGGGGCGGGGGTGAGAGCGCACAGTATGTGAGCGAAGCGCCCACACCGAACGGTCAGCCGCGGCCGAGGATGTCGACGAGCTCCTGCACCATCCGCTCGCGCTCGGCCTCGTCGCCTTCGCGCAGGGCATGGGTCGCGCAGTGGCGGAGGTGGTTCTTCACGAGGGCCCGGCTCACGCCCCGCAGCGCACTCTCGACGGCCGCGATCTGGGCGAGGACGTCGGGGCAGTAGCGCTCGTCCTCGACCATCTGCTGCACGCCCCGCACCTGCCCCTCGATGCGCTTGAGGCGGGTCAGCAGGCCGGCCTTGTCGTCGACGGCGCGGGCCTTCTGCGGGGCGGTGTCGACACCGGCGCGTGCTTCGGCGCTGCCGGTGGCGCAAGCGCCGCAGCTGCCATCGGGGCGCTTCGTCATGGCGTCATCCGGAAGCGCTGCAGTCGCAGGCTGTTCAAGACCACCGTCACCGACGACACCGACATCGCCACCGCCGCGAGCACCGGCGAGAGGCGCAGGCCGAACGACGACAACAGCCCCATCGCCAGCGGCAGCATGACGAGGTTGTAGCCAAAGGCCCAGGCGAGGTTCTGCGCCATGAGCCGCTTCGTGGCCCGCGCCAGGCGGATGAGGTCGGGCACGGCCATGAGCCGCGGTCGCAGCAGCACGACATCGGCGGCGGCGGCGGCGACCTCGGTGCCCTCCGAGATACCGACGCCGACGGTGGCGGCGGCCAGCGCCGCGGCGTCGTTGACGCCGTCGCCGACGAAGGCGACCGCGCGGTGCGCCCGCAGGGTCTCGATGTGCCGGAGCTTGTCCGCCGGCAGCACCTCGGCGACGACGTGGTCGGCGGGGAGCCCGAGCCCACGGGCGACGGCGAGGGCGGTCTCGCGCCGATCGCCCGTCAGCATCTCCGCCGTGACCCCGAGGGGGGCGAGGGCCGAGAGGGTGGCGGCGGCGTCATCGCGCGGGGCGTCGGCGACGACGAGGACGCCGATGACGACGGCGCGGGTGTCGACGGTGTCGACGACGAAGAGGGGGGCGGCGCCGCCGTCGACGGTGGCGAGGGCGGTCGCATTCGCGACGGCGTCGTCGTCGAGGCCAAGGGCCGGCAGCAGCCGGGCGTTGCCGACGCCGACGACGCGGCCATCGAGCGTGGCCCGCAGGCCGGCGCCGGCGATGGTCGAGAGGTCCTTCACGCGCCGCGGCCTGGCGTTGTGCTCCTTCGCGGCGGCGACGATGGCGCGGGCGAGGGGATGCTCGGAACCCTTCTCGACACCGGCGGCGAGCGCCAGCACGTCGGCCTCGCTGGCACCATCGACGGCGACGCGGGTGACGGTCGGGCGGCCGCGGGTGAGGGTGCCGGTCTTGTCGAAGACGACGACGTCGATGGCGGCGAGGCGCTCCAGCACGTCGCCGCCCTTCACGAGGACGCCGGCGCGGGCGGCCTTGCCGGTGGCGACGACGATGGCCGTGGGCACCGCGAGGCCCATCGCGCAGGGGCAGGCGACGACGAGGACGGCGACGGCGTAGCGGGCGGCCTCGTCGAGGCCGGCGAGGGCCCACCAGGCGGCGAAGGTGACGGCGGCGAGCGCGATCATGGCGGGGACGAAGACGGCGGCGACGCGATCGGCGAGGCGCTGCGTCGGTGCCCGGTTCGCCTGGGCCTCGCGCAGCAGGCGCAGCAGCTGGTGCAGGGTGCTGTCGCCGCCGAGCCGCGTGAGCTTCACCTTGAGGGGCTGGCTGCCGTTGATGCTGCCGCCGAGGACCTCGGCGGAGACGACCTTGTCGACTGGCCGGCTCTCGCCCGTGAGCAGGCTCTCGTCGACGCTGCCGTGGCCCTCGACGACGACGCCGTCGCCTGGGCTGCGCTCGCCGGGCTTGATGACGACGACGTCGCCGACGCGCAGCTCGGCGGGGGGCAGGTCGATGAGGCTGCCGTCGTCGAGCTCGCGCCAGGCCACCTCGACCCGCAGGCCGGCGAGGGCCGACAGCGCCGCCGACGTGCGGCCGCGGGCGCGGGCCTCGGCGGCCTGGCCGAGGAGCACGAAGCCGACGATGAAGAGGGCGGCGTCGACGGCGATGTCGCCCAGCAGCGACGACGCCAAAGACGCGGTGGCGCCGAGCACCACGAGGGTGTTCATGTCGGTGGTGCGGTGCTTCGCGGCGGCGAAGGCCCGGGCCGCGATCGGGCGGATGACCCACACGAGCACCGGCACGAACACGCCCAGCAGGGCGAACAGCAGCGTCGACGGCGGGATGGCGTAGAGCCAGGGCAGGGCCCGCTGCACCGGCGGGTCCATCACGGCCATCAGGCCGTGGGTGAGGGCGTCGTGCCCCCCGCCGGCCGCGCTGCCATGCATGAGCGGCATCGACAGCAGCATGGCGAGGCTCGCGGACACGAGGGCGACGGCCGCCCGCACGAGGCGCTCGCGGGCCTCCTCGGCGAGGCCGGCGTCTCCGCGGCGCTGCTCGGCCAGCACGTCGTCGTCGTCGGCCGGGGCGTGGGCGAAGTAGCCGGCGCCCTCCACGACCTTGACGAGGGCGGCGACGGTCGAGGCCTTGTGCTCGGCGTCGAGGGCGTCGTCGTCGCTGAGCGTGATGCTGGCGGCGCGGGTGACGAGGTTGACGCTGACGTCCTTCACGCCGGGGGCCTTGCGCAGGGCCTCGTCGACGTGGGCCACGCAGGCCGCGCAGGTCATGCCGCCGACCGGCAGGCTGAGGCGGGCGGGGCCGCCGACCTTCGCGCCGCGCACGGTGGCCGGCACGCTCACGACGCCGCCTGCTGGCCCGTCACGGTGAAGCCGAGGGCGGCGACGGCGGCCTTCGCCTCGTCGGTGATGCCGTCGTCGTCTTCGGTGACGAAGGTCGCGGTGCCCACCTCGACCCGGACGTCGCTCACGCCGTCGACGCCGGAGAGGGCGCCGGTGACGCGGCGGACGCAGCCGCCGCAGTGCATGCCATCGATGGTGAAGGTCACGGTCTTGTCGCTCATGCGGTCACCGTAGATACCCCGGAGGGGTATGGCAAGCCGCACCCGGATCGGCCGGATGCGCCACGTGGATGCTTTCAAGACTGACGAAGCAAAGACAATTCGCCATCCGTGGGAATGACGAAATGACGCGCTCAGGCCGGGTCGATGCCATCGGCGGCGAGGTCGGCGGCGGCGGCGACGTCGGCGACGGTGCCCGGCGGGTGGGCGTACCACTCGTCGTCGAGGCGGCCGGGGGCGCGCACCTTGATGACGGTGAACATGCCGCCCATCTCGATGACCGAGAACGGGCCCTTGCCGCCGAGCATCGGGATGGAGTTCGCCGGGAACTTCCAGCCGCCCATCGCGTGCATGTCGGCCATGCCGCCCATGCCGGCCTCGCCCATCAGCATGACCGACGGGTGGTGCTTCGCGAGGCGGGCCCGCACCTGGCCCAGCTCGGCGCCGATGAGGCTCGGGATGCCGTGCCCCATCTGGTTCATGCCGTGGTGGGTCATGTGGCAGTGGAAGGCCCAGTCCCCCTCGAGCGACGCCGTGAACTCCAGCGTCTTTGTCGAGCCTGTCGCCACCAGCGTCGTCACCTCGGGGAAGCGGGCGCTCATCGGCACCTCGCCGCCGTCGGTGGCCACGACGGTGAAGGGGAAGGCGTGCAGGTGCATCGCGTGGTGGTCCATCGCGCTGAGGTTGCCGATGCGGAAGCGCACCTTCGCCCCCTGCTCGACGACGATGGGGGCCGTCGCCGGGAAGGCCTTGCTGTTGATGGTGAGGACGTTGAAGTCCGCCATCGCGATCGGGTTCGGCCGGCTCGCGCCGACCGGGATCGACCACTCCGACAGCATCATGACGACGTCCTTGTCGACGGGCCGCGGGTCCTTCCTGGGCAGCACGACGAACATGCCCATCATGCCCATCGCCATCTGGGTCATCTCGTCGTAGTGCGGGTGGTACATGTACGTGCCCGGAATCTCGCACCGGAACTCGTACTTGAAGGTCTCGCCCGGCATGATCGGCCGCTGCGTGAGCCCGGCGACGCCGTCCATGCCGTTTGGCAACACCAGCCCGTGCCAGTGCACGCTCGTCGGCTCCGGCAGCTTGTTCGTCACGTAGATGCGCACGACGTCGCCCTCGGTGACCTCGATGGTGGGGCCGACGGTGCGGCCGTTGTAGCCCCAGCACTTCGCGACGAGGCCCGGCGCGAACTCGTGCTCGACCTCCTCGGCGACGAGGTGCATCACCTGTGCGCCCCGGCTCGCCTTCTTCGGCAGCGTCACGCCGTTGGGCGTCCACGTCCTGCCGGGCGGCGTCGACGACGGCGCCGGTGCCTTTGCCGTCGGCTGCGACGTCGCCGCCTGCGCCGTCGTCGTCGTCGTCGTCGAGAGGGCGGCCACCGCCGCCGTCGTCTTCAGCAGATCCCGTCGGGTGACCATCAGTCGTGCCCCTTCGCCGCGGTCGGCGCCGTCGTCGGTGTGGAGGTCCAGGTCATCGTCATCGCCGCCGGCGTGCCGCCCTGCTCGAGCAGCTCGACGTCGATGCGGGCGAGCCAGGCGTCGCGCAGGGCCTCGATCTCGAGGCGGCGCGCCTGCAGGAAGCCGCGGCGCCCCTCGAACAGGCGCCCCGGAAACACGATCATGCCGTTGAGGCGTCGCTCGAGCTCGTCGACGACGACGAGATGCTGCGGCACCACCTGCGTCGACACCTGGTGCAGGCGGCGACGCGTGAGCTCGGCGACGATGCCGGCCTGTCGCGCCGTCGCGCGCAGGTCCACCGCCGCCCGCTGCAGGGCCGCCGCCTCCCGCCGCAGCGCGCTCTCCCGGCGGAGGATCTCACCCTGGCCGAAGTTCAACACCGGCAGGGCCACCGCCACGCCGGGGCCGACGGCGACGTCGCTGCCGTCGACCTCGGCGACGACACCGAGGTCGAGGTCGGGCAGGAAGCGCTGCGCCGAGGCGTAGCCGAGCTCGCGGGCGGCGGCGTCGAGGTCGCGCTGCATCGCCTGCAGGCGGAGGTTCTTGCCGACGGCAACGCGCTCGAGGGTCGGCACGTCGACGACGGCGGCGGCCCCCGGCTCGGGCAGGGCCGGCAGCGTCGACAGCGGCGCCACCCGCACGTCGCCCTCGCCGCCAAAGAGGCCCAGGGCGCTCTTGAGCCGCTCGATGGCGAAGGCGGCGTCGCGCTCGGCGTCGGCGGTCGCGAGCAGGGCGTGCTGGAAGCGCAGCTCCTCCTCGGCGAGGTCGAGGGGCGTCTGGTTGCCGGCGCGGGTGTTCTCCCGCATGAGGATCACGGCACCCTCGGCGGCCTCGAGGTCGGCGCGCATGAGGCGGGCGAGCTCGACGGCGGCGGCGGCGGCGACGGCCGCCTTCCGGGCGTCGGCGGCGGTGGCGACCACCTCGTCGATGACGCGGACGAGGGCGGCGTCCTTGCGGGCCTCGGCCACCGACACGCGCTGCGCGAAGAAGAGCACCGCCAGGAAGGGCAGCTCGAGGTCGACGTCGAGGCCCGGCGGCAGCGACGGCGCGTCGGGGTGGAAGTGGGCGGCGAGGGCGAGGCGCGGGTTCGACAGCAGGCCCGCGTCGACGAGGTCGGCCTGCGCGAGCCCGAGGGACTCATAGGCGAGCTGCACGCGCCGATGCCGCACGAGCGCGATCTCGACGGCGGCCTCGGGGGACAGGGGCTCCTGCAGCAGGCGCTTCACGGCGTCGTTGACGGCGGCGTCCTTGTCGGCGTCGGCGCCAAGCCAGCGGGTCGAGCGCGTGAGCGACGACGGCAGCCCGCGCTCCACGTCGGCGCTCATGGCCTGTCGCGTCGGCGCGCAGGCGGTGGTGGCGAGGCCGGCGACGAGGCCGGCGACGACGAGGCGCTTCATCGCGACGCTCCCGGCGCAGGGGTCGGCGTGGGCGTCGGGGCCGGCGTCGACGGCGGCGCGTGGTGGTGGTGGTGGTCGTGGCCCCCGGCCCCCTCCTTCGCCGGAAACAGCGGGCGGCCATCCCTCGCCCGCTGCAGCACGCCGGGCCGCGGCGCCGGGCCCGCGAGCTCCGTCTGGGTTGCCGGCGTCGGCGGCGCGGCGGGGGTCTGGCAGGCGGACGCGGCGAGCAGGGCGCCGAGACCGAGGAGCGGGATCAGGGTACGCATGGCACACCAATGGACGTGAGGGACCCACATGTGACCGCACAGACCAGATCCCACCACGCGCCGAAAGCGGGGCAGGGGTCCGTGCCGTCGTCGGTGGGGCGACCGGTCCTGGGGTAGGCTGCGCGACCGTGTCGATCCGGCTGGGTTCCTTCCTGCTCGAGCGCCCCATCGCCCGCGGTGGCATGGCCGAGGTGTGGCGCGGCGTCCACGAGGGCGAAGAGCTCCCCGTCGCCGTCAAGGTCCTCACCGGTCCGCGCGCCCGCGACGCCGCCTTCGTCGGCGCGCTGAAAAACGAGATCCACGCCGTCGCCCGCCTCAACCACCCGGGCATCATCCTCGTCTACGACCGCGGCAGCGTCGACGCCGCCGCTGCCGCCAGCAGCGCCGGCCGCCTCGTCGAGGGCAGCCCGTGGTTCGCGATGGAGATGTGCACGCACGGCGCGCTCTCGCCGCGACGCTTCCCGCTGCCGTGGCCAACGACGCGGACGCTGCTGCTGTCGCTCCTCGACGCCCTCGCCCACGCCCACGCCCGCGGCGTCATCCATCGCGACCTCAAACCGGGCAACGTGCTGCTGTGCGCGCCGACGGACCCGCGCCCGGGCCTCAAGCTCTCGGACTTCGGCATCGCCCATCCCCTCGGCATCCTCGCCGACGACGCGGCCCGCGACGCCCACTCCGGCACGCCGCGCTACATGGCCCCCGAGCAGTTCAACGGCACCGCCCGCGCGCTGGGACCGTGGACGGACCTCTACGCTGTCGGCTGTCTCGCCTGGCAGCTCGCCGTCGGTCACGCGCCGTTCTCCGGCGACGCCCTGCGCCTCGCCGTCGCCCACTGCCACGATCCGGTCCCGCCGATGGGAGAGCGCCCCGGCTACCCCAACGGCTACGAGGCCTGGGTGCTGCGCCTCCTCGAGAAGGAGCCGCGCCATCGCTACCACGCGGCCGCCGATGCGGCCTGGGGCCTGCTGCAGCTCTCCGTCGACGGCGAGGCCACCGTGTCGTCGGATTGGGAGGGCGCGCTGCACTCGCTGCGACCGCGGCCGATGTTTCCCGACGAGGATCCCTCCGGCACGAGCCCCGGCCACGACGACACCGCGGCCCATACCCTCGGTCCGGCCCGCCCCTCCGAGCACCCGTCCCTCGACTACACGCCGGCGCCGCCGCCGGGTATGGACGAGTCGACGGGGCCGCTGCGCCGGCCGCTGCCCGGCCACACCGGTGTCGACACCCCCGACCGTACCGACGAGCCCACCGCCGTCGCGCGGCGCGCCATCCCTTCGCGCATCCCCACCCACGTGCGGGAGCCGGCCATGCCGACGTCGCCGATGTCGGTGATGTCGACGTCGACGCCGACGTCGCCGACCGGTGGACACGGCGCTGCCGGCCGCCTCGAGATCGCGTCGGACGATCCCTTTGCGGCCGTTCTCGGCGCCGCCGACGACGACGGCCGGGACCTCGACGATCCGCCGACGGACCCGCGCACGTGGGCGCCGCAGGCCCCGTGGACGGAGCTGCTTGCGATGAAGGAGGCCGCCGTCGCCGCCGACGTCGACCGCGACCACCCCACCATCGGCGGACCCTTCGCGACCTTCGACGCCCCGACGACGTCGATGCGGGGACCGCAGGTGGATCGTCGCCCGCGCGCGCCGGCCCTGCCGCCGCCGTCGGTGCCGTCGTGGCGTCGTGACGTCGACCTCGCCCTGTCGCCGGCGGAGCAGCGGCTCATCGGCGCCGGCCTCGGCCTTTTTGGTCTGCGCCAGGTGCCCTTCGTCGGCCGTGTCGCCGAGCGCGACCGCCTGTGGGCCATGCTGTCGTCGGCGCGGTCCGGCAAGGACCACGTCGTCGTCGTCCGCGGCGCCGCCGGCGTCGGCCGCTCGCGCCTGCTGCAGTGGTTCGGCGAGCGCGCCGCCGAGGTGGGGGCCTCGACGACGCTGTGGGCGAGCCACGCGCCGGCGCCCGGTCCCCTCGACGGGCTCTTTGGGGCGATGGCCCACGCGCTGCGTCTGCGCCTCACGCCCGACGAGGACGTCGCCGCCCTCCTGCGATCGACACTGCGCTCTCTCGACGACGACGACGTCCACACCCTCGCCTGGGCCCTCGGTGGCGATCCGGTGGGCCGTGTCGACCGGCGCGCCGAGCGCTTCGCCGCCGTCATCCGTGGGCTGCGCATCCTGTCGCGCAAGCGGCCCGTCGTCTTGATTCTCGACGACGCCCAGTGGGGCGAAGACGCCCTCGCCTTTGCGCAGCGCCTTGTCGCCACCGAGCGCGGCGCCTCTGGCTGTGGCCTCATCGCCGTCCTCGCCATCTCCGACGAGGCCGCCGCCGAGCGCGCCGACATCCAGCGCGACGTCGACCACCTCGTCGCCCAGGAGGCCGTCACGGCGATCCCGCTGCTGCCCCTGCCGCGCCGGGAGCACCGGCTCCTCGTCGATCACCTCCTCGGGCTCGAGCCCCGCCTCGCCGAGGAGGTGGCCACGCGCACCGCCGGAAACCCGCGCTTCGCCGTCGAGCTCGTCGGCGCCCTCGTCGAGCGCGGCAGCCTCGAGGCCGGTCCGAGCGGCTTCGCCCTCCGCCGCGGCGCCGTCGTCGACATCCCCGACAACGTCCACGCCGCCTGGGCGTCGCGCCTCGAGCGTCTGCTCGCGCAGATGCCGCCGGCGGCCCGCGAGGCCCTCGAGATCGGCGCCGTGCTCGGCGACGACGGCGACACGCCGGACTGGATCGGGGTGTGCGAGCGGGCGGGCATCCCCGAGGCCGCCGCGATCGTCGGCTCCCTCGTCGACGTCCTCGAGCGGGCCCGCTTCGTCGTCGTCGACCCGGCGCAGGGCAGCGCGCTGCGCTTCGCCCACACGATGCTGCGCGAGAGCATGACGCGCCTCGCCCGCGAGGGCGGTCGCCTCGCTGCGCACCACCGCGTCGTCGCCGCGTGGCTCGGTCAGCGGGGCCAGCGCGACGACGACGCCCGCCAGGCTCGTCACCTGCTCGCCGCCGCCGACCTCGCCGCCGCCCTGCCGGTGCTCTTCGTCGCCGTCGACCGGGCCCTGCGCGCCGAGGGCAGCGCCCGCGCCGGCCAGCTCGTCGACGAGACCTTCTCGGCCCTCGATCGCGCCGGCGTCGCCGACGACGACGCGCGTCGCTTGCGCGCCATCGCCCTGCGGGCCCGCGTCCTCGCCGAGGCCGGTCGCTACGACGAGAGCGCCATGTGGGCGGGGCTCGTCGGCGCGCGCGCCCCGCGCCCGGCCCGCATCGACGCGCAGCGCGCGGTCGCCGTCGTCGCCGCCCGCAAGGGTGACCTCGACGCCTCCGTCGCCGCCCATCAGGCGCTGCTCGTGATCGCCACCGGCGACGAGGGCGACGAAGACAGCGACGCCGTCGACGACGCGCTCCTCGGCCTCGCCGACGCGCACTACTACCAGGGCCGCCTGCGCGACGCCGAGGCGGTGTTCACGCGGGCCCTCGGTCGCATGCAGGAGCGTGGCGACGACGCTGCGGTGGCGGCCTGCCTGTGGAACCTCGCCTACGTGGCCCTGTGGAAGGGCGACCCGGCGGCGGCCCGCGCCTGCGTGTTGCGCGCCGGCGCGCTCGCCCGCGCCGAGCGACTGCCCACGCTGCTCGGCCTCACGCGCAACGCCCTCGGCGACATTGACCGCATCGCCGGCGATCCCGCCGACGCCCGCCGCCACTACGACGAGGCCCGCGCCGCCCTCGCCCGCGCCGGCTCCGGCAAGGTGCGCACCGTCGAGGTCAACCAGGGGCTGTGCGCCCTCGCCGATGGCCACCTCGACGACGCCGTCGTCGCCGCCGAGCGGGTCCTGCCGCTCGCGAGCCGCGCCGGCGAGCAGGTGTTGTCGTCGCTGTGTCACGGCATCCTCGCCATCGCCGCCGCCCGCGCCGCCGAGTGGTCCGTCGCCGACGCCCACCTGCAGGCCTTCCTCACGCCGCAGGAGCACGGCCTCGTCGACGGTGAGCACGCGCTGCTCGCCGAGGCCTTCGCGAAGGAGGCCCTCCGCCACGGCGAGACCTGGCGCGCCGGCGTCGCCGTCAACGCGGCCCGCGAGGTGTGGGCGTCCCTCGGTCGCGACGATCGCCAGGAGACCCTGCCGACATGAGCGACGTCGACCACCTCACGCCGCCGTGGCGTCTCGACTGGTGTGACGTCGACCCTGCCATCTGGTCCGTGCCGCCCGACCTCGCCGCCCGCGCCGAGGCCCTCGCCTTCGACGCCATCCTGTCGACGCCGCTGTCGGTCGGTGGTGGCGTCCGTGGACCGAAGGCACCGGCCCGCCCCGACGGCACCTGGGCCACGCGCGTCGAGCAGGGGATCGCCGTTGCCTTCGCCCGCGCCTTCGGTCCGCAGGTGAACGGCTGGCGCTGGGCCCGCGACGAGGGAAGCATCGGCGGCGGCCCGATCACGTCGTGGTGCTGTCCGAGCCACTCGGTGCAGCCCCGCGGCGAGCGCGACCCGACCCCCACCGCCCAGCGCGCCGCCCGCGCCGTCGTCGAGTGGCGTCGCTGGATCGAGACCCTGCGCGACACCTTTGCGGGCCACGATCCGCGCGCCCTCGTCGATCAACGCCTGCCGAAGGCCGAGCGCGACGCCGCCATCGCCGCCGTCCTCGACGAGGCCTGCGGCGACCTCGTCGCCCTCGTCGTCGAGACGACCGGGGCCGGCGACGCCTGGTACAACCACATGGCCCAGGTGCTCGCCTGGTATCTGCAGTCGCATGGGGCCGACGTCGACGCCGCCCGCAAGGCCGCCGACGCCGCCGTCGATGGCCGCTTCGCGAGCTGGGTCGGGCCGTCGGACGATGTGCTCGCCGCCGCCCGCGCCGACTGGTCGCGGCCCGCCCGCCTCGCCCTGCGGTGACGAGCACGTGGCGGACTGCACCCTCACCACCTGGCTGCGACTGCGTCCTGCGCTGACGCCCGACGCCGTGCTGCAGAAGACATCATCGGCGACGTCGACGGCGCCGGCGATGACGACGACGGCGCTGGCGGCGCTCCGTCGGCATATCGCGGTCCGCGAGCGCCCGCGGGACGCGACCCGCGCTGCGCATCTCGAGAGCGCCATCGTCGTCCTCGACGACCTCGTGGACCGCGCCCCCGACGTCGACGGCCTCGCCGAGCTCGCCGGCCGGCTGCACGGCCACGACGGGCCGATGCCGTTGCGGACGACGACGGCCTTCGCCCACGGTGGGCGTGCGGTCATGGGCGCCTTCACGTGCGTCGCGTTCGACGAGGTGGTGCGCTCAGCCGCCGGCGACGACGACGGCCCACCGTGGTTCCGGGCCGCGCGCCTCTACGCCGATGTCTGCTTCTTTCACCCCTTCGACGACGGCAACGCGCGCCTCGCCCTGTGCGCCCTCGTGCACGTGCTGCAGCGCGCCGGCGTCGGCGTCGTCGACCTCGCACCGGTGGTGATGCCGTGGACGCCGACGTCGGTGCCGGCGCTCTGTCGGGTGGTGCGCGCGATCTGCCGGGACTGACGCCGTCAGCCCGGGGATACGCCATCAGGGGCGACCACGGCCCGCACGAGGTGGTGGTCGCTCTCGCCCTCGACGTCGACGACGACGCCGGTGGAGACGCCGACGCCGCGACCGAGGATGTGGTCGATCGCCGGCGGCTTGCTCCCGGGGCGATCCGGACGCGGTCGCGTCGGCAGCGCGTCGTCGGGAAGGCGCGCGGCGACGAAGCCTTCGCCAAGGCCGGCGAGGACCTCGGCGAGCCCGGCGTTGAAGTCACCGGCGACGACGGCGCGGGGACCGGCGAGGGCCGCGAGGGCCGGCAGCTGCGATCCGCGGCGATCCCCGCCGCTCTGGTGGGTGTTGACGACCCGCAGGCCATCGACGTCGACGACGAGGGCGCCCTTGCCCGGGTCGTTGGGCCAGGCCGTCGCCGTCACCGGCGTGGCGCGGGCGGCGATGGTGACGAGGTGCTCGCCGGGGTCGTCGAGCGGGCAGGGGGCGCCGGTGCGCAGCGTCGGCACCCGCGGGGAGCGAAACGAGAGGACGGCGTGGTGCGGCAGGTGCTCCTGCAGCGATCGCAGCTGGTCGCCGCCCACCTCCTGCAGACACACCACCACGTCTTCATCGTCGAGCAGGCCGGCGATGCGACGGGTGATGCGGGCGATGCGATCGGCCTCGACGGGGAAGCGGTCGGGCACCGACTCACGCCAGTTCTCGGCGTGCACCCGATGAAGGACGTTCCACGTCACGACCTGCATGCCCGAAGGCTAGCAGGTCTGGCTGTCGACGACGTCAGCGCGGGGCGATGGGGGCGAGACGGAAGCGGCCCCGGGCGACGAAGGCGGCGAGGCCGCCGAGCACGAGCGCCGGCATCGCCTGCGGCACCTCACCGAGGGCGATGTGGGTGGCGGCACCGAGGACCATCACGAGGGCGAGGGAGGCGCCGGCCACGGCGGTGAGCACCGGCAGGATGCGGGTGGCGGCGGGCAGGATCAGGCCGAGAGCGCCGAGGACCTCGGACACGCCGATGAAGCGCACGAGCGCCGGCGACGTGTGCGCGATCCACGACATCTTCGGCGCCAGCTCCTCGATGGGCGCCGTCGCCTTGAACATGCCGGCGGCGAGGAACGCGAAGGCGAGGAAGGCCTGCATGACCCAGAGGGCGATGTGCAGGCGGCGGGAGGGCTGGGGGCTGGTGGTCATGGAGGGCTCCTTGTGTGTCCACGTTTGATGCATCAGGCCTCGCTGCGTGAGGGTGACCGTGTGAAACACACTGTTGCGTCAGATGCACCATTGGATCTCGCCCGCCTCGAGCAGTTCGTCGTGGTGGCCGAGGAACTCAGCTTCGCGAGCGCCGCACGGCGACTCCGCGTGCAGCGCTCCTCGGTGAGCCGCGCCATCGCCGCCCTCGAGGCTGCGCTCGGCGTCACCCTCTTTCAGCGCAGCACCCGGCACGTGGCGCTGACGACCGAGGGCGCCGCCCTCTATGCGCAGGTCGCGCCCCAGCTGGCAGCCCTGCGCGACACGCTGCGGGCCGTGCCCGAGGCCGATGACGAGCCGAGCGGCCTCCTGCGCCTCACCACCACGGTGGACTTCGGCACAACCATCCTGCCGGCCATCGTGCAGAGCTTCGTGCGCCGCTACCCGCGCGTGCGGCTCGAGCTCGCCATCCACAACCGCGTCGTCGACCTCGTGAAGGAGGGATTCGACGCGGCGTTGCGCCCCCAGCGGATGAAGCGGGCCGACTCGGCCCTCGTCTCGCGCAAGCTCCTCGACGTCGTGGGGCACCTCTATGCGTCGCCCGGCTACCTCGCGGCGCGGGGGACGCCGCGCAGCGTGGACGACCTCGTCGCCCACGACTGGATCGGGCTGCGGGGACTGCCACTGCCGCCCCCGGTGCCACGGCTGCCGCCGCCGCGCATCGAGACCGACGAGCTCCTCTTCGTCCGTGAAGCGGTGAAGATGGGTCTCGGCGTGGGGCTGCTGGCCGACATCCTCGCCCAGCCCGACGTCGTCGAGGGGCGCCTCATCCGCATCCTGCCCCGTCAGGTGGCGATGCGCGGCGGCTTCTATCTCATCCACCCGCCGGCCCGGCACGTGCCCCGGCGACTCGCCCTCTTCCGCGACCACTTCCTCGAGCACATCGCCGGTGCGCCCTCGGCTGCGGGCGCCCTCGCACCGCGCTGAGTCTCGTCCAGCCAATGGAGGCCCGGGAGGCGCGACTTCAATCGCGGTCGGCATCCGGGTCGGTGCGAAGGAGGGCGTCGGCGAGAGCCTCGAGGACGGTGGGCAGCTCATCGATCGTCCGGGCGACCCTCTTCGGCATGGCGCCGTCGTGGAATTCAAACGCTTGGGCTCCGCCCAAGCGTTTGAATAATCAATACTATTCGGGCGCGAAGCGCCCGAATCCCATGTCCAGATCGCAGCGCCGAGCACACCCGGCGCCTCTTCGTCGGCGAGGAGCAGCCAGGAGTTGCCGCCGATGCCCTCCGCGAAGACGATGCCCGGCGGCCCCGCGTACCTGTCGTTCTGGCGCACGCGCCACCACGTCGTCGGATGCAGGGGATCGGCGGGGATGAAGTCGGCGAGTCGATGCGCGGTCACGAAGCGCCTGAACGACGGCGGCACGGTCACGGCGAGGCGCTGCTCGACGGCCTGGATGTCACGCTCGGCGAGGATCACGCGGCCATCATGCCACGACCAGCGTGCTGACGACGTCGCCTCGGCGGGATCGCTATGCTCGTGTTCGATGACGTCGCCCGCCCTGGTCCTGTTGCTTCACCTCGCAACCGACGCGGCACCCCCGGGGCTGCTGTCATCGACATCGCCGCCGACTGCACCATCCGCCGCGTCGTCGTCGGCAATGACGTTGCCGGCCGCCATCGTCGGCACCTGGGATCTCGACCTCACGCGCTCCGACGATCCCGCCCCCCTGCTTGAGCGGCTGGGCGTACCGTGGTTGTTCCGGGTGTTGGCACCCAGGGTGGTGCAGCAGGAGATCATAGTCGAGCCCGGCCGGGTCCACATCCGGGTGAGCGGTCAGCCACGGGACGAGATCCTCACCGTCGATGGCAAGACCCCATCACGCACCGAGCTTGTGGGCAGCCCGCTGGTCCTCGTGTCTCGCGTCGAAGGCGACGCCATCGTCTCGGAGGGCACCATCACGATCGATGGCCGGCCTCTCGCGGTGAAGAGCGTGCGTCAGGCGACGGCGAGCGAGATGCGCGTCACCAACACCTTCGGCACGGGGGCCGACGCCCTCGTCTTTCGTCGCGTGTTCGTGCGGGCGCCCATCGTTGCCCCTTGACCACCGACGATGACCGGGGTGGCCACGATGATATCCTGCGCCCATGGAACTTGAGCGCCTTGGTGACAGCCCGGCCGTTGCCTACGCCGCGTGCGGCGGGATCTGGGTCATGCTGCTGCACCGGCCCCCCGTCGTCGACGACATGCGTGCGGCGGAGCCGACGCTCCGGCGCATGGCTGCGCGCTGCCCGGGCGGTTTCGCCACCCTCACCTGGATCCTGCCGAACGCGGGCTTCTCGATGGACGCCGCGACCCGCGGTGCGGCGGCGGACATCACCCGCGACTGGGACAAGTCCATTCGGGCCCAGGCGACGTTGATCGAAGGGCAGGGCTTCCAGGGCGCGTCGGTGCGCATGATCATTGCCGGTCTCGACGTCCTCGCGCGTCCATCAGGGCCGACGAAGGTGTTCTCGAAGCTGCACGACGCCGTCGCCTGGTCGATCGCCCATTCGCCGGTCGGCGTCGATGTCGCTGCGGCCGTCGCCGCCATCGAGACGCTGCGGGCAGACATCGTCGGGCCCCGGAGCCCGGCCTGATGCCGACCTCGGCGCCACAGGCTGAAGCCGTCAGCTCCCGTCGCGCGTTCGTGCCGGCTCCGTCGACGACCCATCCCTGACCTCGGGAGCAGGGACCTGTCGCCGCGCGCCGAGCCCGCGCAGGCCCCGGCGAGCAACCATCCCCAGCACCAGGTATGCGACGACGGTCACGATGAGGCCGTCCATGAAGGCCACGACGGGCCCGAGCTGTCCCGAGCCCGACGCGCTGACCAGTCGCACCCGGCGTCCCTCGCGCACGTACGTCGTCGACGACACTTCGCCGTCGCACGTCACCACGAGGCGGACACCACCTCCGTCGACGGGGGTCGTGCGCACGCTGGGGCCACCGGACGGTGGAATGCACATCCAGCCGGCGTCGGGCGACACCTGGCCATGCATCGTGCGCTCGACGAGGCTGAACTCCTCGGGCAGGTCGATGTCATGGCGGCCAGCGATGCGCTGGACCAGCGCCAACGCGGTTGGATCGTTCGGCGACGCGTCTGGCTCGACGAGGATGGCGAGCTGCCGCGGCTGGTCGCCCCGGCGGAACACGCCCCAGACCGCGCCTCGTGCGCTGTCGATGGGTTGCTCGGCGAACACCTCGCGGCCTGTCCACACGCCGAGGGCGAGCGATGCCGCGACGATGACGAGCGTGGTGCGAGCCCCTGGTTCTCTCATGGAGACACCCACTCAATCCCGCCGATGGGCTGCGGCTCCCGACATCCAGCGGCAGATTCGCCCTGGACGTAGGCGACGTCCTGCACCACCAGTTGGTGCGACACCCCTTGTTGGGTGAGCGTGAAGGTGGCCTCGGTGAGCGCCTTGTCGGTGGACAGCGTGAAGCCCGAGGGGGCGCAGGTCCACAAGTCGTCGCCACGAATGGTCTGTGTGGTCCGCTCCCCGTCGACGCGCGCGCCGCAGCCAAACGCCGCCGACCGGGGCCCGGCGGTGACCTCGACGTCAAACGGCTCGTCGGCAAGCCAGGCGGAGGCGTCGACGGTGAGTCTGCCGAACGGCCGGTCGAGGTCGCAGACCTGCCCGCACCCGACGGCAGGACAAACCGCGAGTGCGAGGAGGATGGAGGCCACACTCAGCTTCTTCATGCGGATTCCTGAAACGCCCCGTCAGGTGGCGTATCAATCGATGTCACCAATCGTCGAAGGCGATGCATTCAGATAGAACCACCCAATGGGGCGTCTCACAATGTTGTTCTCGTGTGTCTGGTGGCTGGCTGCGCCGGGCGCCCACCCGATCAGGAGGGCGAGGGTGAAGGCGAAGGAGAAGGAGAAGCTGCGCCGCCGCTGTGCGTCGCCGGTCCGGATGGTGACCTCACGATCGTCGGCGACTTTGTCGTGAGTCGACCGGACCAATTGGCCCGCTTCAGCGGTTGCGAAGTGATTGACGGGTCGCTGACGATCCAGCTCGACGACGACTGCAGCTTCGCCGACGAAGACTTCGCTTGGCTGTCGACTCTGCGAACCATCACCGGTGCGCTGACACCGAGCGGGCAACCGCTGTGCGTCGCAGGTCCGCGGAGTCTCTCGGCCCTCTCGGCGCTGACTGAGGCCGGAACGCTGACCATCACAGGCATCGGATCGCTGGTCGCGATCGATCTCCCCGAACTCGTGGCTGGCGGTCTGCTTCGAATCTCGGACCTTCCCCAGCTCGAGACATTGAAACTGCCGAAGGTCGCAGCCACAGCGCTCGAGATTCGTCACCTGTACGCGCGGAAGTTCGGCGCTCCACCGCGCACCGACCTCGGTGCCGCATTGGTGTGACCGGGCTGCGCGGACATGGAGCGTGCTCGTGGCGCTCATCTTCGTGTGCGTGCCGACCGGCGTCCGCCCTTGTCGGCGTCTCGAGCCACAGGCGGCGACAGCAGCGATGGTGAAGCTCCGGCACATGCCACCAGCCCGCCACCCGATTCCGAGTCGTTGGTCAGCAGCCCCTCTGCGCACCCGCTCTCATCGCTCGGGAGCGGGCAGGTCGACTGCTCTCGCAGACACCGCCACATGGCCGGTGCGCCGCCCGGTGTGCCCGAGGCCCTGTGGCGCGCGATGCCGCTCACTCCTGCTAGCCTCTCCGCATGCGCCGTCACTGGTCGACACTTCTGGCCCTCCTCGTTTGTGGTTGCACCGAGCCCCTGGCCCCGGTCGGGGACGGCGTCGACGCCGGCGCCGAGGGCGAAGGCGAGGGCGAGGGAGAGGGCGAAGGCGAGGGAGAGGGTGAAGGCGAGGGCGAAGGCGAAGGCGAAGGCGAGGGCGAGGGAGAGGGAGAGGGCGAAGAGGTCGTCGTCCGCTGGGTGGCCCTCGGCGACACCGGCGAAGGCAACGAGGCCCAGTTCGCCGTCGCCGACGTCATCGCCGACGTCTGCGCCGCCCAGGGCTGCGACTTCGCGCTCCTGCTCGGCGACAACTTCTACGACACGGGCGTCGACGGCACCGACGACCCCCAGTGGGAGACGAAGTTCGAGCAGCCGTACGCGGGGCTCGACTTCCCCTTCTACCCGGTGCTCGGCAACCACGACGGCGGCGCGTTCGGCGCGGGCCTCCAGCTCCGCGCGGGCGACAGCCAGGTCGAGTACTCCGACTTCTCCACGAAGTGGGTGATGCCGGCCCGCTTCTTCAAGCACACCCACGGCAACGTGGACTTCTACGCGATGGACAGCTCATCGATGTTCTTCGCCGGCAGCTTCCTCGACTTCGACGACCGCTACAGCGACCTCGCCGTCGAGCAGGCCGCGATGCTGCAGGCCGAGTGGGCCAACGCTCCGGCGAACCGCTGGCGCATCGTCTACGCGCACCACTCCTATCTCTCCAACGGCAAGCACGGCAACGCCGGCGCCTACGAAGGTCTCGACGACGGCATCTTCGTCGCCATCAATGGCCAGTCGATCAAGGACTTCGTCGAGGCCAACGTCTGCGGCGAGGCGGACTTCTACCTCGCAGGCCACGACCACAGCCGTCAGTGGCTGGCCGACACCTGTGAGGGCACGCAGTTCATCGTCTCCGGGGCAGGGGCCAAGACGTCCGAGCTGCTCGGCGATCAGGCCGTGCACTTCGAGGACGTCGAGCACGAGGGCTTCAATTGGTTCGAGGTCCGCGGCAACACCATGACGGTCCAGTTCTGGAACAGCGCCGGCGTCATGGAGCACGAGGGCACCGTCGTCCGCCCGTGACGTCCACGCTGGTTCGCCGGTACGAGTCCTATTCGTCTTCGGAAAGCTGGCCGCGCCTCAGAAAGACCCGGGCCGCCTCGCCTGCAGCGTGTGCCAGGCGTCGCCACTCAGGCAGCTCCTGAAGCTCGCCCAACGCAGGGAGGACCGCAGGGGTCTTCTCGCAGACATCAAGGAAGACGGCGTGAAAGTCCGCCATCGCCTTGACCTCATCATCACTGAAGACGTCTGGATTGTAGAGCGCTCGCGCGGGTGGCGCCTGCACCCAGTCATCCCACTGATGGATGACCTCATGTGGCACGAACACGCGCGGAACAGCGTGCTGATAGCCCAGTTGTGCGTCGAAGGAGGAGGCAAGGTCGAGAACCTGCATGATCCGATTTCGAACGCGGCGAGCGATCACCAATTCTGAGGGATGATCTTGCATGCTCTTCTCCTCCAGGTCTGCGATCTTCTCCACGCATGGGACCCCAACGCGGTGTCGCTGAGAGACAGACCCGGGAGGGATGGCCGCTTGTGGCCAATCCATGGAGGCCCCGCGCAAACGCAATGTGGGCCGCGCTCATGTTTCTGCTGTCTCACATCGGCTTCATCGTGTTTCTGAGGGTCGACTGAGGACCATGGCCGGGTGCGATCGACACCGGCCCGCAGGCAACGGACCGTCCGCCATTCGGGTCACGAAGACCCCGGCATAGTGAGCGCGCACATAGGGCTCGAGCTCTTCCTCGACGACGGCGCCAGCGAAGTGGTCGCCCACAACAAAGCGGCCGCTGCCGACATAGAGCCCCGTGTGCCAGACCCAGTGTGGTGCGCCGTTGAGCTGGGTCATCGAAGGCTCTGCGGCGTTCTCCTCAGGGCCAAGGAACCACAGGACATCGCCGGGCTCGAGCAGCGGGAGTTTCGACGCGAGTTCGGCGGCGGCGAGGGGCGACAAGCCCGGCACGGGCAGGCCGAGCTCACCCTTGACCGAAATGGTCGGCATCACCGACCAGCTCCGCCATCCGCAGCGGGCGACGGCGATGTCCCGCTGAATGTTGAAATTTGAGGTGGCGGCCCCACTCGCCCGATCGGAGGATCGGGTTGCGAAAAGAGAGGAGCCGCCGATGAAGAGGATCGCTCAGGAGAGGGCCGAAG
>Ga0172373_10002848_pt1 | contig 26050 bp, 23 predicted proteins | sample Lak10m_2_FD_114546 | JGI IMG/M metagenome (GOLD analysis project Ga0172373, IMG submission 114546) | Freshwater microbial communities from Kabuno Bay, South-Kivu, Congo - kab_092012_10m | ecosystem: Environmental > Aquatic > Freshwater > Lake | place: Democratic Republic of the Congo...
CATTCCGATGGGTACAGCTATACGAAAGGATTAGGCGCTATCCCTCCCCGCACCTAAAGGTGGGGGTATCTCGCGCCGTTTTTTGATGATCGAAAAACTAGCGATTGTTGCCATTGGTGGCAATTCATTGATTGAAGACCCGAAACAACCCGGAATTGCCCGTCAGTGGGATGCCGCCCGCCAAACCTGCGAACATATCGCTTTGATGGTGGCAGAAGGCTGGCATGTGGTGGTGACGCACGGCAACGGCCCGCAGGTGGGCTACATCCTGCGGCGTGGTGAAATTGCATCGCGGGAAGGCATCCATGATGTGCCGCTTGATCTGATCGTGGCGGATACTCAGGGCAGCATCGGCTACATGCTGCAACAGTGCCTTGATAATTCGCTGCGCCGTCTGGGGATGAACCGCACCTGTGCGACGGTTACGACGCAGGTGCGCGTGGATGCCGATGATCCTGCGTTCCAGAATCCCACCAAGCCGATTGGCAGTTTCATGACCGAGGCCGAAGCCCGCAAGTTTGAGGCCGAGGGATGGGATGTGATGGAAGATTCGGGGCGCGGTTGGCGGCGGGTGGTGGCTTCTCCGCAACCGCGTTCGGTGGTGGAGATTAATGCGATTCAGGCTTTGATGCTCAACGGGTATGTGGTCATCGCCTGCGGTGGGGGCGGCATTCCGGTGGTGCGCACCGAACAGGGCAGCCTGCGCGGGGTGTACGCCGTGATTGACAAAGACCGTGCGAGTGCGCTGCTGGCGCTGACTCTGCGGGCCGACCTGTTGATGATCTCGACGGGTGTGGAGAAGGTGTGCTTGAACTTCAACAAGCCCGATCAGCGTGAGGTGGATCGCTTGACGCTGGCGGAGGCCAAGCAGTATATAGTAGAAGGACATTTCGGCACGGGCAGTATGTTGCCAAAGGTCGAAGCCGCAGTAGATTTCGTTCAGAATGGCGGCCCGCGTGCCATCATCACCAATCCGCAGAACTTGCAGCGTGCGCTGCGCGGAGAGGCCGGAACGCAGGTTGTACCGGGCTAGTGTGTTGTAGGGGAAATTGATCTTATATGGCGGTTATTCTCGAATTCAAATGCCCCCTGTGCGGGGGAAGCTATGCGCCGGATGCGGTGCAGTACACCTGTCCCACCTGCGGAACGGTGGGGACGCTGGACGTGCTGTATGACTACGCCGCGCTACGCTCGCAGATTGATCGTGATGCGATTCATCAGCATCCGGCGCAGTCCATCGAACGCTATAAGGCGCTGCTGCCGCTGAAGCCTGAGTCGGCGCTGCCGCCCCTGCGGGTGGGCATGACCCCGCTGTACGACTCGGCGCGGTTGGCGGAGCATCTGGGGGTGCGGCAGGCATGGGCGAAAGATGATGGTCAGAACCCGACTGGCTCGTTCAAAGACCGTGCGAGTGCGCTGGTGGTGGCACGGGCGGTTGAACAGGGCATACAGACGGTGAGTACCGCCAGTACCGGTAACGCGGCGGCGGCGCTTTCCGGGCTTGGCGCGTCGGTGGGGCTGAACATCATTATCTTCGTGCCAGCCAGTGCGCCGGAAGCCAAAATCGCGCAGCTGCTGGTTTATGGCGCGACGGTCATTCTGGTTGAAGACACCTACGATGTGGCTTTCGACCTGTGTACCGAGATGTGCCTGCGCGAAGGCTGGTACTGCCGTAACACTGCTATGAATCCCTTCACGACGGAAGGGAAGAAAACCGCCTCGCTGGAGATTGCCGATCAACTGGGTTGGGATGTGCCGGATGTGGTGGTGGTGAGCGTCGGCGATGGTAATATCATCGCGGGCATCTACAAGGGCTTCTACGATCTGCACCAGTTAGGCTGGATACCGCGTATTCCGCGTTTGATCGGTGTACAAGCAGAAGGTAGCGCGGCGCTTCATCAGGCATGGCAGGCCGGTCAATCAGCGGCGGAGATGCAGCCGATTGATGCCCAAACACTGGCGGACAGCATTTCGGCAGGGCTTCCCCGCGATCGGGCGAAGGCGCTGCGTGCCGTGCGCGAGACGAACGGGGCGTATGTGACGGTGAACGATGAAGCCATCATCGCAGCCATCCCCCGTCTGGCGCGGCTGACCGGCATCTTTGCAGAACCAGCCTCGGCAGCGGTTTTCGCAGGGGCGGAACGTGCTGTACAATCAGGGGTAATTCACCGTGATGAGCGCGTGTTGCTCATGCTCACGGGTAATGGACTGAAGGATGTGCGCCGTGCGCAGCAGTCGGTGGCACAAGGCTTGCGTGTGAAGCCGACGATTGAATCCATCCAGCAGGCGTTGGGAAGCGAGCGAAATAAATGAGTACAAATCCCCGCTATTCGGTTGTTGCGCCCATCTACAATGAAGAGGGCAATATACAAGTTCTGTATGACCGCATCTCGGCAGTCATGGACTCGACGGGTGAGTCGTGGGAACTGGTTTGCGTGAATGACGGTAGTCGTGACCGTTCAGTGGAATTGATTACCGAGCTTTCGGTTAAAGACCCGCGTGTGAAACTGGTGAATTTTGCCCGCAACTTCGGTCATCAGATTGCGGTGACGGCTGGCCTGCATCACACGTCGGGAGATGCGGCGGTCATCATTGATGCTGACTTGCAAGACCCGCCGGAACTCATTCTCGAAATGATCGAACGCTGGAAAGCGGGGTATCAGGTGGTGTATGCCGTGCGCGAGGAGCGCAAAGGCGAAGGCTGGTTCAAACTGCTCACCGCCAAGTTGTTCTACCGGCTCATCTATCGCATTACCGATGTGAGCATCCCGCTGGATACCGGCGATTTCCGGCTGATGGATCGGCGTGTGGTGAACGCGCTGAACGCCATGAAGGAGCATAATCGCTTCATTCGCGGGATGACTAGCTGGGTCGGGTTCAAGCAAGTGGGCGTGAAATATGTGCGGCAGGAGCGTTTCGCGGGGGAAACCAAGTACCCACTGAAGAAGATGGTTCGCTTCGCAATGGACGCGATCACCGGCTTCTCGTATTTCCCGCTGCAAGTCATGGTGTATGTCTCGTTCGTGATGGGGCTGTTGGCGGTGCTGGCGATCCCGATCATCGCGCTGTTGCGTGTCATTCTGGGGTATCAGTTCCTCGGCGGTCAGGTAACGAACATTGTTTTGCTGCTGCTGGTGAGTTCGTTCCAGCTGTTCTTTTTGTTCATGATGGGGCAGTATGTGGCGCGTATTTATGATGAGACACGCGGACGCCCGCTGTATGTGGTGGCGAACACGGTTGGTTTTGAACAGGCGGCTCAAGCACCCGCTGCCTCGATCGCCGCGTCCTCCTCGCCGCCGGGACAGGAATAAGGTCTGGAATGGCGCAGTCGCAACCTGACCCATTGGTGCTTGTACAGAAATACCAGCAGCTCGTGATCGCGTATGAAACGCTGGATCACGAGATAGACCATCTCATCATGGCGCATGGCGGCACTTCCGATAAAATGCCGCCAGATGCGCTGGCAACCTACCGCCAGCTTGCACGACAGCGCGACGACATCCAGAACGAAATGCGCGAGTTGGAACAAGAACTGCAATTTGATGACGAGTCTTAAATAAGCGCAGTCTTCTGCGCTTTTTGGCTGATTTTAACCCGGAGAAACGATCTTGATTACTGGCCCTACTTTTGAAGAAATGTTGCATCCGCAGAAAATCGCCCCGGAAATTCGGGCGAAGGCGTTAGCTGCGCGTACCGCAAATCCGCTTGACCCCGTGAACCTGTTTAATATCACATGGCGCGACCCGAACAACGAGGTTTACCATGTGGTGCTGCCCAAAGAACTGACGGGCGTGGACGCCAATATCGTTGTGATTTACGGGAAGGAATTCCCGTCAGGCAGCCATAAAGTTGGCGCGGCTTATTCGGTATTGCTGGAACTGGAATTGTTTGGCGAAGTAGACCCGAATGTGCATACGCTGGTGTGGCCTTCGACGGGCAACTACGGCATCGGCGGCGCGTGGGTGGGCGGGCGAATGGGCTGCAAGAGTCTGGTGGTGCTGCCCGCCGGTATGAGCCGTGAACGTTTTGAGCGCATCGAGAGCTACGGCGCAAGCATCAACAAGACGGTGGGTTCGGAGAGCAACGTCAAGGAAATCTATGACGAGACTCACCGGCTGCGCAACAGCGATCCCAACATTCGCATCCTCAATCAGTTCGAGGTGATGGGCAACTATCGCTTCCACTACCATGTGACTGGCAATACGATTGTCGAATTGGCTGCCGAGCTACAGGCGAAGGGCGTGGGGACGGGCAAAATCTCGGCCTATGTTTCTGCGATGGGCAGCTCAGGAACGATTGCGGCGGGCGATCGCTTGAAGCAGGTGTGGCCGGATCACAAGATCGTCGGCCTAGAGCCGATTCAATGCCCGACGCTGTATAACAACGGCTACGGCGTGCATGATATTCAGGGCATCGGCGACAAGCATGTGACATGGATTCACAATGTCTTGAACATGGATGCGATCATGTGCATTGACGACATCGAATGCAAGAAGGGGTTGCAGGTTTTCGCCGAAGAAGCCGGACGGCAAACGCTCATCAACCGGTATAAGATGGACGCCGCGCTGGTGGAAAAACTGGGGCCGTTGTTCGGCATCAGCGGCATCTGCAACATTCTGGGCGCGATTAAGACGGCTCGTTACTACAACATGGGCAAGGATGATGTGATCGTCACCGTCGCCACCGACGCGCTGGATCGCTATCATTCGGTGATGGACAGCATGGCGGAGTGCTATGGTCATCTGGACGAAGCCGAAACGGTTGGGCGCGTGGAGAGCATCTTCAAAGGGATGCGTACCGACTGGATTATGCCCGGTACGCCGGAAGCCCGCGAACGCTGGCACAACCTGAAGTATTACACATGGGTGGAGCAGCAGGGTAAATCCGTCGAAGAACTGGATGCCCAGCGTGATCCTGCGTGGTGGGCAGAGCATCAGCAGCGCGTACAGGCGATTGATGCGCGATTGGCTGCGCTGCGCGAGGCGGATACTCGCCGTTCATAGTTGCAGACGATGTTCCCCGAAGACCGTGTTTTCGTCGGGGTGATTAACCGGCAGCGCGATCTGAATTATGCTCGCGCCGGTTGGTATCGGATTCCGCTGGCACGAATGCCAGACGGCATGGACGCGGAATATGTGGCGTTCTTCCTGAGCCGTGCATTCGGGGCGCGTAATGGCGGTATCTACTATTATGCTGCCCGACGCGGGGTGGAACTGGTTTATCGTCGTGATCTGCTGCCCTCGGAGCCGAATCATCCGAGGGCAGGTGAGGTGTACTATAAGGTGCAACTGGGTGCGCTGGTGGAGAAGTCGCCACCGGTTCTAAACGCATCGCGCCGGACTGTCGCGTTTTTGAGTACCACATGGGATCGGTTTGTGAACGCTCATCAGTTGAGCGATTTGCACTGCCCGCGTGAGTATTACGTGGATCGTATTTATCGCTAGAGGGTTTTTCGATGCTCATTACCAATGCCACTGTGGTCACATGGGGCGAACCGAACCGCATCCTTACGGATCAAGCCGTACTCATTGAAAACGGGCTGATTACCGCCATTGGTTCCTCGCGGGATCTGGCGGCACGTTACCCGCAGGGGGAGCGTTTGGACGCACGCGGCCAACTGCTCATGCCCGGTAACATTTGCGCCCACACCCATTTCTACGGGGCGTATGCGCGGGGAATGGCTATTCCCGGCCCTGCTGCCGAAAACTTCCCGCAGATTTTGCAGCGGCTATGGTGGCCGCTGGATAAGGCTCTGGATAAGGACGCGGTGCGTATGAGTGCGCTGGTGTGCCTTGTGGATGCCGTCAAACACGGGACAACGACGCTGATTGACCATCACGCCAGCCCGAACTTCATCGAAGGCAGTCTGGATGTGATCGCCGATGTGGTGGATTGGGCGGGGCTGCGGGCGGTGCTGTGCTATGAAGTGACTGACCGCGATGGCGAAGAAAAGATGTACGCCGGAATCACGGAAAATGTGCGTTTCATGCGCGATAACCAGCACCCGCTGATCGCCGGAACGTTCGGGCTTCATGCCAGCCTGACGCTGAATGATGCCGCGCTGCGTGCCTGTTCGGATGCTTTGCCCCCCAGCGCAGGGTATCATGTGCATGTGGCTGAACATGAGGCAGACGAGGAAGACAGTTTGCGGCGGGGCGGGCAGCGGGTGGTGCAGCGGTTGGATGCCTACAATATGTGGGGAGATAAGACAATCGCGGCACACTGCGTCCATATTGACGACGAAGAACGGCGCATTCTGGCGGAGCGCGGGGTGTGGGTGAGCCACCAACCCCGTTCCAACATGAACAACGCGGTTGGCGCGATGGCGCTGGATAAGATGCAGGCCGCCGGCGTGAATGTGTGCTTGGGTAACGATGGGTTCAGCAACAATATGTGGGCAGAGTGGAAGGACGCTTACCTGCTACATAAGGTGGCGAACCGCGACCCGCGCCGTGCAAATGGGGCTGATATTGCGCGTATCGCCACGTATAATAACGCCCGTCTGGTCGAGCGTTTCTTCCCCGGCTTGCAGGTTGGCGAGATTAAGGTAGGCGCAGCAGCCGATGTGATACTGGTGGATTATCACCCATACACGCCGCTGACCGAAGGCAATCTGCCGTGGCATATCCTGTTTGGGTTCGAGTCTTCGATGGTGACGACGACGATTGTGGCTGGTACGGTTCTGATGCGTGATCGGCAGCTTTTGACGCTGGACGAGGCTGAAATTGCCCGCGAGGCGCTGGCGCTCGCGCCGACGATCTGGGAACGCTATACCGCCAATGCGGAACTGGCGCTTAATGCTTGAGAAATTTGTTGTTCGGGGTAACGAATCGGGGATACGGGTATGACAACGATTGCGGTACTGGGTGGGACGGGTAAAGAAGGTTCTGGTCTGGCGATGCGGTGGGCGATGAAAGGGTATTCGGTCATCGTGGGATCGCGGGATGCCGAACGCGCCCGTACCCGTGCTGCCGAGATGAACGCTGAAATTGGCGGCGGGCAAATCGTGGGCATGGGCAACGACGAAGCCGCTACAAAGGCCGATGTGGTGGTGTTGAGCGTGCCGTATACCGCCCATAAGGCAACGCTGGAAAGCGTGCGCGATCAGGTGCAGGGCAAGGTGCTGATTGATCTGACGGTGCCGTTGCAACCGCCGAAAGTGCGTACTGTGCATCTGCCAGAAGGCAAGTCAGCCGCGTTGGAGGCACAGGCGTTGCTGGGCGAGGGTGTGAAAGTCGTGGCAGCCTTCCAGAACGTGAGCGCCGAACACCTCGGTGATCCGAATCATGTGGTGGATTGTGATGTGCTGGTGTGTGGGAATGATGCCGAAGCCAAAGCGGTTGTCATCAATCTGGTGAGCGTCACGGGGATGCGCGGTGTGGACGCCGGTTCGCTGGCAAACGCGGTCGCGGTCGAGTCGCTCACGCCGGTGCTGCTGTATATCAACAAAGCCTACAGCGTCAAGGGCGCTGGCATTCGTATTACAGGGATTTAAGCATTTTGGATTTGCAGGCTCCGTCTGTCACTATCACCGCGCTGCCGGGTATTCCCTTCATTCGTCCGGGAGACGATCTGGCGGCGCTTATTCTTGAAGCCACCCACCACATCGGCGTTTCCCTTCAGACGGGGGATGCGCTGGTTGTGACCTCCAAGATTGTCTCCAAAGCCGAAGGCCGCTATTTCGATCTCAAGCAGGTTGAACCCGGTGCGGAAGCGCAACGGTTGGCGGCGGAAACGCGCAAAGACCCGCGCATTGTCGAACTGGTGCTACAAGAAACCCGCAAGATTTCGCGCATCGCGCCGGGGGTGCTGGTGGTTCAGCACCGGTTAGGCTTCGTGAGCGCAAACGCCGGTATTGACCAATCGAATGTGGATGGCAGCGATGATACGGTGCTGCTTTTGCCGGCTGACCCCGACGTGTCGGCGGCGCGGTTGCGCGATCAATTGCGCGAACGTACCGGGGCGGACGTGGGCATCGTGATTAGCGATTCGCACGGGCGACCTTTTCGTATGGGGAATATCGGCGTGGCGATTGGCGTGGCGGGAATGCCCGCCGTGTTAGACCTGCGGGGTAGGCCGGATTTGTTCGGACGCGAACTCAAGATTAGTATTCAGGGATACGGTGATCTGGTGGCATCGGCTGCCAACCTGCTCACCGGAGAGGCCGATGAAGGTCGTCCGGTGGTGCTGGTTCGGGGATTGCAGTTTCCGCCGCTGGTGGGACGCGGCACCGATCTCAATCGTGCGCCGGAGCATGATTTGTACCGCTGAATGTGGGAGTTGGGCAACGTGGATAGGGTGGAAACAATCCGCGAAAGGGTTCACGAACTGAATATTGTGCGATTGTTTCGGGAACGGCGCTCGATACGCCGTTATCGCCCGGATGCTTTGCCGCGCCCCCTTCTGGAGATGTTGTTAGATGCGGCAATTTGGGCGCCTTCTGCACACAACCGCCAGCCCGGTCGGTTCGTCGTGGTGGAAAATCCTGCCGTGAAAGAATCGCTGGCACGGGCAATGGGCGATCAATTGCGGCGCGATCTGGCAGCGGATGGTTTAGCGGCTGACCGCATCGAAGCGGATGCCGGACGTTCGTATGCACGCATGACCAGCGCGCCGGTGGTGATTGTGCTGTGCCTGTCACTGGTGGATATGGACGTGTATCCAGACGAACGCCGCAGCCAGAATGAATATCTGATGGCGGTACAGAGCGCGGCAATGGCGGGGCAGAACCTACTGCTGGCTGCTCATGAAGCCGGGTTGGGCGCGTGCTGGATGTGCGCCCCTCTGTTTGTGCCGGATGGGGTGCGTGCGGCGCTCGGCCTGCCGGATGATTGGCAACCGCAGGCGTTGGTGACGCTGGGCTATCCTGCTGAAGCGCGACAAAAGACGCGAAAGCCTTTGGAAGCGAGTGTAATTTGGCGATGAAGGTTGTCCTTTTGGTGGGGGGTGTGGGCGGGGCAAAGCTGGCTTACGGGCTGGCGAATACGTTGCCAGCCGAAGACCTTACTGTTATTGTGAACACGGGTGATGATTTCTGGTTGCATGGTCTGCGTGTCTGCCCTGATCTGGATACCGTGATCTACACCCTGTCGGGGCTGGTTGATCCGGTGAACGGTTGGGGCGTGGCAGGGGATACGACCCATGCGCTGGATGCGCTTCAGCGGTATGGTGAGGACACATGGTTCCGTCTGGGCGATCAGGATATCGCCACCCATTTGCTGCGGACGCGCTGGTTGCATGGCGGCCACACCCTGACCCATGTTACTGAACAACTCACAAGAAACCTCGGCATTCCTCAGCGCATTTTGCCAATGACCGACGCGCAAGTTTCGACGATGGTAGACACCGTTGAATACGGCGAGCTGGCGTTTCAAACGTACTTCGTGAAGCACCGCTGGCAGCCGACACTCCGGGGGCTGCGGTTTGAAGGCATCGAACGTTCAGACTTGAGCGAAGCGGTTCGCACAGCAGTCGAGCAGGCTGATGTGCTGTTGTTCGGCCCTTCTAATCCTTGGCTCTCGATTGACCCGATTCTCTCGGTGGATGGGATGCGCGATTTAATCAAGTCTCGCCGGATTCCGCGTGTGGCGTTGTCGCCGATTGTGGGCGGTATGGCGATTAAAGGGCCTGCCGCGAAGCTGATGGCTGAACTGGGGATTCCGGTGACGGCAGCAGCGGTTGCGGAGCATTATGGCGACCTTATCAACGGGTATGTTCTGGATCGAGTGGATGCTGGGTTATCCGTGCCGGTGGCGCGGGTGGCAAACTTTGAAACAGTTATGAAGACGAATGATGATAAGGTTATTCTGGCACAAACTATGTTAGAGTGGATTCGGAGTTGGATGTGATTACTGGAAGCGCCTGCGCCTGACACGCAGCACAGAAAGGAGGACCCGCGCGGATGCCTGCGAATAATGCGTCCGCCGCGAATCGCGTATGGGAATCTGGGTCATCATCCCGGTGAAACCACTGAACCGCGCCAAGAGTCGTTTGGCGGCAGTTCTTTCGCCTGAACAACGTCAGGAATTAGCCGAGTATATGCTGCGGCATGTGCTGGCTGTGGTGCGAACCGTGCCGCAAGTTATGGGGACTCTGGTGATTAGCCGCGACAACCGTGCTTTAGCCATCGCCCGTGATTTTGGCGCTCGTACTGTGCAGGAAAGTGGTACACCGGAACTGAATAGCGCCCTGATGCGCGCCACGCAGATTGTGGCACGCTGGAAGGGGGGGGCGGTGCTGGTGCTGCCGGCTGATCTTCCGCTGGTGGCAGGTGAAGATATTACCGGTTTGGTGGAAATGGGGCGCACGGAGCCGTGCATTGTCATTTCTACAGATCAACATCAGGACGGCACAAACGCATTATATATGCGTCCGCCGGGTCTGATGAATTTCGCTTTTGGCCCCGGTAGTTTTCAGCGCCATGTGCAAATGGCGCAGGAGGCAGGCGCGGCGGTAAAAATTTATCATTCTGAACGGCTGTCGCTGGATATTGATATGCCAGATGATCTAAAATCAATGCGCGTTCTTGTGCCGGGTTTTGATATTTCCGAACCGTCTAACCCGGTTCAATCAGGAGACTATAAACTATGACGGATCGTGTTGCCCTTTATTTGCAAGATGCTCATTCTCTGCAAGAAGCGATCAAATTTGTACAGTACGCCGAAGCACGGGGCTTCGAGGCGGTCTGGCAGGCGGAAAGCCGTTTGGTGCGCGATGCCATTGTGCCAATGGCGGCATTTGCGGCTACCACCACTCGCATCAAGATCGGCTCCGGCGTGATTAACAACTGGACGCGCAATGCAGGTGTGATTGCTGCCACCTTCCTCACGCTGGACGATCTGGCGCCGGATCGCATTATCTGCGGCATCGGTGCATGGTGGGACCCGCTGGCGCAGAAGGTCGGCATTAATCGCACTAAGCCGCTGCTGGCGATGCGCGAAGTGGTCGGCGTGGTGCGCGACCTGCTGGCACGGAAGCGCGTCACCTTTCATGGCGAATTTGTGAACCTTGATGATGTTGAACTGGATGTTGTGCATGGGCGCAAAGAGCCGCGCAACGTCCCCATTTACATCGGCGCCACCGGCCCCAAGATGATGACCATGACTGGCGAAATCGCTGATGGTGCGGTGCTGAATTATCTGGTGTCGCCCAAGTACAACGAGGCGGCGCTGGCACAGTTGGAAGAAGGCGCGAAACTGGCCGGACGTAAGCTGGATGATATTGACCGTCCGCAACTGGTGGTGTGTTCGGTGGATAGCGACCGCAAGAAGGCGCTGGACGGGGCGCGTAAACTCGTCACGCAATATCTGGGGCAGCAACCGCACATCATGAAGGCCAGCGGTGTGAGCCAGGAACTGCTGGACGAAATCGGTCAGGTACTCACATGGCCGGCCACCGAGGAACAGATTCTGGAAGCGATGAAGCTGGTTCCCGATGATGTGGTGCAGATGATTACCGCTTCCGGCACGCCCGAAGAAGTGAAGAAAAAGGTGCGGGAATATGTGTCGTATGGCGCGACCTGCCCGATTCTGTACCCGTTGGGGCCGGACGTGCGTATGATGATTGACACCTTCGCCAACGGCTATTCGAGCTAGTCCGTTTTTCGAGGTTGATGTTGCAGGGGGCGGCGTTCGCCCCCTTTTTGTTGTCTGCTGGATAGCCCATTCGTGACACCTGAATACGCTAAAATGGTGGAGCGTGGCGCGAACGGGTTTGATTGGAGTGTGAATCAGGGTGTTTGACAGGAACCAATGGCTGCGGTGGTGCGTGTGTGGCGTGGTTAGCCTCGGCCTGATGCTGGCTTATGTGGCGGGCGGGCAGCGCGTGACGGGTGGTGTGCTGCTCATGCCGCTGGACGACACCTATATCCATTTCCAGTATGCACACCAACTGGCGGCAGGTCAGCCGTATGTCTATAACCCCGGTTTGCCGCCGACCAGCGGCGCAACCAGTTTTTTGTACCCGTATGTCCTCGCGGTGGGTGATCTCGCCGGGTTTCGCGGGCTGGCACTGGGCGCATGGGCGATTTTCATCGGTTGGGTAGCACTTACGATCAGCATGATGCTGGTACACCGGTTGACCCGTTCCGGGGGCGCGCCGGAAGGCATCGCGTGGGGGGTGACGCTGGCTTTTGCGGGCGGTGCTTCGGCGTGGCACGCTTTCAGCGGGATGGAAACCCTGCTGGTTATCCTGCTCCTGCTGGGGACGTTCGACGCGCTGCGTTCGGCTTGGGCGATTGGAACGCCTGCAACGCTGACCGCCCTGACGGTGTGGGCGTGCGCTCTGGCATTGATCCGACCGGAAGGCGGGTGGTTCGCGGTGGCAGCGGTGGGTTCGGCGGCTTGGGCTAATCGTAGGATGTTGCGCCTTCAGCCGCGTTCCGGGGCGCTCCTTTTACTGCCGATTGTTGCGCTAGGGGCGCAACCGCTGGTGAATCTGCTGCTGACGGGTTCTGCTGTGGCATCGGGGAATGCCGCTAAGTCCATTTTCGGCGCGGTGCCGTTCGATCTTGGCACGGTGCTGGCGCGGTGGGCGCAGCAAACGGTTCGCATCGGATGGGAAGCCTTATCCGGCGTGGACTCGCGGGGCGTGTGGTACATGCTGCCGCTGTTGCCGCTGCTGGTTGCCCTCGGCGTGTGGAACGCTCCACGCGGGCAGCGCACCCGGTTGGCTGTGTTGTTGCTGATGTGGTTGGGCGGCGGCGCGGTGTTGGTGGCGACGCTGGATACAGCCTTCTGGCATTTCAAACGCTACCAGATGCCGTTGCTGGCGTTGTTGTTTCCGCTGGCGGGTTGGGGATTGGCTGGAGGGTGGCAGCGCGGGCGCGTGGTGCGCAGGCTGACGGGTGTGCTGGTGGTGGTGTGGGTGCTGGCGGCGGCGGGGATGGCGGCACAATTCGCCTATGCCTATCAGCTGAATGTGGGCTACGTGAACGCGCAGCCTTACGCGATGGCACGTTGGTTGGCGGCGAATACCGCGCCAGAGGTGACTGTGGCGGTTCACGACACGGGCATGATGCGCTATCAGGGTGGGCGTAACACGCTGGATATGGTCGGGCTGACGACACCCGGCGCGGCGGAATACTGGCGCAGCGGGCCGGGCGCGCTGGCTGAGTTCGTCATGCGGCGGCGGCCTGATTGGATTGCTTCTTACGGGCCGGGGCATGGCTTCGGGTTGGGGATGTTGGCGGATACCAGTCTGTTCGGCGCGCCAGTGGCTTCTTTCGAGGTGACGCTGGACAACCGTTACAACGTGGCGCTGGCCGCCACATTTCAGGGTGTTTATCGCCCCGACTGGACAGCGGCTGATCGGCGCAGCACCATCTGGCAGCCTTCCAGCCAGCAGTACAGCGCGGGAATGCTGTTGATGGACAGCCTCAACGTGGGCGATGTGGCTGATGAACAGGCGCACGCCTATGCGTGGACGGGAACGGGCGAGGGATTCCCGACGGAAGTTCATGAAGCCGACTATGCCGCCTGTAGCGCGGATACCTGCCGCGTGGTGGATGGCGGGCGGCGGCTGGTGCGCGAACAGTTCCGGGTGCGGCTGACCGCCGGAGAAGATGCGCTGCTGCTGACCCGCGTGTTGCCAGCGGCAGGGGGCGGGCGGGTGGCAGTGTCCGTCAATGGCGAATCACTCGCTGAACGCTGGATACCGGATGTTCCCGGTCAGTGGGTTGAAATCCCCTTGTGGATTCCGGCGGAACGGGTGCAGGCCGAAACCCTGATTTCGGTGACGACGGCTGCCGGCGTTTATGCGGCTTACGCGCATTTTGCCTATCAGGGGCATTTCGACCCGGCGGCATTCCCGAACGCGCCGGATGCGGTCTACCAAGACGGGGCGTTTGCGCTGGTTGCTGATGAGCCGATGCTGACCGGAAAACAGTTGGAAGTGCGGCTGCACTGGACTTCCAACGGGACGAGCCGGGGCGATTATGTCGCTTTTGTGCATGTGTCGGCGGCGCTGGATCGTCCGCCGGACGCGCAGGCAGACGGACGTTCGGGCGGCGGGGCGCTGCCGCCGGGGGACTGGCTGCCGGCCACGATTTCGGACACATTTATGGTAGACTTGTCGAAACTTTCTCCGGGGCAATATACGGTGTCGGTCGGGCTGTATGATCCGGTTAGCGGGGAACGATTGCTGCCGGAACCGGGCGGCGCGGCTGCCGGAGTGGTTATCATCGGGAAGATTGAGATTCGGTAATCATGCACGACGAACAACGCGGGGTCTATCAGGCGCTGGTGGTGGCGCAAGAGCAGGGTGATGAGGTGGCGCTGGCGACCATCATCAGTGTGGTGGGTTCTGTCCCCCGTCAGGCGGGCAGCAAGATGCTGGTGCGGCGCGACGGGAGCATTGTGGGTACGGTGGGCGGCGGCGCGATGGAAGCCAAAGTCATTCAAGAGGCGATCCACGCGATAGAGGATGGCAAAACCCGCCTCTTAAGCTACACCCTGAACGATATGGGCGCGGGTGATCCGGGCGTGTGTGGTGGCACGATTCAAATGTTTGTGGAGCCGGTGAGCGTGCCGCCGGTGCTGCTGGTGATCGGTGGTGGGCATGTGGGGCGGGCGCTGGCGGAACTGGGGAAGTGGTGCGGCTACCGCGTGATTCTTTCGGATGATCGTGAAGCCTATTGCAACCCGACCTATCTGCCGGGGCTGGATGGCTATGCGGTGTGTGCGCCGGGGGATGTGCCGAAACAGGTGACGATTACCCAACGGACGTATGTGGCGGCGGTGACCCGGGGGATGCCGGTGGATAGGACACTTATTCCGGCGCTGCTTCAGACTCCCGCTGCTTACATCGGCTTGATCGGTAGCCGCCGTCGTTGGGCGTTGACAGTGAAAGCGTTGCAGGATGAACAGGGGTTGAGCAGCGCCGACTTGCAGCGGATCCATGCGCCGATCGGGTTGGAACTGAATGCGGAAACGCCGCATGAGATCGCGCTCAGTATTCTGGCGGAGATCACCCTATTGCGGCGGGGCGGAGATGGTCGTTCAATGAAGGCGGACTAGCGTATTCGGACGTAAAGTATAGGTTTGCTTTTTTAGAGGTCGGGCGTGAAGATTTTATGCGTGAGCGACACGGTGATGCCGCAGTTGGAAAGTGCTGTGAACCTGCGGCGGCAGTATCATGATGTGGAGTTGCTGTTAAGCTGTGGCGATTTGCCCTCAGTCTATCTGGAATTTATCACGTCAGTGCTGAACGTGCCGTTGTTTTATGTGTGTGGCAACCATGACGAGGGCTATAAAGACAATCCACCCGGCGGCGAAGACCTGCATGGGCGCTTGGTGGAGTTTAACGGGCTGTCGTTCTACGGGCTGCAAGGGTCTATCCGCTACAACGATGCGCCGCTGCAATACAGCGAGGGCGAGATGAGCCGTATGGTGATGGGCGCAGCCATGCGACTGCGCTACCGCCGGATGCGGCGCGGCTTCGGCGTGGATGTGCTGGTGACGCATTCTCCTGCGCGGGATATTCACGACGCTGAGGATGCACCCCATCGGGGGTTCAAATCCCTGCGGCGGTTTATGGAGTGGTACCGACCGCGCTACATGGTACACGGGCATGTGCATACGTATGATCGCCGCAGCGTAACACAAACGCTGTATGGCGAAACAAAAGTCATGAATATCAATCCTGTAATGGTTATGAACCTCGATCCTGCCCCGTGAACGCTTGACCGGCCTTTTTGATGGCTCGGTCAGGTGTGTTAGACTGTAGGCAAGATACAGGTTTATCAGAGAAAGACGCAAGGCATGTGGAGCCAATATTATAGCGTCAGCCGACTGAGCGAGGCGCTTGAGTTACTAGCACAACATAAAAATCGCGCCCGTGTGGTTGCGGGGGGCACCGATTTGCTGCTGGAGATCGAACGCGGGCAGCGCAAAGATGTGGACGTGCTGATTGACATCAGCCGTGTACTGGGGCTGGATGAAATTCGCCTGCACGGGGACGAAATCCATCTTGGTCCGTTGGTCACGCATAATCAGGTGGTGGGCAACGAATTGACGGTGGCGCGGGCACTACCGCTGGCGCAGGCTTGCTGGGAAGTGGGTGCGCCGCAGATTCGCAACCGGGCGACAGTCGCGGGCAATATCATCACGGGTTCACCTGCGAACGACACCATTACGCCTTTGATGGCGCTGGACGCTTCGGTGCGGTTGGCTTCGGTTGAAGGCGAACGCAGCGTACCGTTGAGCGCGTTCTATACCGGTGTGCGCCGCACGGTTATGCGCCCGGACGAAATGCTGACCGGAATTGCATTTCCGGCGCTGGCTGCGAATGAACGCGGCATGTTTATCAAGCTAGGATTGCGGCGGGCACAGGCCATCTCGGTCATTAATGTGGCGGTGGTGCTGGCGTTTGACGGCGATACCGTAACCCGTGCAGCGATTACGCTGGGGAGCGTGGCACCCACCATCATTCATGCAGCGACGGCAGAACAGGCGCTACTGGGGAAAACGCTCACCCGTGACCAGATTGCCAGCGCAGCCCGCCTAGCTGCTGCTGCCCCGTCTCCGATTGATGATATTCGCGGGACGGCTGTGTATCGCATAGAGATGGTGCGCGTACTGGTGGGGCGGGCGCTGCGGGCGCTGGTTGCGGGCAGCGAACGCGCCAACTGGCCTCAGCAGCCCGTGATGCTGTGGGGCGCGGACGGCGGACACGTGATTCGCGGACTGTCGCAGCAGGTCGAGCATGTGGCGGGGACGCCCATTCAAACGACGGTGAACGGGCAACCGCACCAGATCGCCACCGGACAGGACAAGACGCTTTTGCGCTTCTTGCGCGAAGATGTGGGGCTGGCAGGTACGAAAGAGGGCTGTGCTGAAGGCGAATGCGGGGCCTGTACCGTATTTCTGGATGGCGCGGCAGTCATGTCCTGCATGGTTCCTGCGCCGCGTGCGCATCATGCCCGCATCACCACCGTAGAAGGCTTGGCGCAGGAAGGCCAACTGCACCCGATTCAAAAAGCCTTTGTGGAGCATTCCGCCGTACAGTGTGGTTATTGCACTCCCGGTTTCCTGATGGCCGGCGCGAAACTACTGGAGGAATGCCCGCAGCCAACGCATGACCAGATTCAACAGAGCATCACCGGCAATTTGTGCCGATGCACCGGCTACTACAATATCGTCCATGCTTTTGAACAGGCCAGCCAAAAACCGGCAGAGGGAGTGACTCATGTCCATGCGGAATAACAAACCCAAACGGCCTATGCAGGCTTATTGGCCTGTCTTTGGCCTGCTTCTGGCGCTGGCGCTGGGTGCGATTTCGTGGGCGGTGACGCCTGCCACGTTCGATTGGTTGGGGACGTGGTTGAAAGGGTTCCCGCCTGCGGGCGTTCCGCGCAGTACGCTGGAGCTAATTATCACGGTGATTATTTTCGCGGTGCTGGGGTTGTTTGCATCGTTGCTGGTGGCGATGGGGATGCCCAAGAAAAAGAGCGCGGTCAATGAAAAGCAGCTGACAGAAGCGCGTGCCGAAATGATTCAGGAAAAGCGGATGCGCCGCTTGCGCCAGAAGCAGATGAACAAGTCGCATACCCGCGAATAGGTCAAGCGGGCGGCGCGGGGTGCTGTTGAAGAAGGAAAAGGCATCACATGGATCGCACGGTTCCCAAGACAGGCAGTGAAGAAATTCAACTGTATATGCGGACGTACTATTCGCTACTGCGCTCTAGCCATCCGTTTCAGATCGAAACACTGGCAGAGAGCCACGCAGCAGTCGAATCGTCTTTGCATGTCAAAGTACGCAGTCTGGAACCCGATGTTTCGACGCTGGTCTATACCAGCTTGCGACTGCCGGAATGTATCGTGGAAACCGACTTGGTACTCATCGGTCAGATTGAACGCTCGTTCATTCAGGCGGGGTATGGCGATATTGCGGAATGGGCGCGTGTGTATGCGCCCGGTCGCCGTCGCCGTATGCAGTTTAATGGCAAGGATACGCTGGCGGTCTTTGTCGCCAGCCGTTCAGATATTGACGATCTGGTGCCCACGCTGACGGCTTACCAGATTGAGTGGAACAAACTGCATGTTCTGTTGCAAGTGGAGGATGCGCGGCGGGCGCTGGAAGCAGCGGCGCAGCGTGATGGGCATCTGACGGTTGCTGAATTGAGCCTGCTGGCGGATACGATGCAGGTGAACACGGCAGAGATGAAACGGCTAGAGGTGGTCTGGGGCAAGCGGTTTGTGGCGGTTTTGCTGGCGATTTCGCAGCAGCGCAAACAGATTATGCTGCAAATGCTGGCGGGTTCGCAGGCCGATTACCGGCGTGCGACGGTCAACTGGTGGCAGGAATTGCAGAGTCATCTCGATGATCTGGATTTGAGTACCCGTCCGGTGTATTTCGTGTCCAGCAACACGCACTCGTTGGCGAACTTGCTGACCGGATTTGCCAAGCGCGAAGAAGACGGCATCATCGCTTACATCAAGGACTTCAGCAAAGGCGATCTGGCGGCGCAGTATCGGACGATTCGTGAGAGCGATGACCGCAAGAACCTCGATAATTTCCTGTACTACGTGCTGAAGAAGTACCTGACCGATCATGGCGAGTCGGCGCGTGAATCGCTGGCGGCAGATGAACAGGCCATTGGCATCCACCGCATTCCCAACAAACACGGGTTCGATATTGAGGCGCAGGTCATCGAACTGAGCAAGTTGCGCGTGGATTGGCTGGACTCGCGCATTCGCAGTGTGGCGAATCCGGCGGCATTGCGTAACAGCGATGCGGTCATCCTGAACATTGATTATCCGTTGGGGTTGGCATCCTACGAACTGTTGAACCGCGTGACCGAGCGTGTGGGGACTCTGGCGGGTGTGTACATCATGGGGAAGTCTGCGACGCTGAACGGGCGCGTGGGTGATGTGATGATCCCGATGGTGGTACATGACGAACACTCGCAGAATACCTATTTGTTCCACAACTGTTTTTCGGCGCAGGATGTGGCTCCGTTCCTGAACTACAGCACCGTGCTGGATAACCAGAAGGGTGTAACCGTTCAGGGGACGTTCTTGCAGAATCCCCAGTATATGAGCGTGTTCTATCAGGAAGGCTATACCGACATCGAAATGGAGGCGGGGGCGTTCCTGTCTGCGATATACGAAGCATTCCGGCCTAAACTCCACCCCTATAACGAGATTGCCAATTTGTACGGGGTGCCATTTGATGTGGGCATTCTGCACTACGCTTCGGATACACCGATGAGTAAGGGGCATAATCTGGGTGCAGGCAGCCTGAGCTATATGGGGGTAGACCCCACCTATGCGACGGCGATTGCTATTCTGCGCCGTATTTTTACGCAAGAAGTGCAGCGGATGGGCGAAAAGGCCATCGTGAACGGCGTGATTACCGAAGCCGCGCTGCCGCAGGAACCCGTGAAATCGTAGCATTCGAGAATCGCTGCCGAGGTGTTTTCCGGTAGCGCAACAGCAATTGAAGGTTTGATGATGGCACAGGATAAAACAGTAATCATCGGTCAGAGTCTTCATCGTATAGATGCTGTCGGCAAAGTTACCGGTGAGACAGCCTATCCCGGCGATATTAATCTCCCCGGTCAATTATGGATGAAACTGCGGTTTAGTGATCGCGCTCATGCGCGAGTGACCGCGATTGACACCCGTGCGGCGGAATCTGTGCCGGGTGTGGTGCGTATTTTTACTGCGCCGGATGTGCCGCACAATGAATACGGACTGGTTACAAAAGACCAGCCTGTGCTTTGTGGCCCCGGCAGCAACAGTCAGATTGTGGGCGCGGATGTGGTGCGCTGTTACATGGACTGCGTGGCGGTGGTGGTGGCGGAAACGGAAGCTATCGCGGCACAGGCGGCACGGCTGATCGAAATCGGCTACGAGGATTTGCCAACCGTGTTTGACCCGCACGCGGCGATGGCGGACGGTGCGCCGCAGTTACATGCCAATCGCCCCAACAATATTCTGTGCCATTACCGCATTCGCATGGGCGAAATGGATGTGGGTTGGGCGCAGGCTGATGTCATTGTGGAGGGCGAATACCACACCGGCTATCAAGAACATGCGTATCTCCAACCGGAAGCCGGCGTGGGGTACATTGATGAGCAAGGCCGGGTGACGGTGATCGTGGCTGGTCAATGGGTGCATGAAGATCAAGAGCAGATCGCTCATGCGCTGGGACTGCCCGAAGAACAGGTGCGCGTGATTTATCCGGCTATTGGCGGGGCATTCGGTGGCCGCGAGGATATGTCGGTGCAGATCGTGTTGGGTCTGGCGGCGCAGGTGCTGCGGCGTCCGGTCAAAATTGTTTGGAGCCGCGAAGAGTCCATTCTCTACCACCACAAGCGGCATCCGGTCTGGGTGAAAGCCCGCTGGGGCGCGACCCGCGAAGGCAAACTTGTGGCTGCCGAGGCAACTGTGATCGGTGATGCTGGCCCCTACAATTACACTTCCGCGAAGGTACTCGGTAATGCCAATTTGTGCGTTACCGGCCCGTATGAAATCCCGAATATCCATGTGGACACGTTCGGCGTGCTGACCAATAACATTCCAACCGGGGCATTCCGGGGATTTGGCGGCCCGCAGGGCGCTTTTGCTGCGGAAGGGCAGATGAACAAGCTGGCAGAGGCGCTGGCGATAGACCCGGTGGAACTGCGGGCGCGAAATGTGTTCCACGAAGGTAGCATCCTGAGCGTGGGAACGCCGCTGCCGGCTGGCGTTTCGATGCCGGAAGTGGTGGACGCGGCGGCGCTGGAATGTGGTTGGACACGCGGCGCGGGCGGCTGGCGGCGCGAAAAAGTGGCGCAGCCCGATCATCCGGCGCTGCGGCGCGGGATCGGTTTTGCGGCAGGGTATAAGAATATCGGGTTTAGCTTTGGCTTCCCCGAACAGAGCTGGGCGACTATCGAACTGTATGGCGACCGCGAGATTGAAAAGGTCGTGTTGCGGCAAGGTGGCGCGGAGGTGGGGCAGGGGGCGCACACGGTCTTTATGCAGATGGCGGCTGAAGCGGTGGGCGTGCCGATGGAAAAGGTACATCTGATCGGTCATGATACTGCCGAGACGATGACATCTGGCAGCGCCTCGGCTTCACGGTTGACGTTCATGGCGGGTAACGCGATTAAAGGCGCGGGAGCAAAGGCGCTGGAACTCTGGCAGCACGAAGAACGCCCCGCCATTGCCACCTACCAGTATCGCCCCCCCAAGACCACTCCGTATGACCCGGAGACGGGACGCAGCGAGCCGAATTTCGCTTACGGCTATGTGGCGCAAGCGGTGGAAGTGGAAGTGGACATCGAAACCGGGCATGTGCGGCTGGTGCGGGTGATTTCGGCAAACGATGTAGGTACGGCGATCAACCCGCAGATGGTGCGCTCACAGATTGAAGGCGCGGTGGTGCAGGCAGCGGGTTATGCCGTGATGGAGAATCTGGTTTCGGTGGAAGGCAAGATACGCAACCCGTATCTTTCGACCTATCTTATCCCGACGGTTCTGGATGTGCCGGATGAAGTGAAATCGGTCATTCTGGAGTATCCCGACCCGATTGGCCCTTGGGGCGCACGCGGCATGGCAGAGATGCCTTTTCTCCCGCTGTCGGCGGCCATCACAGCGGCGGTGCGTGATGCGACAGGGGTATGGTTCGATTCGATCCCGCTGACGCCGGAACGGGTAGTGGCGGGGCTGCGGGAACATGGGATCGGTATTCTTTAGCCGTGCGTTAGTCCTCGTTCGCGGCGGGGGTGATCTGGCAAGCGGGGCGATTGCCCGTCTGGTGCGTGCTGGATTCCCGGTGATTGTGACAGAACTGCCCGCGCCCATGTTTGTGCGCCGGGCAGTTTGCTTTGGTGAGGCGGTTTACAGCGGTCAGAATGCCGTCGAAGGCATTCCGGCGCGTTTGGCCGCCGATGCGCTGGAAGCCGGAGAGATGGCGCTATCCGGCGTGGTGGCGGTGCTGGTTGACCCTGAAGGGGCTGTGATTCGCACCCTGCGCCCTGCGGTGGTGGTGGATGCCCGCATGGCGAAAGTGAATACCGGCACCCGCTTGGACGATGCGCCGCATGTGGTGGCGCTGGGGCCGGGTTTTACTGCCGGTCTGGACTGTCATGCGGTGGTGGAAACCAACCGGGGGCATGATCTGGGGCGGGTGATTTACGCGGGGAGCGCCGAACCGGATACTGGCGAACCGGGGATGGTAGAAGGCAAAACACATTCGCGGGTGCTGCGTGCGCCGGTGGAGGGGCATGTTCACGCACTGGCGACCATTGGCGATCGGCTGGTTGCAGGGCAGGCGATTGCGACGGTGGCGGGAACGGCGCTGCTTGCGCCTTTTGGCGGCGTGCTGCGCGGGTTGATTCATGAACGGGTGTGGTGCGCGGCTGGTATGAAAATTGGCGACCTCGATCCCCGTGCGAAGTTGGAAGCCTGTTTTACGCTGTCGGATAAATCGTTGGCGGTTGGCGGGGGTGTTTTGGAGAGTGTTCTGGGATCGGCAGCAGTCCGTGACCGGTTGGTGAGCCATGAAACTGCAAAAAGCGTTTGACATCGTTCCCGGTGATGTGGTGTCTTTTGTGGGCGCGGGTGGCAAGACTTCCACGCTGTTTGCGCTGGGGCATGAGCTGGCGAACGCGGGTTTGCGAGTGGTTGCCACCACGACCACCCGTATCGGTCATGACCAGCTTGATTTGATGCCGTATGCGGCCAGCATTTCGGATGGTATTTCGCATCTTTCGCTGGCGCTGGGGCAGAACCGTTTTGTATTCCTCTACGGGCAGATTAAAGGCAGCAAGGTGTATGGCCCCGGTCTGGAATGGATTCCGCGCCTGCTGGATTCGGTGGATTCGGACGTGCTGCTGATCGAAGCCGATGGGTCACGCGGGTTGCCGCTGAAAGCCCCCAAACCGCACGAGCCTGTCATTCCGCCGGAAACTACGCTGGTGGTGCCGATGGCATCGCTTTCGGTGCTGGGGCAACCGCTGGATGAGCAGCATGTTTACAATGCACAGGCCATTGAAGAACGCTACGGGTTCGGGCTAGGGAATCGGGTTAAATCGCCATGGGTGGCGCAGATTTTGCGGGATGAGACTCTCGGACTGCGCGGCGTGCCGGATCAGGCGCGGGTGATCGCGCTGCTCAACCAGACGCCTGCGGGCGGCTATTTGCGGGCGCGGGCGCGGCTGATCGCGCAGTTTATTCTGCGTTCGCCGCGCATCTACGGCGTTGCGCTGGGTTCTGTGCGCGGTGCTAATCCGGTGCATGAAGTTCAGCGCCAGATTGGTGCGGTACTGCTGGCTGCCGGACAGTCTAAGCGCATGGGACAGCCGAAGGTATTGCTGTCATGGGCGGGTGGTCGCACCATACTGGAACAGATTATTGACCAGCTTCAATTGGCGCGGCTGGCGCATATCACGGTGGTCACGGGCTACCGTCCGGGCGAAGTGCGGCAGCTGGCGACCCGCGCCGGCGTGGATGTGACGCACAATGCGGATTATGCGACGGGCGAAATGCTCTCCTCCTTAAAGGCGGGACTGCGGGCGATGCCTGCACACATCAGCGCGGCGCTCGTCACGTTGGGCGACCAACCGCGCTTGCAAGCCCGTGTGATTGCGCAGGTGTTGACCGCTTATGCCGAGGGCGCGGGGGATATTGTCGCGCCCAGTTACCAGATGCGGCGCGGTCATCCCATTCTGATTGACCGCAAGTTTTGGTCGGAAATTCTGGCGCTGCCTGACGACGGTGCGCCGCGTGATGTGATCGAACGCCACCGCGACCAGATCGCGTATGTGAACGTGGATACCGACAGCGTGCTGCGCGATGTGGATACGCCGGACGATTATCAGAGCGAACGGCGTCTGGCGGGTCTCGAATAACGCCCTTTCTCCTACTCAACCGCCGGGGTTATGTTGCCCTTCAAAATAGCCGCGCCGCAGCGACAGCGGGCGCTTGGTGATGCTGCCGTGCGCCTGTTCGCGCAGCGCATCGGATGCGCTCATCGGCGTGACTACGATCAGCACTTCATCAGGCGCTAGGCAGTGGTCGGGGGGCGGGGCATAGGTGTAGCGCCCATCCGCGTCGCGCACACTGATGACATCGGCATTGTATTTCGCTTTGAGTGTGAGCGACTCAATTGTTCTGCCAATCCAGGGCGAATCGTGCTGCATATAGAGTTCGGTGGTTTCGATTTGGGCGGCGTAGTTGTACACCACATGCTGGAGGAAGTCGCTGATTGCCGGACGGGTGGTGGCGAGCAGGACGAACTGCGCCGCCACCTGAAACGGGCTGAGAACACGATCTGCGCCGGTACGCAAAAGTTTGGGGAGCATATCGTCGGTTTGTGCGGCGGCGGTAATCAGCAGTCGTTTGCTGAACGCCCGACAGTTCAAAATGGTCATGATGCTGGCAGCCTGATCTTCAATCGCCACCATGACCGCCAGCGCACGTTCTACGCCAGCCGCTTGAATGGTGGCTTCTTCCGCCGGGTTGCCATAAATGACACGGAAGCCTTTTTGCAGCAATTCCTGTGCATAACTGGCGTTATCGCTGATGATGACGAAGGGGCGCAGCGGATCGAGCTTGCTGATCGCGCTGCGGGCGACGCGGTTCGACCCGCATATCACATAATGGCTGTGCATCTCCTTGATGACCAGCGCCGCTTCTTCGAGCGTGTATACCCGGTGAGTCTGGATGGGCGGCTGCTGCGGGGTGGGTAGGCGCTGCCAGAACACGCCGCGAGGGCGCGGGGTGGCTGATTCCCGGTTAGCTGCTTGCAGCGCGGCGATGTGCTGGTTCGGCACGACTGCAATCAGGCTTTCGCCTTCGTTCAAGCGGTAATCCTGACCGGGCGCGACCACATACCCGCCGTTTTCAAGGCGCAGGCCGATGATGGCAGCGCCGAATCGCTGGCGCAAGTTGAGATCGGCCAGCGTTTGTCCGATCCACGTCGAATCATCCCAGAGGTGTAGCAGGGTGGTTTGCGAGGTAGATCGCTGACTGAACAAGATGGAATTGAAGAACTCGTTGACAGCGGGGCGCATGGTCGCATTGTTCAGGAAGCGCCCGGCCACTTCATAAGGCGCAATCACATCATTCGCGCCTACGCGGATCATTTTGGTGGTCAACGCTTCATCCAGTGCTGCTGCTGTGATTTCGATCCGGGGGTTTAAGCTGCGAGCAGTCAGGACGGAAATCAGCGTTTCGGTATCGCGGTCAAGCATAATCATCATGGCCTGTGCGCGTTCAATTCCCGCCCGCCGCAGCATGGATTCGCTGGTGGGGTCGCCTTCGATCACCAGCAGGCCATTGTCGCGGCTGAGTTCGGCAAAATCGTGATGCGGCGTGACCACGACCAGCACATCCAGCAGCGTTTCCTGACGGTGACGCATACGCAGCACCGTCGTGATAACACCCCGGATGAATGCCCGTAAACGTGGAAGGCGTCGGCGTTCGGGTGTGCCGAAGATACTATCCAACCGCTTATCAATCGGGCGATAAAGCACATCCAACTGCATTTTCTGGCGCAGACGCGCTCCCTCAATCAGGTAGGTGATGGTATCGTTCACCAGTTCGCCCGCGCCGCAGATGATGTAATGACCGCTTAACACCTGTATCTTGCTGATAATGTTGCGGCGCTGACGCAGATCACGAACCGCAGGACTGACGATGAAATTGGCGGTGGCCTGTAAGCCGTAGGCGACGGTGCCGAGTCCGAACAGGATGAGCAGCACGGTGAATATGCGCCCGCCTGTGGTGTGGGCGTAGATGTCGCCATAGCCGATGGTGGCAAGTGTAATCACCGTGAGCCAGATCGAATCCAGCAGGCTGAAATGTTCGAGCAGCATGAAGCCCACCACCCCGATTGGGAGGATGGTTGCCAGTGCTGCGATGGCGATACGAATCTGGCGTTGAGCCTCTTTGAATGAGTTCATACGAATCTGGCCTGTGTGCTGAGTAGGTGACTGAATGAGAATGATTATAGGCGAGGATTTATTTCAGTGCTGCTTTCAAGCTCTTGGCGAGACGTTTGATCGCCTGCTTATAGGGTTTGCGCGGCGCGACGAGGGCGGATAGTAAATAGCGCCCGC
>Ga0172373_10002852_pt1 | contig 26036 bp, 23 predicted proteins | sample Lak10m_2_FD_114546 | JGI IMG/M metagenome (GOLD analysis project Ga0172373, IMG submission 114546) | Freshwater microbial communities from Kabuno Bay, South-Kivu, Congo - kab_092012_10m | ecosystem: Environmental > Aquatic > Freshwater > Lake | place: Democratic Republic of the Congo...
ATATTTCGAAATATGGAAATGCCGACTGAAACAAGGCATTCAACGCAGCACCTAGAACTACCACAACCAATGAGACTGGAAGAAATTTCAATTTCTTTAGCGGCGTTTTATCCCAAAAAAGCATAAGAGCAATGGAAAGAAGGGAGACAACCAAGGCCCCTGGAGTAATATAATCGAGAGCGCTTATTAATTCGGTAAATGTATTCTCCCCATCGGCCTGAAAGAACGTGAAATCATCTTCAACATCTTTATCATAACCGATAGCATGCGGAATTTGCTTAAGTATTAAAATAAACCCAATCGCCGCCAGCAAGCCTTTCACCACGTTATTCGGAAAATAATTCGCAATAACCCCCGCACGTGACAGTCCTAAAATTAACTGCATAGCACCGGCTAAAATGAGGGCGATTAAAAACACATCGAACGACCCTAGCATTTGAATGGAAGACAATACCACGGCTGCTAAACCAGCAGCCGGACCGCTAACGCTTGTATGGGATTGACTAATTAATCCGACAACAATACCTCCAATAACCCCCGAAATAATTCCTGAAAGCAAAGGGGCACCCGAGGCTAAAGCAACACCTAAACACAGAGGCAACGCGACTAAAAAAACGACAATACTTGCGGGTAAATCACTCTTGAGTTTTTCTAAAAACATGGTATAACTTTAAAATAAATGTATGAAGCGGTTTGAATCACCGTTCAAGTTCAAAAATAAGACATTGTTGTACTTCTAAGCCTATACTATTTCAAATATTCTAGACCAAACAGCACACTAATCAGCAGATAAGCTTATCGAAAAGTGAACTAAAATTGCGATTCCAACTAGTCATTAATGAGCAATTTTCGCTCGATCTTGCGGGGTGTTCACATTGGCTAGCAGCGAAGAATTGGCAAGAGTAACAAGAGAAACGTCGCGATTAAAAAGTATTTTACGCGGGCAATTCTTTCCGTTCGCCCAAACCTGAGCGAGGGCCGAGGCACTCTTGGGCTCGTAGATAGAACACAAGGGTTCGGGACCTTGGTCCATTGGAGACTCAAAACAGGTGGCATATTTTTCAGGACGACGATTCGAAATTAATTTTTCAATAACCGCCCGGTTCAGGTTCGGTAAATCACATGCAACCACTAAGAAAGCTGAGTTCTTGTGGTTTCGCAACGCCGATAAAATCCCGCCTAAGGGGCCGCCCTCTATACTATCGAATACGAATGGCACATTCACATGTGCATAGTGATTTTGTTGCTCGGGGCGACAAGAAAGGTAAACCTCAATACCAAACGATTGTAAAAGTTGGCTAATCCAACTGGCTTGCGACTGACCGTGATAGTCAATCAAGCCTTTCTCCTGGCCCATGCGCGACGATTTACCTCCCACTAGCACCAATGCTTTGAGCGATGGGACGGGGTATTTATTCCGCCAAAAAACTTTTTCTTCTTCACTGTTCTCGCGAATGACCGGAACCTCAGAACCCACTAACGCAGTAATAAAATCAGGAACTTCTTCGTATTGCTTGGGAAGAATGATGGCTTCCACCTGAGTCAATTGACTTAGACGCTTCTTCAGCGAAACCTCTTTTTCGTGATTGACCAGAATAACCTGAGCACTTGCCTCATGGTGGTTTCCGTTCACCAAGGCGCCATCAAATTCAAGCAAGGTTGTTTCGTCCAGGATTCCGTTCGATTTTAACTCGAAAAATTGGGAATGGGTAGTGAGCTGCTCATTTCCTTGTATATCTCCTTCTTGATGCGATGCATCGATATAAATCAAACGTCGCGAAGCGCAAAGCTCTTGCACTTCGTGCACCTTCGCCTTTACCGCCTCACAGGTTGTTCCGTAAATGGCTACTTCATTGACGTGCCATTTATTTTTTAGAGCAATGGTTTTCATGGACGTTGATAATTGTGCTTTCCGCCAGACTTTGAAACCAAGCGAATCTCGCCCAATTCCATGGTATGTCCCAACGCCTTGCACATATCGTAAATGGTTAAACAAGCCACCGAAACACCGGTAAGTGCTTCCATTTCTACCCCTGTTTTCCCTTCGGTTTTCACTTCACACGTAATGCGAATACGTCCATCACTTACCGTTGAATCAAAGGAGATACTGTGAATGGGCAGAGGGTGACAAAGAGGAATGAGTTGCGAGGTATGTTTGGCGGCGAGCGTTCCAGCCAACTTAGCTGTTTCCACAACGGAACCTTTGGCAGTATTCCAATTATTCTCATTCAGCAAGGCCTGCATTTCTTGGGTAAAGAAAACACTACCTTCCGCGATGGCTATGCGAATGGTATTCGATTTATGCGATACATCAACCATGTGCGCTTCCCCTTTATTATTCAAGTGACTGAATGATTCCATGAGTCCAAATTTATTGCTTAGAAGCGAAATTTTTGGAATAAATTAATGCAGCAAGCAGCCCTTCTTGCTTTAATCGAGTCTTATCTTCGTTGGAACTCATGAAATTACAGATTAGATTTTCTCTTTTCATTTTACTTAGCCTTTTTTCTCAGGCAAGTTTTGCAACCCACATTGTCGGGGGAGAGATTTTCTATAATTATTTAGGAGGAAACAATTACCTAATTACGCTGAAAATGTACCGCGACTGCGGTCCTGCCAATGTAAACGGAACCGATTTTGACGAATTCGCATCAATTGGTATCTTCAATGCTCAGGGCATATTGGTTCAAGAAGAATTGATTCCATTGGAAAGCACCAACGTCAGTTTCATCCCTGTGGTTCTCGACAATCCGTGTTTTATACTTCCACCAGACGTATGCGTAGAAAGCGCCTATTATCAGACAACGGTTTCGCTACCGCCGCTTGTGGGTGGATACACCATTACCTATCAGCGCTGTTGCAGACAGCCGTCCATTGACAACATTCTAGTACCACAGGATTCAGGGGCAACCTACACCACTCACATTCCTGGAAGCGATGAAAATTCGCCGCAGAACTCGGCACCTCACTTTTTAAATTTTCCGCCCCCTGCGTTATGTTGGAATGCTGAATTCACCTTCGATCACAGCGCTTTTGATCCTGATGGCGATTCACTAGTGTATTCGTTTTGCGCACCTTTATTAGGTGCTGACCCTGCGATGCCCATGCCTCAACCTCCTAGTCCGCCGCCCTATGCTACAGTGAGCTATGCCCCGACATTCAACGCGAATTATCCCATTACCAGCAATCCTGGATTTTCCATTAATTCTAGCACCGGATTAATTACTGGGACTGCTACACAAGTAGGGCAGTTCGTTATGGGTATCTGTTGTCGCGAATACCGAAATGGAGTATTAATCAATACCATTAATCGCGATTTCCAATTCAATGTCACCATGTGTGACCCCAGTATCATTGCTACCATTCCAGACCAGTCAAGTTTCTGCAACGGCAATACCGTTAACTTCATCAGTGAGAGCACCAATGCAACTACCTGGTATTGGGATTTTGGGGTAATTACGGAAATCAACGACACAAGCAATCTTGAAAACCCGACCTATACCTACGCCAACGCTGGCACGTACGATATCACCTTAATCGCTAATCCAGGATGGCCGTGTGCAGACACTGCTACTTCTACTTACCAAGTATATCCAGATATTGCTCCTGCTATAACCCTAGGCCCGTATGCCTGCATCAACAATCACGATGAATATTCATTTTTAGGAAGTGCCGATTTAGTAGGACCAGGAACCTTTAGTTGGAATTTCGGTGCGGGGTCCTCCCCCAGTTCTGCGTCGGTAGTGCATCCGCAAAACATTCAGCTTGATCCGAATGTAGCCAACAACATTATAACGCTTACTGTAACTGCCGACAACGGTTGTTCCGAAACAGTAAATCTCACCGTCCCGAATCCGCCCGACCCCGTGGCGGCCATCGTTCCGCAATCCACATTTTGTGAAGGCCTCACCTACACCTTCCAACAAACCTCGTTGAACAGTACCGATTATTGGTGGGAATTCAACACCTCGTTTAATGGCGATTATTCTGATGAAAGCAGTCCGACTTTTACCTTCCCTGATACTGGACAGTACGTTATTCAATTAATCGCATCTGCGCCATTTACTTGTCCGGATACAACTACGACTTCGCTAGAGATATACGGATTTCTGAACCCATCCTTTCCTGGACAATTGGAACAATGCGCCAGCACCAATAGTTTTGATTTCACTGCCTTGGGTGCGACAACGAATGAAGCCATTTATTCATGGGACTTTGGTTCGAATCAAGTGCCTAACTCGACCGAGCAGAATCCGCAAAACATTCATTACCTCAGCAGCGGAACTTATGTGGTTAGCCTAACCATTTCTGAAAATGGGTGTACCGAAACCTATATTGACGATGTTTGGGTACCTGCAGACCCTGTTCTGAATCCAAGCATTCTTCCAGCTGCCGGTTGTCCGCCAGTATTCGGGACTTTTTTCGCCAATGCCACTGCCGATACCCAATTATTTTACTTCTGGGATTTGGGTGATGGCACCACTTCGAACCAACAAAGTGTGACACACATCTATGAGACTCCGGGTAGTTACGATGTAAGTCTCATGGTGTACACGGTAAGTGGATGTATTGACACCTTGTATCAAGCGGTAGCGAACGATATTATTGTGCAAGCCGTCCCTCAAGCCTCGTTTCAGGTAAGTCCAGCAATGGTAGATATTTTAAATCCCGTTATGTCCATCACCGACAACAGCGTCGGTGGGGCAACAGTCAATTACACCATGTCAGACGGCGGTGTTTCTACCGAATGGAATTTCGAGTATACCTGGACTGAAGCCGGACAGCAAACCATTACACAAACAATCACCAACGAATATGGCTGTGTAAATTCTGTGACAGCGCCGGTGTTCATTCAAGGATTTTTGTTTTACGCTCCTAATTCATTCACACCAAATCAAGATGGATTGAACGAAGTATGGTTGCCCATTTGCACCGGAGTGACCACCTACCATTTAGAAATCTATGATCGCTGGGGTGTTCGCATATTTGAAAGCGACGACCAGAACGAAGCCTGGATAGGCAATGTTCACGGAGGAAGGCACTATGCCGAAAATGGCGTTTACAATTACCAGGTCATCATGAACGACTTACTGGGACTGCCCCACGAATTTCACGGGCACATTGTCTTGGTTCGCTAGAACACAAAATTGAATGCCAAACTAAACGACAATCCACGTGAATGGCGAGTGTCTCTAAAAGGAACCAAGTAGTTCACTTTCGAATCAATAAGCACGTACTTATTCTTGAAAATCTCCACACCAATACCTGGGGCAATATAGGCGTAGGTTTCTTTGCGCTTTTCGTTCGAGGCTAACATACCACCGAAGGTATAGCTGCTATACAAATTGAAAAATTTATTCACTCCTCTTCCCAAGTGACGCGAGTAAAAATCTTGTCCAAATCCGAATACAAAAAACTCGGAATAATGCAAGGTATCAGGGCTAGCGGGCTGCGTTGTTTTGTATGCGCCCAAATTCACAAAGCTCTTTCCTTTAGTAAATACGTACTTCAACATATATCCTTGGTAATACGGTGAAGTAAGCGTGTCGTGTGGTTCTTCAATCTTTAAATAAGAATATTCGAATCCGGGCATATTCACCCAAGTCACCGAACTGGTTTGCGGGGTGTAAGTTTCATCTTCGATATTCAAATGAATCGTATAAAAATTTTCGTAAGCAGTAAGGTTCGCCAATTCAGTTTGGTAATTACGCAGACTGCCTTCGTAGTTTTTCAGTTCATTCCAAGCGGTGCGGTACAACTCGGTAGATTGTTCCATTTTAGTTAGGTTAGCCTTTTGTATTTCAATACGCTCGGTGGTGTATTCAATATCGGCCTTCAACTGATTTACACGAGGAGTGCGGTCCTGAGTAGATAAATTATTGGTAAGGAAAATCCCTAATCCGTTGGCCATTTCGGTATAGGCAGCGTAAAGACTTGGAACGATGGTAATATCAATATCATAATCTGAATTGGTTTGCTGAAGTGATTCAATGGTGATTTGATTCTGCGCAACAAACGCGTTTACCTTACTCACTGCTGCATAAAATTCGGTGGTTCGAACCTGTTGATTCACGGTGGTCATTTTGTAGGTTTTCTGAGCGAACGACAGAAAAGCAAAACCAATGGCAGTAAGAGTAAGAAATACCTTTTTCATAGAGACTTGTTTCGACGAAGATAAGGAAACAAAAAATATCGGATTACCTTTGCACCTCAATTGCAGAAACCATGTTTGAAAATTTATCGGATAAATTAGAAAGAGCCCTTAAAGTTCTAAAAGGTCAAGGACAAATCTCGGAGGTGAACGTTTCAGAAACCTTGAAGGAAGTTCGTCGCGCCTTATTAGACTCGGACGTTAGCTACAAAACGGCGAAAGAATTTACCGAGCGTGTGAAAGAGAAGGCACTTGGACAAAAGGTATTGACTGCAGTTAGCCCTGGACAATTGCTGGTAAAAATTACCCACGACGAGTTAAAAGACTTGATGGGTGGAGAGCATAGCGAATTAAATTTCCAAGGCAATCCGGGCATCATATTAATGAGTGGTTTACAGGGTTCGGGTAAAACCACCCACTCGGGTAAATTGGCCCATTACTTAAAAACCAAAAAAGGAAAGAATCCCCTTTTAGTAGCCTGTGACATTTACCGTCCGGCAGCGATTAATCAGTTGCATGTGGTGGGTGAAAGTATTGGCGTTCAAGTATACAGTGAACCTGAAAACAAGGACGCAGTAGCCATTGCGAAGAACGCATTGAATTTCGCGAAGCAAAACGGATTTAATGTAGTCATTGTCGATACGGCAGGTCGTTTAGCTATTGACGAAGAAATGATGACCGAAATCGCCAATGTGAAATCGGCATTGAATCCTACAGAAACCTTGTTCGTGGTAGATGCCATGACTGGGCAAGACGCGGTAAATACGGCGAAGGCGTTCCACGACCGATTGCAATTTGATGGGGTTATTTTAACGAAGTTAGATGGTGACACCCGCGGTGGAGCTGCGCTAAGTATTAAGAGCGAAGTTCAGAAGCCAATCAAGTTTGTGGGTATGGGCGAAAAGATGGACGCATTAGATGTGTTCTATCCCGAGCGTATGGCCAGTCGAATTTTGGGTATGGGTGATGTTGTGTCTTTGGTAGAACGTGCACAAGAGCAGTTCGATGAAGAGCAAGCCAAACGCCTTGAAAAACGCATTAAAAAAGACCAATTCGATTTCAACGATTTCTTAGAACAAATCGGACAAATCAAAAAGATGGGAAGTGTGAAAGACTTGATGGGCATGCTTCCTGGAATGGGTCAATTGAAGAACGTAGATGTGAATGACGATGCCTTCAAGTACATTGAAGCTATTATTCACAGTATGACACCGGAAGAACGTTCAAATCCGAGTATCATCAATCCATCACGCAAAGCCCGTATTGCTAAGGGTTGTGGAAGAAGCGTTGAGGAAGTGAATAAACTTATGAAGCAATTCGATCAGACTCGTCAAATGATGAAAATGTTCACCAACAAATCTCAGATGGCGGCTATGATGAAACAAGCCAATCAACTTAAAGGAATGCGTCGATGAAAGCACTAGCAGGAACTCAGTTTCAACTACCCAATCAAACCTCTTTTTATAAAGGAAAAGTTCGCGATGTGTATAGCATTGGCGACGAAATTTTGGTGATGGTGGCCAGCGATCGTATTTCGGCATTCGATGTCGTTCTACCACGTGCTATTCCCTTTAAAGGTCAAGTGCTGAATCAGATTGCAGCGCATATGTTAGACGCTACCGCCGATGTAGTTCCAAACTGGAAACTGGCTTCCCCAGATCCGAATGTGACCATTGGCAAACGTTGTATTCCATTTGCTGTAGAGATGGTGGTTCGAGGTTATTTAACCGGACACGCTTGGAGAACTTATAGTTCTGGCTTGCGCGAACTCTGTGGAGTTGCATTACCCGAAGGCTTGAAAGAGCACGACCGCCTTCCTTCCCCCATTATTACTCCAACAACAAAAGCATCTGAAGGCCACGACCAAGACATTAGTCGCGAAGAAATCATCGCTCAAGGCATTGTAAGTGCGGAAGATTACGCTGTTCTGGAAAAATACACCTTGGCCTTGTATGCCCGCGGAACGGAGATAGCGGCTAAGCAAGGACTCATTTTAGTAGATACGAAATACGAGTTTGGAAAGTACGGAAGTGAGATTGTACTAATGGACGAAATCCACACGCCCGATTCTTCGAGATATTTTTATGCCGAAGGGTATCAAGAACGTCAAGACCAAGGCGAAAAGCAAAAACAATTGTCGAAAGAATTCGTCCGTGAATGGCTGATTAGTGAAGGATTTATGGGGAAAGAAGGACAGCAAGTTCCTGCCATGAGCGACGAATGGTTAGACCAAATCAGCGCCCGATATATTGAACTTTACGAACGAGTAACCGGAAAGACATTCGTGAAGCAAGACTATTCAAACGTGGAAGCCCGCATTGAAGAAAACATCAATAAGGCTCTTAACGTATTGTAAAAGTGACGAAAGTCGGTTCATATCTTAGTCAATTTTAACCCCTGTGTACTGAATTCATCTTTATATTTGACGCCGTATTTCTAATGCAAGGCGATGGATGATAATTCCTATCTCGGCAATGCCGATGTAAACACAATTGAAGCACTGTACTCTCAGTACCAACAAGATCCAAGCTCGTTGGACATTTCTTGGAGACGATTTTTTGAGGGTTTCGAATTCCAACATAGTCAATTTCCCGTTTTATCGCGCGACGTTCAATCGATTGGCGATGATGGTATGCACAAAGAATTTAAGGTTATTAACCTGATTAATGCATACCGTCAACGAGGACACCTTTTCACCCATACGAATCCGGTTCGTGAACGCCGCAAGTACACGCCAAATTTGGCGATTGAAAACTTCGGATTAACACCAGCCGATTTGGAAAGCGTATTTCACGCAGGTGTGGAAGTGGGATTGGGCGATGTGAAATTGAAAGACATCATTGCGCATCTCGAGTCATGCTACTGCCAAAGCATTGGCGTAGAGTACATGTACATCCGCGACCCAGAGCGCGTGCAATGGATTCGCGAGCGCATAGAAGCCGTGAAGAAAACACCATTTACTTCCGACGAAAAGAAATTAATTTATGACATGGTGGGTAAAGCCACTTTGTTTGAACAATACATCCAACGCAAGTTTGTTGGACAAAAGCGATTCAGTGTTGAAGGATGCGAAGCCGTGATACCTGCCATGGACTACATGGTGCGTGCAGCTGCTGACCAAGGCGTAGAAGAATTTGTTATTGGAATGGCTCACCGCGGACGATTGAACGTGTTGACCAACATCATGGGCAAACCACAAGAAGAAATTTTTGCGGAATTTGAAGGTGTGAAATTCGATGAGGAAGGGGTTTTCGATGGCGATGTGAAGTATCACTTCGGTTATTCGATTGACCGCGTTACTCCGAATGGAAACAAAATTCACTTGACCCTCTGCCCTAACCCTTCGCACCTAGAAGCCGTTGACCCAGTGGTTGAAGGATTAACCCGAGCCAAGATTGATCATTACTTAGGTTCGCCGAATAAGATTGTTCCTGTGTTAGTGCACGGTGACGCGGCGTTATCTGGACAAGGAATAGTCTACGAAATTGTTCAAATGGCTCAATTAGACGGATACAAAACCGGAGGAACCATTCACATTGTGACCAACAACCAAGTTGGATTCACCACGAATTATTTAGACGGACGCTCATCTACCTATTGCACCGACGTTGCGAAAACGACCTTGTGTCCTGTTTTCCACGTCAATGCCGACGATGTTGAAGCGGTGATTCAAGCCATGAAAATTGCATTTGAATACCGAATGAAATTCAACATGGATATTTTCATTGATTTGTTGGGGTACCGTAAATACGGCCACAACGAAGGTGATGAACCTAAATTCACTCAGCCAAGTTTGCACAAAGCCATTGCCTCTCACTTGAGTTTGCGTGATTTGTATTCTAAGAAACTCATTGAAGAAGGAGTTATCACTGAAGCTGACAATCAGAAGCACAAAACCGATTTCGAAGCGCACCTCGACGAACAATACGAGGCATCGCGCAAATTAGATCATGCGTTTGTAAAACACTTCTTAGAAGAAACCTGGAAAGACATTCGTGTTGCAACAGCCAACGACTTCGAGAAAAGTGTTGACACCAGCGTCGCTAAAAAGAAATTGGTTGAATTAGGAACCAAGATTTCAAGCCTTCCCGAAGGAGAAAAATACTTCCGTAAAATTGAAAAAGTATTCGAAGACCGTAGAACCATGATCGCCAACAACCAGCTTGACTGGGCTATGGGCGAGTTATTGGCCTATGCCTCTTTGTTGGAAGAAGGTCATCCTGTTCGTATAAGCGGACAAGATGTCGAGCGCGGAACCTTCTCTCACCGTCATGCCGTTGTAAAAACCGACGAGGACCAAGAGAAAGAATTCATTCCACTCAACTTAATCAGTGACAAACAAGCCAAACTTCAGATATACAATAGTTTGTTGTCTGAATACGGGGTGTTGGGATTTGATTACGGCTATGCATTTGGAACACCAAACGGGCTAACCACTTGGGAAGCACAATTTGGCGACTTCAATAACGGAGCGCAAATTATGTTTGACCAATTCATCTCTGCCGCTGAAGACAAATGGCGCACGATGAACGGCATTACTGTTTTATTGCCACACGGATTTGAAGGACAAGGAAGTGAACACAGTTCAGGACGCATGGAGCGTTTCTTACAATTGTGCGCAGAGTACAACATGTTTGTCTGCAACTGCACCACCCCTGCCAATATGTTCCACTTGTTGCGCAGACAGGTTAAGAGTGATTTCCGCAAACCATTGATTGTATTTACTCCGAAGAAATTATTGCGTTATCCGAAAGCGGTAAGCACCATAGAAGATATGGCGAAAGGTGGTTTCCAGGAGGTGATTGACGATACAGTTAAAGGAAAGAAAAACACCCAAGTGGTGGCACTTTGTACCGGTAAAGTGTATTACGAATTATTAGAAGAGAAGGAAAAACGCGGCATCACCGATGAGGTAGCCTTGGTTCGTATAGAACAAATGTATCCATTACCGGAAACACAAATCCGCGCCACCCTTTCAAAATACGCCAAGAAAGCCAAATTGGTTTGGGTTCAGGAAGAACCAGAAAACATGGGCGCTTGGAGTTATATGATGCGTTCATTGCGCGACTTGAATTTAGATGTTGTAAGTTTACCAGCATCAGCGTCACCGGCAACAGGTTCGCCTCGTTTGCACGAGCAACGCATGAGAACCATGATTAACAAATTATTTGATATGGCCACTAAGGCCTAACTAAACGCGTATGTCAGTCATAGAAATTAAAGTTCCTTCACCTGGTGAAAGTATTAGCGAAGTTCAAATCGCTAACTGGTTGGTAAAATCGGGCGATGTTGTTCAGAACGGACAAGTCATTGCTGAGATTGATTCAGACAAAGCAACCTTGGAATTAACTGCCGAAGCCGGTGGTGAAATCAAGATATTGGTTGAAGCAGGCGAAACCATTGCGGTGGGTGCTGTTGCTGCTACCATTGACACCGCGAAAGCGGGTGCTGCTGCTCCATCGCCTTCACCGGCGCCTGCTGCAGCTGCCGCTCCAAGCCCTGCTCCTGCTCCATCACCAGCTCCTGCAGCTGCACCAAGTTATGCAGCAGGACATGCTTCTCCGGCAGCAGCTAAAATGATGGCTGAGAGCAATGTTTCTTCTGCACAAATTCAAGGGACAGGCATTGGAGGAAGAATTACCAAGAACGATGTACAACAAGCCATGGCTGCCGGTTTCGACACATCAGCTGTTCCAACCAGAACAGGTGCACGTACCGAGCGTCGTGAAAAAATGAGCATGTTGCGCAAGAAAGTTGCCGAGCGTTTGGTGTCTGTAAAAAACAACACCGCCATGTTAACCACCTTCAATGAGGTGAACATGAAACCAGCGATGGATTTGCGTGCGAAATACAAAGACGTTTTCAAAGAGAAACACGGAGTTGGATTGGGATTCATGTCGTTATTCACCAAAGCGGTGTGTGAGGCATTGAATCAATTCCCTGCGGTGAATGCGCGTATTGACGGCACAGACATCGTGTACAACGATTTCTGCGACGTTGGAATTGCCGTATCTACCCCGAAAGGATTGATGGTTCCTATTGTTCGCAATGCGGAAATGTTGTCGCTTGCCGATATTGAAAAATCAATCGGAGGACTTGCAAAAAAAGCACGTGAAGGAAAAATCACCGTGGACGATATGCAAGGTGGAACCTTCACCATCACCAATGGCGGTGTGTTCGGTTCTATGCTTTCAACCCCTATCATTAACCCTCCGCAGAGCGCTATTCTTGGAATGCACAACATCGTTGAGCGTCCGGTAGCAGAAAACGGACAAGTGGTTATTCGTCCGGTGATGTACATTGCACTAAGCTATGACCACCGCATTATTGACGGAAGAGAGAGCGTTGGCTTCCTTGTAAAAGTGAAGGAAATGCTTGAAAATCCTGAGAGAATGTTATTCGGAGGCAAGACTGCTGAAGAAGTATTATTGGGATTATAATCCATTGAAATACCAACTTGAAAAAAGCGACTTCGGTCGCTTTTTTTTGTGACTGACCTAGCTCATAAAAAAGGGTGTTCACAAGTTTTAAAAATCAGATAAAAAAAAGCCGTGAAACGCTTGAGTAAACGGGACATCCTACTAACTTTGCCACGCCCTAAAATGGGTAAACTTTGCCAATGGAAACGAATTCAAATTTGTGGGAGTACTTACCCATTGTGATTTTAGCCTTAGTTGCCGCCGGATTTGTAGTCACCACCATGGTGCTTACGCACTTGGTTGGACCTAAGCGCAGCAACGAAATCAAGAACGACGCTTTTGAATGTGGAATTGAAGCGCAAGGAAATGCGCGCACGCCATTTTCCATCAAATATTTCTTAGTGGCAATCTTGTTTGTGTTGTTCGATGTGGAAGTTATTTTCATGTATCCTTGGGCTGTCAATTTTAAAGAATTGGGTGCATTCGGATTGTGGGAAATGTTTGCCTTCATGGGATTAATGATTGTAGGCTTGGTTTACATCATTCGCAAAGGCGCTTTAAACTGGGAAAAATAAACTTAATACGAATTAGACCATGAGTGTAACTATTGATCCAAACTTAAAACCTGATGGGGTTGAAGGATCAGGCTTCTTCGCTACGTCGTTAGACAAAGTAGTAGGATTAGCGCGCGCCAATTCACTTTGGCCATTGCCTTTTGCAACTTCGTGTTGTGGTATTGAATTCATGGCAACCATGGCTTCGCACTACGATTTGGCTCGTTTCGGTTCAGAGCGTTTAAGCTTCTCTCCGCGTCAGGCTGACTTGTTGATGGTGATGGGAACCATTTCAAAAAAGATGGCTCCGATTTTACGTCAAGTGTACGAGCAAATGGCCGAACCAAAATGGGTTCTTTGCATGGGTGCTTGCGCATCGTCAGGAGGAATCTTCGACACTTACAGTGTACTTCAGGGTATTGACCGTGTGATTCCGGTGGATGTTTACATCCCAGGTTGTCCGCCAAGACCCGAGCAAGTTTTAGACGGTATTTTAAAAATTCAAGAATTAGCAAAAAGCGAAGGTGTTGGACGTCGTAACTCGGCTGAATACAAAGAACGCTTGGCTCAATACGGATTAAAATAATGGAAGCACTTACGCCACAAGAATTACACGATCACTTGCTTTCTCGCGAGGAAGCGTTGTTCGGTAATGCACTGGTGAGCTCTTCGGTAGATCGCGATTTCCCTGTGTTTGAAATTGAGAAAGACCAATTGCTTGCCGTGATGAAAAACTTACAGTCACACGCAGATGCTCAGTTCGGATTTTTAACTACCCTTTGTGGTATGCACTTCCCAGAACAAGGCGAACGCGAATTTGGCGTAGTTTACCACCTACACAATTTGCCTAACAACTGGCGCATTCGTGTGAAAGTGTTCTTCCCAAAAGCCGATATGAAAGTGGCTTCGCTTTCTTCTCTTTGGCCAACTGCCAATTGGATGGAGCGACAAGAATTTGATTTCTTCGGAATTCAATTCCAAGGACATTCAGATCTACGACGTATTCTGAACATGGATGAAATGAATTATTTCCCTATGCGCAAAGAATATCCGTTGGAAGATGCTGGACGCGACGATAAACAAGACAAATATTTTGGACGATAAACCATGAGCCAAACTCCGAATATTCCCGTTCACGATGTAGAAAAAGACTACACCACGCTGAACCTCGGTCCTACTCACCCTGCTACACACGGTATTTTTCAGAACGTGTTGACCATGGATGGTGAAATCATTGTGAACGCTGTTCCAACGATTGGATACATCCACCGCGCTTTTGAAAAGTTAGCAGAGCACAGACCCTACAACCAAATTACCCCTATCACCGACCGATTGAACTATTGTTCTTCGCCCATTAACAACATGGGATGGCACATGGCGGTAGAAAAATTAATTGGTTGCGAAATTCCAAAACGCGCAGATTACATGCGTGTGATTATCATGGAACTTTCGCGCATCGCTGACCACATTGTTTGCGACACCGTTATTGCGGTTGACTCTGGAGCCATGACCGGATTCCTTTACTTGTTCCAATGGCGTGAAAAGATTTATGAAATCTTCGAAGACATTTGCGGAGCTCGTTTAACAACCAACATTGGTCGTATTGGTGGAATGAATGCCGAGTTCAGTGAACTAACTTGGAAACGCATCCACGATTTCTTAGAGCAGTTTCCAAAGGCGTTGGAAGAATTCGATAAGTTGGTGACACGTAACCGCATCTTCGTTGATCGTACCATTAACACCGGTCCTATCTCGGCTGAACGTGCATTGGCTTACGGATTCACTGGTCCGAACTTACGCGCAGCTGGTGTCGATTACGACGTGCGCGTGATGAATCCATACAGCTCGTACCAAGATTTCAAATTCGATATTCCTGTTGGAAAAAACGGTGATACTTACGACCGTTACATGGTGCGCATGCACGAAATGTGGGAAAGCTTAAGCATCATCCGTCAAGCGGTTAGCAACATGCCTGATGGACCTGTTCACGCCGATTTACCAGAATTCTTCTTACCTGCGAAGGAAGAAGTGTACAGCAGCATGGAAGCGCTAATCTATCACTTTAAAATTGTGATGGGTGAAACCGACATCCCTGTGGGCGAAGTATATCACAGCGTGGAAGGTGGAAATGGTGAACTTGGATTTTACTTAGTTTCTGATGGCGGACGCACACCGTACCGCTTGCACTTCAGAAGACCAAGCTTTATTTATTACCAAGCCTATCCAGAAATGATTAAAGGCGGCATGCTCAGTGATGCCATCTTGACCATGTCAAGCATGAATGTGATTGCAGGAGAATTAGACGCATAAAAGACGAATCCTATGTCTGAAAAAATAACATTAGAATTTAGTCCGGAAACAACCGAAGTAGCAAAGAAAATTGTTGCTCGTTATCCGGAAGGAAAACACAAATCGGCCTTGATCCCTGTGTTGCATTTAGCACAAGCAGAGTTCGACGGATGGTTGAGTGTTCCTGCAATGGACTGTGTAGCTCGTTTCTTAAACATCACTCCGATTGAAGTGTATGAAGTAGCCTCGTTCTACAGCATGTTCAATTTGAAACCCGTTGGAAAATGTGTGATTGAAGTATGTCGCACCAGCAGCTGTTGGTTGAACGGTGCAGAAGACGTGGCTCGTCACATGGAAAAGAAATTGGGAATCAAAAACGGACAAACCACTGCAGACGGTATGTTCACGATTAAAACTGTGGAATGTCTTGGTTCTTGTGGCACTGCACCAATGGCACAAATTGGTGGTGACTACTATGAAAATTTAACGATGGACAAAGTGGACAAATTGCTTGACACCTTGCAAGCACAAGGTCAACCACGTTATTACACAAAAGATAATCCGGTTAACCTCGACTAAGCCATGGGAAAGAAATTACTACTCGCAAACGATCACATTGAAGGTATTCGCTACTTCGATGTTTATCGCAAAAACGGCGGATATGCTTCGGTTGAGAAAGCATTAAAAACCATGACCCCAGAACAAGTGGTGGAAGAAGTGAAAGCTTCTGGACTACGCGGACGAGGTGGCGCAGGTTTCCCGACAGGAATGAAATGGAGCTTCTTGGCAAAGCCAGAGGGTGTTCCACGTTACTTAGTATGTAACGCCGACGAATCAGAGCCAGGAACGTTCAAAGACCGTTACTTGATGTCGCGCATTCCGCACTTGTTGATTGAAGGTATGATCACCTCTAGCTATGCCTTAGGTGCTAATACTTCATACATCTACATCCGTGGTGAATACTTCTACGTAGCACGCATTCTTGAACAAGCCATTGACGAAGCTTACAAAGCAGGGTACTTAGGAAAAAATATTTTAGGAACGAACTACAGCTTAGACCTGTATGTGCAAGTGGGTGCAGGTGCTTACATCTGCGGTGAAGAAACAGCTCTACTTGAATCGTTAGAAGGAAAACGCGGTAATCCACGTATCAAACCACCCTTCCCTGCTGTTGCCGGATTGTATGGTTGTCCGACTGTGGTTAACAACGTTGAATCCATTGCTGCAGTTGTTCCAATTGTGAATGACGGCGGAGCGGCTTATGCAGAAATTGGAGTAGGAAATTCGAAAGGAACGAAATTGATTTCAGCTTCGGGGCACATCAACAAACCAGGAGTATATGAAATTGAATTGGGATTACCTGTTGAAGAATTCATTTACTCTGATGAATATTGCGGAGGTATTCGCAATGGAAAGAAAATGAAGGCAGTTGTAGCTGGAGGATCATCAGTTCCTATTCTTCCAACCGAATTAATTTTAAAAACTGCTGCAGGTGAACCTCGTTTAATGAGTTATGAAAGCTTGGGTGACGGCGGATTCCAAACAGGAACCATGCTTGGTTCAGGCGGATTCATTGTTATGGACGAAGACACCAGCATCGTTAAAAACTTATACACCTTCGCTCGATTCTATCACCACGAAAGTTGCGGACAATGCAGCCCTTGTCGTGAAGGAACAGGATGGATGGAAAAAATCTTACACAAAATCTTACACGGTCATGGCACCTTGGAGGACATTGATTTGTTGTGGGATATTCAAAGTAAGATTGAAGGAAAAACCATTTGCCCACTGGGTGAAGCTGCGTCATGGCCTGTAGCTGCTGCTATTCGTCACTTCAGAAAAGAATTTGAAGACTTCATTCGCAACGGAGAACACGTGAAAGATGTGAAGCATTACTACCGCTTGCACAATTTACCTGAACCTACTTTTTAATATATAAAAAGCATTATGCCGAAAGTAACCATTGATGGAATTTCGATAGACGTACCAGACGGTACTACCATCTTACAGGCTGCACGTATGATTGGGGGCGACATTGTCCCACCTGCTATGTGTTATTATTCGAAACTTAAAACCAGCGGTGGCTATTGCCGCACGTGTTTGGTGAAGGTATCGAAAGGTTCTGAAAGAGATCCACGTCCAATGCCTAAACCAGTTGCATCTTGCCGCACAACGGTAATGGATGGAATGGAAGTGCAAAACGTAACTTCACCAGAAATTATTGAAGCACGCGCGGGTGTGGTAGAAATTCTTCTAGCGAATCACCCTTTGGATTGTCCGGTGTGCGACCAAGCCGGTGAGTGTCACTTGCAAGATTTAGCCTACGAACACGGCAAAGCAAAAACACGTTACGATTTCCCTCGTCGCGAATTTGCTCGTATCGACATCGGAGATAAAATTCAACTTCACATGAACCGTTGCATTTTGTGCTACCGTTGTGTGAAGACCGCCGACCAGATTACTGACGGACGTGTACATGGGGTGATTAATCGAGGCGATGCCGCCGAGATTTCGACCTACATCGAAAATGCCATTGACAACGACTTCTCTGGAAACGTTATTGACGTTTGTCCGGTTGGAGCGTTAACAGATAAAACCTTCCGATTCAAATCGCGCGTTTGGTTTACCAAACCCGTTGATGCGCATCGCGACTGTCCTACCTGTAGCGGAAAAGTTCGCTTGTGGTACAAAGGTGAAGAAGTTTTACGTGTGACTGCGCGTAAAGACCAGTACGGTGAAGTGGAAGATTGGATTTGTAACAGCTGTCGCTTCGATCATAAAAACACTGCGGATTGGACTATTGAAGGACCAACTAAAGTGGACCGTCACTCGGTAATTAGCGCAAACCACTACGACGATTTAAAAGTATTGAAAGCGACGATTGACAGACAACGTGCAGCTTTACCACACGGACATAAAGTAGAAGCCGGACACGGAGCGCTTAATCCAAATAACTCTGAAAAACACTAAGCATGGATCAACTTATTATCTATAAAATCATTCTTGCTGTTGTGGTGTTTGCAGTAACCTTGGGTTCTGCGGCATACATGACTTGGGGAGAACGAAAATTAGCCTCTTGGCTTCAAGATCGTGTTGGTCCAGACCGTGCAGGTCCTTTCGGATTGTTGCAACCGATTGCAGACGGATTAAAAATGATTTTCAAGGAAGAAATGATTCCGAACCACTCGAACAAGTGGTTATTCATTCTTGCTCCTTCGTTCTTTATGTTAACCGCTTGCATTACTGGCGCTGTTATTCCTTGGGGACCAGGTTGGGCGTTGGGCGATGGAACCATCTTCCCGATGCAAATTTCCGACATCAATATTGGTATTCTTTATTTACTAGGCGTCGTGTCTATTGGTGTTTACGGAATTATGATTGGCGGTTGGAGTTCAAACAACAAGTATGCATTACTTGGGGCACTTCGTGCTTCTTCTCAAATGATTTCATACGAAGTGGCTATGGGTCTTGCCATCATTGCATTGGTGATGATTACAGGAACCTTGAACTTGGGAGAAATCGTTGCACAACAAGATGCAGGATTTGCTAACGTGGTGTATCAACCACTTGGATTTTTAATCTTCATCATCTGTGCTTTCGCAGAAACCAACCGCGCACCGTTCGACTTACCCGAATCAGAATCGGAATTGATTGGAGGTTACCACACCGAGTACAGCTCGATGAAATTGGGATTCTTCCTTTTCGCTGAATACATCAACATGTTTATCTCGTCGGCAATCATGGCGAGCTTGTATTTCGGCGGATACAATTTCCCATTCCAGCATGAATTAGGATTAGAAGGAAACACCTTGGTAGCCTTGCAAACCATTGCCTTCCTCACAAAAATTGGCATCTTCATCTTCGTATTTATGTGGGTTCGTTGGACACTTCCACGTTTCCGTTACGACCAATTGATGAATTTGGGATGGAAGGTATTACTTCCACTTGCCATTGCGAATATTTTCATAACCGGCTTGGTGATGTATTTCACCGGTAATATGTAAGACAAGGAACTATGAACTTAACGAATCGTTCGAAAGTAGTTGTGCAAACCGAATTAACGTTTGCAGAACGCATGTACTTGCCAGCTATCATTAAAGGGATGGCCATCACATTTAAACATTTGTTTAAACGTACCCCTACTGTAAAATACCCTGAACAGAAACGTGAAATTGCTCCGGTTTACCGTGGACAACACGTACTTAAGCGCGACGAAGCAGGTGCTGAACGCTGCACCGCCTGCGGATTGTGCGCTGTAGCTTGTCCGGCTGAAGCCATTACCATGGAATCTGCTGAGCGCAAGAAAGGTGAAGAAAACTTGTACCGCGAAGAGAAGTACGCCAAAATGTATGAGATCAATATGCTTCGTTGCATCTTCTGCGGATTGTGCGAAGAAGCTTGTCCGAAAGAAGCCATCTTCTTAACCGACCGTATTGTTCCATCTTCTTTCACACGTGGCGAAGAAGTGTTCGGAAAAGACAAATTGGTAGAAGGAGTTGACGAACGCGTAGATGTTATGAAACGTCAAACACCTGAAGTGCTTGCATTCAAACAAGACAAAAAACACTACCACAACCAAACCCATAAAGACCGTTTATTGTCATGAGTTTACATGAAATAGCTTTTTACTTCCTTTCATTCCTCGCCATTTTCAGTGGTTTGGCTATGATTCTTTCAAGGAATCCCGTGCACAGTGTGTTGTATTTGATTGTAACATTCTTTGCCATTGCAGGACACTACTTTCTTTTGAATGCAGAATTCTTAGGAGCAGTTCACATCATTGTTTATGCTGGAGCCATCATGGTATTGTTCCTCTACGTAATCATGATGCTGAACTTAAATAAAGAACAAATCGAAAAGACCAAAAACTGGATCAAGTTCACGGCTGTACTTTCTTCGGGTGTGCTTATGCTTGTGCTGGTTTCCTTGGTTTCTCGCTCTACCATTGTGCCGATTTCACAAGGCGAAGCAACCGATGGCACTGTTCAGCACTTAGGTAAAATATTGTATAGCGATTTCCTACTTCCGTTTGAATTGGCCTCTGTCCTTTTCCTTGCTGCTATGGTAGGTGCGGTGTATTTGTCTAAAAAAGAAACTGTAAAAAATTAAGCATGGAATTACTACCTCACATAACCGTTCAACATTACTTGTGGTTAAGCGCTGCGTTGTTCGCCTTGGGATTCTTTGGCGTATTGATGCGCAGAAACGCCATCTTAATGTTCATGTGCATAGAGCTTATGCTTAATGCTGTAAACGTGGCACTGGTCGCATTCTCTAAAATGCACGGCGACACTTCTGGACAAGTATTCGTATTCTTCATCATGGTAGTTGCTGCAGCGGAAGTCGCTGTTGGACTATCGTTGCTAATGATGTTGTACCGCAACTTGCACACTACCGATTCTGATGCATTAAATAATTTGAAGGGATAATCGCATGGAAAACTTAGTTACTCTCGTTCCCTTATTTCCGCTAGTCGGATTTTTATACCAAGTATTCTTCGGGAAGAATACTTCGAAACAATTAACCACCCTTATTGGCAGTGGTGCGATTCTGGCATCGTTCATTGTATCGCTTGTCATCTTTGCGTCACAATTACACGGACATGCCGTTGAAGTAAAAGCGTTCTCATGGATTAACGCCGGAACCTTACACATTGACGTGACGTTCTTGGTGGACAGTCTTTCGTCTGCGTATTTACTCTTCATTACAGGTATCGGATTTTTAATCCACGTCTATTCTTCAGGCTACATGCACAGCGACGAAGGATTCAATCGTTTTTTCGCGTATTTGAATCTATTCGTTTTCTTCATGTTGGTACTTGTCCTAGGTAATAACCTTGCGGTATTATTTGTTGGATGGGAAGGCGTTGGATTGTGTTCATTCATGTTGATTGGATTCTGGTACAAAGACCACGCGAACAACAACGCGGCTAAAAAAGCATTCATCGTTAACCGTGTGGGTGACTTGGGATTAATCACTGCAATGATTCTCATCTTCGCCAATACCGGCACGTTGAACTACACTGAATTGTTCGACGGCGGACAAATTGCTAAACTTTCTCCAAGTCTGTTAACCACCATTGGTATCTTCTTATTCATTGGTGCTATGGGTAAATCGGCGCAGTTCCCACTTCATACCTGGTTACCCGATGCCATGGCCGGTCCTACTCCGGTATCTGCCTTGATTCACGCCGCTACCATGGTTACGGCGGGTATCTATTTGGTAGCTCGCAACAGTGATTTATTCGCCTTGTCGCACACCGCAAGTGAGTTCATTACTTACATCGGAATCATTACTGCATTGCTTGGCGCAACGATAGCCTTGACACAAAACGACATCAAAAAAGTATTGGCCTACTCTACCCTTTCGCAGTTAGGATTTATGTTCACTGCGCTAGGAATGGGAGCATACTCCATTGCTGTCTTCCACGTTATTACGCACGCTTTCTTCAAAGCCTTGTTGTTCTTAGGCTCTGGTTCTGTTATTCACGGAATGGGTGGCGAGCAAGACATTCGTCGTATGGGTGGATTGAAAAAATTCATGCCTACTACCAGCTTAACTTTCTTAATTGGTACCATTGCTATTTCGGGGATCTTCCCGTTTGCAGGTTTCTTCTCGAAAGATCAAATCATCGCAACAGCCTTTGAAGAGAACATGCCTGTGTTTGTTCTATTGGTTATCGCCTCAGCCATGACCGCGTTCTATATGTTCCGATTGTATTTCTTAACCTTTGTTGGAAAATTCAGAGGCACACACGACCAAGAACATCACTTGCACGAGTCACCGATTAGCATGACTCTTCCTTTGTGGGTTTTGGCAGTGCTTTCTGTGGTAGGCGGATTCATTGGATTCCCTCATGCCTTGGGACACGCCATTCACTTTCCTCACTTCTTAGATCACTTCTTAAGCAGCTCTATTTTGGTTGCGGAAGGAAATATGGATGTGACCATGGAAATCATTATTGCACTGGCCACTATGGGTATTGCAGTGACCATGATTTTCTATGCACGAAGCATCTATGTAACCAAAGGAACACAGGCCTTAGAAGACAAAGACATCAAATCACCTCTTCATAGTTTGCTTTACCACAAGTACCGCTTTGACGAATTGTATGATTTGATTTTCCGTAAAACATTCGACTTATTTGGTCATGTATTTTCAAGTGTAGTAGAATGGAAAATGATTGACGGATTGGTGAACGGCGCAGGGCATGTGGCTACTTGGGTAGGAAGTGCTTCTCGTCAATTACACAGCGGTAAAATAGCGGTGTACTTGGTAACCTTCATCGTTGGATTATTGGCCTTAATTAGTTTGATTTTTAACTTCTGACAGATATGTTAACACTGGCATTATTAACCATTCCTGCTGTATTCGCATTGTTGATTTGGATTCTTCCTCAACAATCGAAAAGGCTGGCTTTAGCAGGATCTTTCATAAACCTTATTCTAGCTGTTGTTGGACTGGTTGCTCTTTCGTATTGGAAGATTGATCTATTGCAATTCGACAGTGGAGTAATTGGCGGACTAGGTATGCACTTCGCACTTGAAATCAACAGCACCAGTGCCTTGTTGATTCTGTTGGGCAGCGTTATTCTTCCTTTCGCCATTCACTTATCAAGTAAGAACGAAGAACGCAACAACGCCAATTTCCACGCTTTGCTTATGCTTATGGCATCGGCCATGCTCGGAGCATTCTTAGCGAATGACGCCTTGTTGTTTTATATCTGTTACGAAGTAGCCTTGATTCCTATTTACTTCATCATTTTACAATGGAGCAAAAACGAACATCGCACACAAATCGTTCTGAAGTTTTTCGTTTACACCTTGTTCGGATCGTTGTTCATGTTGATGGCCTTATTGTATGTTAGACAATATGCCGCTAGCTTCTTAATCAACGATATGATTAGTGCTGGTGCTAGTTTATCTGCCTACGAACAATCGATGGTCTTCGCAGGATTCTTCATTGCATTCGCAGTAAAAATCCCTGTGTTCCCTTTCCACACCTGGCAGCCAAAAACCTACCAAGCTGCTCCAACTGCAGGTACGGTTATGTTAGCTGCGGTTATGTTGAAGATGGCTACTTACGGATTGTTGCGCATCACCATGCCATTGACTCCAGCTGCTTCAAAAGAATGGGCCATGTGGTTGTGTGTCATCAGCATTGTCTATGCAAATATTGTTGCCCTAAATCAACGTCACTTCAAATTATTAATCGCTTACTCTTCTATTGCACACGTGGGTATGATTGCTTTAGGTATTCTTACCGCAGGCACCACAGCCTACAACGGAGCATTGATTGAAATGGTTTCTCACGGTTGGTTAGCATTGGGTATGTTCTACGTATGCGACATGCTTATTACCCGTTACGGACATGACGACATGCACAAAATGGGAGGTATTCGTCAGAACAACGCCACCTTCTCGTTCTTGTTCTTCGCCATTGTTATGGCATCGGTTGCCTTGCCAACCACAAGCGGATTTGTTGGTGAATTCTTACTATTGAATAGCGTTGGCTCACGCAATATTTTCATGGCCATCTTGGCTGGGTTAACGGTCATCTTCGGTGCGGTGTATATGCTTCGTGCATTCCAAACCATGATGTTGGGCACTTCTGAAAACGCAGTGCATTTTTCACCCATGACTTCAACAGAAAAATTCGTTTTAGGAATTGTAGTTGCCGGAACCCTCACCCTTGGTGTTTATCCGAACTTATTACTAGACGTTGTACAAAAAGGTATTGAACTTTACGCATCTCACATATGAAAGAACTTTTAATTACTTCATTGCTCGGTATTGGTGTTTTAGCCTTCGACATTTTGCGTATCCGCAAGATGGTACTCGGACTAATCTTAGCTGCACTTGCCGTATTGGTGGGATTCATTGTTTACGATTGGAATAATCTCAATCTTCCTTTCGAACAAAACATGCTTATTTACGACAACTTCGCCTACATCGCTTTGGGTGTATTCGCGGTTATCGCCTTTTTCTGGTTCATTCTTTCTTCGGCGTATTTTAAAAATCACGAAGGAAAAACGGATCTCTATGCCTTAGTGGTTTTCAGTTTTTGCGGAGCTGGATTAATGGCCGCTTACGGAAACTTGGTGATGTTGTTCTTAGGCGTTGAAATTCTTTCTATCCCCGTGTATGTGCTTGCTGCAAGCAAAAAGCACAACGTACTTTCTAACGAAAGCGGATTCAAGTATTTCATCTTAGGTTCTGTGGCATCTGCGGTGCTTTTGTTTGGTATTGCATTGGTGTATGGCGCCACAGCGTCGTTCGATCTTGCCACTATCAGCAACACCATCATGAACGGTGCGCACGAAACCACTATGTTGAACTTAGGGGTTACGCTTATCTTGACTGGATTCTTATTTAAAATTTCTGCCGCACCTTTTCACATTTGGACACCAGATGTTTACCAAGGCGCTCCAACATGGGTAACTGCTTATATGTCAACCTTGGTTAAAGCCGCAGCAGTGGTTGCCTTGTTTAAGTTGTTTGCTGGTCCTTTCCATTACTTCGTTCGCGATAACGGAATGACTTTCGGTATTCTTGCTGGTGCAACACTTATTCTTTCTAACACCGCTGCTTTACTTCAGACCGATGTAAAGCGTATGCTTGCGTATTCGAGTATCAGTCATGCCGGATTTTTACTTGCCGCGCTAATTGGCAATGCTAGTATCTTGACGGTGTTGTTCTACTTGCTTTCTTACAGCGTAGCTTCATTGATTGCATTTGGTGTAGTGAAGGAAACTCAAATCGCGGGCGAGCATCCACTTACAGGATTATACAGAAGAAATCCAGTATTAGCTATTGCGTTTTCTGTAGCATTATTTTCAATGGCGGGTATTCCACCTTTCGCCGGATTCATTGCGAAATATTACGTGATTCTTCAAATGGTGGAAGCAAAATACTTCACCCTAGTAGTGATTATGATTTTGACCAGTGCCATGGGCGCGTTTTATTACTTGCGTTCTGCGTTAGGTGTATTCAAACACATTGACAACGCCGGAAGAATAGTCCTTCCCGCTACAGTAAAATACACCTACATTTTACTTACTCTTTTGTTAGTTGGATTAACCGTTGCAGCCGGATTCTTAGATAGAATTTAACAGCTAAAGGCTGTTATGGGAACTTCGTTATGGGAACGGAGTTATTGGAACAAAGTTATTGGAGCAAGGTTATTGGAGCTTCGTCGTGGGAATGGTGTTATTATACGCTAGTCAAAGACCTTCGTTGCTTGCAACCTTCGCAACTCACTCGTCCTAGACTCTCGTCCGCAGGACCTTCGCAACGCCCTCGTCAAAGACCTTCGTTGCTTGCAACCACGGCCGCTACGAAGATGAAATTTTCTACGGCATCAGAAGATCATAACACGTCGCAGACATTCGTCCGCAGGACCTTCGCAACGCCCTCGTAACGTAGTTACCCTCGTTTCATAAACCTTCGTCCGCAGGACCTTCGCAACGCCCTCGTCCGCAGGACCTTCGCCACCGGCCCCCTGTCTCGTCCTAAAAAAAGTTTACACTTTAGTTAGTTAATCCTGTTATTAGTTTACAGTTCATTTTTAGTCCTGTAGTTGGTTTACAAATGTATTTTGTTTTCTATAGTAGTTCTTCCATAA
>Ga0172373_10002854_pt1 | contig 26023 bp, 16 predicted proteins | sample Lak10m_2_FD_114546 | JGI IMG/M metagenome (GOLD analysis project Ga0172373, IMG submission 114546) | Freshwater microbial communities from Kabuno Bay, South-Kivu, Congo - kab_092012_10m | ecosystem: Environmental > Aquatic > Freshwater > Lake | place: Democratic Republic of the Congo...
CAAGGATCGGCGTGACTTGAGCCTCTTTCAAATTGGCTTGCGCTTCATTGACCGTTGCTTACTTCTCTCGTTATCGTTTTCACTGCCTTTATCCAGTCAGTGAGTAAACTGTCAGGTGACTAGTTATTTTTTTTAAGTTTAGCAGGCATTTCTACTCCTTACAAAACCTTGTTTTCAACATGAGTAATTATAGCAAAGCCTCACCCCTTCACGCAGATCAAGCCCTTCAAATATGCCCCTTCAGGGAAATGCAAACTGACAGGATGATCGTTGCCCTGTGACAGGTACTCGATGATCGTCGCTTCTGTGCCTGCATCCAATGCGGCGGAGGCGACAATTTTTTGGAAGAGAGCCGCGTCCACACCGCCGGAGCAGGAGAAGGTGGCAAGGATGCCGCCGTGGCGTAACAATTTGAACGCCAGCAGATTGATGTCCTTGTAGGCGCGCGAGGCTTTTTCGGCATGGGCGGCGGTGGGGGCGAACTTGGGCGGGTCGAGGATGATCATGTCAAAGGAACGGTTCTCGTCGCGGAATTTTCTGAGCAGTTGAAAGACATCGCCTTCGAGAGAGGTGTGACGGTCCGCGGGAAGGTTGTTGATGGCGATATTCTCTTCGAGCAAGGCGAGCGCATCACCAGATGAATCCACGGAGAGCACAGACTTTGCTCCATTCGCCAGTGCGTGGATGGAGAATCCGCCGGTGTAGCAGAAGCAATTTAGCACATCACGGTCTTTGGCAAGTTCGCCCACACGGTGACGGTTTGCACGCTGGTCAAGGTAGAAGCCGGTCTTGTGTCCTGTGGCGATGTTGATGTTGAATTTGAGGTTGTATTCTGTGATGGGGAATTGGGGGTTGGGAATCGTGCCGCGTAAAATTCCAGTGATCGGTTTCAGCCCTTCAAGCTCGCGGACATCGGCATCGGAGCGCTCGTAGATATTTTGGATGCCTGTTTCTTCCACCAAAATATCAGCGATGGTTTCCTTCCAGAATTCGGAACCCGCGGTGGTGGATTGCAGGACGAGAGTGTCTTTATACTGATCCACAACCAAGCCTGGCACGCCGTCTGATTCGCTATGCACGATTCGAAATGAATCGGAATGACCTTCAACCTTCAACCCTTCGACAAGCTCAGGGCGAGCTCTTTGACGGGTCTCGATCGCGGTACGAATCTTTTTGCGGAAGAATTCCCTATCCACGGGCTCATCGTTGAACGTCCACACACGGGCGCGGATCTGCGAGGCGGGGGAGTAGGATGCACGGGCGAGGAAACTGCCATTTGGCGCAATCAGGTCAACGGTTGAGCCTGAGGCGCCCTGAGCTTGTCGAAGGGTTTCATCCACAGGTTGAATGGCGCTGGCGAAGACCCAGGGATGGCGTCGCAGCAGACTTTTTTCACGTCCGGGTTTGATGGTTAATTTCATGCTGCCAGTTTATCACAGGGCGGGTCTTGACAGAATATTGGCTCCTGTATAAAATAACCGAATAATAATTCGGTATTCGTGGCGCGGAGCCAGATGGCTCCCTTCTTTTTGGTTCGAAAACCGAATGTAAATTCAGTTTAGGAGATGCAATGCCCAGACCCGATGTAAGCGATGAGCGGATCCCACAGATACTGGATGCCGCCTTGAAGGTCTTCAACCGCAAGGGTATCGCTGCCGCGCGCATGGAGGATATTGCGCGGGAGGCGAAGCTCAGTATTGGCGGTGTGTACTGGTATTACAAGGGCAAGGATGATGTGGTGCTTGCTATTATGGACAAGGTGATCGATGAAGATGTGGCAGTGTTGACGTCGCTGCTGAATGAGCAGGGGACGGTGCGTGAGCGGCTGCTCGGCTATGTGCGCGCCACTGCGAAGGAAGGCACGGAATATATGCCGTTGATCTATGAGTTGTACGGGGAGGCGCTGCGCAACGCGAAAGTGAGCAGGCATATTCAAAAATATTTTCAGCATTACCATGATGCGCTTTCACAGATCGTCCAGCAGGGGATCAAGAGCGGCGAGATCCGCAAGGTGGATGCAGGCGCCGTCGCTACAACACTGGCGGCTGTCTATGAAGGCACGCTGGAATTGACATTGCTTGATCCGCAACGTGTAGATGCTGAGCAGGCGTTGGTACGCTCGATCGAATTTATATTTGATGGAATATCTACATAGAGGTCAATCATGAAGACTTTGGTTTTTGCCCCCGAGACTCTCAATATCGCTGAAACAACGCGAATGATCGAGATCGCCAACGCATCACGGGACAGGTTCTGCTGTGTGTTCTTTGGGTACAGCGACCTGTATTCCAATTTGATCGAACAGGCGGGGTTTGAGTTTCGCCGCATGTCTCCCTGGCTGACGAAGGAAAAAATTGAGCATCTCTGGAAAGTGGACCGCATGGAAAGTTTTGCCGACCCGTTTACCGAGGCGGAGTTGCGTCAGCGGGTTGAAAGCGAGGTGGCGCTGTATGAGGAGTTGAAGCCGTCTGCGGTGGTGATCGGGTTTACCTTGAGCGTTATCGTTTCGGCGCGGGCGGCCAAGGTTCCGCTGGTATATGTGATGCCATTCCCATTGACGCGTCCATTTCTGGATGCGAATTTGTCCACATGGCCAGATGAATTTGATTATTCTCTGTTTCGAATTTTCCCCAGTCAATTTTTGGATCGGCTTACAAATCAGTGGCTGAAAAATACAAAGCTGTGGATAAAACCATTTCAACGGGTCGCGAGGCATTTTGGAATCCCGCCCATCAATCGGCTCGTGGATATTTATGAAGGTGATTTCAATTTGGTCACCGACATTCCGCAGTTGACGGGCGTGAGTCAGCTGCCTGAAAACTGGCAATACATTGGCCCGATCTTTGCCCATCTGGAGGGAGACGTCCCGCGTGAGTTGCAAAATCTTTCGCATGACCAGCCTGTCATTTATTGTGCCATGGGCAGCTCGGCCAATCGAAACATTTTGAAGACCGTGATCGAAAGTTTTGAGGGAGCGCCCTACACCGTGATCGCGCCGATCAAGGCGCATATTCAGGACGGCAACATCACCGTCCCGAAAAATGTCCTGGTGTATGACTGGCTCCCCGCCCACAAAGTTAATCCGCTGGCGGATATTGCCGTCATCCACGGCGGACAGGGGACGGTTCAAACCGCGTGTGCGGCTGGTACGCCTTTCGTGGGCATTGGTTTGCAGCCTGAGCAGGAGAGCAACATTGACGCGATCGTCCGTCAGGGCAGCGCGCTTCGTATTCGAAAGCGCAGGCTAAACCGTCAGAGTCTGCTGGCCTCCATTGAGCAGCTGCTGAACGACAAGGCGGCGCATCAAAAGGCAAAGGAAATTCAGGAACTTACCCTGGCATGGGACGGGACCAAAAATGCGGCTGAATTCCTCAAGCAGACGTTCGGTTAATTTCTATTATTTTGGAAAGAAAATAAATTATGGAAACTAATAATCAAGTTGTTGTCGTCATCGGCGCCAGCGGCGGATTGGGAAGCGAGATCGCCCGCACATTTTCAAAAGCAGGGGAGAGGGTTGTGTTGGCGGCGCGTGATACTGGGAAGTTGGCTTCGCTTGCAAACGAGTTGAACGCTTCAACTCATGCTGTAGATGTAACTGACTTCAACAGCGTGGAAGCCTTGCGAAATGAAGTGATGCGGAACTACGGCCGTGTAGACGTGGTGATCAATGCCACGGGATATGACGTCCGCAAGGCGTTTGAGCAGCACACTGCCGAAGATTTGCGCCGCACGGTGGATGTGAATCTGCTGGGGACGATGAATATCACGCACGCGTTTGTGCATGATATGGCGGACGGAGTGATCGCTCACCTCGGTGGGTTTGCGGATGGCAGGCTGGCGTTCCCATACTACGCGGCGGATGCAGCGTCCCGGGCGGGCGTGGCGTCCTTTGTGGAAGCGATGAATCGTGAACTGCGTTTGGAAGGCAAGCCTGTGACTCTGCTGTATTTCAGTCCATCACCAGCCGATACGGACGCGGAGCGGCCGTTCCACGAGTTGTGGCGCCAGTTGGGGACAAAGATCGTGTCCACCGAGCAGGTGGCGGCGGAGTTGAGGCGCGCGGTCCTCCAAAAGCGGAGGCAGTATGTGATGGGCGGGGCGTTGGTCAACGGGTTTGCGAAACTCAATGCGGCGTTCCCCAATCTCGCTGATGCGCTGATGATGAATCAATATGGGGAAAAATTGCAAAGTTTTTTCGGCAAGACCGCAGGGATGGAGACTAAAAGTTCGCTTGCCTTGAAGGCTGGGTTAGGAATGGTGATCTTTTCAATTGCGTTGTATGGCGTGATCTTCAGCCTGCCGCTCTTTCCGATTTCTACGGCGAATAAACTTGCATTGACACCTGTTTTGATGGTGGTCAGCGAGATCGTCTTTTGGGTGGGCGGCGCACTGGCGGGCAAGGATGTGGTGGCGCGGTACAGGAGTTATCTCAACCCATGTGAATGGTGTAAAACGAAAAAGGAAATCGCGTAATTCGAAGCGCTTCGCCAGCCAGCCATTCATCTATGGCTGGCTGATTTTTTTAACGGAAAATAAGAGGGAGATGGTATCATCACGCTTTCAAAGGAGAATGATGCTAAAACCAATTCGCTGGAATACGTTTATTTGGGACTTTATCAAGATTGAGATCGGCTTTGCCATGTTCGGGCTGGCAATCTCGTTGATGATCTGTGCCAACCTTGGCACGAGTGCATGGGCGGTGTTGGAAGTGGCGCTGGCAAAAAGGATCGGAATTTCCATTGGGACAATGACCGTGATCATGGGCTTTATCGTTTTGGTCGGTGCGGTATTGATGCGTGAAAAAATGGGATGGGGCACGCTGGGCAATATTTTATCCATTGGGCCGTGGGAGGATTTCTGGCTTGCGACCGTTCCTTCGATCAAAGAGAACCTGCCTTTGCAGATTGGCATGTTATTGCTTGCCATCTTTATTATGGGACTCGCCAGCGCGATCTACATTGGCGTGGACGCGGGCGCAGGCCCGCGGGACAGCATGATGCTGGCGATCAAACGCACCACGGGAGTCAGCATTCGTGCGGCGCGTGCTGCGATTGAAATTACGGTGGTCACACTTGGCTGGCTGCTGGGCGGACCCGCTGGGATCGGTACAGTGGCTTTTGCCATTTTTGTGGGGCCGTCTGTGCAATGGGGATTTAAAATATTCAAAGTGCAACCGCACAAGCCTGCGCCAGAGGAGGAAGAGGAAGTGGCGGCAGGTATTGAAGGCGGCGCGGAATAAATTTCAAGAGCTTTTACCACGAAGTCCACAAAGGGGCACAAAGGAGAGTAAGATAAAAATTGGTTTTCCTTCGTGTTTCTTTGTGGTGAGATTCTTTTATTAGGAGAGTAGTATGACCGAATCAATTGAAAACACTCCCATCGTTGAGCCAACTGCTCAACCGAAAAATAGAAGCACAACGGCACTGGTACTGTTTTTATTCTTTGCGCTGCCGATGCCGTTGTGTCTGTTCATTTATCACTTTGTATTGTGGTCAATGGAGCAGAGTGCGATCACATCCTTGAGTTTGAAAAACCTCGCATGGACTGGTCCCATCGGCCTCGCCGTACAGGGATTTGTCCTGTCCGTTGTGGCTGGGCTGCTCTGGCGCTTTACGACGGATGACCGCTTCAAGCCTGTGTACGCGGGACTGTTCGGCGCGGCGTTGATGGCGTTCCCTGCCTTGCTGCTGCGTTTGCTTGGCCCGAATAGCGACCAGCTCGGTTCGATCATGCAGATCGTCATTGCGTTGATCGCAGTCCTTGTGGTGGTTCGCCTGCGCAAAGGTCAATTGGTTTGGGATGGTGGCGCGCTGCCGTTCGGTTTGTTGGTGGCGGGCATCGGTATTGCGCCGCTGGCGATTTACGGCTCCTTCGGTTCGTTCGGTGACACCTTCCTCAGCTTGCTTGCAGGACTTTCCTTTGGTTTTCTTGCAGCCGTGTTGATGTCTGCCACGACTGAAAATATTTTGATGGACGGCATCGGCGTGGGCGCGGTGTTGGCCTTGCTTGCTTCCGCATTCGGCTACGACGGTTCGCAGCTTTTACTGCTTGTGCTTGTGCCCGCGTTTGGGTGCGCCATCACGGCTGTCCTTCCTTCGCGCATTGCGGCGGGCACAGCAACGGGCATCCTTGCATTTGCGGCTCTTGCATTTTTTGACCCGACTGAATTAACCATCGTCCTCGGTGATATTGCGGGGCTGGCGACCAAAGCCGTTAGCATTGCGCTGCTCATCGGTTGGGTGACGAGTGTCATTGCGTTGGGACTGCGTCAGTTTGCGCCGACAGTTTCAGGGTCGGGTGTGAAGCGCGCGGTGGGGTGGGCGGGGGCTGGCGTGGTCTGGCTTTCCGTCATCGCCATTTTCTTTTTGTTCGGCAATCCTGGAAATTATGGCGACAGGCTTTTCGTCATTTTTAAAGATCAGGCGGATATATCTGCCGTGGCTGAGATTCGAGACCGTGACGCGCGATTATCCGCAGCGTATGAGCAATTGACCGAGCAAGCCAACACGACGCAGGCTCCAATGCGAAAATTCTTTGATTCGGTTGGCATTGAGTACACGCCTTATTATTTGGAAAATGCGATGGAAGTGCAGGGCGGGACGTTGGTGCGCCTCTACCTGCTGACCCGCCCCGAAGTGGACCGCGTCATTCCAAGCCCGCGCCTGCGTGCCGCTCCCGAAGATTCTCCTGCACCCGGATATGAGTCTGCAACGGATGGCAGAGTGCAGTGGAATATTTCCATGATCGGCGCGGACAAAGTGTGGAATGAGTTTGGTGTGCAAGGCGAGGGCATTGTTGTTGGGCAGTCTGATTCTGGGGTGGATGGAAATCACCCTGCCATAGCGAAGCAATATCGCGGTGCAAATTCTGGCGACGATTACAACTGGTTCGATCCGTGGGATGGAACCATATCCCCGAACGATGAAGGCGGACATGGCACACACACGATGGGCACGATCTTGGGAAGCGGCGGGATCGGCGTGGCTCCCAAAGCGCAATGGATCGGTTGTGTGAACCTCGATAGAAATTTGGCAAACCCCGCTTTGTATCTGGATTGTATGCAGTTCATGCTTGCGCCATTTCCGCATGGCGGCGATCCGTTCTTTGACGGCGACCCGACCCAGGCGGCGTATGTATTGAACAATTCATGGGGCTGCCCAACTCTGGAAGGCTGCGACCCGAATGCCTTGTTATACGCGGCGGATAATTTGCGATACGCGGGCATCTTTGTGGTCGTTTCCACGGGCAATGACGGGCCCAGTTGTGAGACGGTGGAATCACCGTTGTCTTTGTATGACTCCGTCTTTTCCGTTGGCGCCATTGATCAGTTCGGTGACATGGCTCCTTTCAGCAGCCGCGGCCCCGTTACTGCGGATGGCTCGAATCGCATCAAGCCTGATATCGTCGCTCCTGGTGTGGACATTCTTTCTTCGCTGCCTGAAAATACGTATGGCTCGAACAGCGGCACATCAATGGCCGGTCCGCATTTGGTGGGCGTGGTGGCGTTGATCTGGTCTGCGCAGCCCGACCTGATCGGCGACATTGACGCGACCGAACAGATCATCATTGATACCGCGCGGCCCTACACTGGCGATACTTCCGCTGGATGTTTTACAGGCGATAAACCAAACAATGCCTATGGCTACGGTATCGTGGATGTGTACGAAGCTGTGAAGCAGGCGTTGGGAAAATAAATTTACTCTGCTCCATCGTTAGCCCCCGATGGAGCAGTTGAAAAAGGTCAGGCGGCAAGCCTGACCTACACTTACCTTGCCAAAGGAAAATTATATGAACCGTGCTACAAAGATCATACTGAGCGTAATCATTGCCCTTGTTCTGGTTATTACCGCTGGACTGCTGGTGAAGACTCGCAGTGAAGCCTACAACCTGCTCCACTCGCCCATGGCAACCCGCGACCTGCCCGATGAAACCCCAAAAGATTACAACCTGCCCTTTGAAGATATCACGATCACCAACCCCGACGGACAAAAAATTGTCGCATGGTTCATTCCCTCGGAGAATGGCGCGGTCATCATCATGCAGCACGGATACAAATCTACGCGCTCGGAATTGCTCAACGAAGCGGAGATGATGCATCGTCACGGTTACGGTGTGCTGGTCACTTCCATCCGCGCACACGATTACAGCGAAGGTGAGCTCATCACCCTCGGCAAATACGAAGTCAATGACATGGAAGCCTGGTATCAATACCTGCTCACCCGTAATGACATTGACCCCGAAAAGATAGGCATCATCGGCAACTCCTACGGCGGGATGCTCTCCATTCAATTCGCTTCACAGAATCAAAACATCAAGGCGGTCGTTGCAAACTCCGCTTTTTCTTCCATAAATGACACGGTTGCAACCAGCGTCAAACATTTCACAGGGCTGCCTGAATTTCCTTTTGTGCCGCTCATCGTTTTTTGGGCGGAGCAAAGTACGGGCATCAAAATGGAAGAGATCGACGCCACCCAATGGATTCCGCTCATCAGTCCGCGCCCTGTCTTTCTCATGCAGGGCGGCGCAGATACGGTCGTCTCCCCGAACAGCGGACAACTTCTCTATGATGCGGCGAAGGAGCCCAAGGAATTATGGTTCGACCCCGCGCTCGGTCATGTGGAATTCGACACGGAACGCGCCGAAGAATACGAAGCACGGGTTGTTGCTTTCTTTGACAAATACTTATTAGGAAAATAATATGCCAACCATCTCCCGCCCCAAACTGCCAAAAGGGTATGTGGACAATCCCATCTCCGAAGTTCCGTGGGAGCACGTTGAAACACGGCTGGCTGAATCTATCAACTACTGGCTGTGTACGGTGTATCCCGATGGCCGTCCGCATGTGGTGCCGCGCTGGGGCGCGTTTCTGGATGGCAAGCTGTATTACGACGGCAGTCCCGAAACACGTCACGCACGCAATTTGGAAAAGAATCCAAATACGACCCTGCACCTCGAAAGCGGAAATGACGTGGTCATCATGGAAGGCACATCCCACCCCGCTTCCAAACCTGACCCGCAGCTGGCTCAACGACTATCGGCAGCCTACTGCGCGAAATACGAATCAGACGGGTACGCCCCCAAGCCCGATCAATGGGATGAAGGCGGCCTGTACGTTTTCACTCCGCGCCAATGCCTCGCGTGGACAAAGTTCTTCGAGAACCCGACCAAGTTTGTTTTCTAGCTCTCCATGGAGCGGATCAGCGCATAATGTGGATCTATCTTCTTCAAGGCATTGGGTACGGCATGGCCGCCGCTTCGCAGCCCGGACCATTCCAAACCTATCTCATCTCGCAGACATTAACCCGCGGCTGGCAGCGGACGTTACCCGCCGCGCTTGCTCCGCTCATCAGTGACGGGCCGATCATCTTGCTGTGTTTGCTCGTGCTGAGTCAAGTCCCTGTATGGCTGCAGCGCGGACTGTACATCGCGGGCGGGTTGTTCATTTTATATCTTGCCTATGGCACGTACAAATCATGGAAGAATTTCGACCCGACCATTCCCGTCGTTGAGACGGGCACACAGCAAAACATCCTCAAAGCCGCGATGATGAATGTGCTGAATCCCAACCCCTATATTTTCTGGACATTGGTCACAGGCCCGATCCTATTAAAAGGCTGGAGGGAATCCCCGATGAATGGAATCGGTTTTCTCTCAGGCTTTTATGTCACGCTCATTACTGGGCTGGCTGCTGTGATCCTTGTCTTTGGTGTGGCGCAAAAGCTGGGACCCAAATTCAACCGCTTTATGTTGGGCATTTCAACAGTTGCATTATTTTGTTTCGGTATCTATCAACTCTGGCTTGGGTTGTCATAAAAAGGAGAGATCATCATATGAAAACAAAACTTCTTATTATCGGTGCGGGGCCGTTCGGGTTGGCGCTTGCCGCCTATGCCAAAGACCTCGGCGTGGACTTTCTCATCGCTGGCAGGCCGATGGAATTCTGGAAGAAGAATATGCCCGAAGGCATGTATCTCCGCTCCGCATCGGACTGGTCTCTCGACCCGACGGGCAAGGCCAGCATCATGAATTATCTGGCAAAGCTGGGCAAGACTCCCGCAGAGGTGGAACCGCTCTCGCGTGATTTCTACCTTGAATATTGCCAATGGTTTCAAGAGCAGCACGGGATCCAGTCCCTGCCTTTTTATGTCACCAAATTGGAAAAGACGAACGAACATTTCACCGCCGAACTTGAGAATGGTGACGTGATCGAAGCGGATCAGGTGGTTGTGGCGATCGGCATGGGATATTTCAAGAATCAACCGTCCGAGTTGACCGCGCTCCTGCCGAAGAGCAGGTACAGCCATACGTGCGACGCAGTGGATTTCAAAGGTCAAAGGGGGAAGCGGGTTCTCATCCTCGGCGGCAGGCAGAGCGCGTTTGAATGGGCTGCGCTCTTGAATGATGAAGGCGCGGCGGAAGTTCATCTGTCACACAGGCATGAGTCGCCGAAATTCACCGCGTCTGATTGGTCGTGGGTTTCCCCGATGGTGGATGGCATGGTGTCTGACCCTGCGTGGTTCCGCAATTTGCCGCAGGAAGAACAAACCGCCATCACCAAGCGCATGTGGGGCGAGGGACGGTTGAAGGTGGAGCCGTGGCTCGAAGAGCGGGTGATGAAACCGAACACGCATATCCACGAGAAGGCGGGGCTGGCTGCCCGCACGGAGTTGGCTGATGGCGCGCTGGAGATCAAACTCGATAACGACGACAGCTTTGTTGTCGATGATGTTTTTCTCGCCACAGGCTACAAAGTGGATGTGAATCAGATTCCCTTCATCAAGGGCAGTTTGCTCGATGGCATTTCCGCGCGCAACGGTTTCCCCGTTCTCGATGAACATTTCCAAACCAGTGTGAAGGGTTTATATTTTACAAGCATGCCCGCAGGTCAGGACTTCGGTCCGTTCTTCGGGTTCACCATTTCAGTGAGAGCTTCGGCAAAGATCATTGGCAATGCGCTTGCAGGAAAATAAAGGAGAATCAAATGTTTATTGTTCATGTGCATGTAAACGTCAAATCTCAATTTGTGGAGGCCTTCAAACAGGCTACCATCGAGAATGCATCCAACAGTATCAACGAAGCGGGGGTGATGCGCTTCGATGTGATTCAACAAACAGACGACTCAACCCGTTTCATTCTGGTGGAAGTGTATAAGGATGTTGAAGCATCCGCCGCGCACAAAGAGACCGCGCATTATGCCAAATGGCGCGACACCGTCGCCGAGATGATGGCCGAACCGCGCCAGGGAATCAAGTACACAAATATTTTCCCCGAGTAGCTCAATCCCGTAGGGATGACATGATTATAAAAAATTGTATTTAGGAACAAAACCCCGAAGGGGTAGCATGGATTACAAAACCCATATCACCCCTTCGGGGTTGGATTTTCCATACCCTAAAAACTATAATCATCAGATCCCTACGGGGTCAAACTCGAAAATGTTTTATGAGGTGCACCATGTCATCGTTTGAATTCGCCACGGCGAATCGAGTCATGTTTGGAGCGGGGAAATTGAATGAGTTGGGCAGTCAGCTCAAAGGAAGAACGAAGCGTCTGCTGTTGGTGAGGGGAAATTCATCGGACGCGATTCCGCGCGTGAGGGAGATGCTCTTTGCACAGGAAATCCCCTTTGATGAATTTGCGCTTCACGGCGAGCCGACAGTGGATACGGCTTCCGAGGGAGTTTCGTTTGCGCTGACACATGGTTCGGACATGGTGGTTGGACTCGGCGGCGGCAGTGTGTTGGACGCGGGCAAGGCGATTGCCGCGCTGGCGACGAACCGCGGCGACGTGTTCGATTATCTTGAGGTGATCGGCAAAGGCCAGCCGTTGACGAATGCGCCGCTGCCTTTTATCGCCATCCCCACTACGGCAGGGACGGGAACCGAAGTGACGCGCAACGCGGTGCTGGGTTCGCCTGTGCATGGCGTGAAGGTGAGTTTGCGCAGCCCGATGATGCTGCCGTCGCTTGCCATTGTTGATCCCGAATTGACGTATTCAATGCCGAAGGAAATTACCGCCAGTTCAGGTTTGGATGCGCTGACGCAATTGATCGAACCATTTGTTTCGGTGAAGGCCAACCCGATGACGGACGCGATCTGCCGCGAAGGAATTCTTCATGCGGCGGTGTCACTGCGGCAGGTGTATCGCAATGGCGCGGATGCAGTTGCGCGCGAGGGCATGTCACTGGCGAGTTTGTTCGGCGGCATGGCGCTGGCAAATGCGGCGCTTGGCGCTGTGCATGGATTCGCAGGCCCGCTGGGCGGGATGCTCAATGCGCCGCACGGTGCGATCTGCGCGAAGTTATTGCCGCTGGTGGTGGAAGCGAACATCAAGGCGTTGGAGAGTCGTCACACTGAGCATGCGGCGATCGAAAAATATATCGAGATCGCAAAGATTGTGACTGGAGATAAAAACGCATCTGCACAGGATGGCGTGGAGTGGGTGAGCGCCCTGGTGGGCGAGTTGAATATCCCATCCCTTTCGGCGCATGGGATGAGCGAGGCGCACATCCCTGAAGCGGTGCAGAAGACATTAAAGGCGAGCAGTTTCAAGGGCAACCCGATCCCGTTGAATGAAGGGGAGTTGATGGAGATTTTGGAAAAGGCGTTGTGATCTTCCAAATGAAAGGTAAAACAAAACCCGCCTCATCACGAGTCGGGTTTTTACTTCTCACTTATTACTTTTCACTACCTACTGTTCCGTCCGCTTCTTATCTTCAAGCATTTGCGCGATCACTTCATAGATCTCTTTCAGGCGGAAGGGTTTGGTCACGTATTCGTCTGCGCCGGCGTCAATGCAAAGCTCCCGGTCTCCGGGCATGGCAAGCGCTGTCAGCGCAATGACAGGGACGGAGGCAAGCTTCTCATCTTTCATGGCGCGCAGGCGGCGGATGGTTTCGAGGCCGTCCATCTCTGGCATTTGGATATCCATCAGAACAATATCCGGGCGGACTTGCGGGGCGCGTGCCAGAAAATCTATGCCGCTTAGGGCGGAAAGAACATTGAAGTTCTTTGAGCCAAGATAGTCGATGACGGTTTCGATGTTGATCTCGTTATCGTCCACGATCATGACCGTAGCGATGGGTTTGCCTGATGGCGCGTCTATTGTTTCAACGGGCAAGGGCGCTTTCTGCAGGTTTGTCAGAATCGTGCGCATGTCTGAGACCGTAAAGAGTTTGACAAGGTAACCATCCGCGTTGAGATCGGCGGCCTTTTGTTTTTCATCGTCCACAGATGTGATCACCACAGGGATGTGCTGTGTTTCCGGGTGGGACTTTAACTGCTTCAGGACCTCCCAGCCGGAGAGGTCCGGCAGGTGGATATCCAGGAAGATGATATTGGGGCGGGCTGCCAGTGTGCGCTGGAGGGCGTCCTTTCCAGTGGAATGCAGGATGGGGTTGATCCCCAGCGCTTTGCAGTAACGGGCAAGGTGTCCGGCGTCCATCGATTCGTCTTCGATGATCAAGGCGTAATGGAATTTGGATTGAGGGCCGGCTTCAAAAGTCTCGGTTCGAGAATCCGCCTTTTGTGTGGATAGCGCCACTGTGAAGCGACTGCCCTGCCCGGGCGCGCTTTGTACCTCAATGCTCCCCCCATGCATTTCAACAAGTCGTTGGACGAGTGTAAGCCCGAGCCCTGTGCCGGTTTGCTGCCTTGAAAGGCTGCTATCCAGTTGGACAAAGGGTTGGAACAGCTTTTTTATATCCTCGTTGGAAATGCCGATGCCATTATCCCAAACGGAGATATATACGATTTTTTCAGCCGTATCTTCGCTGACTTCCAGCCCGAGGGTGCCGTTTTCCGGAGTGAATTTCACTGCGTTGCTGAGCAGGTTTACCAGTACCTGCTTTAAGCGGCGGCCATCCGCTTTGAGCGTGATACTGGCGGGGTTCATGGTGAAGTTGACGTTTTGCTGTTTCTTGCCGGCCATGCCTTTTGTAAGCTGGATACTGCTCTGGCAAATATCCCCAAGCGAGCAGGTCGCCATTTCCAGTTCGAATTTTCCTGCTTCGATCTTGGATACATCCAGAATGTCATTGATCAGTTCCAGCAGGTGGCGGCCGCTGTTTTCAATATGCACCAGGGTGGACCTTTGCTTATCTGTCATTGCGCCGTACACATCCAACTGCAAGGCTTCTGAAAGGCCGAGAATGCCGTTCAACGGGGTGCGGAGCTCATGGCTCATACTGGCAAGGAATTCATCTTTCATGCGCATGGCGCGTGCCATTTCTGTATTTGCATGGCGAAGCGCTTCGTCTGCCGCTTTATGTTCGGTATTGTCCATTACGGTGGAGCGGCTTAAGAGGTAATTCTTGTTTTCATCATAAACGGCGGTGGCATTGATCAGTACAGGCAGTAACGAGCCATCCTTGCGGATAAATTCAAGCTCCAGGTCTTTCAATATGCCGCGCTGTTTGAATGCAGGGAAGTTATCTTTGAAAATTTTGACGCTGGCAGGGGTGAGCATATTCAAAATGGGCTTGCCGGCCAACTCTTCACGACTGTACCCCAGCCACTTCAACTCGGTTTCGTTAACCAGGATGATATTGCCGTTTGCGTCCAGGGAGTGATACCCGGCGGGGGCATTGTCATACAGGTCCTGCACTTCCGCTGTCCGCTGTTGGACGCGTTCCTCCAGTGTGCGGTTCAATTCCTGTAATTCATCCTGCGTTGTCTTGAGGTCGTGAATATCAGTGGAGTTGATCAGTACCTGAGCAGGGCGCCCGCCTTCATCGTGGATTGGTTGGATGGAGGTGCGATACCAGCGCGGCATGCCTTGCACTATGCTTATGCCTTCTGTAACGATTCCCCGGTCTTCTGTAAGCACTTTTTGAATATTTGCCATTTGCCTGGATGCGGATACCTCCGGGAAAAGTTCGTTCATGGTTTTCCCGATTAGGTTTTCAGCGGTAGATCCCATTTGCCCGGCCGCCATATCATTCATGTAAAGGAATCTGCCTTCACGATCAACACTTGCAACTACATTGTCCAGGCTCTCGATCAAGACCCGGTATTTCTCTTCGCTGGAACGCAGGTCAGACCTGGCCTTATTTTGCTCGGTGACATCACGGATAATGGCTAGAACTTCATCCTTCCCGCTTGGCGTCATGCGGGCTTCGTAATCGCGCAATCCGGCCTCGGGGATTTCAAGCTTGTACTCGAAGGCTTGCAGTGTGCCGGTTTCCAGCGTTTTCTCAATTTCTTTTTCGATCAGGTCGGCAAATTCTGTGGGAGTAACATCGCGGTTACGTTTGCCGATCAGCGGCAGGTCGGGGGACTGAGCGTAAAACTGGCGAGCATCTGCCTTGTAATCCAGGAAAACGCCCTGTTTATCCAGCCGGAACACCAGGTCGGGGATGGCTTGAAGCATGGCGCGTGCGCGGGCTTCGCTGTCTCTTAAGGCATCCTCCGTCTGCTTGCGCTCGGTAATATCCTGAACGACGGCCATCATGCGGATCGGTGCGCCATTCTCTCCATAGGTTACTTTGCCGATCTGGTGCAGCCAGCGTTCACTCCCATCCGCAAGATGGATGCGATATTGATAATTCAAGTCGTGGTGAGATCGGAAAGATGTCTCATCTTCCTGCTGCAGGGTTGATATGTCTTCAGAGGCCATCATTTGCCCGATCGTCTCCTGGGTGAGGACGGCATCGTGCGGCAGACCGAGGATGTCGTACAGTTCGGTCGAGCAGATCAATTCTTTATCTTTACCATTCCATTCCATGTGGCCGATCCGCCCGATGCGTTGAGCTTCCATCAACAGACCTTCACTTTTAAGCAGCGAATCTTCCATCTTCTTGCGATTGGTGATATCGCGTCCATAGATCGCGATGCGTCGTACCTTCCCCTCGCTGTCAAAGATCGGGTATAGGCTGTTCTCGATCCAAACGCCGAACCGCTCATCCTCAAAGATCAGCGGTTTACCGTCCCGAATCAAAGATGCCACCCGTTGTTTCCTGACTTCTGCCGTATCGGATGGCAAAGAGTCGTAGATATTCGTTCCGACCAAACTGCCCGCCTGCTTGCCAAGGCGGATGGCTGTTGTGTCATTGGCGGCGATTACCGTTCCATCCAGGTCCATTAGGAAGACGGATTCTGTAGCGGCATTTAGAATATCCTGGGCTGTCTCATTGCTTGCGCGCAGAGCTTCTTCCATCTGCTTGCGTTCATTTAATTCACTCAGCAATTGGGTATACAGCAATGCGTTTTGTTCTGCCGAGGCAATGTGTAATGACAGTGCCTCCAGTAGTTTCAACTGATCCTCTGTATACGCATCAAGGTGATAGCTTGCCACCTGAATGACACCCTTCACCATTCCTGCGGATTTGAGCGGCACGATCATTGCAGACCGTGTGACATCCTCTTCATCATCCTCTGGGCCTTCCGTGGTGACTTCATTTGTCTCGTCATTCACATAATAGATGCTTTGAGATGTTTTCATGAACGTCTGATAGTCATTGAGCAGCATAGACTTGCCCGAGCGGATCACCCTGCTTTGGGTTCCTTTCCCCTCTGCCTCAAGCGGAATGGATGGGATGGGACTGACATCCAGCCAATTCTTTTCCATCCAGTAAGCTTTGCATGTGATCAACTGGGTATCCGCGTCGAAAGCTGAAATGAACAGAGTATCACTTGGCGCGATGATCTCCATGAAATCACAAATGGTTTGATAGATTTCCTGTACATCCAGTGTGCGATTTAACCGCTGGCTCGCTTCATACAACAATCGAAGCTGTTCGGCCTGCTGACGGGTTACCTCCGCTGCCAGCTTTCGATCGGTGATATCACGGAAGTTGATCACGATCCCTTCAATGCTTGGTTCATCGAACATGTTCGTGTACGTGCTCTCAAGCCAGCGGTACGAACCGTCCTTGTGCAGGAAACGGTACTCAATGGTTTGGGGTATTTGCGGTTCGGTGAGCAGTTTATCTCTCAAACCTGCCACCAGGTGTACATCCTGCGGGTGGACTTTCTCCCGCGACTGTATGCCAATGATCTCTTCCGGACCATACCCAAACATGCGGTAGGCAGACGGGCTGGCAAACATGAAAACTCCTTTGGCATCCACCAATGCAATGCCGTCCGGCGCGTGTTCGATCAGGGCAGTGTTACGATTTTCGATCAGATGGATGGCTGTCTCTCCCTTTTTTCTTTCCGTGATGTTCCGGGAAACTCCATACACTTCCAGATGCCCAGTTACAAAGTTGTTTACAAATCGAGTGGTTGTCTCCGTCCAAACGATGGAACCATCCTTGCAGGGCTGCGATATTTCATCCGTATGAACTTTGAGAGTTCCATGTTTAAATTCTGCGATCCGTTCGGGCAGAATATTCATCAGGTACTGCGCAGAGTCGGGGGTGAGTGATTCGAGCATATCCTGTGCCATCACTTCATCCACACTGTATCCGCGCAGTTGTAAGATGGAAGGGCTTATATAACTAAACCGCAGCGTTTCTATATCCATGATCCAGATCACATCCGAGATGTTCTCCGCCAGCAGACGATATTTTTCCTCGCTTTCCCTCAAGGCTTTTTCTGCAGTGATCTCCGCCCCCATGCATTGGACCTCACTGGGCTGGTTGCGCTCATCCGTGAGGCATACAAATTCCCAAAGGGTGGTTCGAATGCTTCCATCCCGTGCGGGTTTGTCGATCTCAACAGAGAAAGTCTGCCCCGGCTGGGAAATGCAATTTTGTACAACATCAATTACGTTCTGGCGGTGATAGCCGACGATGGTCTTCATGCTGTCGGCATGCAGCAAGCCGTGCGGTTCATGGATCCAGCCAAATTCTTTTTCAAATTGGGGATTCCAGTAAACGTATTTCCCCTCCATGTCGATGCGTATGACATAGTGGGTCTGTGATTCGATCAGGGATTTTAGCTTCTTCTCGTTGGCAAACAACGCATTCTCAGCCAGTTTGCGTCCTGTAATATCCTCGAACGTGGTATAGACTTGATACGGCTTGGTTGAATCCATCATAAAGCGCGGTGTTGAATTGATGTTGATCCAATGATGGGATTCTGTAACAGGGTTAAATACGCCCATCAATGTATTATGTATCGGTTCCCCTGTTCTTAAAACAACCATTGCCGGGTGTTCTTCACCCGGGAAATCGGAACCATCCTCATGGATGGCTCTCCAGCGAGGATCCACTGAGGCGCGCCCCTGCATTTGTTCCAGCGTCAGCCCCAATATTTTTTCAGCGGCGGAATTGGCATGGATGATTTTTCCTTCGCTGTCCTGGAACACCACGCCCTGAACCATGGTCTCGAATAACAGGCGGTAACGGTCATCGCTTTCACGGCGCGCTTCATCTGCTTTTTTGCGGTCTGTGATATCCTGCGTCACTCCCAGCGCGGAGAGGGGAGCCCCGTTCCTGTCAAACGTCATCTTGGCGGTGATATGCAGCCAGCGTGTTTCACCGTGCAGGATGATGCGGTGTTCGATATCGTATGGGGCGCCGTGCATGGCCGCTTCCCACGAAGTTTGCATGAATTCCTTGTCATCAGGATGGATGACATCCATCAGCTCATCGGCTGAATGCAGGCCGGGCGTCCAACCTACAAGGCGTGCGCCCTCCGGAGTCGCATCGAACACCCCTGTTCGCAGGTCCGCCGTCCAGCTGCCCAGATTGGCAATGGCTTGTGATTCATTAAGGATTTGTGTGCTTTTTTGGAGGGCTTCTTCGGCAAGTTTTCCTTCTGTAATATCCTGCACTGTGCCAATGACCCGCTCAATGCCCCCGGTTTCGTCAAGCAAGACCTGGGTACGCTCCTGTACATGTCGAATCCGCCCATCAGGCAGAATGATGCGGTGGTGAATGTTGGCTTCCTGTTTTTCCTCGAGTATGTTGGCGCGGCGACTCAAGAAATCTTCCCTGTCTTCCGGGTGAATGGCGTTTTCAAATGATTCGATGGTAGGTGTAAAGTCTTCAGGGGAAACGCCAAAAATGCGGTATACCTCATCAGACCAGATCAAAGTTTGTTCCTTCAGATCCCATTCCCAGTTCCCAATGTGTGCCATTGCCTGCGCTTCAAGCAGCCGTTCACGCGCTTCATTCAATTGCATTTCAGTGCGCAGGTGGGCGATAATATTCCCTACTTCGGGTGCGATGGTTTCGAGTGCCTGACGGGATGCTTCCGGTGTATATGGCAGCGAGTGCGAGCCAACGTTGATGCAGCCCAGTACATGCCCATGGTCAAGAATGGGAATCACGGCAAGGGAACGAAGCCCTTCATTCACATTGTGCGTTTGCCCGGCCAGCTCATCTTCGCCAAAATAGAACATCATCCCTGCAAGGACCATTTGCACACTGGGTGTGTCGGAGGTGTATCGCGATACTTTTTGAACGAAGTCTGCTCCCAGCCCCTTGTGATAGGCCAGTCTCAGCACGTTGGTATCGGTATCAAGCAGGTAGATGCCGCCGCAATCCATGCCCGAGATTTCCATTACGGTATCAAGGCAGCGCGGCAGCGCCTCTTCATCGGTTGTGACCGTGCTGACCAATCTTGCGAGGTTGAGCTGGGCGTATGCCAGTGCTTCGGCTTGCTTGCGTTTGGTTATATCCTGGGAAAAGCCCCTTAGTTTTTCATCATCAATTTCGGAATCGTAAGCCTTGACGTGAACCCATCTCAATTCCTTATTTAGCAACACGCGAAATTCAATGTCCAGCGGGTTATTGGACGAGGCTTGCTTCCAAGCCATTTTAACCAAACCCACATCCAGAGGCTGGATGATCTGTTCCAGGTCTTTCAGTTTGTATTTCCCTTCAGGCCATTCTGATACCTGGTCATACCCCGGCCCAACTTCAATGAACTTTTCTTGGAAATCTATCACCCAGGTTTGCAGCTTGGCGATCTTCTGGGTTTCAAACAGGACCGCCTGATTTCTTTGTGAATCTTCTTCCGCCTTCTTACGTTCAGTGATATCGCGGACGGCGCCAAGTACCACCGTTTCGTCTCCCATTTTGTGCAGGCTTAAACTTATCTCAGCAGGGAATTCGCTTCCATCCTTGCGGAGCGTGTGGATTTCCCGCGTGATACCCTCAAGCGCATAAACTGGGTTCTTCGTAAATTCAGCCCGAAGGGACGGATGGATTCCGCGCAAATTCTCAGGTATTAACTGTTCAACTTCCATTTGTAGCAGCTCACTCTGGCTGTACCCGAACAGGTTTTCAGTTTGCAGGTTTGCCAGAATGATCCTGCCTTCCGTATTTGCAATGATCATTGCGTCCGGTGCGGCATCCAGAAAGCCCTTCAAACGAGCTTCGCTTTGTTTTATTTTTTCTTCCACTACCTGGCGGTTTGTAACATCTCGCAGCACACTGATGACCCGCTGGTCGCCATTGGCCAGACGATATGGTTTCCCCGATGCTTCCACCCAGCGCCATTCGCCATTTTTTGCGCGGATCCGATAGGTCATTTGCGGCAGAGTCAACTCTTTATGGTTTTCAAGCGCACGCAACAGGGCAGGCAGGTCGTCTGGATGAACATGAGCAATGATCGATGAACCCAGTTCCTCTTCCGGGGTATACCCGGAAAGGTTGAAATAATTGGGGCTGATGTAGCAAAACCTGCCTTGTTCATCCACCTCTACAACGGCTTCGCTCATGTTTTCGATCAGGCTTCGGTGCCGCTCCTCGCTGGAATGCAGTTTTTCCTCTGCTTGCTTGCGCTCGGTAATATCATTCATTACGGTCAGTAAAAACTGATGGTCATCCACTTGAATGAATTCCGCTGAAAATATCCCGTGCCTCAGTCCACCTGTTTTTGTACGCACCATTACATTTTCTTCCCGCAAATACCCCTGCTTCTGCATCTTTCCCAGCAGCGCCGCTCTTTGTTCTCGATCATAAAAAAGATCCAGCTCGCTCGCATTTTTTCCAATGACTTCTTCCCGGGCGAATCCCAGGGTCTTCAGGAAGACTTCATTTACATCGATATATTTTCCATCACGGGAATCGGCGATCGCCATTTGAGACGGGCTGACATGGAACACGCGCGAGAAGCGCTCTTCATTTTCATGCAGTGCCTCCGCTGCACGTTTCTGCTCGGTCACATCTCTTGTAATGGATACAATGCGGTACCCGCGCGGGGTTTTTACAGAAAACGGCGAAACTTGAATGAATTTTCTTTTTCCATCCGCCGATAGGATCTCTACATCTCTGATTTTTCGCAGGCTGTGATATTCCCCTGTTTTGAATGTTTCTTTCAAGGCTTCTTTAATTTTTTCAGGCGAAAGCCTGGCGCGCAGCTCCGGCGTCAATAGCCGTAACTGAACATCCCAATACTTCTGGCCGTAAACTTCCTTACTTAATAGCCCTGTGATTTTTTCCTGCGCGGAATTCCATGTATTGATATTCCCCTGTTCATCGATGATGACAATTCCATCATACGACTGGTCAATAAAGGTTTGATAGAACGCCTCTTCCTCCGTCCATTCCGGTTTGCCAGCCTTGGAGCGGGTACTGGCTGACGGCTTTTTCGCTGGCGCCTTTTTGACAGCCGCACGTTCCAATTCGGCGATACGCTTTTGAGCTTGCTCTAATTCCTGGATCAATTGAGTCTTATTCTTTTGTTGAGTCATAGCTTATCCATTTCCGGAAGGATGCGTAAAACACCGTTTAATTTATTTGTTTGAGGAAGAAGGGTTATTATAAAGCGCCGCCATAAAGAATTTATGCTGATACACGAATTTATGATAACACATACTGCCTGGCAACTCAATTGTGTATGGGGGGAAACCCCCATATGTGAGCATCCAACAAAGATGTTAGGCATGAAGGACAGTTCTTCTGGCCGTCTATACAATATAAAGCTTGATCAGTATGGAATCAAAAAAAGCCATCTGCGGATGGCTTTTTTTGATTTTTAATTTGGCTATTTTCTAGTCTCTTTTTTGGCCGATTCTTTTGCTCAGTTCCATCATTGCGAACACGAACAATCCCATGGATGCGGCGGTCAGCAGATCAGCACCGCTCAACGGGATGACGACAAAGAAATCTGCCAGTACTGGGATGTAAAGCACTGTCAACTGCAAAACCACCACCAGCAGAACCATGCCCGCCAGCAAAGGGTTGCTCAATAGACCCATCTTGAAAAATGATTCCTTGTTCGAGCGGGAAGCCAGAGCCTGAAAGACCTGCATGAACGCCAGTGAAGTGAAGATCATCGTCTGCCATTGGGGGCGGTCAGTGAAGTAATACCACGAGCCAACTGACAGCGCCAGCGCGCCGATCATCACCCCGACCCAGATGGTCTGCGTCCCCGCACCGCGCGAGAACACGCCTTCGGTGGGGGAGTATGGCTTGCGCTTCATCGTGTCGGGTTCGGGATTTTCCACGCCCATGCCGAGGCCGAGCAGACCGTCGGTCAATAAATTCAGCCAGAGCAATTGCAAAGGCAGCAGCGGCAGCGGCTTGCCAAGGAATGGCGCGATCAACATCACCAGCACCTTGCCGATATTGCCGGCCACGCTAAAGCGTACAAACTTGCGGATATTATCGTAAATAGTGCGGCCTTCCTGCACCGCCGCGACGATGGTCGCAAAATTATCATCAAGCAGAACGAGGTCGGAAGCTTCCTTGGAAACATCCGTGCCAGTGATGCCCATGGCTACACCGATGTCCGCTTTGCGCAGGGCTGGCGCATCGTTCACGCCGTCACCCGTCATCGAAACGATATGCCCCTTTTCCTGCAAAGCCTGCACGATCTTTAACTTGTGTTCAGGAGCCACACGGGCAAAGACACTGACTTCGTCCACAACATTTTTCAATTCATCAAAGGTCAAACTTTCGATCTCAACGCCAGTCAACGCGCGGCCATTATCGCTAATGCCCAACTGACGTGCGATCTCCATCGCTGTTAGTGGGTGGTCGCCCGTGATCATCACTGGACGGATGCCCGCGGCGCGGCAGGTTGCCACCGCATCTTTCACTTCGTTACGCGGCGGGTCGATCATGCCGAATAAACCGACGATGGTCAGGTTCTGTTCGAGGTCCATTTGAATGACTTGGGGAATGGTGTTCAGCAAACGGAATGCCACGCCGAGGACGCGCATCCCTTTTTTAGCCAGACGGTCATTCGCCGCCTCAATTCTGGACCTCCACTCTGCGTCCATCGGATAGGACTTTCCCTCCACCCAAACATGGCTCGCCACATCCAGCAAACCGTCAATGCTGCCCTTCGTGAATGCGATATAGCGTTTGTCGCCGATCTCCAAGCCCGATAACACCGTCGGGTCATATTGACCGAGATGGTGAACGGTGGTCATGCGTTTGCGTTCCGAGTCAAAGGGAAGTTCGGCTGCGCGCGGGAAGGATGAATCGAGAGTCCCTTTCCAGTAGCCCATCTTGGCAGCGGCAACAACCAACGCGCCTTCGGTTGGGTCGCCGAGGGTGTGGAAGCGGTCGTCGCCTGTGTCGATCATCTTGGCATCATTACATAGAGAGCCGCCGATCGCTGCCAGCGAAAGAGATGATTGGACCGGCGCACCCAGCCCACGGGTGGCGTGAAGCGTTCCGTCGCGTTCCAAGTTTTCGGTCAGGTCGAGCGCATGTTCGGCCACATCCAACACAACCACGGTCATGCGGTTTTCAGTCAGCGTGCCTGTTTTATCGGAACAGATGACGGTGACCGAGCCGAGCGTTTCGACGGCGGGCAATTTGCGGATGAGCGCTTCGCGTTGTAACATGCGCTGCGCGCCGAGCGCGAGGGTGATGGTGACGACAGCAGGCAGACCCTCAGGGACGATGGCGACTGCCACGCTGACCGCGGTAAGCAGCATATGGCGGACTTCATCACCGCGCAAGATGCCGAGAATAAAAATGAAGACGGCAATGACCACGCCGATAACAGCGAGGTTTTTTCCGAGCGCATCGAGCCTGCGCTGCAACGGGGTTTGTTCATGCTTCACTTGCTGGATGAGATCGGCAATTTTGCCAAGTTCCGTTTGCACGCCGGTCGCGATCACCAGCGCAAGTCCGCGGCCCTGTGTGACAATGGTACCCATGTAGCTCATGTTGCGGCGGTCACCAAGAGGAAGATCTTCGCCGGATAATGCCGCAGTATGTTTTTCGATCGGTTCGGATTCGCCTGTGAGGGCGGCTTCCTGAATTCGTAGATTTACCGCTTCAAGCAGACGCAGATCCGCGGGGATGACGTTGCCCGTTTCCAATTGAATGATGTCGCCTGGTACAAGCTCGCGTGCCGAGAGTTCCTGCAAATTGCCGTCACGCAGCACGCGCACATTTGGCACGGACATTTTCTTGAGCGCGGCGATCGCCTGCTCGGCACGGTACTCCTGCACGAATCCGAGCAAGGCATACAACGCAACGATGGAAAGAATTGCGATCGTATTTTTGGTGTCGCCAAGCAAACCCGCCACCACCGCTGCGCCGATCAAGATCAATACCATTGTGGCGGTGAATTGCTCCCATAGAATTTGCAATGCACTCCGCCCGCCGCGTTCGATCAGTTCGTTCGCGCCGTATTTGGCTTTTTTTTCATTTACTTGTGCTGTGGTCAGCCCTGTTTCAGATGATGAAGAGAATTCATCCAGTGCAGACTTTGTTTCGAGTATGTGCCAGTTCATTGTTGTCCGTTTCGTGTGGGAGCCTTTTTAAACAAAGGTCTCCTTTATTTATATTCCATTTATACCACTGGCTGCGTGCCGCAATGCGGAGCGGATCATCAAATATTCGGTGATATTCTCGGAAGTGACGATGCCCACCAACCGTCCTGAGTGGGTGACAGGCAGGGCGGGGACGCCCGATTCCTGAATTCGCATCAGGGCTACTTCCACCATTTCATATGAATCCACTTCAGGCAGGTTGCTTTTCATGACGGCTGAGACCGCGAGACTCTGTCCGTTGCGGGTGAGGGCGGTGAGGAAGTCATCGCGGGTGACAACACCGATCACGCGTTCATTGTCTATGACGGGGAAATCATGCTGTGAGCCAGCAAGGATCAACTGTCCCATACGTTCGAGGGTATCCCGCGGCGAGAGACTTTTGTAATCTGTCAGCATGGCGCGCCCAACGGGAATTCCGCTGATGGCGTTCTTCATCTGTGTGGCGCTCGATTCTTGTGAAGCGCCGATCCATACAAAGAAGGCGATGAACAACAAAGATGGATTGCCGAACAAACCGAGAAAGCCGAACAGCAGCGCCAATCCCTGACCAACACTTGCGGCGATCTGCGTCGCGCGGACGTAATCCATGCGGGTGGCAAGCAGCGCGCGCAGCACCCGTCCACCGTCCATGGGGAAGGCGGGGATGAGGTTGAACAGCACAAGCGAAATGTTCACCGTCATCACACGTTCGAGAAAACTGCCCGAGGCTACGGTCAACTCATTTAGCGGAACCAGATTGGAGGTTAAGAAAAGATACGCAAACAATCCCGCAGCGATGACCACGTTCACGGCGGGTCCCATCAAGGCAACCCACAATTCCTCTATCGGCTTCTCTGGCATTCGTTCCAACCGCGCCACGCCGCCGATGGGGTAGATGGTGATGTCGCGGGTTTTGATGCCGTACTTGCGGGCGGTTAGCGCGTGCCCGTATTCATGCAGGATCACACACAGAAAAAGCACGAGGATGAAACCAATGCCTGAAAGCACCTCGCCCCAATTTTGATTTTCCAGCCAGTGACTGTAGCCGACCCACCCGATCAAGAGCAGGAAGGTGGCGTGGATGTAAACGTCGATCCCTGCAAAATTTCCTAATTTCCATTGCCATTTCATAAATCATCAACTCCTTTTGAAGTTGACGGGATTGTACAATTAATATATTAGAAAAATGTTATAAATATTCTATCAGGAACTATCAGGATGCAGATCCGCGCCTCTTTCCCCGCCCGCGCTTGATTCTCCCCGAAAGGCATTGGCCTTCAACCTGAAGATTTCGGGGAGTGGCTAAATGTGTGGGCTAAGGAAGTCCATCACATGTGCAGGGTAATTCGGAAAACGTTGTTGATAAAGTTGCCTGCCATTGAAACAATAAACAAAAAGACGCAGAGCGCACTCA
>Ga0172373_10002855_pt1 | contig 26021 bp, 25 predicted proteins | sample Lak10m_2_FD_114546 | JGI IMG/M metagenome (GOLD analysis project Ga0172373, IMG submission 114546) | Freshwater microbial communities from Kabuno Bay, South-Kivu, Congo - kab_092012_10m | ecosystem: Environmental > Aquatic > Freshwater > Lake | place: Democratic Republic of the Congo...
ACGCCGTGGAAGGTGACGTCGAGCTGGTCGGTGCCGGCGTTGAACTCGCCGCCGCGGCAACCGACGAGCCCGGTCGCGACCGGCGCGGTGTGCAGGCCGAGCAGGTGGTCGGGCTCGGGCACGCCGTGCTTCGTGTACAGCCCATCGGCCACCATCGCCTTGGCACCGAGGATCGTCTCCTCGGCCGGCTGCGCGACGAGCACCAGCGTGCCTTGCCAGCCTTCCCGCGTCGCGGCCATGGCCTTCGCGATTCCGAGCAGCCACGTGACGTGCGCATCATGGCCGCACAGATGCGCGACCGGGACCTCTTCCTTCTTGCCGCTCGCGTCGACGCGCTCGACGACCTTCGTGCTCGCGTAGGGAAGGCCCGTGTCCTCCTTGACCGCGTTCGCGTCCATGTCGGCGCGGTACATGACCACCGGACCGTCCCCGTTGCGCAGGATCCCGACCACGCCCGTCTGGCCGATGCCGGTCTTGACCTCGTAGCCGAGCGCCGTGAGCTCCGCCGCGACGATGCCGGCCGTGCGCGTCTCCTGGAAGCCGAGCTCGGGGTTCTGGTGCAGGTCCTTGAAGAGCTCCCGCAGCCGGGCGTCGTCCGCGTCGATGAGCTGCGCGAGGCGCGCCGTCAGCTCCCGGGCCCGCGAGGAATCCGTCGCGACCGACGCCGCCGGACGCGGAGCCGGATTCGCGTCCACCCCCGGCGCGGAGCAAGCGGTGACGAGCGGAGCGAGGCAAGCAAGCAGGTGAGCGAGTTTTGCAGGCATGAAGAGCTTCCGTTGCGGCGCGCGGACTCTATCCGCCCGCCCGCGCCGCCACACGCTCGTCCGGCCACGCCCGGCGCGGACGCGCAGGAGCATGGATCTGCGCCGGGCGAAGGTGCCATGATCTCGCCATGGGAGCGTCGAGCAGGAAGAGCGGAGGCGTCGTGGTCGGTTGGGTCGTTTGCGCGCTCGTGCTCGCGCTCGTGTGGCGCTTCCGGGGCCAGCGCGGGGGGGTGAGCGAGGTTGCGCAGAGTGCGTCGGAAGTCGCCGTCTCCGACGCTCGGCTCGAACCGAGGCCCACGCTTCAGGCCTCACCCGGCGCGGAGCGCGAAGAGCTGCGGGCCGGAAGCGAGCCCGTGGCGGTCGTGCGGGAGGTTCCGGCGCCGCCGGCAGTGGGCTCGAGCGTGCGCGGATTCGTGCTCGACCTGGAGGGACGGCCCTACGAAGGAGCGACCCTGTTCGTGACCGAGGTGGGCAGCGGTTCGTGGAGCTCGCGCGACGATCGCAGCGCCGCGGACGGCAGCTTCACGCTGACCGGCATCGCTCCGGGGCCGTGGCGCATCGGCGCGAGTGCCGATGAGGCGATCGATACGGGCTTCGTCGACCTCGAGCTCGTGGCCGACATCGAGGGACTCGAGCTGCGTCTCCCGCGCGGCGCGTGCATCGGTGGACGCGTGGTCTGGTCGGATGGTGAGCCCGCGGCCGCGATCGAAGTACAGGCGCGGCGCGCGATGCATGCCCTGTCGACGGAGCTCGATTCGGCGGAGTTCGAGCTCTGCGGCCTGCCCGACGAAGCGCACGTGGTCGAGGCGCGCGCTGAGCGCGACGGCGTGAAGGGCGTGGCCCGGCTCGACGACGTGCGCCCGGGCGGACCGGCGCTGGAGCTCGTGCTCGCGCCCGAGACGCTCTTCGACGTGGAGTTCGTCCTGCGCGACCCCTCCGGGGCAGAGATCGCCGGCGCGGAGGTCTCGGCCGAGGCGCTCGACGGTTCGTTCGACTCGCTCCGCGGTAGGCCACGTCTCGCGGGGATGCGCGCGGGGCGCTGGGAGCTCACGATCGAGGTGCGCGGTTTCAGCGCGTACCGCGGCGAGCACACCTTCGAGCAGGCCACGACCCTCGAACTCGTGCTCGAACCGCCGGCCGAGGTGCGCGGCGTCGTGATCGACGCGCGCGGCCAGGGAGTTTCGCGTGCCTACCTCGAAGTGCTGGACATGCCAGCAAGCTCGCTGGTCCAGTCCGGGCGCGAGGGACGCTTCGCGCTCCAGGTCCCTGCGCGCCCGGTCCAGCTGCGGGCGAAGAAGTCGGGTCATGCGCCGAGCGAGTCCGTGCGCGTGCGGGCGACGCTCGCGGTGCCGCTCGAGGGTGTCGTGCTCGAGCTGCGCGATTCCTGTCGACTCGACGGCCGCGTTCTTCTGCCCGACGGGACGCCGGGCGCGGGCCTGTGGCTCGAGGTGGGACCGTTCCATCCGTTCGAGTCGCTCCAGACGGATCAGAACGGGAGCTTCATGCTCGCGGAGCTGCCGCCCGGCACGCACGCGGTGCGGGTCTTCGCCCCGGGAGCCTCCGGTCCGCTGCACTTCGTGACGCTCGTTCCCGGCCAGACCTCGACGCTCGAGCTGCACCTCGAGCGCGACGACCCGGTGCGCATCCGCGGGCGGCTCACGCGCGCGGGTCGCGGCCTCGCCGCCGAGCTCGGCTTCGTTTCCGCGCGCGGCCTCGTGCGCGCGAAAGCGGATGCCGAGGGCCGTTTCGAGCTCGAGCTTCCGTCACCCGGCACCTGGACGACCTTCGTGCTCGACGGCGAGTCGCTCGACACCGCCGCGCGCGTCGGCGAGCAAGCGATCCCGGACGCCGCGAGCCACGACATCGCCCTGGAACTCGACTCCCTGCGACCGATCGGCACGCTGGACGAGCTCCTGCGCTGAAGCGCCGCGCAACGCGGCACAGCTGAATCGTCGTGCTCTCGCGCGCTGCGAGTCGATCTACTCTTCGGCTCCCGGATCCCGTTCCAGCAGCGTCGCCAGCACCTCGCGTTCGCGCGGGCCGATGCCGAGGGTGAGCGCGACGTCGTGCCAGGTGGCCACGGCCGCGCGCACAGCGGACTCGATGCGGGCGGCCTTGCGCTCGTTCAGGCGATAGAACGGGGCCGTGGCGCGCAGGTTGGCGAGGCTCGGGCGCGCGTCGGTCTCGTCGATGGCGAGCACGTGCTCGGCCCGCTCGGGCGCTGGATTGAGGTCGAAGGCCGGCGCGAGGCACCAGCCGGTGCGTCCCCGCAGGAACCCGTGGTTGCGGAGGTGGTCGTCGCGGTTGCCGACCGAGATGAAGAAGGCGATCCGGCGGTAGAGCTGGTGCAGGTCGGTCTCGAGCGAGGCGGCGTCTCCTTGCTTCTGCAGACCTTCGGCGAGCTCGAGGTAACTCGCTGGCTCGCCGTCGTTGCGCTGCAGCAGCGTCATCGCCGAGGCGTACATCCGTCGGCCAGCGGTGACGCGGTCGAAGCGGTGCACGCAGAAGGTGTGGTGGCGGCTTCCGAAGCGCGCGAGCCGGGCTTCGGGTGCCTCGACTCCGGCGGCGAGTGCCAGCTGGTGGGCCAGGTACTCCCATGCGCCGAGGTCGTGCCGGTCCGCACTCGCGGGGAACTTCGCCAGCCACAGGGAGCCGTCCGTCTCGAGGAAAGACGCCTTCGGGCGCGCACCGCCGAGGCTGCTGCCCGGAACCATGAGCGTGCGCAGCCACTGCGAATACTCGGGCCTTGATTCGGCACCTTCCTCGTCGAGCGCGCGTGCCGCGGCCTCGAGCTCGCGCAGACGCGCCACGGGAGGGATGGCCTCGGCGTGGTCGTCGAGCCAGCGGCCGGAAGCCGACTCACGGAGGCGCAGGCCGCCGAGGCGCGCGGCATCGTGGACGCCGATCAGGAAATCCCACTCGCCGAGTCGCCGGGCCTTGCGCTTCTCGCGGCGCGCCAGGTCCGCCTCGCGCCGCTCCATGAGCATGCGACCCCAGCGATCGGGTGCCGAGTCGCGGAAGATCCGGTGCAGGCCCTGCCCGGTGCCCGGGTGGAAGTCTCCGGGCGAGAGGGGCAGCTCCGGATCGAGCGCGAAGGCGTGCCGACCGGCCGAGAGCCACGATGCGGAGTAGCGGAAGCGGACGGCCTCGTGGCCGCGAGCGCGTGTGCGTGCGAGCGTGCCGACCGGTTCCTTCCAGGGCGGCAGCTCGCCGTCGTCGAGCCAGACCTCGCGCGTGTCGATCACCGGGCGGACCGGCCGCGTGGCGGGGCCGGTTGCTCGAGGTCCTGCAGGCGCCGCCCGAGCTCGTCGTCCGCCGCGAGCCGGTCGATGTCTTGTCCCAGTCCGAGCACGTGCAGGAGTCGCAGCGTCGTCGCCAGGCTCGTGTTCGGGTTCCCGGTCTCGAGCTTGGCCAGAGTTTGCTTGGACACTCCGACGCGCGCAGCGACGACCGCCTGGGTCAGGCGCCGCCGCAGGCGAGCCGCGCGGAGGCGCTCGCCGAGGGCCTCGAGCTGCCGCTCTCCGGCAGGAAAGGTGGGGGGAGTCCGCCTCGGCATGAGCAATAGAATCGTCCTCTGATGCCTAAAAGTACATTCTATTGTACTTTCGTGGCCTCGGCGGACGCCTCGTACCCCCCGGCGGACCGCTGCGGGGTCATCCGGCGTTCCCGTCGCGTTCCTCGGCCACCGGCTTCCAGCGCAGCCGCGCCGGGCCGCGCAGGCGCTTGACGGAGTGCTCGACGCTCTGCGCCTCGCCGCGCGTCGTGTACGGGCCGTAGGTCTTGCGCAGACGCCACGGGCGCCCCGCGCGCGTCGAGCGCGCGCCGCCGGGCTCGAGTCCGTTGTGCTGGCGCAGACGCGCGCGCACGTCGCGCGCGATGCCGACGTAGGTGCGGCCGGCGCTCTTCGACGAGAGGACGTAGACCTTCCAGGGCGCGGTGGGGGTCACGCTAGTGGGGTTGCTCGACCGAGGTCCACGCGCGGCTCGCGGCCTCGAAGGTCCACACGCGGGTTCCGCCGCTCAGCGTCGCGAGCTCCTCGTGCAGCGCGAGCGTCGAGGAACCGCCGCCTGAATAGGCGAAGGTGCCGGCGAAGCGCGGGAGTGCGTCTCCCGAAGGCAGGTCCGCGAGTTCGGGGGGAGGACGCCCTTCACGGTGCTGGTAGTCCTCGAGCTCCTGCATGAGGAGCTCGGCGCGCGCCTGGGCGTCGCGCAAGGCCGTGCGGTTGCTCAGCGAGAGCCACGCGGAGAGGGCGAAGGCGCAGAGGGGCAGGAGTGCGCCGGAGAGCACGACCGCGGCGACGAACGGCTCCTGCGGCGGGAGCGGGGGCAGGTTGTGGCGCCTCCTCCAGCGGATGCGTAGTGCCCGGCTGAGCACGCACAGGCCGAAGCAGAAGAGCACGAACAACCAGAGTCCGGTCAGCGCCCACGCCTGGTAGGCCGACATGAGCTCGTCGGAGGCCGAGTACCGAGCGGGTCCGAGGAACCAGTAGAGGAGGCAGCAGCCGACCCAGGCGATCAGCCCGCTCAGGAACCTCGGGTCGCGCCGGAGGGGGCGTCGGGGAGGTGCGGCGGTGCTCATTGGCCGGGGCGAGGGTAGCCGCGCGGCGGGGCCCGTGCATCCCGAGGGGGTCGGGCGAGTGAGGCGGACCGTGAGCGGTCTTGAAAAGGCGGGGTTGTTCTTGACTGTACGGTACAGAATGGCGATACCTGGCGGCCCGATGGGACGCCCGCGCGAGTTCGACGAGGACGAGGTGCTGACGGCCGCGCTCGAGACCTTCCTCGAGCACGGCTTCGAGGCCACCTCGGTCGAGGACCTCACGCGCCGCACCGGCCTGCAGAAGGGCAGCCTGTACGGCGCCTTCGGCGACAAGCGTCAGCTCTTCCTGACGGCCCTCGCGCGCTACCAGGACCGCTCGCTGGGCGAGCTGCGCGCCGCGCTCGAGGACGGTCCCTCGCCGCGCGCGACGCTCGAGGCCTTCTTCGCCGGCGTCGTGAAGCGCTCCAGCGAGCGCTCGGCGCGCGGCTGCCTGTGCGTGAACACCACCGTCGAGCTCGCGCCCCACGACGAGGAGGTCGCGCGCAGCCTGGCGCGGCACCGCGAGCGCGTCGAGGGCGTCTTCGCCGAGCTCGTCGCGCGCGGACAGGCGGCCGGCGAGTTCGGCCCCGAGCTCGAGGCCCGCGCGAGCGGGCGCTACCTCGGCACGCTCCTCACCGGTCTCGCCGTGCAGGCGCGCTCCAGCCCCGGTCGTCCACGCCTCGAAGACATCGTGCGCATCGGACTCCGCGCGCTCGATCCGTGAGCCCCGTCTCTTGATCTTTTTTTGACCAAACAGTCCAAAACAGCCCATTTGCCCCTTTCGACCATGAACTCGACCACTCTCGCCCCGTCCCTCACCCCCGATCAGCTCGTCGAGCGTCTGCAGTGGCGCTATGCCACGAAGCGCTTCGACCCCTCCTTCCGCCTGTCGCCCGAGGTCTGGCGCGCGCTCGAGCGCACGCTCGTCCTCTCGCCCTCGTCCTTCGGCCTGCAGCCCTGGCACTTCGTCGTCGTCACCGACGCGGCCATGAAGGCTCGCCTGCAGCCGGCCTCGTGGAACCAGCCGCAGATCGTCGAGGCCTCGCACCTCGTCGTGTTCGCCCACCGGAAGAACTACGGCGCGGCCGACCTGACGCGCTACCTCGAGCGCGTGGCGAGCGTGCGCGGCGTCACGCGCGAGTCCCTGAACGGCTACGAAGAGGTCGTGCTCGGCCACATCCAGCGCCCGGGCTTCAGCGTCGACGAGTGGACGCGCCGCCAGACCTACCTCGCCGTCGGCTCGCTCCTGACCGCGGCCGCGACGCTGGGCGTCGACGCGTGCCCGCTCGAGGGCATCGACCCGGCGCAGTACGACCAGATCCTCGGTCTCGGCGCGAAGGGCTTCGCCAGCGTCTGCGCCGTTGCGCTCGGCCAGCGCGCCGCCGACGACCGCTACGCCTCGCTCGCCAAGGTGCGCTTCGAGGCCAGCGAGCTCATCACCCGCATCTGACTCCGTCACCCACTCGCAAAGAGACTGATCCCATGCAGAACGATTCGAAACGCTTCCACGGCAAGGTTGCCCTCGTCACGGGCGGAACGACCGGCATCGGCCGGGCCACGGCGATCGCCTTCGCGCGCGAGGGCGCGCGCGTCGTCTTGACCGGACGGCGTCCGGAGGAAGGCGCGCGCACCGTCGCGCTGGCCCGCGAGGCCGGAGGTGAGGCCACCTTCGTGCGCTCCGACGTGTCGCAGCCGGCCGAGCTCGAGGCGCTGGTGCAGCGCGTCCTGTCCGACCACGGTCGCCTGGACGTGGCCTTCAACAACGCCGGGATCGAGGAGGAGATCGGTCCGCTGGCCGGGAAGGGCCTCGACGTCTACGGCCCTCTCTTCGACGTGAACGTGCGCGGAGTTTTCCTGGCCATGAAGGCCCAGATTCCCGCCATGCTCGCGCACGGTGGCGGTGCGATCGTCAACAACGCCTCGGTGGCCGGTCTGATCGGCTTCGGAGGCGCGGCGCTCTACACCGCGACCAAGCACGCCGTGGCCGGCCTGACGCGTGCGTCGGCGGTCGAGTACAGCGCGCAGGGCGTGCGCATCAACGCCGTGGCGCCCGGTGCGATCGAGACGCCGATGATCGACCGCTTCACGAAGAGCGTCCCGAGGGCGCAGCTCGTCGCGCTGCACCCGATCGGTCGCATCGGTCGCCCCGAGGAAGTCGCGGATGCCGTGCTGTGGCTGGCCTCCCCCGGAGCCAGCTTCGTGACCGGCATCGTGCTACCGGTCGACGGCGGCCTGACGGCGCAGTAGCCCTTTCCGCGCCGACGCGCGGCTCTCCGGCGCCCGTCACTTTCGCCGTTTCGCTCGGACTCTCCCGGACGGGTCGGCTAGGCTGCGCGGGTACGGGCGCTGGCCCGTGTACGCAACGAACCCCTCACGGAGTGCTGAACATGGGCGAGAAGAAGCAGAAGAAGGAAGTCAAGAAGCCGAAGACGTCGAGCAAGACGAAGACGGAGAACCTGCCGCCGCACCTGAAGCGCGCGAACTCTCCGACGAAGTAGTCGTCGAGTCCGGAGCCCGCCTTCGTGACGGGCTCCGGACGGCCTCCTCCCCGGAGCTTGCCCGCACCCGGTACCAGGCCGCCGCCTCGAGCCTCATCGAGTGCCATCGGGCGCAATCGAACGCATGGAACCGCAGCCGGTCATCCGTGGCGCCTGGCTCGGTCTCGCCTGTGTGGGCGTGGTGCTGTGGCTCGTGGGGTGCTACCGCTACTCCTCGCTCGGACTGGACCACAATGTCTCGACCGCCGGCGCGGGACTCGTGACCTACTACCGGCTTCGCTGGCCCGGGGATGGATCGCTGTGGCTGGGACTCTGCTCGCACCGCGTTCCAAGCTCGCAGCTCTCGAGGTATCCGCTCGAGCCGGGTGGGCGCCTGCTCGCGACACCCGTGATCCCCGCCGCGAGTTCGCCCTGGAACAAGCTCGGCTTCTGGCTCGTGAGCGACGTCGATGCCGATCCCCTGGGCGTCCTGAACTGGCCTGATCCCGTGCGGAGCTACTGGGTTGGTCTACCCGGCTGGCTGCCGTCGCTGGTGCTGGCGGGTCTGTGGTGGCGTGCGCGCAGGCGGCGAAGGGCCACGGAGCTCGCGTGAGCGGCCGTCGGGAGAGCCCGTCGCGCGCGCTTGCGCGCACGCAGGTACCCTTTCCTTGTCCGTGCTCGGGCGGCACCATGCTCGCGTGAATCGACGCTGGCTTCTGCTTCCGCTCGTGATCGTGGCGTTGCTCCTCGCTCTGCGCTGGAGCCAGACGCAGGCGGCGGAGTTCCACGTCAGCGGCTTCCTCGAGGCGGACGAGGTCGAGGTCGGGTCGCGCGTCGGTGGGCGCGTGGCGAAGGTGCACGTGCGCGAGGGCGACGGGGTCGAGGCGGGGGCGGTACTGTTCGAGCTCGAGCCGTTCGATCTCGGTGAGCGGCTCGCGCGCGAAGCGGCCGAGGTCGCAGCGCGCCAGGCGCGTCTCGCGGCGCTCGAGGCAGGCCCGAGGAAGCAGGAGATCGCCGCGGCCCGGGCGCGGCTCGAGGCGGCGCGGGCGGCCGAGGTGCTGGCCGAGCTCGAGGACCAGCGCACGCGCTCGCTGGTGGCCGATGCGATCCGCTCGCGAGATGCGCTCGATCGCAGCCAGGCCGAGCTCGATTCGGCACGCGCGACGGTGCGCGCGCGGACGGAGGAGCTCGGCTTGCTCGAGGAGGGCACGCGCGTCGAGGAGGTGGAGGCCGCACGGGCCGAGCTCGCGGCGGCGCGCGCCAGCGTGGCCGCGCTCGACCGCGCGCTCGAGGAACTCGTCGTGCGCGCACCGCTCGCCGCCACGCTCGAGGCCTGCGCTCTGCAACCTGGCGACCTCGTGGCCGCCAACGCGCCCGCGGCGGTGCTGCGCGCGCGTGGCGAGCTCTACGTGCGCGCCTACGTGCCCCAGGACCGTCTCGCCTTCGCGGTCGGCGACAGGGCCGAGGTCGGCGTCGACGCCTGGCCCGGTCGGCGCTTCGCCGGGCGTGTGACCTACGTCGCGCCGCGCGGCGAGTTCACGCCCAGCAACGTGCAGACGCCCGAGGAGCGCAGCGAGGTCGTGGTGCGCGTGCGCATCGCGCTCGAGGAAGGTGCCGGCGAGCTCCTGCCCGGCGTCGCGGCCGACGTCTGGTTCCCGTGAACGCGGCGGGCGAGCCCGTTCTCGTCGCGCGCGAACTCTCGCGGCGCTTCGGAGCGCGCGTGGCCGTCGATCGGGTCACGCTCGAGGTTCCGCGCGGCACGATCTTCGGTCTGCTCGGCCCCAACGGAGCCGGCAAGTCGACCTTGATCCGCATGCTGTGCGGCGTGCTCGCGCCAAGCGGCGGCGAGGGGCGCGTGCTCGGGCTCGACGTCGCAGCGGAGAGCGAGGCCGTCAAGAAGCGCATCGGCTACATGTCGCAGCGCTTCAGCCTCTACGGCGACCTCTCAGTGCGCGAGAACCTCGAGTTCTACGGGCGCGTGTACGGGCTCGAGCGCGCCAGGCTCGCCGAGCGCATGCAGGCCGTGTGCACGCTGGCCGGCATCACCGACCGGATGGAGCAGCTCGCCGCGACGCTGTCGGGCGGCTTCAAGCAGCGCCTGGCCCTCGCCTGCGCGATCCTGCACGAGCCCGAGGTCGTGTTCCTCGACGAGCCCACGGCCGGCGTCGATCCGGTCGCGCGGCGCGAGCTGTGGGACTTGCTCGCCGAGCTTGCCGGGCGCGGGGTGACGCTCTTCGTCACGACGCACTTCATGGACGAGGCCGAGCGCTGCAACACGATCGCCTACATCGACCAGGGTCGCCTGCTCGTGATCGGCAAGCCGGCCGAGCTGAAGCGCGATGCGCGCGTGCTGCCGGCCGGCACGCGGCGCGTCGAGCTGCGGGTCGCGCGCGCGGCCGAGGCCCTGGGGAAGGTGCGCAAGCTCGCGCACGTGCGCGAGGCGACGCTGGCGGGCGAGCGGATCCGTCTGCTGGTGGACGCGAGCTTCGACGTGCGCATGCTCGGAGGCGGTGTCGAGCTCGTCGAGGGCGACACGAACCTCGAGGACGTGTTCGTGGCGCTGGCGCGCAGTCCGGCCCAGCCCGAGCCGCCGCCCGCGCGCGCTCCGGAGGCTCCGAGACCTGCCCCACGGCCGCGCGTCCGGACTCCGCTCTTCTCCGGCCTGCTCGCCGTGCTCCTGAAGGAGTTCGTGCACGTGCGGCGCGAGCGCTCGACGCTCTTCTTCCTGTTCATCATCCCGATCCTGCAGACGGTCGTCTTCGGCTACGCGATCGACACCGAGGTCGAGGACGTGCCGACGGTCGTGTTCGATCTCGACGGCCGCACACGCGCCCAGGAGTTCGTCGAGGCGCTCGAGAACACGGGCACCCTGCGCGTCACGGAGCGCGTGCACGATCAGGCCGCCTTCGAGCGCGCCCTGCGCAGCGCCACGGCGCGCGTCGGCGTGCGCATCCCGCCCGAGTTCTCCGAGGATCTGCTGGAGGGTGAGAGCGCCGCGGTCCAGGTGCTGATCGACGGCAGCGACTCGAACCTCGCCACGCAGTCGCTGCAGGCCGCGCGCATGCTCGCGCTGGCGCAGTCGGGCGAGCTGCTCGGGCGCGAGCTTCCGATCGACCTGCGCGCGCGCCTGCTCTACAACCCCGACCTCGAGAGCGCGAACTTCTTCGTCCCGGGCCTGGTTGCGATCATCCTGCAGCTCGTGACGCTGTTCCTGACGGCCTTCACGCTGGCGCGCGAGCGCGAGGTCGGGACCCTCGAGCAGCTCTTCGTGACGCCCGTCGGCCGCGGCGGCCTGATCTTCGGCAAGCTGGCGCCCTACGCGCTGCTCGGCGCCTGCGAGGCGGTGCTCGTCTTCGCGACGATGGTGTTCGTGTTCGACGTGCCGATCCGCGGCGACCTCGCCCTGCTTTTCGCGCTCACGAGCCTCTTCCTCGTGTGCGGCCTCTCGCTCGGCCTGTTCGTCTCGACGCTCGCGAAGAGCCAGCTGCAGGCGATGCAGATCGCCTTCGTGATCATGCTCCCGTCCGTCCTGCTCTCGGGCTTCATGTTCCCGCGCGCCCAGATGCCCGCGCCGATCTGGGCCGTCTCGAACATCCTGCCCGTGACCTGGTTCGTCGAGATCCTGCGCGGTGTCGTCCTGCGCGGCGCCGGGGCCGCCGACCTCGTCCCCGCCATCACCGGCCTCGCCGCCTGCGCCGCCGCCCTGCTCACGATCAGCGTCCTGCGCTTCAAGAAGCAGCTCGACTGAGCCTGGCTGGCGGGAAGGGCCAGAGCCCGTCAGAGCTCGGCCTGGCGCAGCGCGCGCTCCAGCAGATCCTGCACACCGAGCGGCCCTGCCCAGCGCGCCAGGTAATCCCGGTCGAGGCGCTTGCCCTGAGTCTTGAGCACGCCCATGACGTCGCGCCACTGGCGGTCCGAGACCTCACCACCTTTCCGGTACCAGGCGAGCTTCTGCAGCACGACACCTTCCGGAGTGGAGACGCGCACCTCGGAGCCGGCCTCGCCGGTCAGACGGACCTCGCGGCCACGCTCGAACTCGGCGGCATTCAGGCCTTCGTTCGCAACCACGTACAGATCGAGCTTCACGGTGCTGCCGCGATGGATGGCATTGCATGGGAAACCCGAGCGCGTCGACTCCCGCAGGCTGCGTTCATCGAGATGAAAGTCTCGCCCCAGGGCGCGTGCCAGGATCGGGACCTCGTGACTCTCGAGTAGCAGGGTGATGTCGATGTCGAGCGTCGCGCGCGGCTCGCCGTGGATGGAACTGGCGACCGAGCCGACCACGACATAGCGGATGCCCAGCCTCTCGAGGAGGCTGCCGGCCAGGATGGCGACCTCGAGTGCGGATGTGGTACTCACGGGATGCGCACGTCCTCGTCGGGCACCTCGATGCCCATCACGCGCTGCACGAGGTCCCTGCCGTAGGCGAGGGCGGCGAAGCGGATGCGGAGCTCGTGCTCGCCGGCTTCCGGCAGCCGCTGGCGCAGGCCGGCCAGGGTCAGTTCGCGCAGGTCGCGCGAGGCCCGGTCGGCCAGCATGGCCTTCTCTGCGGGTGTCATCGCGCGCCAGCGCTCGAAGAGCAGGAGCTCGGTCTCGTAGCTCGTGTCCTCGGACTGCAGGCGATAGCCGGGCGGGGGCGTCGACGGCATTCGGCGCAGTGTAACCGCGGCATCGGGGCTTTGCCCGGAGCCCTGGGAGGCGCGCTCGTAGACTCGGGTCGGTGGTGCAAACGGAAGCGAAGGGCGGCGCGTGCTTGAATTGCGGGGCGAGTCTCGCGGGCAAGCACTGCGTCGCCTGCGGGCAGAGGGCGGACACGGGGCGGATCGTGCTGCGCAACGTGCTCGCCGAGCTGATCGCCAACTTCACGCTGCTCGAGAGTCCGCTGCCGAACACGCTGCGCGAGCTCACGCTCGCGCCGGGAGCGGCCGTCGCGCGCTATGTGGCCGGCGCGCGGGCGCGCTACACGGCGCCGCTCAAGTACGCGCTCGGCGGTCTGGCCCTGTACGTGCTCGCGCTGCGCTGGCTGGATTTCGCGCCGCTCAAGATCACCGTCACGGGCTCGGGCAGCGAGGCGGAGACGGCGGCCGCCCTGGCGCGTGCAGTCGAGGCGGCCCGCGGCGGGTTCGAGCTCGCGACCCTGGCCGCGCTCCCGCTCGTGGCGCTCCTGCAGCTCGCCCTGTTCCGGCGCTCGGGCCGCAACTACGCCGAGGGCCTCGTGCTGCAGCTCTACCTGACCGGCCACCTGCACCTCGCGGGGCTCCTGCTGACACCGATCGGGCTCTTGAATCAGCGCTTCTTCCTCGGGACGCGCGCTCTGCTCGGCCTCGCCTACGTCGCCTGGGCCTCGCTCGGCTTCTTCGGCGGCCCGCCGGTCCGCACCCTGCTGAAGGCCATGGCGCTCCTCTTCGTCCAGTGGGTGCTCGTGATGCTGGTGACGGTCTTCGTCGTCTTCCCGCTGCTCGGCATCGGCGGAGGCTGACGGGTCGCCTACGGCTCGACCTGCCCGGCGTGCAGCGCGGCGAGCAGGGCGTCGGCGAGGTCGCTCGCGAGGTGGCGGGGAGCGGGCGGGCGGCCGGAGAGCTCGAGTGCGAGGGGGCTGCCGTCGCGCAGATGGAACTCGACCCGGAGGGGAGCGCCGCTCGCGAGGCGGGTGTGGAGGAGGGCCGGGTCGCCGAGGGCGTTCCACAGGGCCTCGAGGAGCTCGTTGCCGAAGTCGGGCCAGGGGTAGCGGCGACCGCCGAGCGGGTCGATCCGGCAGGGGAGGCCGTCGAGGCGGAGGTCGAGCGCGCCTTCGCGGCCGCGGAGCTCGGGGAGGACGATCCGCGCGGCGGGCGTGGGCGAGGAGGGCATGGGGGAGTCATCGGCAGGGGCCGGGGGCGGTCTGGGGCAGGGCTCGGGCATGGCAGTGTGAACATGTTCAAAAAAGCCCTTGACGCGGTCAGCGCGGCCGGTCGATACTGGTTTGAACGTGTTCAACTCCGGCCCGGGAGGGCCCCACTGCCATGCGCGAACCGATCGTCCTGACCTACCTCGCCTACGTCCTCCTCTCCGTCGTCCTGACCATCTGGGTGGCCCACACCCTGAAGAAGAACGGGCGGCGCTTCCTGGTCGACGCGACCCACGGGGACGAGTCCCTGGCCGACTCCCTCAACCACCTCCTGGTCGTGGGCTTCTACCTCATCAACCTGGGCTTCATCAGCTACGCCCTCTCCACCCGCGCAGAGGTCCCCGACCCACGCGCCGCGATCGAGCTCCTGTCCGGGAAGATCGGCAAGGTCCTCACCGTGCTCGGCGCGATGCACTTCTTCAACCTCTACCTCTTCGGCCGCATGCGCAGCCGCGCCAAGAACCCGCCGCGCCGCTACATGTCCGACTACGAGGAGCCGGCGCGCCCGGCGACGGGCCCCGTCGGAGGCTGACCCTTGCTCTCTTCCCGTCGGCGCGGTCCGCTCTGCGCCATGCCCAGGAGACCGCCCGACGGGAAGCCGACGCTGAAGGCCGAGAAGACGCGCCAGCGCATTCTCGATACGGCGCTGCGGCTGTTCCAGGAGCGCGGCTACGAGGGCACGACGATGCGCGCGGTGGCGAGCGAGGCCGGGGTGGCGCTCGGCAACGCCTACTACTACTTCAAGTCGAAGGAGCACCTCGTCCAGGGCTTCTACGCGCGCATGCACGAGGAGCACCTGGCGGCCTGCCTGCCGGCGCTCGAGAAGGAGCGCGACCTCGGGAAGCGCCTCGAACTCCTGCTGACCACCAAGATCGACACGAGCGAGCCCTACCACCGCTTCTCGGGCCTGCTCTTCAAGACCGCGGCCGACCCGAAGAGCCCGCTCAATCCGTTCAGCGCCGAATCGAGTCCGGTGCGCGCCGAGGCGACCGCGCTGTTCGACACGCTGCTCGACGGCTCGAGCGCGCGCATCCCCGCCGACCTGCGCGCGCGCCTGCCCGAGCTCCTGTGGCTCTTCGAGATGTCCGTGATCCTCTTCTGGATCCACGACGAGTCGAAGAACCGCGCCCGCACCCGCCGCCTGATCGCGCGCACGGTCGAGATCGTCACCAAGCTGATCTCGGTGGCGAGCTTCCCGCTGATGAAGCCGCTGCGCAGCTCGGCGCTCGACCTGATGGACGAGCTGCGGATGGAGGAGACTGGCCCGGGGGCTGGCCCTTGAACGCGAACGATCTCGGGTGACCCGTCGCCGGGACCTGCGCAGCGCGGCCTACTCTTGCCCGCTCCAGCCCGCGGGCCAGCCGTCGGGGAGCGCGGCGACCTCGGCGCGGGCGGCGGCGGAGGTGGGGAGGCCGCAGGCGGTGAAGTAGGGGCCGAGGTCGTGCTCGACGAGGCGTGAGAGGCGCGTGAGCCACTGGTCGCGCTTGGCGTCGTCGGTGCGCGGGCGCTGTGCGTGCGGGAGGGCCTCGTGCTCGGCGAAGAACTGCCGGAAGGGCTCCCAGCCGAAGGTCTCCTGCAGGAGCGTGAAGGTGCGCAGCGCGAGGAAGGGCTCGGACTTCCACTCGTCGAAGGGCGCGCCGCGCGCGCGGAAGGCGGCGAGATCGGGCGGAGAATCGACCGCCTCGTGGCCGCGCTGGCCGGCGGGAAGCGTGCAGAGCTTCTCGATCGCGTAGAGCGCGAAGAGGTTGTTCGTGACCTCGCCGGTGCCCTCGAAGGTCCACGCGGGGCGCTGCAGGTTGTGGCCGAGCTCGTGCACGAAGCCCCACATGTGGCGGCCCGTCCGCAGGCCTTCGAGGTCGACCACGGCCTCGGCCACGTCGAGGTGGGTCATGATCGGGTAGCCCGAGTGCATGTAGCCGGCGCTGATCTGGCGATCGAGCACGAAGCGCTCGGGGCGTAGGCCCGTGCGCGGGCGCGCGGCGAGCTCGGCCTGCGCCTCGAGCACGCGGTCCCAGAACTCGAGCAGCGCGGTCGGATCGGCGAGCTCGCGCACGACGCGTGCGGGCACGCTGAGCACGAGGTGCTTGCCTTCGAGCTCGGCCCAGGGCGCGGGGTGGCGGCGCGCGGCGCGCCAGGCCTCGGGCGTCGTCCGGCCCAGCACGAAGTGCGGCGCGGGCACGGCGCCGCGGAGCGTGAGCCGCAGCAGGCCGAGGGTGCAACCTTCGGGGACCACGAGGTACAGCGCCCCGCCGAAGGCGCTCGCGACCGTCGTCTGCGCGCCCGTGAGCGCGAACTCGCGCGTGATCGCCGGCATGCGTCGCCACTCGTCGAGGTGCCACAGCGTGTCCGCGTGCGCGCCGATGCGGAGCCGCAGGCCGGCCTGCAGGGCCTCGGGCGGGAGCTCGACCGTGACCGCGACCCCCGCGTCGGCCCACAGGCCGGTCGAGAGCCAGCCGTCCAGCGCCGTATCGAGCTCGAGCTCCTGCGTGATGCCCGGCGTGCCTGCGAGACCCGGGAAGTCGCTCGCCGCGGGATGCGCCTCGATCGCGCCGGGTGCGCGTGCGCTGTCGAGGCTCCACTTGTCGAGGCTCCACTGCGCCGCGGCGAGGGCGCGCAGGAGCGGTTCCTTCTCGTCGAGCGGCTTCCGCTCGCTCGCCACGAGCGCCTTCGCATGACGCGCGAGCAGCCGCTCGAGTTCCGCCCCGAAGTCCGACGGTCCGGCGGGCAGCGCGCGGGCCGCGAAGGCGACCGTCCAGCCGTCCTCGGCCTGCACCTTGCGCCCCTGCTCGAGCCGCGCGAGCGCCGTGAGCGCGTTGCCGCGCCCGGCCTCCAGCGCCTCGACCGCGTACGGACCTTCGCTCGCCAGCGCGTCGAGCGTGAAGGCGAGCCCGTGGCGCGCGAGCCAGCGCTGCACCGGCCGCTCGGCGAGCGGTGTCTCCGGATTCAGCTGCTGCCAGCCCCAGCCCGTCTCGGCCGTGATCAGCCCGCCGCCGCGCTCGACGAACTCCGCCACCCGCGCGACCTCGTCCTCCGTGAGATCGAGCACGGGCAGCGCGAGGACGTCGAGCTCCTCGAGCTGCTCGAGCCGCAGCGCGACGGGCGCGAGCCCCGCCTTTTCAAGAGAATCCGCCCAGCCGGCGCGCGCGCCGAGCCGCGGCTGTGCCTTTCCGTTGCCGAGCCACTCCACCGCGTTGCGCAGAAAACGCGCCATGCCCGGCTCGCGCACCCGCTGCGCGTAGCCCGAATGCCCGAGCACGATCACACGCCCCTGGCCCACCCGCGCCGCCGCCGCGAGCGGCGCCTCACCGCCCTCCGCAGCCGCCAGCACGAGCGCGAAGGCCCGCTCTCCGAACACCGCAACCGGCCCCGGCGTCCCCGAGGCCGGCAAGGCCTCGACACCGGCCAGGATGCGCCCGGCATCGCCCTCCTGGGCCTGCACGGAGTTCGAGACGCAAGTGAGCGCGAGGAGCACGAGGTTGCGGATCATGGGCGGAGACTAGCCCGGATTATCCATGAAGCTTCGGCTGCAACGTCGCAACTGCCGGCATCTGCAGGGTTTCCCTCCCTGCGAAGCCTCAACGGCCTGTTCAAGGCCGTCTCCAGTGCTCTCGGTCGTGAACCCCTGCATCTGCGGGCATCCGCGACGTTTCGCTCGAACCCTCATGGATGACCCGGGCTAGTGGGGCGATCGAAAAGTTCCATGCCTGTGCGGCGCGCGTTTCCCGGACGCGAGACGGCGGCGTGTTGCCGCAGTGTTCGCGGGGAACTCACGCGACCCGGAGGCTCGATGACCCGGCGCGCGAGTCACTTGCGCGGAATCAAGACGTGCGGTCCGGGATCGAGACCGTGCCCGGGTCCGAGGGCCATCGGAGAGCGCGAGGAGCTGCGTGGCCGAGGGCACGAGGCTTGTTCCAGGGCTGCGCGATCCGCGTGAGGCCCGTGCAGGGTCGTGCGCGGAGTTTCGCCTGGATGTGCGCGAGCGCTCGCCTGGTCGTGCGCGCACGCTCAGGATGCCACCCGAGTCTTCCGGCCCCTTCACGATGCGACCTCTTACTTTCTTGCTCGCGCTCGGTGCGCTCGCCGGCGGCGCGCGCGCCGACATCCTCTGGAACCAACCGGCCACGAGCTACACGACCTTCCGCTCCGAGCGCGAGCTCGACACCGGGGCCGACTTCGAGGCGGCCGACGACTTCGACCTCGTCGGTAGCATCGAGCGCATCGTCGTGGCGGGCTACTGCGGCTCGTGCAGTGGCGACGCGGACGTGCTCGGCGTGTGGGTGCGCTTCTACGCGTGGAACGCGGGCTTGCCCGGTGCGCTGCAGCACGAGGTCTTCCTTCCCTCGGGTTTCGCCGGCTTCCTGTACGACAGCGACTACCCGGTCGATCTCGAGATCACGCTGCCGGTGCCGTTCGCGGCCACGGGCAAGCACTTCCTGTCGGTGCAGCTCGTCAGCGGAGCCTTCAACGAGTGGATGGTTTGGGGCACGTCGCCGGCGCTGGTGATGGATTCGCCTGCACTGCAGCGCGACAACTCGTCCGGAACGGGCTGGCAGGTGCAGGTCAACGGCACGGTGCCGTTCCAGGGCGGCCTGGGCTTCCAGCTGTGGGGCGAGGGGCCGCCGCCTCCGCCGCAGACGAGCCTCGTCTGGGCGCAGTACCGCTCCCTGCTGGGTGAACTCGTGCCGAGCGATCGCTCGCCGGCCAACGATCGCCTCGCGGCCGACGACTTCGAGCTGGAGGGCGTCGTCCAGCGTGTGCGCCTCGGCACGCAGGTGTGCTTCGGCTGTCCGGCTCCGGTTCCTCAGGGAGCCTGGGTGCGCTTCTACGCCGACGACGCGGGGGCGCCAGGCGCGCTGTTGCAGGAGACCTTCCTGGCGAGCACCGCGACGGGCTTCCTGGACGAAGGGCTCGTGCTGACGCTCACGCTGCCGACGCCATTCACGGCCAGCGGACGCCACTGGCTCTCGGTGCAAATGCAGACGGCGAACAACTCCGGCTGGCGCTGGGCGAGCGCAAACCTCGACGCGCCCGCGCTCGAGCCGCTGCGGGTGCGCGCGACGCCGAGCTCGGCCTGGACGGGCTTTGCGCCCGAGCCGGACGCGGACCTCGCCTTCGAGCTCTTCGGCTACAGCACGACTCCGCCGCCGACACCGGTGGGCGATCCTTGTGGCGCGTGGCAAGAGGTGCCGACGCCGGCGGCCGCGCCGCGCACGGACTTCGGCGTGCTGCGCGACATGGACGCGGGGGCGGACGGGACGCTCTTCGCGATCGGTGACTGGTCGGACAACGAGATCGGGTCCGTTGCGGGTGGTCCCTACGCGCTGCGCTCGAACGGCAGCGCCTGGAGTCTCGAGACGCTTCCGCTGAGCGGGATCCGTGGGCCGAGCTTCGAGGCCGTCGAGGTGCTCGCCGCCGACGACATCTGGATCGCGGGTGCCCAGGTGCTGTCCGACGTGGCCGGCTTCCTCGGCGGTCAGCTTCTCGCCATGCACTACGACGGCCAGGACTGGAGCGTGGTTCCGACGCCGCGCACCGACAGCGGCTACAACGGCGTGCGGATCGCCGGCATCGAGGCGATCACGCCCGACGACATCTGGTTCGTCGGCGACTGGCTCGGACTGCCCTGCGACATGGCGCTCGCGCTGCACTGGGACGGCTCGAGCTTCACGCGCCACGTGACACCCTGCGTCGGTCTCTTCGGCGAAGGCTTCGCGCTCGAGGACGCCTCGGCGGTGTCGAGCCACGACGTGTGGGCGGTCGGCGGCGGGCGCGACGGCGACCTCTCGGCCACGAGCTACATCGTCCACTGGAACGGCAGCAGCTGGAGCCACGTGCCCGGACCCACGCCGGGCTTCGGGCAGCGGCTCTACGCCGTCGAGGCGCTGGCCGCGAACGACGTCTGGGCCTCGGGCGAGTACCAGGACTCGCTCGGCTACCAGACGCTGATGCTGCACTGGAACGGCAGCGCGTGGAGCGAGGTGCCCACGTTCGGCGGGGGCGGAGCGTTGCTCGGTTTCGCGAGCAACGACGTCTACGCGGCCGGCGGCGGACTGCACCACTGGGACGGCAGCGCGTGGAGCTGGGTCGAGGATTTCGGCGCGCTCGAGGGGGACATCGCGGGCGTCGCCTTCAGCAGCCTCGCGAGCACCGGACCGTGTCAGCTGTGGGCCGCGGGTCGCCAGTTCTTGCTGGGCGAGATCCAGCCGTTCACCGCGCGCCAGACGGGCGGCATGGCGCGCCTTCCCTGGAGTCAGTCGACGCGCATGCCGTGCAGCACGCAGGTTCCGCTCGGCATGCTGCGCATGTCGTCACCACCCTCGATCGGGGGCGAGCTCGTGCTCGAGGTCGACGACCCGTTCGAGGCCGGCGGAGTGCGACCCGGCGTCAGCCAGAGCCTGGTGCTGTTCTCGCTCGCGCCGGCGGCGGGCTTCCCGTGCGGAGCCGTGATCCCGGGCTACGGGCCCGGCAACGCCGCAGGCGAGATCCTGCTCGCGCTTCAGCCCGGCCAGCGCCTGCCGAACTCGGGTCCACTGCCCTGGCTCGGTCCCGATCAGCCGAGCGTGCACACGATCCCGATCCCGCCCGACCCGAGCCTCGCGGGGCGCTCGTTCGCCGTGCAAGCCCTCTTGCGTGACCCGGGCGTGCCGCGGGGCATCGTGCTGAGCGGCGCGCTCGATCTCGTGCTGGGGTACTGAAGGCTTCCGTCGAGCCGAGGGCTCCTGCGCGTCGTCGCGCGCGGCAGCTCTTGATTCGGCGGTGCAGAGCGGACGTGGGGGCCCGGAGCGCGAAGCTCCGGGCTCTTGCAGCCCGCGCGCAAGCTGTGGGGCCGGGGCGATGACTCGCCCTGCCTGTGAGCCTGGGTACGATTGCGGCGGGGAACCCGATGGCTCGCCGCCTCACGCTCTTCGCCGTCCTTCTGCTGCTTTTGGTCGGCTTCCTCTGGAGCCGGACGCGCCGCGCCGGATCCGGGTCGGGGGAGCCGCTCACGCAGGACGCCTCGCCCGCTCCGGGTGTGGTCGAGTTGCTGCCGGCTCGCGCGCTTCCCTCCGAAGCGGCTGCCGCCGATTCGACGAGCGCTCCGACGCGCCAGGAAGCTCCGCCGCGCTCGATGCCCACGCTGGTGGGCCGGGTCGTGCCGGGCCCGGGCGTCGTGCTGTTGCCCGGCGAAACGCTGGAAGGACACGAGGTCGAGTGGTGGCCGCCGACGAAGCTCACGCCGCGCTTCGATGCACAGGGGAACGCGCTGACTCCACTCGAGACCTTCGGCGCGGCGGGGGGCCTGCGCACGCTGGGCCCCGACGGCTCCTTCGAGTTCGCGCCGGTTCCGACCGGGGTCGAGCTCACCTTGCGCCTGTTCGGAGAGCTCGGCGAGGGGCAACTCGTGTGCGCGCCGCTCGCGCAGGGTGAGCGACGCTTCGTGGAGCTCGAGCTGACGCGCGGCTCGATCGAGCTCGACGAGGGCGCGGCGCCTTGCCGGCTCGTCAGCGGAACGGTGCTGGATGAGCGTGGTGTGACGGCGGAGGACGTCCTCGTGCGGCTGCGCAGCCAGGAGCTGGAGGACGAGTTCGAGGTGTGGACCGACGAGGAAGGCCGGTTCCGCTTCGAGTGCGTGCCGGCCGGTACGGGGATCGTCTGGGTCGAGCCTGAGTACTCGGCCGAGAAGCGCCACTGCGCGCGCGGAGTCGCGTGCGACTTCGACGCCAGCGCAGCGGACGTGCGCAGCCTCGCGCTCGCGATCGAGCGCGGGGCGACGCTCGCGGGGACGGTCGAGTGGAGCGATGGAAGCCCGGTCGATCTCTTCACAGGCGAATTCGACGGCTACGAGGTAGAGGGAGAGGCGGGACGCTTCGCGATCGAGCATCTGCCGGCGGAGGCGGGGGAGCTGTGGATCCTGGCCAGGGAGGAAGGCCGGCACGGCTGGTTCAATGGCCGCGCGACTCCGGGCCGCGGCCAGCAAGCGATCGTGTTGCGCTCCACAGCCGTCTACCCGCTCACCGTTCGGGTCCTCGATTCCGACAGCAAGCCGTGCGATGCGAGCGTCTGGACGGAGGCCATCGAGGAGGCTCGGCTCGGTGACTACGAGTGGATCGGTGACCATCCGATCGCGAACCCGGCCCCGAAGGTCCTTCACGTGCCGGCTGGGGAGACCCGCCTGTTCGTGCGCTCCGGCCAGCGCCATCGCCCGGTCGAACGCCTCCTCCGCATCGACGGACCGACCGAGCTCACCGTCACGCTCGAGCCATCGCCGAAGATCCGCGGGCAGGTCCTGGACGAGAGTGGAGCACCGGCAGCGGAGGCCGGGGTGCAGTACGGCGACTGGTGGGGTGAGTGCGACGACGACGGCCGCTTCGAGGTCTTCCTTCCCGAGGATCGTCCCCTCGTCGCCTGGAAGGACGGCCACGGCCACAGCGAGCCGGTTCCCATTGCCGCGCAGACAAGCTCCGACGGCCTCGTGCTGCGCCTGCGCCCGAGCTGCGCCCTCCAGCTCCGGCTCCGGCAGACGATCCCGCGCGGCTACGTGCGCGTCTTCACAGACGGGGTGACCCAGGACCTGCGCTTGGACGGCCCCGGTCGCCTCCATGTCGCCGATCTGCCTCCCGGTCCCGCCGAAGCGTGCATCCTTCTCGACGACGAGCGCGAAGGCCCGCGCGTCGCCTTCGAGCTCGTCGCCGGCGAGACCACGAGGGTCGAGCTTCCGGTGCGCTGAGCGATCTCGTGGCCCGGCTCCCGTTCCGTCGCACTTGATTTCGCTAGGCTGAGCGGGTGACGGAGATCCTCGTGGACGTGAAGGCGCTCGAGCGGCGCTTCGGGGGGCGGCGGGCGCTGGTGGGGGTCGAGCTCGAGGTGCGGGCGGGGGAGATCGTCGGGCTGGTGGGGCCGAACGGGTCGGGGAAGACGACCTTGCTGCGGGTGCTGGCGGGGATGCTGCGGCCGACGGCGGGGACGGTGCGCGTGGCGGGCTTCGAGCCGGTGGCGGAGCGCGAGGAGGTCATGCGCGTGGCGCGCTTCGCGTTCGCGCCGCCGGCGCTGCTCGAGAATCTGTCGGCGCGCGAGCATCTGGAGCATCTCGCGGCGCTCGGGGGCGGGAAGGTGGAGCGGGGCGAGGTTGCGCGGGTGCTCGCGCTCGTCGGACTGGCGGAGCGGGCGGACGAGCGTGTGCGGGCCTTCTCGTTCGGGATGCGCCAGCGGCTCGCGCTGGCCCTGGCGCTCGTGCCGCGGCCGCGGTTGCTGGTGCTCGACGAGCCGACCGAAGGGCTCGATCCGCTGGCGGTGCTCGAGCTGCGCGGGATCCTGGCGCGCCTGCGGGCCGAGCACGGGCTCGCGATCCTGCTCTCGAGCCACCTCCTGATCGAGATCGACCAGCTCGTCGATCGCATGCTGGTCCTGTCCGAGGGGCGGATGTTGTTCACGGGCCGGCCGGCGGAGCTGACGGCGGCGAGCGAGCGCGTGCGCTGGCGCGTGAGCGATGCGGAGCGCGCAATCGAGCTGGCAGCCGCGCGCGGACTCGCCGGCACGCGCGTCGGCGCGGACGAGCTCGAGTTCGCCGCAGAGTGCGCGCCGCTGGCCGAGGTCGCGGAGTGGCTCGCGCGCGGCGGGGTCGAGCTCCACGAGTACCGTCGCACGCGCGCGACGCTCGAGGAGGCCTTGCGGGCGCGGCTCGGCGCAGAGCGGAGCGCATGAGCGTGCGCCTCGAGAGCCTGCGCCTCGTGCGCTCGCGCCGGCCGCTGGTCGCGGCGGGGGCGCTCCTGCTCTTCCTCGTCCTGATGCTGGTGGGCTTCTACACCTACGCGCAGTCGCGCACGGGTGGCGCGGCGGAGTTCCGCTACACGTTCGAGAACCGCTCGTACTTCAACGGACTCACGTTCGCGCTGTACGCGTTCTACTTCGGCTTCGTGCTGCTCCTGCCGATCTTCGCCGCGACCGAGGGCGGCGCGCAGCTCGCGGGCGACACGGGAGCGGGCACGCTGGCGCTCTTCCTGACGCGGCCGGTCTCGAAGGCGCGACTCTTCTTCACGCGCTTCCTCGTCGCGGCGGGCTACACGACGCTCGTCACCGGGCTCTTCCTGGCGGTTGCGCTCGCTCTCGGGCTCGTCGCGGTCGGCTGGGGCGACCTGCGCCTCTATCCGGGCGTGCTGCAGATGACGGATCGGCCGCAGTCGCTCGCGCAGGGCGAGGCGCTGATGCGCTTCGCGCTCGTGTGGCCGGCGGCGAGCCTGGCCTTGCTCGCCCCGCTCGCCTTCTCCTTCTGGATCTCGAGCCTGGCGAAGAGCGCGGTCAACGCCGTGAGCACCGCCGCGGCGCTGTACCTCGTGCTGTATCTGGTTGCCGAGGTGCACTTCTTCGCGGAGCTGCGCCCGTGGCTCTTCACGAGCCACGCGGCCTACTGGCGCGAGCTCCTGCAGGAGACGCCCGACCTCGAGGCGCTGCTGCGGCACGCGAGCGCCTCGCTCGGCTTCACGTGCCTCTTCCTGGCGCTCGCCTTCCGCCGCTTCCGCCGGCGCGAGGAGGGCGCGTGAGGCGCGCGACGCGCGAGCGCTGGCTCGAGGGCCTCCTGTGGGTGCTCGCGGCGCTGCTCCTCGGCCACGGGCGCGGTTGCCTCGGCGCGCTGCCATCGTTCGAGCCGGCCGCGCGCGAGCCGGGCACGCTGCGCCTCCTGACCTGGAACGTCGGCGGGGCCGACGACGGCACGCCGCATGCGCTCGAGCGCGACGACCTCGCGCACGTGGCGCGCGTGCTCGACGAGTCGGGCGCCGACCTCGTGCTCCTGCAGGAGACGGGCGGCAGCGAGACGGAGCTGCTCGGGCACCTCGGACCGCGCTGGATGCCGATGCCCGGGCGCGGCGGAGCGATGGCTTTCGCACGCCGCGGCCAGATCACGCGCTGGAGCACACCGCTCGCACGCGCGGTCGGGGTCACCTGGCACATCGAGGACCGGACCTTCGCTGTCCTCGGCGTGCACGCGAGCGCCTTCTCGGCCAAGGACCGCAACCGCGAACTCGGCCCGCTGGTCGAGGCCCTGCTCGAGCAGCGCGCCGACGGCCACATCCTGGCCGGCGACCTCAACCTCGATCTCGACCTCGACAAGCGCGCCGACCTGTTCTCGAACGACCTCGCGCTCGACGTCGAGAGCTACAACTTCGTGGCCGAGCGCCTGGAGGACGCCGCGCGCCACGCCGGGCCGACGGCTGAGCCCGACCGCCGCCTCGACTACGTGTTCGTCTCGCGCGCGTTCACCGTGCGCGCCGCCGCCCCCTGGCGCGGGCACCGCATCGGCACGATGGACCACGAGCCGCTGCTGGTCGATCTGGCCATCTCCGGAGCACGCTGAGCGGCTGCCCGTTGCGCCGCGAGCGTGGCGCAGTACCTTCGAGGCCATGCTCGACACGTTCCAGCCGCTCCTGCGTGCCGCCCAGGGTCTCGACCTCTCCTCGCCCGCCAAGGCGCGCGCGGAGCTCGTGAAGCGCTTCGATCCGGCCGCGCCGGCCGCGAAGGCGCTCGAGCAGGAGCTCGTGGCGTTGCTCGCGGCCGGCAAGGTGGCCGAGCGCGGCGAGCTGCCGGTGAAGTACGGGCGCGTGGCCAAGGCCGGTGCGCCGACGCTCGATTTCTCGATCGACGTGGTGCACATGAACGGCGCCGGGCCGCTGCACCGTCATCCGAACGGCGAGGTCAACTACTGCATCGCGCTGGAGGGCCAGCCGACCTTCGACGGGCACCCGCCGGGCTGGGTCGTGTTCCCGCCCGAGTCGCGCCACGTGCCGACCGTGGCCGGCGGGACGATGCTGATCGTGTACCTCTTGCCGCAGGGCGCGATGGAGTTCCTGAAGGGCTGACGGAGCCGCCCGCGCTCAGTTCGACGTGCCCGACAGGTTCACGCGGAAGGGTTGCGTGACATTGAGTGCGTCGTGGTCGAACGACAGAGTCGCGTTGCGCGCGCCGGTCGCGGTCAGCGGGTTGAAGCGCACGCGGTAGTTGATGAAGTCACCCGGCAGGAGCGCGGCGTCGTCCAGGCAGCTCTGGTTGACGTTGCCGCGCATGATGTCGGCCGTGACCGGGTGGAACCACAGGTCCATGTTGCTCATGCCGCCGCACAGGTGGCAGTAGCTCATGATCGTGCCGCGCGAGCAGCTCGTCGTGCTGTTGCAGTTCGCGTAGCACTGGTCGAGCGGCGGGCAGTAGGAGTGCGTGTGTTGCGAGCCGAAGTTGTGGCCGAGCTCGTGGGCCACGACCATGAAGTCCCAGGTGAAGGAGCCCGAGTTGCCCGTCCACGTGTCCCAGTCGATGTTGCCGCCGATGTTGCCGCTGACGCCGAAGCCGAAG
>Ga0172373_10002857_pt1 | contig 26015 bp, 27 predicted proteins | sample Lak10m_2_FD_114546 | JGI IMG/M metagenome (GOLD analysis project Ga0172373, IMG submission 114546) | Freshwater microbial communities from Kabuno Bay, South-Kivu, Congo - kab_092012_10m | ecosystem: Environmental > Aquatic > Freshwater > Lake | place: Democratic Republic of the Congo...
ACGGCTTTGCGTTTTTCAGCACCTGCCAGGTGTTGATCCGGCCTCGTCGGAGACGAGGCCCAGAAGTACCTAGCAGGGTTGCTGAAAAAGGCCCAAAGCGGCCTTTTTCAGCAACCTGCTAGACGAGGTCGAAGGCGTCGAGGTCGGCGGCGACGAGTTTTCGGGCACGATGCCCGCGCAGGTCGAGGCGGCGATCGCCGGCGTGCCTGATCGTGCGCGGATCGGCCGGCCGCCCGGCGTGCCAGCCGGCGGTCCCGCGTCTCTCGACGGTGGCATCAAGCCCATGGCGGGCGATCGCGTCGCGCACGGCCCCCTCCGCCGTCGGGGAGCGGCAGATGTTGCCCAGGCACACCATCAGCAGTCGCGTCGTCATGCCGTTGACGCTGCGGGCGTTTTCGCCCCGGCGCGGGCGACCGGGCCCGTGACCGACCGCACGCCCCCTTGCCTCCGCCGCCGCCGGGGGCGATGCGCCCCGCCATGGCACAGACGAGCACCGGAAAGGCGAAGAAGCAGAAGACGACGATGGCCGAGGGCGCCGACAAGTACGCGCTCTATCGGCTCAGCGTCCAGGACCCCGAGCACGAAGTCTCGATGTTCCGCCGCCTCTACAAGGACGCCTTCGACCGCTGGCCGACGTCGCTGCGGGAGGACTTCTGCGCCGCCTTCGCCGTCTGCTGCGAGTGGGTCCAGCGCGACCCGCACAACACCGCCGTCGGCGTCGACCTCGACCCCGAGCCCCTCGACTACGGCCGCACCCACTACGTGCCGAAGCTCGCCGCCGACGAGCAGAAGCGCCTCACGCTGCTGCAGAAGGACGTCCTCGAGACGACGACGAAGGCCGAGGTGATCGCCGCGCAGAACTACTCGTTCTTCCTCTTCAAGAAGCGCGACGAGGTGCTGCGCTACTTCAAGGCGGTGAAGAAGTCCCTCGCGAAGGAAGGCATCTTCGTCTTCGACATGATGGGTGGTGGCTCCTTCTACCAGAACGACCTCGAGGAGGGCCGCAAGGTCGCGCGGCGCACGCCCATCGACAAGCAGAAGAACCCGCCCTTCCGCTACGTGTGGCACCAGGAGTCGTTCAACCCGATCACCGCCGACGCCCTCTTCCACATCCACTTCCGCTTCCCCGATGGCTCCTCGATCGAGAAGGCCTTCACCTACGACTGGCGGTTGTGGACGTTGCCCGAGCTGCTCGAGCTGCTCGAGGAGGCCGGGTTCTCCGAGCGGCATGTCTATTGGGAGACGCTCGACAAAGACGGAGATCCGTCGGGCAACTATCGACGCGCTGTCGTCGGGCGACCCGATCCGGCGTGGCTCTGCTACGTCGTCGCCATCAACTGAGCCTGTTTCGTTCTCCAGATGCCCGACACGCGACGCGTGTCGGGGCCTTATCGGCCCGAGGCCGATGCCTGTTCAGGCGCCTGCCCGGACGACGGCGCAACGGCCACCGACGACGAAGAAGATGTCCACCGCGGCAGCAGAAACCCACTGCGCGCCCGATAGGCGCTCCACTCGGGGTAGCGCGCCATCGAGTACTCCTTCCGCAGCATGTTCGGTACAAACAACCCGAGCCACACCCACGCCAGCACGATCCACGGCACCACATGCCCGGCGACGATGGCGAAGCTCCCATAGAGCATCATCTCGCCGAGATAGTTCGGGTGCCGCACCCGCGCGAACCACCCGTCGGTGATGAGCCCCCGCCGCGCCTGCAGCACGAAGAACTTCTGGGTGTCGGCGCCCATCATGACGACGACCCCGAGGGCGTAGAGGAGGGTGGCGCCGGCGAGCACCGGCGCCGACTGTTCGAGGCGCTGACTCGTGAGGAGGAACGGCGCGAGCCAGTAGGGCCCGAGCACGAGCAGGAAGGCGTTGAGGGCGCCGCCGATCGTGATCTTCTTCTGCCAGCCCGGATCCGGGTGCACGAGCTCCTTCAACAGCCAGATGAGGCCATAGCTGCCGTGCAGGGCCGCGTAGGTCCACGCCGTCGTCGTGAAGCAGTCGAAGAAGACCATCATCGACAGCACGACGGGCAGCGTGCCGCCCTTCTGCAGGTTGATGACCCACGACAGCCGCACGACCTTCGGTCCGCCGAGGAAGTCGTCGCTGAGGTGGTCGCGGATCTGGAGCCAGCGCGCGAGCAGGGGATGCATGCCGCAAGGCTCGCATCCCCACGACGACGTCACAACCTGCCAGGTCCTACAGCGGCGCGAAGCGGGCCGAGAAGTGCCGCAGCGCGCGCGGCTGCTCGACGATGCGCAGACCCCGCAGGCTGCTGCTGCGGGCGACGACGCGCTCGACGACCTCGACGACGTAGTCGATGTGGCTCTGGGTGTAGGTCCGGCGGGGCAGGGCGAGGCGCACGAGGTCCATCGGGGCCTCGTGCTCGGTGCCGTCGGGGGCGAGGCCGAACATCACCGTCCCGATCTCGCAGCCGCGGACACCACCCTCGAGGTAGAGGGCGGTGGCGAGGGCCTGTCCGGGGTACTGCAGCGGCGCGATGTGCGGCAGCAACGCACGCGCGTCGAGGTAGATGGCGTGGCCGCCGACGGGGCGCATGATCGGCACGCCGCGCTCGACCAGGGCGTCGCCGAGGTACTGCGCCGAACGGACGCGGTAGGTGAGGTAGTCGTGGCTCACGACCTCGCGCAGGCCCTGGGCGATGGCGTCGAGGTCGCGACCGGCGAGGCCACCGTAGGTCGGGAAGCCCTCGGTGAGGATCAACAGGTTGCGGCAGTCGCGGGCGAGGGTGTCGTCGTTCATCGCGAGCCAGCCGCCGATGTTGGCGAGGCCGTCCTTCTTCGCCGACATCGTCATGCCGTCGATGAGGGAGGCCATCTCCTGCACGATGTCGGTGACGGTGCGCTCGTGCATGCCCGGCTCGCGGGTGCGGATGAACCACGCGTTCTCGGCGAAGCGGCAGGCGTCGAGGAACAGCGGGATGCCGGCGGCGCGACACACGGCCGAGACAGCGCGCAGGTTCTCGAGGGAGACCGGCTGGCCGCCGCCGGAGTTGTTCGTCACTGTCATCATGACCAGTGGGATGCGCTCGCGGCCGTACTCGCGGATCGTGGCCGAAAGCGCTGCCACATCCATGTTGCCCTTGAACTGATGCAGCAGGGCCGGTTGCCTGCCCTCGGCGATGACGAGGTCGAGGGCGCGGGCGCCGGTGGCCTCGACGTTGGCGCGGGTGGTGTCGAAGTGGGTGTTGTTGGGGATGACCTTGTCTTTGCCACCGACGACGGAGAACAGGATCTTCTCGGCGGCCCGCCCCTGGTGGGTCGGGATGATGTGCTTCAGCGGAAACAGGTGCTTCACCGCCGCCTCGAAGCGGAACCAGCTCGGGCTGCCGGCGTAGCTCTCGTCGCCCGACTGCATCGCCGCCCACTGCGCGGCCGACATCGCGCCGGTGCCGGAGTCCGTGAGCAGGTCGATGAGGACGTCGTCGCTGTGGAGGGCGAACAGGTTGTAGCCCGCCTCTTCGAGGTGCCGCGCCCGCTCCTGCTTCGTCGTCAGACGGATGGGCTCGACGGACTTGATGCGGAAGGGCTCGATGATGGTGCGGAAGGTGTCCATGGGCATCGTCGCTACGTCGGCGGCGCTGGCCACGTCGACGCATGATTCCCACCCACTGCGGCGGGTCGGCGCGGGCGGAAGCGCACGCCGTCGCCAGCGCATCGCCACGCGCCGCCATCGGCGCCTCCCGCGGGTCGTCGCGCGGGCCCGTGCGATCTCGCCCGGCTGCGCACCACCGCGGCGCCGGGCGTAGGCTCGGGCCATGGCCGACGTCGATGCCGTTGCCCTGCAGTCCCTGTTGGAGGCCGCCTTCACGGCCCGCCTCGGTCCGCCGTCGCCGCACGGCGAGCGGCGCCTCGCCGTGACGGAGGCCGCCGTCGGCGACGATGGCATCGTCACGGCGACGATCGAGTGCGTCGACCTCTACGACGCCTGCGCCCAGTACGACACGAGCACCGTCTACGCCGGCCGCGTGCGCTGTCGGCTCGTTCCGCCGGCGCTTCTCGACGCCGACCTCGTCGTCGTCGACAACGGCACGAACTACTGGACCGCGCCGGGACGCCGGCTCGATCTGCTCGAGTCCGCCGGACCGCGCTGACGGTGGCGACGGGCTTGGCCCGGCAGCATCGATCTGGCACAGGCCGCCCATGACCGAGCGGCGCTGGCATCGGGAGTTCACCGTGGACGCGGACGCCGACGTCGTCCTCGCCCTGCTGCGTGACCCCCTGCGCTTGCCGGAGCTGCATCCCCTCATCGACCGCGTCGACGTCGAGCCCCTGCGCCACAAGGGCGATGTCACCGTCCTGCCCTTCGCGATCGACGAGCACATCCCGCTCGGGCCCTGGCGCGTGAAGAACCGCTACCGCGGCGAGGTCCACGACGTCCCCGGCCACCCCGAGCGCTCGCGGCAGGTCGGCTTCTCCAGCCCCGGCGTCACCGTCGACGTCACCTGGGCCGTGACGCCGCTGTCGTCGTCGTCATCGTCGTCGTCGTCGTCGTCGTCGTGCCGGGCCGTGCAGGATGTCGTGATCACCGCGCCGTTCTGGGTGGCTCCCTTCGTGTTCGCCACCGCGGGCCGCGCCCACGACCGCCTCGTCGAGGCTCTCCGTCAACGCCTCGAGGCCTCGACGTGACCGCCATCCGCGTCGTGCCTGCCCCGCCCGGCGCCCTCCGCCTCGAGGTGGAGGACGGCGCCCTCGTCGCGGTGTCCTTCGTCGACAGCGGCGACGTTCCCGAGGGGCGCGAGGGCCACGCCAGCGCCGTCGACCGCGGCGTCCTCGACGACACCACGGCCTGGCTGCACGACTACTTCCTCGGGATGGACCGCGCGCCGACGATGCCGCTGCGGCCGCGGGGCACGCCGTTTCAGCAGCAGGTGTGGGCGGCGCTGCGCGAGATTCCGTGGGGTACCACCTGCACCTACCAGCAGCTGGCGACGCGGGTCTCGTCGGTGGCGCGCGCCGTCGGCCAGGCCAACGGCGCCAACCCGATTGGCATCCTCGTGCCCTGCCACCGCGTCATCGGCGGCCACGGCCTCGTCGGCTACGCCGGCGGCCTCGAGCGAAAGGCCTGGCTGCTGCGCCACGAGGGCGTGAGCCTGCCCTCGTCGTTCTCGCAGGGCTCGCTGTTCTGATCAGGCCTTCTTCGTCGGGGCCTTCTTCGTCGGGGCCTTTTTCGTCGCGGCCTTCTTCGTCGGGGCCTTCTTCGCCGGCGTCTTCGCCGCCGCGGCCTTCTTCGTCGCGGTCTTCTTCGGTGCGGCCGTCTTCGTCGTGGCCTTCTTCGTCGTGGCCGTCTTCGCCGGTTTCTCCGGTGCGGCCTTCCTTGCGTCACGACGCGCCTTCAGCGCCGACGTCGCGTACGCGCTCTGGCCGTGCACGAACGGGCTCGTGCCGTTGTTCGTGCGCCGCCGCATCTCGACGACGGTGCGCTCGATGAGCGCCTGCAGCGTCTTTCGATCGACGCGCTCGAGGGACTTCACGTACAGGCAGCTCTTGCCGTGGGTGTGCGGGCCGAGCCGCGCGAGCAGGTCGGCGACGTCGTCGAAGCCGGGCATGATGTAGACGGACAGCGTCTTTGTCTGCGGACCGAAACCGATCAGGGGCCACGTCCCCGACGACGACGCGCCCTGGTACGGGTAGGCGCCGAAGCCGATGATGCTCGTGCCCCACATGACGGGCTTCGCGCCGGTGGCCCGCTGCATGGTCTCGGTGAGCCACAGGCAGTCCTGGCGACGGGTCTCGTCGGCGATGCCGGCGATCACGGCGAAGGGGTCGACGTCGGTGGGGCGGGTCTTCGGCTCGGCCATGGCCGGACGCTGCCACAGCCGGCCTCAGGACAGAAAGACGCGCTCGATGAACCAGTACAGCGCGAGCACGACGACGCCCGCCGACAGCACCCGCGTGAGGGTGACGTCGAGCAGCCCGCGTCGTCGGGCGAGCTGCAGCAGCGGCAGGGTGACGACCAGCACCGCCACCTGACCCAGCTCGACGCCGACGTTGAACAGGAAGAGCACGAGGGGCTCGCGCCCGGCGGGGATGCCCACCTCGGCCAGCGCCCCGGCGAAGCCGAAGCCGTGGATGAGGCCGAAAGGCGCGGTGATGCGCCAGCGCCGATCGGCGTCCTTCACGACGAAGTTCTCGACGCCGACCCACGCGATCGACAGCGCGATGAGGGGCTCGATGACGTCACCCGGCGGCCGCCACAGCCCGAGCACCGACACCGCCAGCGTCAGCGAGTGGGCCACCGTGAAGGCGGTGACGACGGCGAGGAGCGCGCGCCAGCGGCCGCCGACGAGGATCAGGGCGAACAGGAATACGAGGTGATCGAAGCCGAACAGGATGTGCTCGATCCCGATCCCCACATACGACCACGCGCTCGCCTCCACGCCGAAAGAGAAGTCTGTGCGCCCCCGCGACACCAGCACGTCCTGGTCGCCGAGAGACGACACCGCCCGCCCCAGATGCCGATGCCCGGCGTCGAGGTGCGCGAGCAGCCCCGCCATGTCGACGGTGACGCGGCCGGCGTGGCTGCAGGTGAAGCGCAGGCGGATGGCGAGCCCGTCCTTCTGCTCCGGCGGGACGTCCTTGTCCTCGACGAGGTCCTTGCCCACGAGCACCCCCTCGCAGGGGCCGCCGTCGGCGGTGACGACGATGCCCTGCAGGGCCCGCCCGGCGAGGTCCTGCGCCTCATCGGCCTTGAAGACGAGCTCGCCATCGACGACGACGCCGTCTTGCACCCAGGTCCCCTGCGACAGGCCGACCTGGTGGGACGCGAGGGCGGCGGCGAGCAGCAGCACGATCACGGACACACCTCCGACGGCACAGACGCTGACAGACCCGCCCCGTCGACGCCACGCCCCCCGCTTGTGGCATGGTCGCCCCATGATTGAAGCCGTCGCCCTCGGGTCCGATGGGCTCGCCTGGTCTGTCACCGCGCGCGCCCGCCGTCGCTACATCGTCTGCCACAGCCGCGACGGCGCCCGCGTCGTCTACGAGACCGGCGACGCCCTGTGCGCCCTCGTCGTCGCCGGGCAGACCCTGCACGCCTTCGGGGATCGCCACCACAGCAGCCACGACGGCGGCGCCAGCTGGTCGAGCGGCCCGTCTCCCGTCGACACCGCGATGGCCTGCTGGCGCTCGCCCTCCGGCACCCTCGTCGTCGTCGGCGACGCCGGCGCCGTCGCCTTCCGTCACGACGACGGCAACGGCACGGGCGACCGGGACGTCACCCTCGGTCACGGGACCCTCTTCGGTGTCGGCGGCACCGCCGACGACGACGTCTGGGTCGTCGGCGAGGGCCGGGCCATCCACCACTTCGATGGCCGGCAGTGGACGGCAGTGCCGGCGCCGGCGGGGGCCTACACCCTGCAGGCCGTCTGCTGCGCCGGCGTCGACGACGTCTGGCTCGTCTGCGCCAATGGTGGCGTCTACCGCGGCGGCCGCAGCGGCTTCGTCGAGGTCGCCCGCGCGTCCGGCGAGGAACTCTACGCGGTCGGCGTCGGTCGCGACGGCGTCTTCGTCCACGCCGGCGTCACCGTGTCCCGCGTCGAGGGCCCGTCCTTCGTCGTCGTGCTCGAGGGCGCGGCCCTCATGAAGAAGAGCGGGGTGTATCCGGTCTGCCTCGCCAGCGACGGCGTCCGCGTCGTCGCCGGCGGCTGCGACACCGTCTTTCTCGACGAGGGCGCCGGCTTCCTGCCGCTGCCCTCCGGCGATCCCCCGGCGGCGCCGCCCCCGAAGAAGACGACGAAGCCAGGCCCGACGAAGGCGCCCACGAAGAAGGCGCCCGCGAACAAGGCGCCCGCGAAGAAGGCGCCCGCGAAGAAGGCGCCCACGAAGAAGGCGCCCGCGAAGAAGGCCGGGCACTGACGGCGGGGCTCGACGACGACGCGGCGGAATGACAGGGTCGCGACCATGCCACAGCGCGTCGACCCCGAGGTCATCGAGGCGGTCTTTGCCGCCGACGGCCCCCTCGCGCGCCTGCTGCCCGGCTACCGGCCGCGCCGCGCCCAGGTGGAGATGGCGCTGCAGGTGGCGCAGTGCCTCGACACCCCCGCCGGTCGCCTCGTCGTCGAGGCCGGCACCGGCACCGGCAAGAGCCTCGCCTACCTCGTGCCGGCGCTCTTGTCGGGGCGCCGCGTCGTCGTCGCCACCGGCACCCGCGCGCTGCAGGACCAGCTCGTCGACAAGGACGCCCCCATCGCCCGCGCCGCCGTCGAGGCCGTGCTCAAGGACGGCGCGCCCCGCACCGTGCTGCGCCTCAAGGGCCGCTCGAACTACCTGTGCCTGCTGCGCCATGAGGCCTTCGCCCGCCAGGGCACCCTCGGCCTCGGCGACGCCGGTGACGACGTGATCGTGCAGATCGGGCGCTTCGCCGAGACGACGACGACGGGCGACCGCGCCGAGCTCGACCTGCCCGAGCATCTGCCCATCTGGAGCGAGCTCGACGCCGGCAAGGACACCTGCGTCGGCCAGAGCTGCCCGCGCTACGACGACTGCTGGCTCGTGAAGGCCCGGCGCCAGGCCGAGCAGGCGAGCGTGGTCGTCGTCAACCACCACCTCCTGTGCGCCGACCAGCGCCTGCGCCTCGAGAGCGGCGGCTTCGACGAGGGCGAGGGCGGCTTCGGCGTGCTGCCGCCGATGGACGCCCTCGTCGTCGACGAGGCCCACGCCCTCCCTGATGTCGCCACAGACCACTTCGGCGTGGCCCTCTCGTCGGAGGACGTCGCCCGCCTCATCGCCGACGTGCAGCGGGCCGCCGAGGCCTGTGGCGCCGCCGAGAAGCAGCGCCTGCTCTTCGGCGCCCGCGACGTCGACGTCTGCAGCCGCCCCTTCTGGACCGCGGTCGTGACGCCATCGTCGTCGGCGGCCGAGCGCGACTCGCGGCCGCCGCGGCGGGCGGAGGTCGTCGTCGACGGCGCGTTCTCGGAGCGGGCGACGTTTTCGCCATCGGACGAGGTGAAGGCCCTCGCCGACGAGCTCGGCGATGCACTCAAGGCCCTCGGCACGGCGCTCGATGGCGCGCGCGTGACGTTCGACGGCGACCCCGGCGTCGAGGCCTCGATGCAGCGGGCGACGCTGAACGGTCTCGTCGAGCGCACCGGCCGGGTGCGGGCCCAGCTCTCGTACCTCGCGGGGCCGGCGGCGGAAGATCGTTCGTCGGTCTGCTTCGTCGACAAGGGCCCGCGCAGCACGGCACTGGTGACGGCGCCCATCGACGTGCGGGCGCCGCTGTCGGGCACGCTCTTTTCCGGGGCGATGCCGGTCATCCTCACGTCGGCGACGCTGGCCATCGGCGACGACGTGGGTCCCTTCATCCACAAGGTGGGCCTCGACGTCGATCCTGCCGAAGCGGGCGACGCCGACGACGATGATGATGCCGCCGCCGCCGCCGATGACGACGACGACAAGGCCTGGACGCCGCCGCCGGTGATGAAGGGGGTCTATCCGTCGCCCTTCGATCACGCCGGGCGGGCGGCGCTCTACGCGCCGACGTCGATGCCGGAGCCCGACCAGCCCGGCTACAGCGTCCGCTTCGACGAGGAGGTCTTGTTCCTGCTCGAGTTGTCGCAGGGCGGGGCCCTCGTGTTGTTCACGAGTCGGCGGGCGATGGACGACGCCGTGCGGCGGCTCCGGCCCGGGCTTGAGGCGCTGGGCATCCCGGTGTTGAAGCAGGGGGAGCGACCGAAGGCGGCGTTGCTCGATGAGCTGCGGCGTGGGGGCCGGGCGGCGCTGTTTGCGACGGCGAGTTTCTGGGAGGGCGTCGACGTCGTGGGCAAGGCGCTGCGGGTCGTGATCATCGATCGGCTGCCCTTCAAGGTGCCGTCGGATCCCCTCGTGCGGGCCCGCGGTGAGCACGCCCGCAGCCTCGGCAAGGACCCCTTCGCCGACATCGCCGTGCCCGAGGCGGCGCTGGCGCTCAAGCAGGGGGCCGGGCGTCTGTTGCGCACCGTCGACGACGCCGGCGTCGTCGCGATCCTCGACGGGCGCCTGCGGGGTCGTCGCTACGGCGCGACGTTCTTGAAGGCCCTGCCGCCGATGACGCGGCTCGGATCGCAAAAGACCGTCACCCAGTTCTGGGTGCGCCACGTCGAGCCGGCCCTTGGCCTCGCGCCCGAGCGGCTCAACTAGCAGGTTGCTGAAAAAGGCGGATTCCGCGAAGGCGGTGACGTCGTCAAGGTGAGTGGCTGACGACGTCACGTCGATGTTGGGCCTCTGGCTAGGTACTTCTGGGCCTCGTCTCCGACGAGGCCGGATCAACACCTGGCAGGTGCTGAAAAACGCAAAGCCGTTTTTCAGCAGCCTGCGAGCTAGCGAATGGCGTCGACCCCGTCCCGAAAGGCACCACCCGCCGCGATCTGCCTCACGGCAGACGCCCCGCGGCCCACACCGCGAGCCGCTCACGCCCGATCTTGGCGTTGTGGCGGACGTCGACGGGGAAGCCCGGATGCTGCAGGAACTCGACGAGACCCGTCGTGCGCGGGTGTCCCGCGGCCCGCTCGCGCAGCTCGGCCTCGACGCGCGGCCAGGACCAGCGCCCCGGCTGCAGCTCGACGCAGATCACCGGCACCGTCACACCGCGCCGCGCGACCCCGACGAGGGCGGTGCGGCGGACGGCGGGGTGCAGGTTGAGGATCGGCTCGATGGCCTCGGTGAAGCGCACCACGGAGGCGCCGTCGGGCGTCGTCGTCACGACGCGATGGTTCTTGCGGCCGAGGTACCACAGACGCCCCTGTGCGTCCCGCCAGCCGACGTCGCCGAGGCGGTGCCAGATGGTGCCGGTGTCGTCGTCGACGACCTTGGCGAGCGGGTTGTGGTCGGTGCCGAGGCCGGGCGGCGGTACGAGGTAGGCCTCGGTGCAGCGGTCGCCGGCCACGAGCAGTTCGCCAGCCTCGCCCGGTGCGACCTCGACGGCGTCGCGCAGGCGGGCGATGGGCCCGTCGACGATCTGCACGACCTTCACCTGCACACCCGGCGCCTCACGCCCCACGCAGACGCCCTCGCCGTCATCGGTGCGGGCCTGGGTCTCACCGAGGATGGTGGCGTCGTCGAGCACGGCGACGGGCAGGCACTCGGTGGCGCCATAGGGCGTGAGCACCCGCGCCGACGACGACAGCACGCGACGGAAGCGTCGGATCACCGCCCCCGGCACCGGCGCCCCCGCCGACACCACCGTGCGCAGCGCCGGCAACACCGGCGTCGGATGCGCGTCGAGGAAGCGGCCCACCGTGTCGAGCAGCGCCGGCGAGCCGAACATCATCGACACGTCGAAGAGGGCGAGGGGCTCGAGGACCTCGAGGGGATCCACCCGGGCCGGCCGCGTGAAGTCCATCCATGGCACCACGGTCGTGAGGCCGAGGGCGGGATCGAAGAGCGAGAAGAGCGGGAAGGTCGGGAAGTCGCTGACGACATCGTCGTCGATGACGGTGGCCTTGAGCGCGCCGTGGATGCCGAAGAAGTGCCGGTGCCGATAGCACACGCCCTTGGCGGGGCCGGTGCTGCCGCTCGTGAACGCGATGGCAGCGAGGGCGTCGGGGTCGCTCACGACGGCGTCGTCGACGCCGCCCTCGCCGACGTCGCCGAGGGCGCGCACGTCGTGCAGGGTGGTGCCGGGCCCGCCGCCGACCGTGAGGTGTCGTCGCAACGTGCGGCGCCCCCAGCCAAAGACGAGCCGCGCCACCTGGGCGAGGCGCGTGCCGATGAAGGTCGTGGGCTCCGCCTGCGCGAGGCACGCCGCCACGCCGCGCAGGCCGATGCCGGGGTCCACCATGACCGGCACCGCGCCGACGTCGAAGAGGGCGAACGTCAGCGCCGTGAGGTCGGGTCCGGGCGGCACGAGCACCGCGACGCGTTCCCCGGGGCGCAGGCCCGCGCGACGCAGCCCCCGCCGGAGCCGGCCGATGTCGGCGATGAGAGCGCCGACGGTGACGACGTCGTAGTCGTCGCGCGTGCGCGGTCGGCCGCGACGGGCCGCGCGCGGCACCTGCAGGGCGACGCGCTCGGGGCGGGCATCGGCACCAGCGCGCACGGCGTCGGCGATGGTCTGGGGTGCTCGCGGCGACATCGTCGGCACGCTACACCCCGGAAAGTGGCCTCGACCACCGCCCCCCTGCGCGTTGTCGTCATCGGCGGCGGCTTCGTCGGCCGCGCCGCCGCCCGCCTCGCCCACGAGGCAGGGTGCGACGTCACCGTCGTCGAGAAGCGGCCGGCAGCGTCGATGGGTGTGCCCCAGGCGCCCCACGTCCACCTGCTCAACGCCCGCGGCCGCACCCTGCTCGACGCGCTCTTCCCCGACGCTGCGGCGGCGCTGCACCTCAACACCGCGGGCGGGCTCGCCTGGCTTGGCCCCGACGGCGCGCCGCTGGGCGCCGTCGCGCGCCCCGCCCCGATCCACGCCGTCGACCGCGCCCGCCTCGACGCGCTCGTCGCCGGCTGGCCGGGCACGATCCAGCATGGCGTCGGCGTCAGCGCCATCGAGCGCGGCGGCACCGGGCACGTCGTCGTCGTCGATGACGGCGTGCGCCTGCCGGCCGACGTCGTCGTCTTCGCCACCGGCCGCTACGGCGGCGCCACCCTGCCCTTCACCCTCGCGGGCCTCACGCCGCGCGTGCACGAGCAGCCGTCGCGCCTGTGGTACCGCAGCGCCGAGGTCGCCCTCGCCGGTGACGCCGACGGCGACGGCGACGCTGACGACGGCGATGACGTGCTCCTGTGCTCGACCTTCGGGGTGCTACGGCGGCGGGGGCAGGTGCTCGCGCGCCTCGGCCCCGGACGCTTCCAGCTCACCCAGGTGGCCGAGCACTTCGAGGACGCCGTCGATGACGATGACGCCCTCGCCGCCTTTGCCCGCGCGTTCGGCATCGACGCCGTCACCCGGCGGACGGCGTCGATGCGGGCGACGACGCCCCCGACGCGGCTGCGCCTGCTCGGCAGCCGGCGGGTCGCGCCATCGTCGCTGCGGGCGCTGCCGTCGTCGTGGGTCGTGCTCGGCGACGCGGCGGTGTCGTTGAACCCGGTCTTTGCGCAGGGCCTCGCCGTCGGGCTCGAGGGGCTCTCCCTGTGGCAGGCGCAGCTGCAGCAGGGTCACGTCGACAGCCAGGCCCTCTGGCGGCAGTTGCAGCCCCGCGTCGACGACGCCTGGCGCATCGCCACCCTCGAGGACCGCTTCACGCCGCCGCCGACGGGCCCGTGGCACGCCGTCGTGCGCGCCGGGACGTCGATGCTGCTGCGTCGGCTGCGGGCCTCACCGACTTTGTGGCGGCAGGTGCTCGCCGTCCTCACGATGCAGGCGCCGTCGTCGACGCTGTGGCGACCGGGGCTGTGGCGATCGTGGCTCGGGTGGTAGGACGTATGGCGATGTCTTCCGACGTACGTACTTCTCAGGTCGGTACCTACCGTCACGTCGTCGTGCAGGGGCTCGCGGCCGTCGATGGTCCGAAGGTCATCACCTCGCGCGCCATCGAGGCGCAGCTGGCGCCGGCGGCGCAGCGGCTGAGCCTGCCCCTCGACCTGCTCACCGAGATGACGGGCATCCACGAGCGGCGCGTCTGGCCCGCGTCGGTGACGCCGACGGCCATCGCGACGGAGGCCGGCCGCGCCGCCCTCGGCGACGCCGGCGTCGACGCCGCCGACATCGACCTCGTCATCAACGCCTCCGTGAGCCAGGACTTCGTCGAGCCCGCCGGCGCCGCCGTCGTCGCCGGCGCCCTCGGCGTCGGCCGGGGCACGCTGAACTTCGACGTGCGCAACGCCTGCCTCGGCTTCATGAGCGCCATCGACCTCGCCGCCAGCCTCATCGACAGCGGCCGCATCCGCCGCGCCCTCATCGTCGTCGGCGAGGCGAGCCGCGGCATCCTCGAGGCCACCATCGCCCGGCTGCTCGACCCGGGCGCCACCGTCGAGACCTACCGCGCCGAGTTCGTCAGCCTCACGCTGGGCTCGTGCGGCGTCGGCATCGTCGTCGGCCACGAGGACCTGCCGGGCCGACGCGCCCATCGGGTCGTGCGCTCGTTCTCGGTGGCGGGCCCGGAGCACCACGCCCTCTGCATCGGCACGATGGAGCAGATGCGCGTCGACGCCAAAGCCCTCACCATCGCCGGGCTCATCCTCGGCTCCGAGGGGCTGCGCACGGCCTTTGCGCACTTCGGCATCGACAGCGGGCACTACCGCGCCTGGGCGATGCACCAGACGAGCAAGACCCACCTCGAGCGCTTCTGCGACCTCATCGACGTCGACAGCGCCCGCTTCACCCGCACCTATCCGACCCTCGGCAACGTCGGCGCCGCCGGCGTCGGGCGCACCCTCGTCGAGATCGATCGCCAGCAGACGCTCTCACCGGGCGACGCCGTCGCCCTGCTCGGCATCGGCTCGGGCCTCAACGCGTCGCTCGTCGAGATCGTCTGGTAGCCCGCCGCCCGTGCGCCTGCGTGATCCCTCCATCTACCTGCGCAAGCTGCCACCGACGACGCGGCCGCTGCCGACGTTGCCGGCGCCGCGGACGCTGTCGTTTCGCGGCCGGCAGCACCGCTTCCTCGACGTCGGCGCGGGCCCCCTCACCGTCGTGTTCGTGCACGGCAACCCGACCAACATGCTGTTGTGGCGGCACCTCGTGCTGCCGCTGTCGGCGCAGGTCCGCGCGATCGCCGTCGACCTGCTCTCCACCGATGACGCCGCCACCAGCGACGACATCCACGACCTCGCCGCTGACGAAGACCTCGTGCTCGCCGTCCTCGACGCGGCCGGCGTCGACGACGTCATCCTCGTCGGCCACGACTGGGGCGTGAGCATCGCGCTCGGGGTGTGGCAGCGGCTGCAGGGCGACGCCCGTCGACGCGTGCGCGGCCTCGCCTTCTTCGAGGGGCTGCTCTACCCGCTGCGGCTGCGCGACCACAACGTCGTCGCCTGGGCCCTCGCCCGGCTGCTGCAGGTGCCGCTGCTCGGCTGGCTGCTGCTCGTGGAGCTCAACCTCTTCATCCGCGTGCTGCTGCCGCTCGGCTGTCGACGTCGGCTGCGCCCCGATGAGCACGCCCTCTACGCCGACCGCTTCCGCACCCGCGCCGCGCGCCGCGCCATCTGGCGGTGGGTCCAGACGGTGCCGGGAACGCGTCGTCATCCGCTGTGGGACCGCATCGAGGCCCTGCGGGAGGCGCTCTATGCGTCGCCGCTGCCGAAGCTGTGGTTCTACGCGCGGCCGGGCTTTGCGACCTGCGAGCGCAGCATCGGAGACACCCTCGCGCGCTGTCGCGCCCTGCGCGCCGTCGACGTCGGCGACGGCGTCCACTACCTCAGCGAGGACGACCCCGACCTGCTCGTGCAGCACCTGCGCGCGTTCATCGACGACGTGGCCGCCGACCCGGCGCGCTGACGGATACGCGGGAGGCCCCGCGCGGCTTGCCTCGAACGACGCCGTCGACGAAGCTCCCGGCATGGACTTCTCGCCGCCGCCGTCGATGGATTCGCTGCTGTCCCGCGTGCGCGCCTTCCTCGACGAGGTCGTGCTGCCCCTTGAGCCCCTCGCGCTGACGCAGGAGTTCCGCGCGGCGCTGCCGCAGCTGCAGGCGGCCCGCACCGAGGCGAAGGCGCGCGGTCTGTGGGCACCCCAGGTGCCGAAGGAGGAGGGCGGCCTCGGGCTCTCCCTCGTCGAGCTCGCCTTCGTGGGCGAGGCCCTCGGCGCCTCGCCGCTCGGGCACTACTGCGTGAACTTCCAGGCCCCCGACGCCGGCAACATGGAGCTGCTGCACCTGTTCGGCACGCCGGCGCAGAAGGACCGCTGGCTGCGGCCGCTCATCGACGGGGCGATCCGCTCGTGCTTCTCGATGACCGAACCCGATCGGCCCGGCAGCAACCCCGTGTGGCTCGAGACCAGCGCGCGTCGCGACGGCGACACCTGGGTGATCGACGGCCGCAAGTGGTTCACGACGGCAGCAGACGGCGCGGCGCTCGCCATCGTGATGGCGACGACGCGGGAGGACGGCCGCCCCCACGAGCGGGCCAGCATGCTGCTCGTGCCGATGGACACGCCCGGCGTCGTCGTCGAGCGCAACATCCCGGTGATGGGACATGCCGGCAGCGACTGGGCCAGCCACGGCGAGGTCCGCTACACCGACGTGCGCGTGCCCCTCGACGCGCTCCTCGGCGAAGAGGGCCATGGCTTCCAGCTCGCGCAGGAGCGGCTCGGCCCCGGCCGCATCCACCACTGCATGCGCTGGCTCGGCATCTGCGAGCGGGCGTTCTCCCTCCTCGTCGAGCGCGCGGGCGCGCGGCCCATCGCCCCGTTCCGTCCGCTGGCGGCGCAGCAGGTGGTGCAGCACTGGATCGCCGAGAGCCGCATCGAGATCGACGCGGCCCGGCTGATGGTGTTGCGCGCGGCGTGGAAGATCGACACCGCCGGGGCGAAGGCCGCGCGCGACGACGTCGCCGCCATCAAGGTGCTGTGCGCGCGCACGCTGCAGGCCGTCGTCGATCGCGCGGTGCAGGCCCACGGCGCCCTCGGTGTCACCGACGACACGGTGCTCGCCTGGTTCTACCGACACGAGCGCGCCGCGCGCATCTACGATGGCCCCGACGAGGTCCACCTGACGTCCATCGCGCGCCGCGAGCTGAAGGCCCGCGGCGTCGCCCTGCCCTGACGCGCGGAGCCCCGATGAAGGACGCCACGAAGCCGCTGACCGGGAAGGACACCGTCGACGTCGCCGCGCTGGAGGCGTGGTTGCGCGATCGTGTCCCCGGGCTGCCGGCGGGCCCCATCGTCGTCGAGCGCTTTCCCGCAGGGCACTCGAACCTGACCTACCTGGTACGGGTCGGCGGCGACGAAGGGCGTGAGCTCGTGCTGCGCGCGCCACCGCCGGGGGCTGCGCACATCGCGACCGGTCACGACATGGTGCGCGAGCACCGGATCCTGACGCGACTGGCGCCGGTGTATCCCCTCGTCCCGACGACGCGCGGGGTCCAGGAAGACGGCGAGGGCTCGCCGCTTGGCACCCCGTTCTACGTGATGGATCGGGTCGACGGCCTGATCCTGCGGGCGCGCGCGCCGAAGCACATCGTCCTCGACGAGGCGACGATGGCGACGTTGTCGCACCGCTTCATCGAGACGCTGGCGGACCTGCATCGCCTCGACCTCGACGCCACCGGGCTGCGCGATATCGGCCGTCCCGATGGCTACGTGCAGCGACAGGTGGATGGCTGGCGGGCGCGCTACGACAAGAGCCGCACCGACGAGGTCAGCGACCTCGAGCGCGTGTCGTCGTGGCTCGCGTCCCACGTGCCGTCGCGCTCCGCGCAGCCGGCCATCGTCCACAACGACTTCAAGTACGACAACCTCGTCCTCGACCCCGCCGACCCGACCCGCATCCGCGCGGTGCTCGACTGGGAGCTCTGCACCGTCGGAGAGCCGCGCATGGACCTCGGCACCAGCCTCGCCTACTGGGTGCAGGCCGACGACGGTGACGACATGCGCGCCCTCTCCCTGGGCCTGACGCACCTGCCGGGCAACGCCACGCGGCTGGAGCTCGTGCGGCGCTACGAGGAACGGACCGGCGTCGCCGTCGATGACCTCGTCTTTCACTACGTGTTCGCGCTCTTCAAGGTCGCCACCATCGCGCAGCAGATCTACTTCCGCTTCGCGAAGGGCTTCACGAGCGACGAGCGCTTCGCCCTGATGGGCCTCGGCGCCGCCGTGCTCGGCGCGAAGGCCGCGCGCGTGCTCGACGCCGACCGCATCGACGTCCCCTAGCAGGCTGCTGAAAAACGGCTTTGCGTTTTTCAGCACCTGCCAGGTGTTGATCCGGCCTCGTCGGAGACGAGGCCCAGAAGTACCTGGCAGGGTTGCTGAAATAGGCCCAAAGCGGCCTTTTTCAGCAACCTGCTAGCAGGCTGCTGAAGAAGGCAGTTCACTCGGGTGGCGTGTGGGCGCCGGGGCGCTGCCACGGGAAGCGCCCCTCGATCTCGAGCGTGATCGACCAGCTCAACACCGTGCGGATGACGACCACGAGCCCCAGCACGCCGACGCTCTCCCACGAGGCCTTCGTCGTCACCGTGCGGATGATGTCGGCGGCGACGAGGAGCTCGAGACCGAGCAGCAACGCGCGGCCCAGGCCACGGCGGTAGTCGGCGTAGGCGCGGGGGTCGCGCAGCCGCAGCAGCCACCGCCCCGTCGACACCGCGGTGCCGACGACGATGGCGCCGACGCCGACGCCCTCCATGCCCATGCCGACGAGGTCGACGACCTCTGCGAACGCCAGCTCCATGGCGTCAGCCGAACAGCGACGGGTCGACGTCTTCGAAGACGACGTCGCGCTCCTCGAGCTGGGCGAGATCCTTGTCGTCGATGCCACCCTGCTCGAGCATCGCCAGCAGGCGGTGCGCGCGCGACAGGTGCGAGACCGGCCGCTTCGTCGCGTAGCCCGTCTGGGTGCCCATCGTCAGGATGAAGGGCCAGTCCGACGACTGCGCCAGCAGCACCTCGCGGGTGGCCTGGCGCAGCGCGCGGCCGACGACGCTGTGGCGGCTCTCGTGCTGGTGCCGCTGCACGGCGCCGGCGAGGCGGGCGCGCACGTCGAAGACGCGCTTGTGCAGCCAGTCGTTCTTGTCGTTGACCCACACCTCGAAGGCGCCGCCGTCGCCCCACGAGCTGACGGCCGGGTGGCTCACCTGCTGCGTCGGGTGCGTCTCCAGATACCGGCTCGCCGTCATCGGGCTCGGCGCGGGCTTGCCGTCGACGTGGCCGCTCGCGAGCTCGCGCAGGAACGCATCGAGGAACCACGGGCCCTCATGCCACCAGTGGCCAAACAGCTCGGCGTCGAAGGCCGCCGTGATGCAGGGGGGCACGCCGAGGGCGGCCTCGACGTCGAGGGCGTCTTCGGTGCGGCGACGGGCGAAGTGCCGCGCGTGCTCGGCGACGGCGTGGGCCGCGGCGATGGGATCGTAGGGCTGCTTCTCGTCGAGGCCGACCTTGCCCGTGATCTTGTGCAGCTTCACGCCGACGTTCTTGCGACCGCCGGTGCCCTGCTTGTGCACGGGATCGAGCCAGGCCTCGGGGGCGTCGTAGCCGAGGTCGCGGTAGAACTCGCGGTAGCGGAAGTCGCCGGGGTAGCCCTCCTCGGCGCTCCAGACCTCCTTCGCCGAGCCGGGGTCGCGCGGGAACAGCGCGATGCCCTCGGGGCTCCAGATGGGCCGGAACACGTCATGCTGCGGCGGCGGCCACGCGAAGCGCACCGCACGGTCCTCGGAGAACGTGAACCACAGGTTCTCCTCGGCGAGGGCATCGAGCGCGATGGGGTGGATGCCGCACTCGGGCAGCCAGATGCCGCGCGGGCGGAAGCCGAGGAAGCGCTCGTGGGTCTTCACGGCCTCCCGCACCTGGGCGCGGATGCTGCCTTCGTCGAGGAGGACGGGTGCGAGGCCGTGGGTCGCGCTGCAGGTCATCAGCTCGACGCGGCCGGCGTGGTGGTGCTCGGAAAACGCGCGGGCGAGGTCGCGACCGGCGGCCTCGTAGCGGGCGAGGCCCCGCTCGGCCTCGTCGACGGCGCACACCAGCGCGGCGCGGAAGGGGCTGTCGGCCGCGTGCTCCTGGAGGGCGCGGGTGGCGAGGGTGACGCGGGCCTGCAGGGCGCGCACGGTGCGCTGACGCAGAAGCGGCGTCGAGAGCATCGACAAGAGCGGCGGCGACAGCCCCATCGTGATGCCGGCCTTGACGCCGTCACGGGCCCAGCCGTCGAGCATGCCGAGGATCGGCAGGTAGCAGTCGGCGACCGCCTCGAAGAGCCAGTCCTCCTCGAGGAAGAACTCGTGCTCGGGGTGGTGCAGGAACGGCAGGTGGCCGTGCAGGGCGATGACGAGGGAGGCGGTCACTGGCGCACCTCCACCCGGCCCGCGGCCTGGACCGAGGACGATGACTTCGACGCCTTCGACGACGACGACGGCCGCTCCTCCCCGGTGTGGCCGAGGAAGCGGAACGACGACGACGGCGGATCCGCCACGAGGCCGGCGCCGGTGAGCACGCTCTCGGGCAGGGCCTCACCGCGGGCCTCGACGGCGGCGCCGTCGGGGAGGTGCGGCTTCAGCAGGCCGGCGCCGCGCAGGGCCCGACGGTCGACGCCGGGGGAGAGGGTCGCCATCCACAGGGGCCCGGGCGGGGCGGGGCGCGCCGGCGGCGTGAGGGTGACGTTGGAGGTCGCGACGACGACGTGGTCGCCGTCGTGGGTGTCGATGACGAAGCGCAGCACGATGGCAAGGCGCTCGGCGGGGACGTCGATGTACCAGCCGGGTGCGAGCCGATCGACGCCGACGGAGAAGCGTGGGGGCGTCTGCAGGATCTGGTCGGCACCCGGAGCGTCGCCGAGGAAGTCGCGGGCGTAGACCTCGACGCGGGCCGCGCCGTCGGGGAGGTCCCAGCGGGTGTCCCAGGTGGCAAAGAGCACGCGGGGCTTCACGGCGATGGCCCGCAGGAAGGTCCGCTCGTTGTTGGGCAGGAAGACGCGGGGCTCGCGGAAGCGGGCCACCATGTAGCGGTCTTCGTCGTCGTCACCCATGGCCGGGGCGTCGGCGGCGGCGCCGTGCAGCTGCGACGACGGCGCCGGCTGCACGAAGGGGGTCTCGCCGGTGAGGTCCGGCATGAGGATGGAGAGCCGGGCGAGGGCCTCCTTGAGCTCGTCCTCGCGGAGGCGCTCGACGTCGCGAAGGCCGTGGGCCCGCAGGAGCTTCACGAGCTGGAGACGACGGGGAAACGGCAGGCTGCGCATGGAAACTCGCTCCTCGGACCGGGACGCCCGTGCCTAGCGCACGCCGGATGTGACGCAAAGCATGATCCCCCACCTTTCCCCACAGTGACAGGCTGGTGACAGAGCGCTGCCTTCGGGGCGGACGTTCACACCGGGGAGCCCCTTTCCACGAAGCTGGAGAGGGGCGCGCGGCAGCGGGGGTGAGGTCGCTGGGCGCGTGCCATCCGGGGTTTCCCATCGGGCCGGACGACGCTACGCGTCGGTATGTATGGTCCGGTCGCACCCGCCGACCGTGGAGGTCTCCGCATGCAGTTCCGTGTCGTCGCCGTCGCCGCCCTGCTCTCGCCGCTCTTCGCCTGCACCGAGCCCGCCGCCGACGCCGGCTTTGGCGACGCGAAGCCGGTGAAGGACGACGGCATGATCGGCAAGCCGCAGCCCCTGCCCGAGGCGCCGCCGGACTGGGCCTCCGCCCTCGCCATCGCCCCGGCGTACGACGCCGCCTCCCAGACCCTCACCGTCACCCTCAAGATCAAGCCGGGCTTTCACGCCTACGGCCCCGGCGAAGAGGTGAGCAAGCCCGTCGCGTTCTCCCTCAAGGAGGGCAGCAGCTGGACCGTCGACGGCGCCGTCAACATCCCCGCCGGCGTGAAGAAGGACCTCGGCGCGCTCGGCACGAGCGTCATCGTCGAGGGTGACGTCGCCATCACCGCGAAGCTCAAGCCGGGCACCGGCGCCATCGAGGGCACGGTCGAAGCCCAGGTCTGCACCGACAAGGCCTGCGACCGCCCGCGCAAGCACCCCATCTCCGTCCCCACCACCTGACCTGCGACCCGACGACGACGGGGGGACGATGCAGAGCGCCACCATCAAGATGTCTGTCGACGACGTGCAGGGCGCCGTCGGCGTGGCCCTCACCGGCCCCCTGCCGCCGGCCGCCGTGCTCACGCTGGGGGCCCGCGTCGCCGCCGCTGCCGACGTCGACACGTTCGTCCCCGACGGCATCCTCGTCGACCGTGAGGGGCACCTGCACCTGCAGCAGGCCTCCCTCGACCCGCGCTTCGTCGCCCCCGAGCACCAGCACCTCGAGGACCCGCCGCAGACGCCCACCGCCGTCGTCTGGGCCCTCGGCCGTCACCTGCTCGAGCTGAGCGTCGGCGAGGTCGTCGACGACGCCCTGCTGCAGGCGCCGACCGCCGAGCGCCTCGCCGGGATCAGCGACGTCGACGGCCGGCCGCTGGCGCCGCGCCTGTGCGACGTCCTCGCCGCCATGCTCGCGCCGCTGCCGCAGGAGCGCCTGCAGTCGCTGCTGCCGACGACGCGCGTGTGCATCACGGTGGCAAAGACCTTCGGCGACGGCGACGCCGCGCTGCGGGCCGCCGTCACCCGCCAGCTCACCGGGGGCGCGCTCAAGAAGACGAAGGACCTGCCGGCCCGCGCCGTGCTCGACGCCACCGACGTCGCCCGCCTGCGCGGATCGCAGCGCCCCAAGACGATCACCGCCAAGACGATCCTCATCCCCGAGATGAAGGACATCGTCCCGCGCCTCCAGGCGGCCCCCGAGGCCTGTGCCACCGAGACCCGCACCCTGCGCGCCACCGTCGGCGATGTCTCGCTGCAGTCCCTCGGACTGCCGGCCCCCGCCGGCCAGACGACGCCGGCGGGCACCGTCGTCGACGTCACCCTGCAGTCCCTCGGCGGCGGCATGCCCGCCCGTCAGCTGGCAGCGCCGACGACGCCGACCACGACCGACGACCCCACCGAGCCGATGCGGCTCGACGACGTGCCGGCCGGCGCCGGCGAGAGCGAGAAGCCCCGCCTCGTCACCGCCGACCTCGAGGCCCCGGCCCCCGTCGCCGTCGCCGCCAGGAACGGCCGGGTGATGCTCGCCGCCGTCGTCGGCCTCGTCGTCGTCGTCGCCCTCATCGCCGTCGTGGTGCGCTGACCGGAGACCCCAAGCAGGGCTCGCCGCTGCGAACGTCATCGTCACCCGGAGACCTGGCTCCCCTCTCCCTTCAGGGAGAGGGGTCGGGGGTGAGGTCTCCGGCCGCCTCGACGACCTCAGCGCTTCACGTGCAGGTGCTCGCAGAGGGCCTCGATGTCGGTGTGCACGACGCACAGGGCGCGCGCCTCCGCGCGGATGAAGCCGACCTCGACGGCGTGGTCGAGGAACGTGAGCAGCGGCTGCCAGTAGGACACGCCGTCGACGACGACGTCCAGCAGGCCGATGGGCTTTCGGTGCTTGCCGATCACGCGCCAGGTGAGCTGCTCGAAGAGCTCATCGAGGGTGCCGTAGCCGCCGGGCAGCGCCACGATGGCGGCGCTGCGCTCGACCATCGCCTGCTTGCGGGCGTGCATGTCGGCGACGCGCACGAGCTCGATGCCGGCGGGCGGGATCTCCTTGCCCACGAGCTCGTCGGGGAGGATGCCCGTGCAGGGCCCGCCGCCGGCGAGGCAGCCCTCGGCGACGGCGCCCATCATGCCGGCGTGGTGGCCGCCGTAGACGACGCCCCAGCCGCGGTTCGCGACGGCGTGGCCGAAGGCGAAGGCGGCGTCGGTGTAGGGGGCGGCGGCCTTGGCGGCGCCGCAGAAGACGAGGACGCGGTGGGTCATGGCGTGGACGTCGACCACGACGGCGACGACGTCAACCCGGAGGCGATCCCTTCACGGGCATCGCGATCGAAGCGTTGTTCTCCTCAAACGTCCGGCGGTGCCACGAGAGGTACTGCCGGTGCCCTGGCTTCAAACCGACCACCGTCGGCAGCGAGACCACGCCCATGGCAGCACGGTCGGCGGCATTGAGCAGGGGTGAGACCACCGCTTCACCGTCGTCGGTGAAGGTCAGGTAGTGGGCGTCGAAGAGGGCGTCGATGTGTGGGGCCAACAACAGACCGTTGTGCACGTCGAGACGCTCAGCGTCGCTGGCCTCGGCCCACGGCTTGATATGGCTCGCCACGAGGAGCGGGACCACCGCGAAGCCCGTCACCGCGCAGCGGCCCTGCCAGAACTCGATGAGCCGTCTGCGAAAGATGTCCTGGCCCCGGCGTTTGCGGACCTCGGCGATCACCTCCGTCGTTGACGGCGCCTCGAGGTCCTTCACGGCGGCGAGGAATTCCTTGAGGGGCGTGTCGGGCAGCGTGCGCGCCAACTGAAAGGCCCGCCGCACGAGCGCGTGCAGCGCCTGACGCGTGCCCGTACCCCGCACCGCCGCAGCCCCGGGCGGCAGCGGTGCCTCAAGAGCCCAGCCGGCCACGTCGGGCTCCAGTGCAGCGGCAACGTTCGGCATCGACAACGCCGCGAGCCACATGGTGTTCGACAAGCGCTGCAGCCAGAGGGTGAGCGGCGCCTTCGTGCTCTCGACGTGCAGCCAGTCGCCGACGTCGGCGCGGACGACGTCGAAGCCGTTGTCGGCGGCGAGCTTGACGAGCAGCGTGCGGGTGTCGGCGTCGATGGGCAGGGGCTCTCCGAGATGAACGTACAGGCCTCGCCTACACCTTGGGGGCGGTCTGTGGCCTTGGCATGGCGCGGCTACTTCTTGAGGAGCACCACGAGCAGGGCGCCCAGCGCCGCTCCGGTCATGACTGCGGCTGCCATGTCGGCGGAGTCGAAGTTGCGGTCGGGGTAGATGACGACGCCTCGCTCCGTCAGGCCTTGGGCGGCAGTGTCTGCCTCCGCCAGCAACGCGCCTGGTGTCGTTCCGAGGGCGTCAGCGCTCAGCAGGAGCTGACCGAGGCTCAGGGCGGAGGTGCCCATCTCGATCTTGGACCACGTCGACTGACTCACCCCGGCTGCCGCGGCGAGCGAGGCCTGCGTCATCCCAGTGGCTTCGCGCTGCCGCTGCAGCACCCGCCCGACGATCGCCGGGTAGGTCGTCGCCGGGTGGATCGGGCTTGCGCCACCACGAACAGCCCTGTTATTCATGTGGCGAATGTCCTCCTTGAAGCGGAATCACCTGCGAACAGGGCATAATGGAGTCACTCGTGGCACGCAAACTTGTGGAACCGGATTTTCTGTACTGGCTCGATGTGGCGATCGCGAACCGTCGTGACGGCGGCACCGTGAGCGACTCGATGGCGGAGATGACTGGCATCTCCAAGTCGGCGCTGCATGCCGGCATGGTGGGCACGGCTGGCCTCGCGGCAACGGCGAAGGTGTTCGGCGGGGTGCGCCATCCCGTCGCGCGCCTCGCGGCCGTCGCCGCCTTCTGCCTCTTGGGCAAGGCCGTCTATGACTACATGGAGGCGCCGCGCCGTCGCTGAGGACATGCCGTGGATCGCAGCGCCGCCATGAGGCCGGGGCTCGCCTTGCGCGGGCCCCGGCCCATTTATCCGAGGCACAGCAGTCGTCACGATGGCTTCCTGGCCCAGGCCGGGCGAGTGCTCTCGGGGTGGGCAACGCGCGGGTCCGCGGGCGGGGGATCGAGGCGGGTCTGGTAGGGGATGCCAGAGCGCATGGCCTCAGCCATGGCGTCGTAGATCTCGAGAATCACACGCTTCGTGCGGTATTCGCCGTGGGCGGCCTCATCCTTCCGCTTCACAATCGGGAAGGTCTCCATCACGTAGTCGACGTCGTCGCGTGAGAGGCCGTAGAGGTGGAAAAACGCAGCATCGAGCTCGCAGCGAAGCAGAAAGCGACGCTCGGCGTTCCATTTGAAGGGCGGGCTTCGGTAGCCAAGATCGACGGCAAGTCCCTCAAGGTCCCAAGCAACGAAGGAAAGCTCCATTACCCGGGGCAACACCCAACGCCAGAGAACCTCTCCAGTGAATCCAGGAATCTCGTCAAACGCGCTGGGCGACGGAACGGGGAGCTGCTTTAGAACGTAATCGGAGAGATGGGTTCCACCAAGCTTCTGCCGCGCAACGAAATCGAAGACGAAGCTATTGAATGTCGCCAAGAGTAGCGGCGCGTGCCCTGGGGTCAGGAGTGTTCCGACGCGAAGTGTAAAGTCCGTCCCTGAGAGGGGAACCACAGCGGAGATAACCGTCCTCTCGTCAAAGCTTCGGCAGATATCGCGCCAGACCAGCAGCCAGGAGTGCCCCCAACCGGGCGGCAGGCGCTGCCTAACCGCGCCTCGCCCGATCCAATATCGCGGTTGTATCTCGTGAGTTGGGTCAAGTAGAAACTCTTCTGGTACATCAGGCAAGCTTGTCCCGGCGGCCCCGGCCTGGGCGATGTCCCGCTGAATGTTGAAATTTGAGGTGGCGGCCCCACTCGCCCGATCGGAGGATCGGGTTGCGAAAAGAGAGGAGCCGCCGATGAAGAGGATCGCTCAGGAGAGGGCCGAAGA
>Ga0172373_10002862_pt1 | contig 25993 bp, 12 predicted proteins | sample Lak10m_2_FD_114546 | JGI IMG/M metagenome (GOLD analysis project Ga0172373, IMG submission 114546) | Freshwater microbial communities from Kabuno Bay, South-Kivu, Congo - kab_092012_10m | ecosystem: Environmental > Aquatic > Freshwater > Lake | place: Democratic Republic of the Congo...
AATGCCAAAGCAGACAAGAGCAAGCCCAAAGAGCAAGCCCAAGTGATGGCCCAAATCTCCCCATTGCTCACCCTAGAAAATTCTTTCAGCTTCACAAACGTAGGCGGATTCACAGGAACAAATGGAAACAGTGAGGAATTGTGAAGGTTCATAGAGAGCAAAAAATTGAGCATGTTCATAGCAGATCCTGAGTCCATGAGCATTTGCATTTTATTTTCTGCTATAGACTGATTAAAAGTCGACGAAGACAAGCAGTAGTCGTCGTCTGCTCGACTCTTCGCAGCAGAGCTCGCCTCGCATGGCACTTGAGTAGTTACCTGCTGCTTCATGTCCTGCGTGGAGAGCCCCCTCCACTCATTTTCTAGCCAATTGTAGCCTCGGACGACTCGTCCTCTGCCTCCGCCCCCCCACTTTTTTCCATATGAATTTTGGATGAGCCAGTAGTTAACGCCAGTCTTCGCATCCTGACCCCATCCGTAGACTACCACGCAGTGCCGCACTTGTGTGATACTCCCCGCCTGAATTAGAGTTTCATTGCCAGGCACAAATACAGCATGGCCTTTTTCAAGAGACTCAAACACCTGAAAATCTTTTGAATTCATGCTCAGCACAGCTACCACAGGGCCATTGATCCACACTTCAGCCATGAGCGCTTTGGCAGCATTGATGGCTACATAGTTCTTTCCGCTTCCGCCTATGCCCAAATTCAATTCGTTTGCGTGGACAGAGCTCCACAACGAAGTAGCTACCAGGGAAGATTTCTTCGACAAGCACTGGTCATATACATCAACGCAAGTCTCGTGCTGCTTCGCGCTCTCGGTAGCTGCAGGCGAAAACACTGCGCAAGATTCGGGAATCAGCATCTTAGATTTCGTCTGCAGCTCTGCCATGTTTTTGACCATGCGATCAAATCGAGTGCCCTTGTCACACCCGTCCACAGCAAAATCCCTAGCACAATTCCACAGTTGCTGCGCTGAGAAAAGCACGTTCCTCCCGTTCCTCATGCACTCGCGAGCACTCAGCGCGCTCGAGACAGCCATGGGACAGCACGCAGAGCAATTTCCTTGCGAGTGAATCACAGAAAACCCCAGGCATTCCTCCCAACCTACCCTGGCGTCGTATGAATCAGGCAAAAAGTCGCTGTACATATTGCTCACGCTCCTGTGAGCTTGCAAGGCAAAAACACTGTCGGTGGCTTGGATCTTATCCAAAACTCCCATACACATGCACATCCCAATATAAAAAAAAGAAAAAGAATAAGTCATCTATATATCGAACCACACCAAAAAAACATTTGTTTATATATTAAAAACAATACACAAACGACAGCTAAAAAGTCCAAATGCAGAGCAACACAGAAAAGAGACTCATAGACATGGCCAATATCGACATAATGCGAGACTTGGAAGGCAATAAAAAAATTTGGAGAGTCACGCCTTCGTATTGAAACACTAAAAACTCAAAAAAGTAGACGACAGAGAGAGTCAAGAACAGTGGAGTAATCGGAAAATAAATGGCCATGATCCTCACTAAGCTCATAGTCGAAGCCCAGTACATAAAAAGACGACAGCTCGTCTTGTGCACATGTCCCGCGCAAACGTCACGAGCGTAGTCTTCGCTAAATAGAGACGGATACAGTCGCAGAAAAAATTCCCACTGAGGCTGCGTGCGCGACACCACCTTCCTGCATTTTTCCTTCCACCACTCTCTCGAAGCCACGCTCTTGACTTCAGCCTGTTGCTGATGCGCATTAGCAGAAGAAAGCAGCGGATTCTTAGAAGAAGAATCAGTCGCGTCAGCACCACGCGGCGGGGAATGATATTCGCCGTCGGCTTCGTTCAATAGAAAATTGTAGAGATATGGATCAAGCAGAGTAACCAACAGGCAGACTGCATCAAGAAGAGCGTGCACTGCGTAGCAAGTCATCATCATATAATAAAACAAAACGCTCATTTTTTTTTAATTTGGTAAGAAAACTGGATCTGCGAAAGCAACAGGCGCTTGTTGTTTCGCCGTCTTGTTAATCGTCATATAATAATATACAAATATCACAATCAGCAACAGTACTACGCCTCCCACCACGCCCCCGACTATGATGCCAATCATGTTACCGCCACCTGCATCGCTGGAAATATCACCCGAACCTCCATTCTGCGAGCCGCTGCCCCCTCCTGACTGCGGATCCACGCAAGCAATGCTTCCCACTTTGAAGGTGGTTTTTCCAGCGGGGCACGAAGTGCAGGCAAGATTGCTAGTTTGGCTCTTGAAGTAACCTACAGCACAAGCAGTGCATCTTCCCAAGCTCATAGAATAACCAGGACTGCAAGAACAAGTTGTTCTATCTGTAGACGGACTCATAAAATTGGTACATAGAGTTCTCTTGTTACTCTTCATGTGGATTGGACTCAGAGTTTTTGGCTGTACATCCACTATTCTGACATAATTGTGAAGCTCCGACGTAGTCACATTATTGATTTTCGTCGAAATTGACTGATACATTTGATTCACATTAGCAAGCACTGATTCGCCAGCGTCTCCCCAATTGAACTGCAGCATTGCCACCAGCATGTGATTCACTTTATTTGCATCAGGAGAACGAATCACTTCACAATAAAATCTACTCTCTAATTCACCTCCTTCTGATTTTGGCTTCAAGTATGCTAAGTCAGTTGATTTTGCTACCAGCTGTGAATTGATCTCTCCCCTCAAAGTTCCATCGCACGCCATTGTCTTGACAGTATTAGACTGAGTCTGAATTAAATAATTCATATCTGGGGTTTTGGCCTCAATTGATATCAACACTGCTACATTGGTCTTATCATTAGCTGAAAATGAAGATTCAGGACACATATGTCCATCAAGACACGGAATGCACGTAGCGCCTTCAAATCCAGGCTGGCACTCACACTGCGTAGGATACTGTGCATTAAGAGAAGACGTAAGTTTGAAAGTGCCAGGACACTGCACCCTACTCCACCTATTAGGACAATAATATCCAGCAGTGCATGGTCTGCACACAGATGAAGTCTCATCATAATACCATCCCAGGGCACACCTACATTGTTCCCTAAGATATGATCCTTGATTTGATAGTTGAGTGGAAGGACAGGAAAATTCCAATCCATTAGTACAATATTTATTTTGTGGACAAACTTCGCATCGACCAGCCACATCCTTATAACCGTCCTTGCACACGCATTTGTCATTCACAGTTTTTTTATTCTCTTCATCCTTGCATTCTCGCTTTCGAACGCAGTGATGATTCTTGCAAGCGCCCATGCCATCCCAATACGTCTCCGCAGAAAAACATCGTTTGATGGGCTCCAGATAGAAAACACTGCGTCCCACACCTTTTCCAAGCAATACAATTTCCGAAAGAGACGTCTCAAACCCAGTCAACATAGATGAATATGAGCCGTTCGGCATGCCCTGAATTTCAGTGAAAGACCGAGTAATCCCATTCGCGGTAAATGCGACAGGCAATTTCTGCCCCTGCTCTTCTGTATCTCCAATGATCAGGAAACTTTTTTCACGGTTCTGGCTGCTGCTCCATATCTGCATGAAATTTCGGAACGACTGTATCTTTCTACCTCTCCTGTCTCTGTCTGGGACAATCAACTCCACCGTGTCATCCCCAAAACGAGCTGATTTGAAATCCCTCGTTGTGGCTGTAGTTTCCCATTTAACCAACAAAATTCCTTGATTATTGTGAGGCAAATCGTCAAATAAAACATAAATCCACACCCCGTCGCCTCCACCTGTATTCTCATTTTCTACGACAGCGAGTGCCTGAATTTTTCTTCCATTAGTTCTGTTGCTGAGGTCCAAATGCAAAAGTTGGGGTTTTAGCACGCCGCTGCTACGATTATGCTCGTACGTAATCGCTTGAATACCGCAAGTTGCAGGGACTCTCATAGGATTATTGTAGCTAACATAAAAGGCACCGTGTCTCAAGGGAGACAAATCACTAAAAGTCCATGCTTGTTTTCCTGGATACGAATACGCATGATGCAAATCCACTATTTGAGTGTTAGCTTCGAGAGAATTGTTATCTAGTCGTATGCTCCCTGTATTTGAATCCACACCGTATGAATATTGATTATCTTTCTGCTGAGGGTACACTCTAGTATAATAGAGTTGATAGAGACCCTCTTCTTTGTCATAAACTAAAGCGGATATCCAAGTCCAATAATCTGCCAAGATGTTTGTGTTTGAGAACAGATTAAGAGTCACAGACCTTGACCATTTAGCAGCTGCAATCTTGACAATTTTCTTTTGCACCCTTTGAACTGAATCATCAAAAACTCTCCACGAAATAAACTGGCTGCCTTCAATATTTTCTACTCCATCACCTGGTGTTGCTGAAAGTCCTTGTTTAAAACGTGTAGCGGGCGAAGTTTGAGTGAGTGTTTGAATTAAAACTCTGTCTCGAACGTTTTCCACGGCAAAAAAAAGTAATTGGAATGTTCGCTCAATCGGAATTTCCTCCACTACATAATCTGAAGTCGACTTCAAGTCAATCAAATTACCATGATTCCACAGCACCCCTTTTTTCCACTCGTTGTTGTCTTCTACGTACGCTTGGCTTCCTGTCACGTTCACTTCTAGACTCGTTGCAAAATTCTGAGAACTAGACACCCAGTTATAATTAGCAGAGCACTGATCTATTTGACAAGCTCCTCCCGACGCCCTCTTCGTAAATGGAGGAAGCACGCACACACACGGATTCGAGCTTCCTGTCTGCAAGCCAGTAGCACAAATCCTTGCGTTGTTCAAAACTCCGAACCATTGATTACTGCTTCTAGAACACGACAAATCATTCACCCGCGATGCACACAACTCACACGTCACGCTTTTGTCACTTCCAATGACGGAATAGTAGCTAGATGGACATCTACAAGCAGCAACACCCAAAGTTCTGTCGCCTAGCGTGAAAGCTTTGATGCTGCCAGGAGACGAATGACACGGAGTACAAGCAGTTTGTTTGTCTGACTGGAGAGAAAAATAAAAAGAAGATTTGTAGTTTTGAACCGCAACAGTTGGCATGGCATTATCCTCTGTGTCTCCATCACACGTTTTGAGCACGCATTCAGAAGGGTTAGTAGATGACGGAGTGGTTCCAAATCTGCACTTGCAGTCTGACGAACTGGTAGATTGTAGAACCGAAATACGATTGTCTGAACAAGGAATCTTTGATCCGTCGCCAGGACAATAAAAATTCTCCTCGCATGCCTGCCAGCTAGCATCTCTGGCTGTAGTGCAATTTGACGTTTTATGATGTCCAGGCTTTGTTGATGTGCAAAGGCTGCACTTCAAGTCAGCATTCTCCGAACACGGGCTAGATTCATATTGACCACTTGGGCATGTAGTCGCGCACGGCGTCGGCACATATTCTTTTGAAGTGCCACCTCCACATCTCTTGCTGAAGTAATGTTTGGGTTGCTCTATCAATGTTGGTGGCGGAGGACAATCAGTAATCACACAAGTGTCTAGATTGAGATATTGATTAGCAGGAATGTGTGATTGATCCTTGTCACAAGAAATACAGTTGGAAGTCCAATTTGATTCATTAAATGCGGATGCTACGCCCAAGCAGCCCATTCCTCTAATAGAATATCCAGCAGGACACCTGGCATTAGATAAGTCTTCACAAGACATGCACTCAGTCCCATTTTTATAATATTTTTCGTTGCACTCCCACGCACAGAGATTGCTTCGAGATGCTAAGTCTGTAGTCATGGCTATAGTTTCATTCAAATAATGAGCATTCGCCGGCTTTGCTATAGACAAAGAACTGCAGCGCTCGCACTTGAAGTTTTGATAATAAGTAGCTTCCTCTGAAACGTTGCAATACTTGTCATCAGCAGCATTGCATTCTGAAGGGTTCACTTGAGAGCACGTCTGAGATACGGACGCTAGAGTCAAATCTTGCCAATTCAGGGTTTTTAGTCTTTTGTACTCTGTAGAAAGATCTGCCTTTATATGACATCGCTCTGTTTCCGTATTATACTCCACAGAATCATACAAGTTCACAAACTGTAGTCCGTATTTCGTGCCTGCGACAAATGGCTGTATAGAGGTAATATCCGGCAGCGGTTCGCATGTATATTGTTTATGGCAATCGCTAGACGACGTATAAAGATCATACTTGAGCCAATATCCCTTCAAGCAACGAAATGAACAAAAGTGAGATGTCGAAGATTCTCCAGTTCTCTGGATTTCAAATCCATAATTTCCTCTGACAAATTCTGAATTATCAGGTTTTTGCGTGCAGTCCACACAAGTGCTAGGGGCTTTGATCCCCAATTCCTGTGTGCATTGAGTTTCTCCACTCATAAACTTTGGCAAATCACTTGTCCCAACCGCGCACGTAGACTTTTTGGCGCAAGTTTCACATCTCTGTGATGTAGGATTCCAGTAATCTCCCTTGCAGCAAGTACAGTTTTCCGCAGAAAAGCTGCCAGCAGGCGAACATATTTTGTTGGAAGGACATGCCACTGCATCTTGCATAAGAGGATCCGGACAATAAAAGTTCTCCTCGCATTTTTTGGTTTCGAGTAGTGGCTTAAAAATATATTCTTCATTGAATTGTTCTGCTGTCAGACTCGAAGCCCCCACGGTTGTTTTGCACTGCGAGCACTGTTCGCCGCACTCGAATTCATACTTTAGGAGATCTCGACGCTGCCATGCACTCGACTGCCCGAGAGTTTGATTCCAGAAATTTCGCAATTTTTCGCCGTTCACAAATCGTTCTCCTAACGGAGGAATGCAAAACCAAGACGCCTTCTTGCCATCTGTGTGCCACCCGCCAGGGCACTTTGTGCATGCTACTACATCAAGGTTATTATTGGCTTGAGCTCGAATCCTCATAGTATAAGGACAGATTCGATTGTAGTATCCAGATTCGCACTCCACGCTATCGTATTCAGTCATCTGCAGAACAGTCCCTTCATAGCTTGGATATTCATAGACTTGATCTGTTTCTCCTGGCACAGAAATTCGGCGATCGAGAGAATGTAGTTTTCCCTTCAAATCGTATTTTTGAGACGCACTGTTATATTCAATGACAGGCAAGGCACCCATCCACGGCAGACAGTCATTCCACGCTTCCATGTTTTTGGATAGTGAATCTTTGTTATTATTATTCCACACAACGTCTGTGCCGCGGAAGCATCCTCTACACACTGTTCGAAGACCAAGAGTTAATTTTAGGATAATATGATCAGCCCTACTTTCATTCACGTCTTTCACTACATCAATGTACTTAGATAACAGCATGTCATTTCTATGACAGAATCCCATGCACTGCATTTGCCCCCACTTGATCCATTTTTGGTCTGAAGTCCAGAAATTTCTGTGGGCCTTCACTTCATTTGACTGAACTCCATCGTTCCAAATATCTGGATCTGAAGCTAAACTATGATAAACGTGTCGTCTTATATTACGCCTTGATATGCCATAATTTAAAACATCTGCATGTAGACTATCATCTGGTACATAATTATTGTCAGTGGGAGACCCATAATAATCTCCGAAAAGAAACCAATGCGACGGATCAGACCGACTTTCCCAAGGGATTTGAATAGGATAAAAAAATGTTCCATAAAAGCTAGGGGGTTCGAAAAGAGGATTCTGAACGCAACTCAATCTCTTGGAAATTTCACCATTCAGGCAATATGCTATGAATGGCCTATAACCCCACCTCACAGACAAATCATCAGTTGAATCCGGTAGCCACTTAAGGTGATACTGACAGACACCACAAGAAGAAGTCACCAAGTCCGTATACGAAGCCTCATATTTATATCTCAGACGTTCACTTATTCGAAAATTGTATATTAAAGCGTTATCGCTGCTGTTCGTGGATAGAGTGAAGGGGTCTCCTTTGCCTACCAACTCAGAAAAAACTTCAGATTCAATCTGCGTCTTACTGCCTTCAGAGCAATAAGTGCCAGCATCAAATGTGATCCCCGTAGTGTTGTACCACGATGGCCATTCGCAGTCGATTTCTGCTACAAACAGTAGCAAGCAAATGAAAAACTTGCGTGTCTCATGCATTATACCTCACTTTAAAACAAAACTTTTTAATGTCTATATATATATACTCTTTTTTGTGTTCATTGTCTTTTGCTAACGACGAGGCCGAACTCCGCGATTCTTTCCTCCGATCGCGACGTATTGTATATCACTCGTCTTGAACTTTGGGGCAGCGACAGTTTCATTTTTGATCACGATATCGTCGCAATTCACAAACAATACCATAAAAATAAACAACAGCCAAAAAATACAAAAACGCATGGTGGTTTAACGGAATGAAGACGTCGACTATTGCTATTTATATACAAATGACATGCCCAAGAAAAAGTCATAGTCTTTTTCGTGGAACGCGACAAGTCCAGAATACTCCACGTTTTCCAGTGTCTTGGATTGAGGATGCACTGTATCTGCATCGCCACAGTTGTAGATGCTAGTCACTTTAGTCAGCGAAGCTTTGAGAGAGTCGAACAAGTAGATCGTGTCTTTGAAATCCTTGGAAGTCCTCGCAGAATCAAATAGGTAACAGACCGTGTGAGCATTCGCAGTCACCAGAAGAGAAATGCGCTGCGGTGCATCATCAGCCGGGCATCGAATCAAGTCAAATAAATAAGCAATGAGTTCGTTTAGGGGCATGATCACTAGCTTCTTGTCAATGACTTGCACGTCTCCGCATTTGAACAAAGCTTCCTGTTGACTCTTGTCTAGTTCCCGAAAAAGAGAAGCCAAGCACATTCCATCTTGATTGGAAGCCGAATAAGTCAAGAATCTTTGGTGTGAATCCACAGTGCTGTGCAGTGTGCCAGCCACCTCTACGGTATAAATGCACGACGGAAAAAATTGCTGGATGTCCAGCAGCATCAGATTAGAATTCATAAAAGAAAAACGCTCCTCGTAGAGTCGATGCGACGCAATCATGATGTCGCGGACGCGTTGCTCGGAAAATAATTTCTCAACGCTGGGGAACGCCAGCACGTCGCTCTGCGCAGAATTCGTTTTGACTATCAAAAAGCGAGAAGCCACGACGCTAGCTACAGGAGTGCATATCCTAGCTCCATATTTTCCATATTCTAGCTGAGAAGGATACGTGATGCACTGAACACTGGTAACAAAAGAAGACGACGTTTTTGAGGCACATTCTTCCTCATCATGCTCTACGACAGCAGTAGACATTAGTAATCGTTCTTTTTTGGGTGAAGATTTTATTAAAGGACAAATAAAGAAGCAGCAAAAAAATTTATTTTTAGATAGTTGCGAAGACGTCTTATCAAATCAAACGAGATAGGATAAAGCATTTAGAAATTATTTATTTTTTTTAAATGCTTAGTAGTATATATATATTCAAAAGTACGCAATTAAGATACTTCAGCGCAGACCAAAAAGACAACAGCCACACACATATACCATCATAAGTACATGGGATTCTTCGCTGTCATATTTAGTTTAATTATAGTCATCATCCAGACGACGTCCATATTGATGGGAAGGGGGGCTCACGAGTGGACGCTGCCCCTTCTTCAAGTGAAACCCAACACTACCTACATCTCAGAGCTCAATTGGATGTTCGAAAACTATGATAATAAGACGCTGCCTTTCTTGTCGCTTTTGCCTCCTGCATACGACGCCAACAACAGCATGCTATGGCATCAGTCTATGGTACAAAACGCAGCAAATTCAATGATGTACAATTTCACGCAAGAGAATTGCATGCAGCGCGCTTTGCTGTCACAGCAAGCTTCGACCAAGCGCTTTCCTGTTCAATGTCTATTCAACATGCACCAAAGACAAGAAATCAAGCGCTTGGTCAACGAGGAATTCAATCCCCATCTCATCTTGCTGACTCTCTGCGTCACCCACGCCATATTCTGCGTCTCAAAATTAAAGAAGACAATATGGTCGACTACTCTCACTCCGTTTGGAGGAGCCGCGAAAGTTGGGATTCAGCATCCGCATTCCATATCGCTTCCCCTGACAGCAATCATCATGTACATTTTATTGGCAGTCGTTTTCATTATTGAAGGGACCAGAAACAATAAAGGGACAGAATTGGTGCAGTACCCTACCATACTCTTCGCAGTGGCAGAGGCCATAGGAACTGTCTGGTTCATCTACTTTTTCATGAAGAGTCAATCAAAAAATGCAAGCCAAGATGAACAGCAAGCAGCCGCCGAAGCAACGTCAGAGAGCAGCCACTGGTTCAATGCAAATCACCTCCAATTCGTAGGGATCCCCACAGCTCTCTTGACCCTAGTGATCATAGGAATACGCTTTTGGAATGACGCCCTCACTCACTTAGTCTTCTTGAGCGTCGCTTGCAATGCCGTCTACTTGGACCTCAAGATCCAAGACCTCTACATCACCAAGAAAGTGCTCCAATTGTTATACGTCGGATTGCCTATCTACTGCATTTATACGGCCCATATTCAGTGGGGCGATTCTGATAATTGGAGGTATGTAGTGGGACTCATGGGCTGCGCTGCCATCACGCCGTTTTGGATTCATCCTTGGATCAATACCAGCAGTGGAGGCGAGGGAAGCTACGTGCTGCTGCCAAAACATCTGAGCAAGTATTCAATGTTTGCTGCGAGCGCTTCTCTATTGAGCCTAGTCATAAATCTCGCAATGTTTTTAGATTAAAAACAATTTTAATCAGTCTTGAATTCCAGATAATATCCTACCACGACAAGCAGCACAAGCACATACTTTGCTATCAAATCTATCGTCTTCAGCAACACAGACCAAGCAGAAAAGGTGTCATTTCCTACAGAAGAAGCAGAGTAGCAAACGTAGTAGTAGTAGTGCAGAGACCAGCCCAGGCCGTCCAGCATGTACACCGCAAACAAAAACGCCAAGCATCCAATGCTCCACTTAGGATACGCCACGGGACTATCAAACGTCATGTAGTGAAATCGCAGAGAGCACGTCACGATGAAGGGCACTAAGCAGAGCCAAAACGTGCGAACGAAGACGCCACACAAGAGAGAGCCAGAGTCGCTATTCGTAGCGACGCTTGGATCTACCGCATTTTCTTCGTCTTCTTCGCGCAACTTGAAACCACGCAAGAACTTCCGCTGCAATTTACCCACGCCCCCTGCCATACCACTGGGGAAAAAGCGAAGGCCCGTGGCAGAAGTAGTAGGAGCAGCACGCGAAGGAAACACAGACATGGCGTCTTCGTTGTTCATGAGAAGTATCATGAGCAGAGCAGAAGACACGCTCACGTACGCCGAAATCAAATTCATGGTATTGTCCTCGCCTACCATAGACAAGACGCAGACTGCGAGAAGAGGCATGGTAAAAAGAGAATTCACGAGCCTCATGCCAAAGTACATGTGCTTTTGGTGCACTGAAAATGTGTTGATGATACCAAAACTCGCCATAAACAAAAATTCTACCAAGAGTATGTTGTTCAGAGGAATATTCCACTCGCCCTGCACGAATAAAAACATGACGGCATAGCACACCAGAATCAAAAGCGCGAGAGACTTGAGCATTTTTGGAGTCAAGTGCGTGGGAGAATAGACTGTGGCGCTATGACTATCGTTGGTTTCGAGAGCAGCAGTCGAAGAATGATCTTCGTACCTCACCAGCAGCAAGCACATGGAGTAAGCACAAGACATCACGGTCACAGCCAGGCACAAGAACGGGGAGTTAACACTCGAAAATAATCCAGTGCTGGGACTCTCCATGAAGCGGTTGTCCAACACTAGATTTGTGCCTTGCAAGGACATGGGGTCTAATTCTTCGTCCTTTCTCTTAGCAACATCACTAGCAGAAGGATGCAGTATATGATGGCGGCCAGAACTCAGCGCAGTCACCGACCAGCCATGTGCCACCATGTAGAGGTTATCTTTTACCCTCAAAAAAAAGCCACTATTTTCCCGACTTGAAGCAGACGAAAGCAACAAAGAAACTAACACAGTCACTACCACTAAAACAAGGAAGTTGGAGATGGCAAGCATGCCAATCCAATAGTCATAGTACGTCCACTTGTTGCTGGAATCTACATCTTCTTGCGCATGCATAGATTTGCCTCGCTTCAAGCTAAGCAAAGGATTTTTGAGCATCAGAGAAGAAGACGAAGAACTGCTGTTATTGGGAATGCTCAAGTCCGTTGATGCCGGATCAGAAGCAGGAACCAAAAAATAGTTAGATCTAGGCACTGCATCAGGAGCATTTGCACTTGCATTCATAAACATGAGAGGTACAGACGACGAAGAAGGATCTTCGCGAGGAAACAATGGATTGGTTTCTCGCGAAAACATCATATATGCGTATTAAAAAAATCTTTCTTTTTTATATATATATTATCTTGACATATCAGAATTGACTTCTAAAAAAACACACGAGCAAACATGAACCAAAGAGCGTACTGTGACTTTCTACAAAATACGCTGCACGTTCCTCTCCTTAAAAAAATAGGGTTCCTGTTCATTTTCTATGCTTTGCTCCATATCGCCAAAGGAGCACAGACAGCGCTTCCCCAGTGGATGGCAGTCTCCAAGCCTTCTTTTCTTCCGCTGCACGGCTTTCTCTACGTCTTGCTGCCACAGATATCTTCATTTATCATTTGCCCTGCTCAAATTCACTACAATATGGCTGCCTTTCTATTAGAAATTTCGACGTATTGCGCTCTCTTGCAGATGCCTGTTCTTCACGCAGCGTACACTCTCTGCAGCCACAAGCTGGCGTGGGTCATGGCTCTCCACTTTGGCATGCACTACGTGCATCTCATTCAAGTATTCCTAGAAACATTCCCGAGGTCGACGCTCTCTCCGGCAAATCTGCACGTCTCGCTGTACTCCTACCTCTTTGGAACTATCCTGTTATCGTTCCTTCTTTTCGCAAAGGACCTTCCCGTATTCTCGCTCGAATTCCACTTTGAGTCTTGGCTAGCAGCAGAGGCAGCGGCATACGTGAATATGCTCATCTGGCGCGAATCCTCCTATATAAGCTTTAGACTATAATCCTAAAACAAATGTCAGTGGCTCCTCCTCTTCCTCTTGCATCTGAAAGCCAAGAAGTAGAGTACATACTAGACGAAGAGCTCTGCGCACGAAAAAAGAAAGGCATCGACTCAAGCAGCATATTTCAAGCGAATTCTATGATGCAACTCAAGATCGTCATCTTGATGATATCGCTGTACGCTATGGCAACTCAGTACTCATTGATTTGCTGTCATGATTCCGGGACAGGAAGCGAAGTTATGCCCAACGCGCGGCATCACCACAAGACAGAAAGCGGCTGGAGCCTAGCACAACAATTTCAGTATCAATTGGACAAGCACTTCTCAGAAAATGCAAGTTTGTTTGATCTGGATAGCTGGCGAGAATCACTCGAGCTTCAAAAGCAGAAATTTTATGCAAGAGAAAATGATACTGTTCAAGTCATAACTGAATACGAAAATTCGACCCAATCGCCGTTTAAAACATTAGATTTTTTTTTTTGGCACAAATAAAGGTATATATGTAGACCTATAGCATATGCTTCAAAACAAAAATGCCAAATCAATTTCACAATATTTTCTTTCATATTTGCGTCATTGGCTTGTCTTTCTTGATCTGCCGCGCCTATGCGTCAACAAATGCAGCAACCCAAGACGAAACAGCAGACGCTCTAGGTATAGAATCAACTGATAAAAACCTATTTTTGAATTCTATGAACAGCCTCAGCGGCGAGCCTATGATGCTGCCTGTTTTGCGCAGGTTTCGTGATTTGCGAGAGCAGCGAGCGCGGCTGAGAGATACACTTATGCTAGACAACAGTAACATGAACGGCAATAATACAGACAAGAATTTGACAAGTCATAAAGTCAGGAAGCATCTCGACAAGCTCAAATCTCTATTTAATCTCCGAAAAAAAGTACTCCAAGAGCGCATTTCGTCTGATCATATATAAGGACACACATACAAAACACATTAATAAAAAATGTTCAGTCATTTCTTAAAACAATTCAAGATATCCAATCGCTTTCGCATTCAACTGGCGTCGGCTGTCATGATAGGCAACAAACGGTGCGATCCACAATCGTCTTGCGCTCAGTGTGCCAGGCAAGTCCTTCAGGTCCTGAGGACATTCCACGCTAATTATCCTCTCATGAGTTTGGCTAGCGACGGAGAGCAGAGCGTTTGCATCAAAGTCAAAGACGAAATATTCGACATCCTAGACGTGGTGCACTCTTGCAATCACGCACAGGCAGCCGCAAATCAAAAGTCGTCTGCTGCTGGTACTCATACAAGCCACAACAGCATGCGCGATGCATCTTATCGAGAGCGCTATCTCTCGCACTACAAGTGCAACGTGGTGGCCCTCATGATCCTCGAAGAAGCCATGCTCATATTCCAAGAGGAAGTGGGAGGAGATGCCTCTAATCTCAACACCATAGACACTCTTCTACTAGCTTCTCTGGAGTTCTTAATAGACGAGTTCAAGAAGACGCCTCCTTATAGATCCAAAGTCGACATTGAAATGGTAGACGAAAAGATTCGGCTGTTTCAGCTCAAGTTCAAAGGACACGGCATCGACTATCTCATGGAAGCCAGGAAAAAGAAAAATTCGTATCTCTATTCCTGAGCCAAAAGCACGCCAATTGCCTCCTGAGCATCGAGCGGATGCTCTGCTACGTAATTTTGAATAAACTCGCTCTTGTTTGGCTGCTGTCTGTGATCTCTCGAATTCTTCCACACATCCGTCCACAGCTCCTTGATGATTTCAGGCCTACAATACACACAAAGATAAAGCCGAAACACCAGAGACCAATTCAAAGGCGCGTTCGACGCTACGATGAAGGTTTGGTGGAAATGCTTGAGTGCAGTGAAGGGCATGCCTATGGTATAGTACGTCTCGTCTAGGAATTGCTTGAGGGCGGGCATGTCGGGCGTGATGACAGTAGTAGCCTGGATTCTATCCATGAGAAGGGAGTCGTTTCCTATGATCTTGATGAATAGATGAGGAGAGGGCTGCGAATGGAGGCACTTGAGAAAATAAATAATGCGCTTGAGCTTCAAGCTAGAATTGGAAGGCAGCCTACACGCGTCGCAGAAGCTTGCGAAGCTGTCGAAATTGACGGAAGCAGACGTCGAATGATTCGAAGAGGACGCCAACTGCTGCTGTTGCTCTAATATCTTCGTGAGAGATGGCCTCTGGTTCTGGGTAAAAATCAGTTGGTTGTCCAGCTTCTTTTTCTCTAGCATATCCTCTCTCGTCTTGAGAGATTGGATAATGTGGTGCGATTTGACCCTGCACCCCTCATTCACGCGCAGTAGGTTGGCTAAAATTACCAAGTATTCTTCTGGTTTGTGCCTAAATACTGTGGCGAGATGCTTGATAATCTCCGCAATGTTGGGGGGTTGCTGCTGTTCTTTTTTTTGCTGCTGGAGCAGCACTTGACTCAAGACTTGCTCATTGTCGATGTCTGCTATGTGCAGCAAGACAAAAGTCTTGCAGAGGGTGTCCCAAGAAGGCGAGACGCCCCCCTTCGCAAAGCAGATGCGCAGCGTGTCGAGCGGGCTCAGCTGCAGAGCCCTGCCCTGACTCGAGACGCGCATGCCTGCCAGAGTGCTCGAGACTAGCTCCACGACTTGAGGCGTGGGCGTCTCCTCGTGTATGAAATCCATGAGGTGAGCCACCAACAATATCCAGTCCTTGGTCGTGTACTGGACATTGTGCAAGTACTCCCGGACATTCAGCCAGTCCATGACCTGCCCTGGAAACAGGAGATCATGAAGCTGCTCTGTATTAATAAAAGAAAAAGAAACGACAATGCGCTTCACGACCGCTGCGTCCGCGTTCCGGCAGTTGATGGACGCCGCTTCGCAGAAAGGAATCAACAAATTCGCCAAGTGCGCGGTACTAGCTACAGCCATCTCACCACATTTTTTTTTTAAAATATTATATATTTATTCAAGGTCTTAAACACAAGAAACGCCATTGGTCGTGGCAGAGGACTTGCCAGGCGCACACGACAGGCATATGAACTGGCCTGCTAGATCTTGATATTGATTCGACGGACACCGCGCGCACTCGTTCATATTGTCTTCTGGAGAATGTGTTCCCGGCGGACAATTCATCGGAACTGCCACATGAGGAGGACAATACTGACCTTTCGCACAGCAGCCATAGCCCACAGCTCCCCCTAAACAAACACACTTGGGCGCTGGAATAAAATATCGGATGTGAGGTCCGCACGAGCTAGGCAGTGCATACTGATTGTGAGTACAATTGGGACACTTGATGCAGAGCTGAGAAGGAAACCCATAGTAGCCAGCATTGCACTCGCATATGGTAGTGTCCAACGTCGAATCTGCAGGACACGATCGAATAGTTTTTGAATTCTCGGGACACTGAATGCACGGTATGCAGATATTTAACTCGGAATGGTACCACTTGCCGCTAGGACACGCGCAGTCTATGTCATCTACTATGTTTCCCGAATTCACATTGCATGAGCCTCTCGAAAACAAAGCATCCGGTGGACAGACTTTGCACGGTCGACACATGGGAATGCCCCTGCACATGTCGAGATCCGTAGAGGCATTTCTCTTGGTGTATTTTCCTTCATCGCACGCCCTGCATTTCAAATTCCCAGTATCCTTCTTAAAGGTATGCATGGGACACGGGACGCAGTCCAGCGACACTGTATTGGGCTGAACTTCCGCGGCGTACGAAATACTCCATTCTTTTCGGTAGTTTAGCAAGCTCAATATGTCCTCTGCATCGCAATTTCCTTCGATTTTGCCGAAGTGAAGAAATAGCTTTTTGGCAAAGAGGTACGTCATCTTCTGATTCATGGGATTCCCTCCTGCATAATCTACTGGAGTGGACGTATCACAGTACGTAAAATAATTTGACAGCGTGAGCTTTATGTTTTGACTATCATCATAATCGCAAGCATACATACGAAGCCACCAATAAGGATTGTGGAAGTTGCTCGTGTTGATCTTATACGAAAATGCTCTAAGCGGAGTGATGGTGGCAAAGTATTCGTTTTGAGCCTCACATTTTCTTCGTTCGAGGACCCCGCTGGGAGAGCACCGAATAGAACCCCCATTCGAAGAAGAGTTGAGTTCAAAGACCAGCGGAGAAAGCACAGGGTGAGGTGCAGAGGTGCTGCAAGACGCGATTGCAGGATACGCAAAATTAGGAGTCGTCGAGGTATAAGGCAGGATATATCCAGCGTTGCATTGCCAAGGACAGCTATTAGACGAACCGTGACTTCCCGTGTACACCGAAAATCCAGGCTTGTTAGAGCAAAAAACGCAGTTACTGCCCGAGTTATAGTATCCTAGGTTGCAAGACCAAGGGCAATTAGAAGTCACCACACCGGCATCCGTATATCGCGAATTCGCGTATATTATGTTAGTGCACGAGACGCAATTGATCCCGCTCGCATAAAAACCTACATTGCACGAGAAGAGGCAGGTAAGAGCATTCTGAATAGAATTCAATGGCAGAGATAAGCAAAGAAATGGGCAATTTGAAGTGGCAACATTGCTCTGAGAGTAATAGGAATTGAGAGGTCTATTGGAACACAGAACACATTGATTCGCGTTGTTGGCATAATAGCCCAAGTTGCATTCAAAATCACAGGTTCTTGGATTGTAGATGGCGTTTGCAGGCGTGGTGATCGCATTGCAAGACCAAGGACACGACTCCGAGAGCACCCCGCTCGCAGTATACACCGAATTTTTGACGGGCTTATTCGCGCACGGCACACACACGCCTCTCTGGTTATCATAGTATCCCATGTTGCACTTGCAATGCGTCAGTGCATGCGACTGTGCGAGACTAACCGAGAATTCGGGACAGGGGATTGGTATCCTGCAGCCTTCTGGGCAGTAGTGATTGGCTATGCACGGGGAAGCACTCGATCCCACTGCGTCATAGGAATACCCACTGTTCGCAGAACATCTCGCAGCTGCGGCGAGACTCTTCGTATTCAGAGGACACACTGTCATGTTGGTTGCCTTTGCTGGACAATAAAAATTAGGCAAGCACGCAGATGGCTCTGCTCCAGGAGAACCATAATATCCTGCGTTCACGGTGCAATTCGACAAAGAAGAGGACGTGGGCACACTCTGAGTGTTGACAGGACACTTTCTCATAGAAGATGAGCCTTCCGGGCAATAAGAATCTGCAGAACAGGATTCCGCCACAGTAGAATTTAGAGGCTGAAACACGTAGCCTGCATTTGCAGTACAATTCGCAATCCAATAAGATAAAGCCAGACTTTTCGTGTTATTTGGACAGGGACTGGGGACAATACTCTGAGCAGGACAATAGCTATTTGCAAGACAAGAGACAGCAGACGATCCTGGAGGGCCATAAAAGGAACTCTTGGCAGTGCAATTGAGCACAGAAATCGACATATAAAGACTCTCCGTATTGGCAGGACAAGTCGCCATAGTGACAGAACCGCTGACACAATAGTGTCCTGCCAAGCAAGGAGAAGCTGCATTGCCAGGACTGCCATAATATCCTGCCTGGGCAGTGCAATTCAGGCTAGACGAAGACATTGGAACGCTGCTCGTATTCTTCGGACACTGCGTCATATTCGTAGATCCAATGGGACAAAAATAGGAAGCAGAACAGGGCAAAGCATCGATTCCCACAGTGTGATAATAATATCCGGGTCTAGACACGCAAATAATTGCCCTAGCAGAACTCCATGTATTAGAAGGGCAAGGTATCATTGCCGTAGATCCAACCGGACAAAAAAAACCGGGATCGCATGACTGGGCTACTGTACCCAGCGCTCCATAATATCCTGCGTTGGCAGAGCAATTGGTATGCACATAAGCCATGGCAGAGCTGTACGTGTTGGACGGACAGGGAGTCATCTGCGTGGATCCCATGGGGCAAAAATTACCTGCCAAGCACGGAGATCCAAGCTGACCTAAAGCTCCATGATATCCTGCATTGGCTACGCAATCCACTTGAGCGGATTTGGCTGCAAGTGAATTTGTGTTGGGAGGACAAGACAGCATCTGCGTAGCTCCCGCTGGACAATAGTAGTTCATCTCGCAAGGCCGTGCAGCGGATCCAGGCGCCCCATAATAGCCTCCATTCGATATACACTGTGTAGAAGACGAAGAGATAGGCGGGCTATTGGTGTTGTCAGGACATGAAATCATGACCGTAGCCTGGGCTGGACAATAAAATCCAGACTTGCACGGGGATGCAGCAGATCCTAAAGGACCATAATATCCCGCCAGTGCGCTGCAATCAGTCTGCGCAGATGAGCGAATAAGACTGCTAGTATTCGGAGGACACGGTATCCTATTCGTAGATCCAACCGGGCAAAAAAAACCAGGATCGCATGACTGAGCTACTGTACCCAGCGCTCCGTAATATCCTGCGTTGGCAGAGCAATTGGTATGCACGTAGGCCATGGCAGAGCTGTACGTGTTGGACGGACAGGGAATCATCTGCGTGGATCCCATGGGGCAATAATTACCTGCCAAGCACGGAGATCCAGGCTGGCCTAAAGCTCCATGATATCCTGCATTGGCTACGCAACCCACTTGCGCGGATTTGGCTGCAAGTGAATTTGTGTTGGGAGGACAAGACAGCATCTGCGTAGCTCCCGCTGGACAATAGTAGTCCTTCTCACAAGGCTGCGCTGTAGTGCCTGGAGATCCATAGTATCCAGGTTTTGCAGCGCAATGTGCAATGGCGGAAGATTGCAGAGGAGATGTCGTGTGGGGAGGACATGAACTTGCCTGAGTAGATCCCCGTGGACAAAAATATTCAGGCTGACATGGAGTGGGCGTAGATCCAAGGGCTCCCCAAAAGCCAGCATTGGCTGCGCAACTTGTTATGGAAGAAGACTGGGGCGGACTGCTTGAATTTGGAGGACAGGTAAGCATCTGAGTGGCTCCCGACGGACAATAATTATCAGCGAGGCATGGAAGACCCAGAGAACTATAATACCCTGCATTGGAAACGCAATTTGTTTGTGCAGAAGACATGGGAGGGCTATTTGTATTGGGCGGACAACGAGTCATGTTCAACGAGCCAGATGGGCAATAAAAGCCAGCAAGGCATGAATAAGTCAAGGACAGTGTGATGTTCAAAAAATATCCAGGCAATGACTTGCAGTCTAAAATGGAAGAGGATAAACTAGCGCTATTTGAGTTTCCAGGACATGGAGTCAAAGAAGACGAGCCCAATGGACAATAAAAATTAGAAACACATGGAAAATATACTGATATATTTCCATAATATCCAGGTCTCGTAGTGCAATTTGAAACAGACCAAGCCATGATCCTAGTACTGAGGTTGAAAGGACATAACACCATTGTAGTCGAACCTTCAGGACAATAATAATCAGGAACACATGGACTTGACATGTTTCCAGGCAAGCCATAGAATCCTGCCTTCGCTGTACAATCTAAACTAGAAGACGACATTGCAAGACTGTGCGTATTCAGCGGACACGGCGTCACTTGAATGGACTGCAGAGGACAATAATTTCCAGGCAGACACGGGGAAGGCACCGTTCCAGGGGTTCCAAAATATCCAGCGTTAGCCTTGCACCACTGATTTGAAGTCGACATTTCTGCGCTATGAGTATTGTCAGGACATTTTATTGGTTGTGTAGAACCAGGAAGACAATAAAAGTTAACAGGACAAGGCATAACCACAGAGTCTGTAGACGTATAAAATCCCCCCTTGGTAGTGCAATTTTGAACAGAGAAAGACAATGCTACACTGCCAAGATTATCAGGACACGGAATCATTTCTCTTGCCAGTTTAGGGCAATAATAGTCTTCTGAGCATGGCGTAGCTGGATAACCATTATAACCGTAGTACCCGAGCTTGGGCATACATTTTAGAACATGGTCAGATTTGGGAGGACTCCACGTGTTTTCTGGACAAGGTAGTGTGGCAGTAGCTGATGCTGGACAATAAGTATCTTCAGGGCACGGTATCAGTGTTTCATTTCCTGGAGGTGTATAGTAACCTCTTGTTGTTGTTGTACATTGCCATGATTCATATGATCCTTCAGGGCTCCACTTACCATCTGGGCATGGGGTTGGCTCCGTAGGTGTGAATTGAGGCCATGGACAATAGAATCTTTCAGGGCATCTAAAAACTTGCCAATCTGAAGTCATATAGTACTTTTCGTCAGCAATACAATTTGCTGCAGATGACGCTAACCCTAATGTATATGAATAAGTTTTTGAGTTAGGTGGACATGGTATGGGACCTGACAACATGCCTTCGAAGCAATAATGATCTTCTATGCAATCTAAACACTGGCTACCATGAAGATCAGGACCCGGATATTTTCCAGCTGGACACATCAAACATCTCCATCCAACCATCAAGACGCCAGGGCCTCCTGGTGCTCCTCGTTTTGTTGTTCTAGAAAATGTAGTAGTTGCTGAAGTATAGCTAAGTGCATTTGCTCCATCTCCTCCAGTCCCAAATATATATTCAGGATACATATAATAACCCCCATCGCTTGATTCTGCTGCTTGGCAGTTTCCACCATAACCTCCATTTGCATATATACCTAGACCTGGTGTGCTATCCCATCCAAATGGAGGGAATAAATCTTGAACATCTATATAACCCCCTCCATAAAACATAAAGCCACATCCTCCGTAACCTCCTCCTCCTCCACCTTCCAATCCTTGGTACCTGAATTTATTATGAAATCCACAATGTTTTGCTCCATGTGTGCCGTTTGTATTTGATTTATCAATGACGGTTTTAGGGTGCCTTGAGCAACCAGCTCCTCCATTTGCAAAATCTCCTGTTGGACCATAGAATTGAAAGCCACCCCCACCACTTCCCAGTAGTACATGTTGTTGAATGCTAGACCCCTTGCTTAAGTTAACAAAGGTAGTTTCACCGTTGCCCCCTGGACCCATCCATCCTCCAGCACCTCCTCTTGCTATTTTCCACGAAATTGTCTTTTGAAAGACATCCTGGGAAAATAATTTTGTTGCGTTTGCTCCTCCTCCTCCTCCTCCTCCAATTACTTTAGGGGTTCTATCAAAATCAATATCAGAGCCTCCCCCCCCTCCCCCCCCTCCAGTTATAAACATATTAGCAGTTTTTATATTTTTAAAAACATAAGAGCCAGTACCATTCCTGACTATTCTGATAGCCACTAAATAACTACCACTTATGGTTGTGCCATACTCTTCTCCAATACTTTCTAGGTGGGAACCATATTTGCATCTAGCTTCATTGGCATAAACTAGTTTCTCGCCCCAATACAAAACACAAAACAAGAGAGCAATCATAATTTTTAATAATAATATTTCAAGCACTGACTTTATATGTGATGACTTCTCCTGCTGCGCAGGTACAGTCGTCATTTTGGCCGCATGCAATGCATCGAGTCACTCCGTCACCAAAAAAATCAGGCTTGCAAGTGCATTTGCTCGTATCCACTGAAGACGCCTCCGGGCATCTGCGCATGATAGCGTCCGCGTGACATTGTCTAGATGAAGGAGAATATGTGCACGCGACGCATAGGTTTGCAGATTCATCATAGAATGTATCCATAGGACATCCACACGTCCTATTCTGGATAACTATTCTAGGAGAAGGACAAATGGTGCATATTGTAGACCCTGTACTTGGCGCAAAAAGCCGCTGCGATATGTTGCACGTCAAGCATCGACTCGCGTTTGCTGAGGGATTATAGGTTCCCACACGACAATCCAAGCAGGCACTGGCATTGGATGCATTCGAGAATGTGCCTGCTGGGCACGAAATGCAGTCACTCTTGTCGTTAAGCCTGAACCAGCCTGCAGAACATGTATTGGGTAGATTGGTCCCAGAAATGTCACAAAAAAATCCAGGAGGACACTTCAGGCATTTGTTCTGATCATTTTTGTAGATGTGATATGGGGGACATTCCTCGCATGAATATCGAATGGTAGTTTTATTAGAGTTTGGTTCTAGAGGCACGACAGTTTGAACCAAAACAGTTCCAGGCATGCAATTGCAGTCAATCCTGCCCACGCCCATTTTCGAGTCGCAAGTGCTTGCACCTGGCTTATTCAAGTTGTCTTGATTCCATTTGCATGATCTGGGGACGAGCGTCCCAAGGCCAGGACAATAAAAATCTACCGGACATTCTTGTGCAGATTCACCTATATTTGTTTGAAAAAAACCAGGCAAGGCTACGCAATCAAATAATGTTAAAGAGTTGCTGCTAACAGTCCCTGTATTTTCCGGGCATTTCTGAGGTGAAAATCCAGGAGAGCCATAATAACCATGCTTAGCTACACATTGCGCGCTGTGCGTCGAATTTGGCAAGCTCTCTGTGTTAAATGGACACAAAGTGGCAAAAAATCCAGGTTGGCCATACGCTCCAGGTTTGCTTATGCAGTCTTGCTTGCTTGAAGATCTTGTCAAACTTTGAGTGTTAGGAGGACAGGGACTTGGCTGCGTAGAGCCTCTTTCGCAATAATGATTTGGAGGACAAATATTTGCAGGCTCGTCTACAGACGTAATAAAAAAGCCAGGAAATGACAGGCATTGACTTGACTGTGCAGGACTCGAAGAATTGCCAGGACATGGCTTTGCGTTGACAGATCTTGCACTGCAATAAAAATTTGAAGGACACTGTGAGGCTACAGAACCAGACTGCCCAAAAAATCCTGCTGCAGGATAACAATCTAAATTAGAGCTTGCCCCCAAATCACTGAAAGTATTGGCTGGACATGCAGTAGGGCGCGTCGATCCCTGAACACAAAAATAACTTGCATTGCATGCTCGAGCTTCTTTTCCGTGATCCCCAAAAAAACCTTTTTTCGCTGAACAATTCAGTATAGATTGAGACATGCGTGGACTGTCTGTGTTCAAAGGACATTCCATGGGTCTTTGCTTGCCTCCTAAGCAATAAAATCCAGGAAGGCAAGAAACGGACGCTCCTGTTGAGTCTGAAAAATAACCAGGAATTTGCATACAATCGCCCAAATGAACAGATAAAGGTAAACTAGTACTGTACATTGGACATTTTTCTGGAATCACTGAACCTAAAGGACAATAGTGATCAGAAGGACACGGAATAACTAAATTTCCTCGGGCCCCATAATATCCAGCCTTTGCCATGCAAGATTGAATAGTCGTAGGCAAAGTCATCAAATTCACTGTATTATTAGGACATGGCAAACACACTCCAGAAGAATTTTGACGACAGTCACTCAGAAATGTTTCATTCGAACACGACCGACAAACTTTGCACTCCCCGACAGACTTACCCCCACAATTCACACGCATTTCACCCAACGGACACCCCCAGCACGGAAGACATATTCCTGGATGCTGATTGCCGCATTCAAGCAAATATTCGCCAGGAGAACACGACGTCCTGCACTTCATACATGTTCCAGGATTAGATCCAGTGCAATCGGCTCTGTACTCTTCAGGACCACACGTTCCACATTGAATGCACGTTCCTGGATTATCTCCAGAGCATCCTGATCTATACATTCCTGAGACTTGACAAGATGCACACGGAATGCAAGTTCCTCTTGAGCTCCCACCACACTCTGATGCATAGTACCCTTCACCACAACTACAATCAGCGCAACTTTTGTTACCCCAGTTGTCTTGATATGTTCCATATCCACACGGGATGCAATTTTCGCTGCTGTCTTGGTAGTATCCAGGAGAACAGACACATACTATTGCTATATTGACGTTGTCATAAAACCAGCCTGCGTTTGGCTTTGTGCATCGCTTGTGCACAATTATCAAACCGTCTTGATCATTTCTTCCATTCACAATATAGTTTGGAAAAACTTGATATCTGGGAGGCAAGTTTGGTTGCGGTGGAAATTGAACTAATCCATCATTATAAGTAGCTCCTTCCTGGCATTGTTCAGTGCTATAAAAACCTGCTCCGCCACCAGCACCTCCTATACCATCGTTGGTGCTGAGTTTTCCTATGCTATTACCTGCGTTGCATCCACTTCCACCTTGATTCTTTCCGTTGTCTTCTGCCCACATTATCGAACACGATGTATCAGCAGAACCCCCGCTTGCAGTCAATAAAGAATTCGTAGTAGATGGACACGGATTAGATGATGAAATTCTATTCAGCACACCAGAAGTAGTATCTCGTCCCCGGGATCCTCCTCCTCCTCCTCCTTGAAAATGATTTGCGTTAGACGTATCGGGATCACACTTCCCATCACGAAAAGGTGGTGCCAATACTCCTCCTGCTCCACCGCCCCCCGCTACCGCGTATCTTATATTTGTATTCGAAGCGAGTCTGACTTCTGTTCTACCTCCTCCTGTTCCCCCTGTCAAAGCTAATCCTGGACTTTCAACTCCCCTCTGTCCAACATACAAATTAAAATCAAGAGTCCATTCACTGAATTCTTTGAGTAAACAAAAAGCATGACCTCCGTGACCTCCATTGTATCTAACTTGGTTTGACGCAGAAACAAAAAAATTACGATTTGTAGAGCCCCCTGCACCCCACAACTCAAATAAAATTGGTTGATCAAAATTGGAAATTTGATATGAGCTTCTATTCGTAGTAATATATTCTATATTATTAGTTAAAGAACAAGCTTCATATCCATTTATGCATGGCTTGCACCACCGATTTCTCCATCCTGTAGCTGGACATTGGCATTTGCAACCCATGATGTTCATGAAGATAAAGATAAAGAAAATTACGCGCGTCTTCAATACGGAACGCTCCATTTTCCACATGAAAAACAACGGGCGTGACCTAAACTGGAGGCATATTCCCCCACAGGACAATTTGTGCAAGATGTAGTGTTGAGAGACCACTGCACAGAATTAAATTTTCCAGCAGGGCATGCAGTGCAGACCTTCGTATTTATATCAAGGAAGGACCCAGCCTTGCATTTCCACAGACATCCTTCTGGGCCAAATTCCGGAATAATTTTCCGGGATATGAGGTCATTGCGCTCTGCGGCGCTGATGGGTTCATTATAGTCTTTGTACATGTACA
>Ga0172373_10002864_pt1 | contig 25975 bp, 29 predicted proteins | sample Lak10m_2_FD_114546 | JGI IMG/M metagenome (GOLD analysis project Ga0172373, IMG submission 114546) | Freshwater microbial communities from Kabuno Bay, South-Kivu, Congo - kab_092012_10m | ecosystem: Environmental > Aquatic > Freshwater > Lake | place: Democratic Republic of the Congo...
GCCCGTACCATCCGAAGCTGGCTTAATCAGCACATGGCCTGATTTGAATTTCGCTTTGATGGCATGTGGGATAGTCCCTTTTGAAATAGGCACTTTCACCAGGTTCTTCTTCGCGTCGTCTACTGCTTTGGAAATAGCTTCAGACACATCCCGGGCTTTTCCCAGACCGTGACCCACGGTACCATTTCCATCGCCGACTACTACGATGGCTGCGAAGCTGAACGTACGACCACCCTTTGTAACCTTGGCCACCCGGTTGAGCTGAACCAACTTTTCTTTCAGTTCTGTTTCAGCGGGCTTGATGCGGTTGTTATTTCTATTGTCCATTGTTATCTACTTGATTGATTAGAATTTAAGACCGCCTTCCCGCGCACCGTCTGCCAGAGCCTTCACACGCCCGTGATAGAGATAACCGCCCCGGTCGAACACTACATTTGAAATATTAGCTTCGAGGCTCCGCGTAGCAATCAGCTTACCTACGATAGCCGCCTGTTCGGACTTAGTGATATTCTTTGGAATATCCGCTTCAATGGAGGAAGCGGCTGCCAGGGTATGGCCGGCTACGTCATCGATTACCTGGGCATAGATAGACTTATTGCTTCGGTAAACACTGAGACGAGGGCAATCGCTGGTTCCGTTTATTTTTTTGCGAATCCGATAGTGGATACGCTGTCTTTTGTTTTCTTTTGTCAGTTTCATGTTATTTTACTTACGTCTTAGTGAAGTGCATGAAGCATACCCAAGACCCATTTGAAACAACGGTTAAATAACCCGTCTGGATTACGCCTATTATTTTTTACCCTTACCACCTGTCTTACCCACTTTGCGGCGAATAGACTCACCGAAGAAGCGGATACCTTTGCCTTTGTAAGGCTCTGGCTTACGGAAGGTACGGATTTTAGCAGCTACCTCACCCAGGAGCTGTTTGTTGCTACATTCCAGGAAAATCATTGGATTGGAGCCTTTGTCTTGGCGAGTTTCCACTTTGATTTCCTGTGGAACGAAAAACAAGATTGGGTGAGAATAACCCAGCGTGAGTTCCAGCAACTGACCGGTGGCTGCGGCACGGTAACCAACACCGACTAATTCCATCTGCGCTTTGAAACCATTGCTGACACCTTCCACCATATTGAAAATAAGCGCGCGAGACAACCCATGTACTGAACGATGGCGTTTTTGGTCTGTCGGGCGCTTGACCACTAATTCGTTGTTTTCGATTTCGATGGTCAAATCTGGGTCGATTTGTTGCTTCAGCTCGCCCTTTGGTCCCTTCACCGTCACCAGGTTGCCTTTGCTGACGTTGACTTCAACGCCTTTTGGCATAGCTATCGGAGCTTTTCCTACTCTTGACATAATTATTATATTTTGGAGCGGTTCTGGAATTAATATACGTAGCAAAGCAATTCTCCGCCCACATTGAGGGATCGTGCTTTTTTGTCAGTCATTACACCATGAGATGTAGAGACGATGGCGATACCGAGGCCATTGATGATACGAGGAAGCTCGGTACATTTGGCGTATTTCCGGAGACCCGGGGTACTGATACGGCCGAGCTCGCGAATAACCGGCTTTTTGGAAGCCAGGTCGTATTTAAGCGCGATACGAACGACGTCTTGACCGCCTTTGCCTGCTTTCTCCTCTACTTTATATTTGAGGATATAGCCCTGTTCGTACAGGATTTCGGTGATAGCCACCTTGAGTTTGGAGGACGGGATATCGACGATGCGATGGCCGGCCTGCTGCGCATTGCGGATGCGCGTAAGATAATCTGCAATTGGATCAGTAACTGCCATTATGGTCAATGTTGCGCTGAACGGTTTTCCTTTAAAAGAACGGAACCTGTTCAACGGTTAGATAAATATTTACCAGCTCGATTTGGTCACGCCCGGGATTTTGCCTTCCAGCGCCATTTCGCGGAATTTTACCCGGCAGAGTCCGAAGTAACGCATATACCCTTTAGGCCTGCCTGTCAGTTGGCAACGATTGTGCAGACGAATTGGGTTGGAGTTGCGCGGGAGCTTATCCAGCTCGTCATAGCGGCCTTCTTCTTTGAGCTGCTTACGCAGGTCAGCGTATTTAGCTACGAGGCGGGCTTTTTTGTTTTCCCGGGCGATGATGGATTTCTTTGCCATTGTTAACCTTGGTTTTTCTGATTTTTGAAAGGCATTCCCAGTCCTTTGAGGAGGGCAAGCGCTTCTGCATCGGTCTTAGCGGTGGTCACGAACGTGATATCCAGACCCGTAATTCGGCTTACCTTGTCGATATCAATTTCAGGGAAAATGATATGTTCGGTAATACCAACAGAGTAGTTGCCTTTTCCGTCAAAGCTTTTGTCGCTGATGCCGCGGAAGTCGCGTACACGGGGGAGCGCTACTGTAATCAAGCGATCCAGGAAATCGTACATCTGCTCGTTGCGCAGCGTTACGCGGGCGCCGATAGGCATACCTTCCCGGAGTTTGAAGTTGGACACTGATTTGCGTGCCTTTGTAGCTACAGCCTTTTGGCCAGCGATAAGGGACATTTCATCGACGGCTACATCTACCAGTTTTTTATCCTGGGTAGCGGAGCCTACACCTTGGTTCAGACAAATTTTAACCAGGCGTGGAACTTCCATAACCGAGCGGTACTGGAATTGCTCCTGGAGTGCGGGAAGAACCTCTTCCCTATATTTTTTCTTAAGTCTAGGAGAGTAACTCATTATTTGATGATTTCGCCTGATTTTTTAGAATAGCGTACCAGTTTGCCATTATCGCCTTCTTTGCGACCTACCCGGGTGGGCTGACCCGTCTTGGGATCAACGACCATCAGGTTAGAGATATGGATAGAAGCCGGTTGCTCTTTAATACCACCCGGATCGTCCTGGGTAGGTTTCATGTGCTTTTTGACCATATTGACCTGGTCAACCATCGCGCGGTTTTCGTCGGGGAAAACCTCCAGTACTTCGCGTACCTTGCTGCGGTCTTTATAGGAGCCGGAGATGACCACTACCCGATCGCCCTTTTTGATTTTGAGCTTGGGAGTGAACCGCTTTGCGGTATTGTTGCTCTTTTTAATAGCCATGTTTATCAAATTGAAAGACCTTTAGTCGCGCGGGGCAGCCAAGGTCGGTTGAATACAATGGTGGAATTACAACACTTCAGGTGCCAGGGAGACAATACGCATGTAATCGCGTTCGCGAAGTTCACGCGCTACCGGTCCGAAGATACGCGTTCCGCGTGGCTCGTCCTGTGCATTCAGGAGGACGCACGCGTTATCATCGAAACGGATATAGGAACCATCCTTTCTTCTGATTTCCTTCTTGGTGCGTACGACGACTGCTTTGGACACGGTACCCTTTTTCAAACCACCGGGGGTTGCATCTTTCACAGCAACCACGATTTTATCGCCGATAGAGGCGTAGCGGCGATGAGAGCCACCCAAAACCCGAATACAGAGTACTTCTTTTGCTCCGCTATTATCAGCCACTCTGAGACGGCTTTCCTGTTGAATCATGACGTTATGGTTTTAGAGGATTTACTAAGCCTGCGCTAATGCGGGAAAGTAAATCGTAAATCCGGGAAAATTATTTTGCTCTTTCGATGATTTCGACTACACGCCAGCGTTTGTTTTTGCTGAGTGGACGAGTTTCCATGATACGCACGGTATCGCCGATATGGCAATCATTGTTTTCGTCGTGCGCCATGAACTTCTTGGTCTTCTTCACGAATTTTCCGTAAATCGGGTGCATCAGCTTACGTTCCACGCTGATGGAAACGGTTTTTTCCATTTTGTTGCTGGAGACGACCCCGACCCTTGTTTTTCTAAGATTTCTTTCCATTTTATTTTTCTTTGGAGGCTGCATTTGAAAAGCGCCAGAATTACGCGAGGAGATTATTTACCTTGGCGTCTTCTGAAGCGCATTTTACTGCGGTTAGATAATTCCTCAGATGACATCGCAGCTACTTCGCGGCGACGGATTTCCGTTTTCAGGCGCGCGATATCGCGACGCACTTCTCTGAGGCGCATAGGATCCTCCAACCCTTTAATTGCGTGGTCGAAGTGCATTTTTTGCAAGCTCGCCTCCGTTTGCTCGAGTTCTGTTGCCAGCTCTTCCGCAGAGTACGTTTGAAGCTCTTCGAATTTTTTAGTTGCCATTACAAAAATTATTAACGATGGATATTAAAATCAACGCCGGATTGGGACTGCATGCGCAGTCTAATGTCCGGTGTTTTTAGTAAACACATACTATTCCTCAAAATCCGGGCGCTTAACTACGAGCGTCAGCAGAGGAAGTTTCTGTGCTGCCAGGCGCATGGCCTCTGCAGCGATATCGAAAGGAACACCGTCGATTTCGAACAGGATACGGCCGGGTTTTACGGCTGCTACCCAGTGGTCCACAGCACCCTTACCTTTACCCATCCGCACCTCCTGAGGCTTCTTCGTAATAGGTTTATCCGGGAAAATGCGGATCCAGACTTTTCCTTCCCGCTTCATATAACGCGTCATGGCGATACGGGCAGACTCAATCTGGCGGTTAGTAATCCGACCACCAGTTGTAGCCTTCAGACCGAAACTCCCAAATGCCACTGTACCGCCCTTGTACGCAATCCCTTTGATGCGTCCTTTCTGCTGCTTGCGGTATTTGGTTCTTTTAGGCTGTAACATCTTTATTTCGTATTTAGCAGAATTTCAAAATAAAATACTATCTGTGCCCGCTCTAAAAAAAGCACGGCAAAGGTAAAGTAATTCTTCTAATAAAACTAACGACGGCGGTCGTTTCTTCTTCCACCCCGTTCGCCGGCATTACCTCCACCCCGGCGCTGACGACCTCCGCGATCGGAGGAGCCGCGTTCGCGGTCACCAGTTCCTGGGCGACCTGCATCGCGCTTTGGTGCGGCAGCTACTGGCGACAGGTCGCGTTTGCCAAGCACTTCGCCTTTGCAAATCCAGACTTTGATGCCAATTTTTCCGTACACCGTCTGTGCTTCCTTCAGCGAGTAATCGATATCTGCGCGGAATGTATGCAATGGCGTACGGCCCTCTTTGTACTCTTCCGTACGTGCCATTTCAGCACCGTTCAGACGGCCGGAGATCCGCACTTTGATGCCCTCTGCTCCTGCGCGCATAGTGGACTGGATTGCCATTTTAATCGCGCGGCGGTAGTTGATACGGGCTTCGAGCTGTTTGGCAATTGATTCAGCCACAATAGCTCCGTCCAGTTCCGGTTTGCGAATTTCGGTGATATTGATTTGGACATCCTTCGCGGTGAGTTTTTTCAGCTCTTCGCGGATGCGATCCACTTCCTGGCCACCCTTACCGATGATGATACCGGGGCGTGACGTATGAATAGTTACCGTGATGCGCTTCAGGTTGCGTTCGATGAAAATACGAGCTACCCCTCCTTTAGCGATACGAGCCATGAGGTAATTGCGGATTTTCTCATCTTCGACTACTTTCTGAGCGTATTCTTTACCTCCGAACCAGTTTGATTCCCATCCACGGATAATACCCAGGCGGTTGCCAATCGGATTTGTTTTCTGTCCCATATTTATGGTACTATTGAGTTGATATTCAAAATAAATCGTTGTCTATGCCGGATTAATCCTCAACGGTTACCAGGTCGTTTGCTCCATCCCCGTCCATTGGAACGCGGTTGGCTACCACGATGGTTACATGGTTGGAGCGCTTGCGGATGCGGTGTGCACGCCCGTGCGGTGCCGGGCGGAAACGGCGCATGATGGAACCCCCATCGACAAAGGCCGTTTTGATATACACTTCATAATCATCTGCATTCTCAGCACCACCCGCTTTGTACTCCCAGTTGGCAACTGCACTGCGCACCAATTTTTCTAACCACGTAGCTGCTTCCTTCTTGGTAAAGCGGAGGGTGGAGATAGCTTCGTCCACTCGTTTACCGCGAATAATATCGACGACCAGGCGCATTTTACGCGCAGACATCGGAACATTTTTAAGTTTTGCTACTGCTTCCATTTCTTTTTTTTTCAGCTCAGCACCTGCAACTGGTATCTTGAGTTTATACGGCCAATCCGCAGAGTCTGAACACTAAACCAATTATTTCTTGCGGTTCCCGGAGTGACCTCTGAAGTTACGGGTCGGGGAAAATTCACCCAATTTATGGCCTACCATGTTTTCCGTGACGAACACAGGTACGAAGGTTTTGCCATTGTGGACTGCAATCGTTTCTCCAACCATATCAGGTACAATCATGGATGAGCGTGACCAGGTCTTGATTACAGACTTACGGGTTGACTCTTTGGACTTGAATACCTTTTCCATAAGCTTATGGAAAACGTAAGGGCCTTTTTTAATTGATCTTGCCATTTTGAGCACTTTATTTCAGCAGGGATTTCCCTGACCTGGTTATGGATTCTTGGTTTTACGCTTCGTGATAATCAGCTTGCTTGAGTTTTTCCGCGGGTTGCGAGTCTTCTGACCTTTGGCCATGATACCCGTCCGTGAGCGCGGATGTCCTCCCGAAGCGCGGCCTTCGCCACCACCCATGGGGTGATCAACCGGGTTCATAGCCACACCACGTACCCGTGGACGACGGCCGATCCAGCGCTTGCGACCAGCTTTACCAAATACTTGGAGTGCATGGTCTGCATTGGATGTAACCCCCATGGTTGCTTTACAAGTAAGCAGAACCCGACGAACTTCGCCTGAGGGCAATTTAACCACTGCGTAACGGTCTTCCCGACCCATCAGCGTACCATAGACACCGGCGCTTCTCGCGAGGGAGGCACCGCGGCCGGGTTGCATTTCGATGGCGTGGATGGAAGAACCGAGTGGAATTTCACGCAGGAACAGGGCGTTGCCTACGTTTGGTGGTGCACCGGCACCTGAAATAACTTCTGCACCTACTTTGAGGCCAGTTGGTGCGATAATATATCGTTTCTCACCATCTGCATATTCTATCAGTGCGATGTAAGCAGTACGGTTGGGGTCGTACTCGATACTTTTTACCGTAGCAGCAACGCCATCCTTATCCCGCTTGAAATCGATGACACGGTAGCGGCGCTTGTGTCCACCCCCAATATGCCGCATCGTACGACGGCCATCATTGTTACGGCCACCCGATTTTTTTAATGGAGCGAGGAGGCTCTTTTCAGGCGTATCCGTTGTAATTTCCGCAAACCCACTCCCTACGCGATAGCGCGTACCTGGGGTAATTGGATTAAACTTTTTTACCGACATGGTATGGAAATTTGTTGTTCATCGCCGCGGAGCTGAACCATACCGCACTCCGGACCCGAACAGTTTGAAAATATTATGGATATCAGATACCTGCGTAGAAATCGATTTCTTCGCCTTCTGCCAGGGTGATATAGGCCTTTTTATAAGAAGGCTTACGCCCTCTCAGAATACCTGATTTGGTATTCCGGCTTTTCGTTTTGGCAGGAACGATTAGAGTGTTTACCGATTCTACAGATACATTGAACATTGCTTCGATGGCGTTTTTGATTTCGATTTTATTCGCCTTTTTATGTACCATGAAGCAGTACTTATTCAATTTTTCTGACAGCTTCTCTGATTTTTCCGTAATCAACGGTTTGATCAGTACAGTTTTGTGTGCCATGGTTGCTCTGTTTCAGCGTCCTTGCGGATAGCTGCTTATTCGAATGATTGTTTTATCTTCTCCACTGCACCTTCTGAAAGGACAATGGTATTTGCGTGCAGGATAGTGTACACGTTGAGGTCTTGTGCGCGCACCACTTCTGCGTTGGGCAGGTTGCGGCTAGACAGGAAAACCTCCTTCTCGTAGTCTGCGGTTACGACCAGTGACTTTTGATTGGATATTTTCAGCCCGTTGAGGACCTCTTTGTAGGCTTTCGTTTGTGGAGCCTGGAAGCTGAAGTCTTCCACTACCATGATAGCACCAGATTTCGCCTTTGCGCTGAGCGCCGACTTGCGAGCCAGGCGTTTTACTTTTTTGTTGAGTTTTTGGTCGTAATCGCGCGGACGAGGACCAAAAACACGGGCACCACCATAATACAACGGGTTGTTAATATCGCCCTTACGCGAACCACCCGTTCCTTTTTGCTTATGCAGCTTACGGGTAGAACCAGACATTTCAGAACGCTCCTTGGCTTTGTGGGTACCTTGGCGCTGTGCAGCAAGGTACGCCTTTACAGACAGGTAGAGCGTGTGCTCATTTGGTTCTATGCCAAAGACATCCTCGGGCAATTCGATTTGACGCCCCGTCTTTTCCCCTTTGATATTCAGAATTTCAACTTTCATCATCTACTGATTTAACCCGCCTCTCGGCTAGTTAATAATTACTTTTTCTTTTCGAGAATCACAAAGGCACCGTTATGGCCGGGGATTGCACCCTTTACCAGAATCAGGTTCTGCTCGGGAAATACCTTCAACACACGCAGGTTCTTTACCTTGACCCGATCATTACCCATACGGCCACCAAGGCGCTTCCCTTTGAATACGCGGGAAGGAAAGGAGGAGGCACCCATAGAACCCGGCGCACGGAGGCGGTTGTGCTGACCGTGGGTAGCACCACCTACCCCACCGAATCCATGACGGCGCATAACACCCTGGAAACCTTTTCCTTTTGTCGTACCGATAGCATGTACCATATCGCCTTCTGCGAAAATTTCATCTACCTGTACCACCTCGCCCAGTGATTTTTGCACTGCATCAAAATCGCGCATTTCAACCAGGCGGCGCTTTGGTTCTGCGCCTGCTTTTTTGAAATGCCCCTGCATTGCCTGGGTTGTATTCTTTGACTTAGCATCGCCGTATGCCAACTGCAAAGCAGTATAGCCATCCGTTTCTTCTGTCTTTACCTGGGTAACCACACAGGGTCCCGCTTCGATAACGGTACAGGCGACGTTACGACCAGACTTGTCGAAGATGCTGGTCATACCGATTTTTTTACCAATTAATCCGTTCATCAGTCCTTTATTTTGAGACACGGCATCGCTTCTAGCGAGTGATTGCGAGGCCAGGCCATTTGTTCAATCAGCAACCTGAGTTAGGTTTTCCTGAATACTGAAACTAAAAATTACGTCAACTTTACCTGAATATCTACACCACTCGGCAATTCCAGTTTGGACAATGCGTCCACGGTTTTTTGGGTGGGTGTATAAATTTCGATAAGTCGTTTGTGCGTACGCAACTGAAACTGCTCGCGAGATTTTTTATTGACGTGTGGTGAACGCAACACGGTAAAAATCTTCTTTTCAGTGGGCAGCGGAATCGGTCCCGTTACAACAGCGCCACTACTACGCACCGTTTTTACAATTTTCTCCGTCGATTTGTCAACCAGATTGTGGTCATAAGAGCGGAGCTTGATTCTAATCTTCTGATTCATGCCTAGAACCCGATTTATAATGTCAAGGAATAGGCTTCCCGGTGAAATAGCCGGGAAGCACCAGTCTATTTAAAATTATTTCCCTCCCTTTGCTTTTTCCATTACGTCCTTAGCTACTCCACTTGGAGCTTCTGCATAGTGCGAGAATTCCATCGTAGAGCTTGCGCGACCGGAAGTGATGGTACGAAGCTGGGTTACATAACCGAACATTTCTGCCAGCGGAACTTCTGCCTGTATGGTGATAGCACCACCAGCGCGAGGCTCCTGGCCTTTTGGCAGACCGCGACGACGGTTCAGGTCACCAATCACAGCACCTACATAATCGTCAGGAGTAACGACTTCCAGTTTCATGATTGGCTCCAGAATCACCGGCTTTGCTTTCGGTGCAGCCGCACGGAAACCATCCTTGGCGCAAAGTTCAAATGCGACCGGTTTGGAGTCCACGGCGTGCATACCGCCGTCGAATACGCGCACCTTCATGCTGTCGATGCCATATCCGGCGAGCACGCCATTGTCCATCATCGCCTTGAAACCATCCTGGATTGGTTTCGCGTAGTTTTTATCGATAGAACCACCGACGATAGCCCACTCGAACTGGAGCTTGGTCTTGCCGTTTTTGAAGTCATCGCTGTCGAGGAACGACTGATCAGCTGGGCCGAGTTCGAATTCCATATCGGCGAACAGACCAGATCCACCCGTCTGTTTTTTCAGACGCTCGCGGTGCGTTACGGAAGCCGTGAGGGCTTCTTTGTAATTTACCTGAGGAGCGCCCTGGTTGCATTCCACTTTGAACTCACGGCGGAGGCGATCCACGATGATTTCGAGGTGTAATTCACCCATACCGCTGATAACCGTCTGGTTCGTATCTTCATCGAAGCGCACGCGGAACGTGGGATCCTCTTCGGCCAGTTTGGCGAGTGCCATACCCAGCTTGTCGAGGTCTTTCTGCGATTTAGGCTCCACGGCGATCGCGATAACCGGCTCGGGGAAAACCATGCTCTCGAGGATAATTGGCTTGTTGATATCACACAGGGTATCCCCCGTACGAATATCCTTGAATCCAACTGCTGCTGCAATGTCGCCCGCTTCTACCCGGTCAACCGGATTTTGCTTATTGGCGTGCATCTGATACAAGCGGGAAATCCGCTCTTTTGAATCCGAGCGCGTATTCAGGACATAAGAACCTGCATCGAGCGCACCGGAGTAAACACGCATAAAGGCAAGACGACCAACGAATGGGTCCGTAGCAATTTTGAACGCCAGGGCAGCAAACGGATCGCTGACAGATGGGCGACGGATTTCCTCTTCGTCCGTTTTGGGGTTGGTACCCTTTACGGCTTCAATATCAACCGGTGATGGCAGGAACGCACAAACTGCATCCAACACTGCCTGAACACCCTTGTTTTTGAAAGAAGAACCGCACATCATCGGTACGAACTTCATGTCGCACACGGCGGCGCGAATAGCCGCGCGCATTTCTTCAGGAGAGATAGAATCCGGATCCTCAAAGAATTTCTCCATGAGGGTGTCATCGTATTCAGCGACCGCTTCGAGCAGCTTCTCGCGGTACTCGGCAACGGTATCTACCAAATCAGCAGGAATAGGAATGACTTCATACGTCATACCCATATCATGCTCATTCCAGATGATTGCCTGGTTGGTGATAAGGTCAACTACGCCTTTGAAGTTTTCTTCCGCACCGATTGGAACCTGAAGAGGAATAGCGTTAGAACCAAGCTTGGTTTTGACATCGTTTACGACGTTGAAAAAATCAGCGCCGGAACGATCCATTTTGTTTACAAAACCAATCCGAGGTACTTTGTAGTTGTCGGCCAGGCGCCAGTTTGTTTCAGATTGTGGTTCTACACCACTTACTGCACAGAACAAGAACACCAGACCATCCAATACACGCAGGGAGCGGTTTACCTCTACCGTAAAGTCCACGTGACCAGGCGTGTCGATAATATTGACAACGTAGTCTTCATCTTTCCACTTCCACTGGGTCTTGGTAGCAGCAGACGTGATGGTAATTCCACGCTCCTGTTCCTGCTCCATCCAGTCCATCGTAGCGGCACCATCGTGTACCTCGCCAATCTTATGGCTGATACCCGTATAGTAGAGCACGCGCTCCGTGGTGGTGGTTTTGCCCGCATCGATGTGGGCGGCAATACCAATATTCCTGGTATATCTAAGGTCTTTTGACATGGCTTGAGCCTTGAAATAATTTAGTGAATATGAAGCGAATTAAACCTTGAAGTGTGCAAAAGCGCGGTTTGATTCGGCCATGCGGTGCGTGTCTTCTTTTTTCTTGACAGCACTGCCTTCCCCTTTGCTCGCTGCGATAATTTCAGCAGCCAGTTTTTCGGCCATTCCTTTGCCACTGCGTTGGCGTGAGTATTTAATCAGCCACTTCATACCAATAGAAACCTTGCGCTTGGCACGGATTTCAGTAGGAATTTGGAAAGTAGCACCCCCAATACGGCGGCTGCGTACTTCGACCTGCGGCATAACATTATTCAATGCCTTCTTCCAAAGGCCATGCTCATCTTGCTTGGTGCGGTCTGCAACCAAATCAAGGGCATCGTAGAACACCGTCAACGCCGTGCTCTTCTTACCTTCATACATCAGGTTATTCACAAACTGAGTGACCATTGGGTCGTTGTAGCGTGGATCCGGAACAATGATCCTTACTTTTGGCTTTCTCTTTCTCATTTAACGAACATTAGCAGTTTCGAGAGGAAACGTAATTATTTTTTAGGCGCCTTAGTTCCATACTTGGAACGGCTCTTTTTGCGATCATTCACACCAGCGGTATCCAGCGCACCACGCACGATGGTGTAGCGTACACCCGGAAGGTCCTTTACACGACCTCCGCGAATCAGTACGATGGAGTGCTCCTGGAGGTTGTGACCTTCACCTGGAATATAGGCGATGACCTCAATTTGATTCGTCAGACGAACTTTGGCAACTTTACGCAATGCCGAGTTTGGCTTCTTAGGAGTAGTCGTGTACACACGCGTACAAACCCCACGGCGCTGCGGGCATGCATCCAGAGCCCGTGATTTGCTCTTATAGACCACCTTCTCCCGGCCTTTGCGCACTAATTGATTGATAGTAGGCATAAACGGTTTTGTTTAAATCTTTAGGTTAAAACCTGGTTTATCTTAAAAATAGCCCCCAGTTTAGCGGGTGCAAAAGTATAAACTAAAAAATGAGCAACCAACCAACGGAGAAGGATTTTTGAAAAAATCCGTTCCGGAGCAGGTTCCCCCTTATACTCCCTTCGAGCCGGTCCATTCAAATTAGGTTGGTTGAAGCGGGACCTCCGAATTGAGAGCGGCGCAAAGGTACGACAATTTTCGACCCCTGCTAATTATTGTTTAAAAAAAGAAGAAAATATTACGCCATGGAAAAAATCAGTCTCCTATCCGGGTCTGCCCGCTGTAGATATTAAATTGGCCTTGCCTCAGAAACCCCACCAGCGTCATCTGCTGGGCTTCCGCCATCTCAATGGCCAGGCTGGAAGGTGCCCCTACCGCTGCCAGTACGGCAATACCAGCCATACCTGCTTTCTGAACCAGCTCATAGCCCACCCGGCTACTCACCAGGCATAGGTGCCTGCGCAGTGGCAGTAATCCGGCGTCCAAGGCAAATCCCACCAGCTTATCCAAGGCATTATGCCGGCCGATGTCTTCCCACACACCAACCAGACGACCATCCAATCCAAAAAGAGCCGCCGCGTGTGCACCTCCGGTACATGAAAATAAATGCTGCGCCGCTTCCAGCTGTTCGGGTATTTGGCGCAATACCGATGCAGACAGACAATTTGCTTCTACAGGAATGGGAAAAGGGCATTGCAGCTGCAACATTTCAAGGGACTCCCTTCCACATAAGCTGCACGCTGCATGCGTAGCCGTTTGGCGGTCAAAATGCCCGGGATCGACCGACAAAGATGGGTGTAACTCCACCTGAAGCACCTCTCCGGCTGCTGGATCATCATCTCCCGACCCAAGGTAGCGCATGAGTATAATCTCTTCGCGTTTTCGAATAATTCCCTCGCAGAACAGAAAGCCCGTTACCAGTTCAAAATCACAGCCCGGCGTTCGCATGGTAACTGCCAGCCTCCGGTATTGCCGATTGCCGTATTCGCCATACACCAACCGTATCTCCAAAGGCGATTCAATCACTACCCGCTCTTCTGCCAGATTGGAAGCATCTGGGGTGGACTTCCAAACAGAGACTATCCGCGCAGCAGAAAAGCGATTGGGCATTCGAGACTCGTAAGTGGATTATTGAACAACTTCCCGGTTGGCCGGCTTCACCAAATAGCCTTTGCCGTGGGTGAGCGTACTGCCCAGATAGGCGGTAAGAAGCAGCAAAATGAATAAAGCGACCGCAATGAAATTTCTCCAGACGTCCACCTGCCAGCTCCCCTGGTGCTTTCCACTGAAACGCCAAGCTATGATGCCCAGCACCGCCACCGGAATACTCAACCACTTGTGCCAATTGAGCGTCGCGGCGTCGTAGTCCTTCTGACCAGCCATCAAAAAGCCCGTGATACAAGCCAGAATAGCAATGGAGGAAGAAATCAATAGCGTAGTGGGAATGACCGTACGGAAAACACTGTTTTTGGGCTTTCTACCCATGCGCTGAAAAACCAACGCCAAGAGCGTCATCCCCATGGGAACATGCACTAATAACAGGTGCGATCTGCCTAAGAACTGCAGCGCTGTGTCCATAACACCGTAATTTATGCCTCTAAATTACAATAATTCGAATATCCTACAAATCAACTCGGTTTTATGGCTCGTATATTTCCCCAATACCCCGCCTGCCAGCTAAACGCAACCGGTTCAAATCCAACGGAAGCCAGCCAACCTAGGGTTGGCACCGCTGCATCGGGGAAATCATATTTTTCATGGTGATCCATGAGGTACTCCCACTCCTCCTCAGAGGTCCCATGCTCAGATGCCCAGGTGTACCACTCCTTCAAAACGGTAGAAGCATACCCGGGGTCTTGCTTGGTAGCAAATAAATCAGAATACAGAAATACTCCGCCCGGTCTCAACCAGCTATATATTTGTTGAAAAATCGCTTGCTTTACCTCACCCGGTACATGGTGCAATGCCAATACCGCAATGACCAAATCAAAACCCGCCGGAGGAAAGCGAGCATCCTGGAAATACGAAGGGACAAACCGAAAATTCGCTTTCGACGGAAAGCGCTCCCGACAAGCATCCAGCATCTCGTCGGAGGCATCCAGCAATGTGTAGGAAGCACTCGGAAATGAGGCCTCCAGCAATGCACTGCCGTTGCCGTTGCCACATCCGAGGTCGAGTACCGTATGGGGCTCAAATCCCACCGGAAGCGCCTGCACCACCGCAGCAACCAATTGGTCATAATCCGGAACCCAACGCCGTATTTTGTCCGTGTACCCCGATTGCCAGGAGTTAAATTCTTCAATTAAGCCCATCGCGTACCTAATATATGGTTTTTTACTCGGTTGCCCCCTATTTGCTGAATAGCGTATTCCACATCGCACTTATGGCCAATAGAAGAAAAAGCAGACTCAGAATATAGTTGATATTTCGGGCGATAAACTGGACGCGCTGTTGTATGAAAGCAGCAAACCAAACATACACCAAAAACAGGAAAAATGAACCCGCCGATGCACCCAGCGCAAAAACCGCGTACATAGATGCCTCCAGGTGCAATACCCCCTTCGCTTCCAATAGGGTACTGTAACCCAAAAAAAATGGGATAGCCAGCATGTTCATGGCCGACATCGAAACACCGGCCCAGAAACTCTGCTTTCCACTTTCTTTTAGCTTCAACGGCCGCTTACTGCGCGCCTGCCGAAAAAAGAAATAGGCTAAGCCCAGAAAAACAAAGATAGCGCCATGCTTCAACATATAAACTACCTGAGGGTTTTCCCCGAGGTAATTGGCAAAAGTGACGGCAATCAAAGACTGAAAAAAAATCACCAAGGCGGCGCCCGCAATAAATAACACGGCCACGCGGCGCCCTTGCTCCATGCTGAGTTTCAAGGCTGTCATGTTGATCATCCCCGGCGGACTGAAACCCAAAAAGGCCACCAATACCGCGAGTACCATCGTTTGTATTATTTCCATACGTCAGATTTTGGCGCAAATGTATGCGAACTACCTGCTACCCTCCGTGCGCCGTGTCACAAATTAAAAAGAGCCCCCCGGGAATGCCGGGGGGCTCAAACAATCGTTATTTACAATTACGAGCAGTATTTTGATATCACATGGAAGCGACTAGCTACCAAAGATTCAGGTTGGCTACTTAAAAACGCAGGCATCTGACGCTTACTCCTTCTCTCTGCATCTTATCCCGACGTCCCCCCTGTGTTCGTAAAGATTCTATTTTTATTTCGATAAAAAAAATTGATTAAACCTATATTTGATAAAAAAAAACTATAATGACTTTGCAACAACTGGAGTATATCGTAGCGATGGATATTCACCACAGTTTCACGGCAGCCGCGCAAGCGTGTTTTGTTACCCAGCCTACGCTCTCTACCATGATACAAAAGCTGGAAACAGAACTTGGCGTCTATTTATTCGACCGGAGTAAGCAACCGGTGATGCCTACTGAACTGGGACGGGCCGTGATCACCCAAGCCAGACGAGTCCTCGAGGAAGCAGAGCAACTACACTTTTTGGTGAAGGAAGTACAGGATGAAATCGAAGGCGATCTCACCATTGGCGTAATTCCTACCCTGGCTCCCTATCTGCTCCCTCGTTTTCTGCCAGGGCTGTCGGAAGCGTATCCGCATACTCGCTTTCGCATCGCGGAGTTGACGACTGCCCAGATTTTTGAACAGTTGAAAAACCGAACCATTGACGTAGGGCTGCTCGCCGGGCCGGTTCTGGAAAGCGGACTGGTTGAATCGCCGGTTTTTGTAGAAGAGTTCATGGCCTATGCGCCACTGGTATCCTCTCTAATGGCCAAAGAGGAGCTGATGCCGGAAGATATTGACACCAGCCACCTCCTGCTGCTGGAGGAAGGCCACTGCCTGCGTTCTCAGGTTATTAACCTCTGCGCCCTCCAGCAGCAACAGCAGCAAAAGGGTACCTTTTTTTATGAAGCGGGTAGCCTGGAAACACTCCGACGGCTCGTCGAGACCTATCCAGGCATTACCATCCTACCGGCATTGGCGCTCCAGGATATGGACGACAAGAAACGTCCATTTGTACGGACGTTCGCGCCGCCGGCCCCCGTTCGCGAAATTGTACTCGCCACCCATTTGTCCTTTCATCGCAAACAATTGCTCCAGATCGTTAAAGACGCCATTGTAGATTCGCTTCCGGATGAAGTTCGATACCAACGCAAACTCTATCGGGTATTAAACATAGAGACACCCGCCTGAAATAAAATAGCGTCTTTTATGACTGGGCACCCGCCCCCCCACAAAAGACGCTATTCCATAAACGCCCCTTCGTCTCCCGTACCGGATTACCGTTTTTTCAGGGTGCGCTCAAACAAAGCAAAAATACGCCGATACTCATCTGTCCAGCTACTCGGTTCAACGAATCCGTGGTCTTCCATGGGGAAGACAGCGAACTCCCAATTTTCTTTCTTTAGCTCTATTAATCGTTGGGCCAAACGCACCACATCCTGGAAATGCACATTGGTATCTACCATTCCGTGCAGGATAAGCAGCTCGCTTTTCAACCCTTCAGCAAAATAAATGGGAGAGCTCTGTCGGTAAGCTATGCTATCTTCTACCGGGGTATTTAGTATGTTGGACGTGTACCCGTGGTTGTAGTGTGCCCAGTCGGTGACTGCGCGAAGGGCGGCACCGGCGCGGAAGGTTTCCGGCGAAGTAAATAGCGCCATCAGGGTAATAAATCCGCCATAGGATCCGCCATAAATTCCGATTCGGCTGGGATCTACCTGGTAATTTCGCACCAAAAACTGCGCGCCATCCAACTGGTCTTGCAGGTCTTTGCCACCCATGTGCCGGTATATTGCCGTACGCCAATCCCGACCGTATCCCTCACTTGCTCTATAGTCGATATCCAACACCGTATATCCATGATCTGCCAGAAAATTGTGAAACATAAACTCCCGGAAATAGCTGGACCACCACTTATGTACATTTTGGGTATAACCAGCTCCATGCACAAATAATACGGCGGGGCCACCTTTCACCGGCCGGGCTGGCCGATATATTCGGGCGGGCACAGCGACCCCATCGCGGGCTTTGAACCAAACCACCTCCGGATCGCGCCATGGATAGCCCTCAAAGGCAGCCGTAGTCGAATGGGTCGCACGGACCGCCGTTGCCCCCGGCTTGTTTTCCATCAGGTATAGCTCCCACGGCTTATTGCTATAGGAATAGCGCACGGCCAAGCGCGACTCATCCGGAGAGAGTACGACCTCATGGTTGCCCGGCATAGTAGTTATTCGCTCCAGCGTACCCCCCGATACCGGCATGCGATAGAAATGTCGCTCGTGTGGCCCTTCTGCATTCGCCGTAATAAAAAACCACTGCTTATCCCGGGAAAGCACCGCGTTGATAATTTCAAAAGAGCCGGTACTCAGGGCCTTCTTTTTGCCAGAGCCCGCGTGTACCTGGTAGAGCTGGGAATACCCCGACTCCTCCGACTGAAACCAGATGTGTTCCTGGTCCGGCATCCATCCAACATTGCCGGCACCGCCCGACCATCCGATTCCGGGACCACCAATCCAGGCTTCATCCCGTTGCCGGTCAAGCAGGCGCAACCGAGCTGTTTCGAGATCGATAGCCATAATCCATCGATCCTTATTGTCCTGTGAACGAACCACGAGAAAGGCCTTGCCATCGCGTGAAAACTCCAGACTGGAAAAATTGACCTCCCTTGGTTTGTCAAACTGGGGGCTGTACGGCTTTTCTCCGCGGTGGTAATCTTTCAAAAAAGCCGGCTTGTCAAAAATCCCTGGAATCTGCCTGGTATCCAGGAAATAAAAAGTATCTCGGCGGACATCGTAAATACCCAGTTCCTGTGTATCCTGTGGGCCGCCCACTTTAGCCCTTGCCGGAATACCTTCCGTATAACCTGAAGCGGTCACGAATCCGGGCACCTCTGTTCGTTTGCTCTCTGCCCGGCGCAGCAGGCGAAAGGTGATGAATCGCAAATCGGGGCTTGCCTGGATACCTGCAAACACCCGGGAGCCACTGTAGTAGGTAGCCGGTCGTTTGGGCGCGAGTAGTTCATCCCGAAAGGAACGCGCATCAGCTTGTGCTTTGCGCCATTCCAGCACATCAAACCATTGAAGCTGATCCTGGTGCAGCCAGGAATCCGACGCACTGGCTTTTTTTTCGGCCGGCTCGCTGCCGCTTCTGAAATCCGTCCACTGCACCGTACTGCCATCGAGCATATCCCACACATACAGGTTGTTGTTTCTCAAAAAGGTTACCCGGTGCTGGTCGGCTGTGAAAGCAGGACTATCTTCCCTTTCCGTTGTCTGCGTGATGACACGCACCCGCCCCGACGAAAGGTCCGCCATAAATAGGTCGCCGTGCTGTGCAAACAGCTTTTTGCTATAATCGTAGCTATACTCTCCCGAAGCAGGCAGGATACTCCGTTGTTCGTCGCTCGTCACTTTTTTGGGAACCGTGCTTCCATATTCTATTTTATAGGTACTCCGGAGCGTGTCCTTTTCCGGATTCCACGAAAAAAATACTGTTTTCCCATCTTCGCTCCAGGAGATATTCTCCGGGCTATACCCTACGAAGCGTTCCCCCTGCATGATTTGTTCTATTTGCAGCGGGGTACGCTGTGCATACACGGACGTACCAGACAGCAGCGCGCATGCCCCAATTAACCTGAATAGCTGTATAAAACGCATAGTCCTTTTTTGGGGAAAGATAACCAATTTATTCAGTGCACAAATGCTCTTTGCGTGCATGCGGTGGCACGCCCCGCTATCCCAACAAGGCATGCGATGGTTGCTCTTGCAGGTTCTGCGTAAAAAACAGAATGATATGCATCAATTTGGCGGCTGACGAAAATCATGCAAAGAATTTTTCGGTGGCCGTATGTTTAACCCGGCTTTACGGTAGAAGTTTCTCCTGATTTAAATGGCTTAATTTGATTCGTTGGGGGTATGAAAATTCTGCCTATTCCAACAGAAAAAGAATTAAAAACAAACGTTCATGCAAGTCTCCAATTTTGACCTCACCAAACCGGTTGATTTGTCTGGCCACGCCGATGGAACCGGCGCGCTTCGGACGAGGATTCCGGTGTACAAAGATTTTATTCCACCCTGCAACCGCTCTTGCCCGGCAGGAGAAAACATCCAGGAATGGATGTCTTTTGCGCAGAGTGGCCAGTTTGAGCAGGCCTTTCAGGTATTGCTGGAAGACAATCCATTTCCTTCCATCAGTGGCCGCGTATGCGTACACCCTTGCGAAACGGGATGTAACCGTACCCACATTGATGAGACGGTAAATATTCATGCGGTGGAACGGTTTCTTGGAGACAAAGCCATTGAAGAAAAATGGCCGGTTCGTTTTCAGGCCAAGCCCAGCGGCAAACGGGTGTTGGTAGTGGGTGCCGGCCCGGCCGGATTATCAGCGGCCTATCACCTTACCCGGATGGGCCATCAGGTGGAGATTTATGAATCGCAGAGTGCCCCCGGCGGCTTACTCTACTACGGAATTCCGGAGTATCGGCTTCCGGGAGAAATCCGGGATGGTGAAATCGAGCGCATCAAAGCTATGGGCGTGCGCATTCATCTGAATCGACGGGTAGAAGACTTGCAGTATGAAAAAGAAAAAGGCCGTTTTGACGCCGTATTTCTTGGAATGGGAGCCGAAATCAGTAAGAAAGAGGCTATCTCGGCAGAACAAGCGGTACCTGTACTGGGTGCCTTCGAAGTCTTGCAGGCTTTAGTCAAAAAAGAAGCGCTCAATTTAGGTAAACACGTAATCATTTACGGCGGCGGGAAGCTGGCCATGTATTTTTCAAGGGTCATGCGCCGCCACGGCATCCAGGCGCAGGTGTTGTACAGCGGGGATCAGAAGCTCATGCCTGCGTATGATTTTGAAGCCGATGATGCCATTGCAGAGGGTATTGAAGTAAAGCTCCTGCGCAGCATTCGGGAGATTAGCGGCCGCCAGTTTAAGGTGGAGGTCATGCAGGTTGAGAAAGGTAAAATTATAGGTTCCGGCGTTTTTGAGACAATGGAAGCAGATGCTTTAATCCTCGCTACCGGCCAGGAAGCCGATACCAGCTTTTTACAATCGCTCGACGGAATTTCCATCAAAGCAGATGGGAGTATCTCGGTGGATGAAGGTCGCATGACCGGACTACCCGGCATTTTTGCAGGAGGGGACGTAGTCGGGGGCGAACGCAGTGTCATTGTTGCGATTGGACACGGAAAAAAGGCCGCAAAATATATCAACGCCTGGCTCAAGGGAGGCAGCTATGAAAAAGGAGAGAAACATGGAACTGCGCTCTTCAAAAAAATGCACCAGTGGTTCAAAACGGAGGCTCCCCTTCAGGAACAGGATCGACTGGCACCCAATGTAGCGGTCCATTCCTTTGAAGAAGTAATTGCGGGGCTCGATGCCCAGGAAGCGCGGTATGAAGCGCAGCGCTGCCTGAGCTGTGGCAACTGTTTTGAGTGCGACGGGTGTTACGGCGCCTGCCCGGAAGATGCCATCATCAAACTGGGCCCCGGCAAACGCTACAAATTTGATTACGATGCCTGTACCGGATGTGGGGTATGCTTCGAGCAATGCCCGGTATATGCCATTGAAATGATTCCAGAACCTTCCAAAGACAGCAGCCATGCCGAATAAGAAAAACGCTATTGCGATGATTGACGGGAACGAAGCCACAGCGTACGTCGCCTACCGCGTCAACGAAGTGTGTGCCATATACCCGATTACGCCTTCTTCCAATATGGCTGAATTTGCCGATGAGTGGGCAGCCAAAGGGATTCCGAATATTTGGGGTACTGTTCCGGAAGTGATTGAAATGCAAAGCGAGGCGGGCGCGGCTGGTACCGTGCACGGCGCGCTGCAAACCGGCTCACTCACCACTACATTTACTGCTTCGCAGGGCCTGATGCTCATGCTCCCCAATATGTATAAAATCGCAGGGGAGCTTACCGCCGCGGTATTTCACGTAGCTGCGCGCGCGCTGGCCGCCCAGGGTCTTTCTATTTTCGGCGACCATCAGGATGTCATGGCAGCCCGTACTACCGGCTTTGCCATGTTGAGCTCTGCCAGTGTACAGGAAGCCCATGATTTTGCGCTTATTTCACAAACAGCTACGCTGCAGTCCAGGGTGCCTTTCCTGCATTTCTTCGATGGGTTCAGAACCTCCCATGAGGTAAGCAAGGTACAGCTTCTGAGCAACGAAGAAATCATGGCCATGATTCCCGATGAGCTGGTTTTTGAACATCGCAAAAGAGGCCTCAACCCAGACCACCCCTTCATCCGGGGTACCGCCCAAAACCCAGACGTTTATTTTCAGGGGCGGGAAACTGTAAACACTTTTTACCATGCGACGCCAGGCATCGTAGAAGAAGCAATGGAAAAATTTGCCCAACTGACCGGGCGCAAGTACGAGCTCTTCCAGTATACCGGCGCCCCAGATGCCGAAGAAGTAATCCTTATCATGGGCTCCGGCGGTGAAACGGCCGCGGAAACATCCGTTGTACTCAACAAAACAGGGGCCAAAACAGGGGTGCTGCAAATCCGGCTCTATCGTCCTTTCTCCATAGACCATTTCCTGAAAGCCCGTCCTGCTACGGTCAAATCGGTTGCCGTACTCGACCGGACTAAAGAACCCGGCGCAGCAGGCGAGCCGCTGTTCCAAGATGTCATGTCCGCCCTCGTACTTGCGCTTCAGCGTGGCACCATCAGCCGGCTACCCAGGCTGATTGGCGGAAGATATGGCCTGTCATCCAAAGAATTTACGCCTGCTATGGTGAAGGCCGTTTTTGATGAGCTGAAAAAACCGCAGCCCAAAGAGCAGTTTACCCTTGGTATCAAAGACGACATCACATTTACCAGCCTCGATTACGACCCCTCGTTTACACTCGACGAGACCAAATGGACACAGGCATTGTTTTTCGGGCTGGGTGCCGATGGTACCGTGGGCGCCAACAAAAACAGTATCAAAATTATCGGGGAGAATACCGCGATGCACGCCCAGGGCTACTTTGTATATGACTCCAAAAAATCCGGGGCCCGCACCGTGTCTCACCTGCGTTTCGGACCAGACCCCATCCGCGCTCCTTACCTGCTCACACAAGCCAACTTTGTAGCCTGCCACCAGTTTAACTTCACTGAAAAAGTGGAGATGCTGAACTATATCATGCCCGGCGGAACCTTTCTGCTCAATAGTCCCTATAGCGTGGAAGAGGTATGGGAAAAGATGCCCGCACACGTTCAAAAGAGCATCATTTCAAAAAAACTGAAGTTCTTCGTCATCGATGCCACCACGGTTGCCCGCGACAATGGCATGGCCGGCCGGATTAATACCATCATGCAGACCTGCTTTTTTGCCCTATCCGGAGTACTGCCCCGGGAAGAGGCTATTGAAGCCATCAAACACGCTATTGAAAAAACATACGCGAAAAAAGGCCGCTCCGTCGTCGAGAAAAATTTCAAGGCAGTCGATGCCACACTCGACCACCTCTACCAGGTAGATTACCCCCAACACGTTACCGCCGAAGAAGCCACTATCCTGGTGGTACCTGCTGAAGCACCGGCCTTTGTACAGGAAGTCACCGCTATGATGATGGCCGACCAGGGCAACGAGTTGAGCGTTAGCCAGATGCCCATAGATGGTACATTCCCCAGCGGAACGACCAAATGGGAAAAACGCAATATCAGCGACCTCGTCGCGGTATGGGAACCCGACCTGTGCATACAGTGCGGCAACTGCGCGTTTGTTTGCCCACACAGCGTGATTCGCTCCAAGTTTTTCCACGAAAGCGAACTCGAAAAGGCCCCCGAAGGGTTCAAATTCGCACCTATCAATGCCCGGGGCTTCCCCGAAACCAAATACACCCTGGAGGTCTATCTGGAAGATTGTACCGGCTGCGAACTTTGCGTACAGGCTTGCCCAGCTACCGATCCGATGGATCGCTCCCACAAAGCCATTAACATGGGTTCCAAGGCGGAAATTCTTGCCACCGAACAGGAAAACATCCGCTACTTTGAACAGATTCCATGGAACGACCGGGGTCAGGTCAATTTTTCCACCATCCATGGCACCCAATTCCTCGAACCACTCTTCGAGTTCTCCGGTGCCTGTGCCGGCTGCGGCGAAACACCATACATCAAGCTGCTGACTCAGTTGTTTGGCGATCGCCTGCTCATCGCCAACGCGACCGGATGTTCTTCTATCTATGGCGGGAACTTACCTACCACCCCTTATACTACCAACGCCGACGGCCGCGGCCCAGGCTGGTCCAACTCCCTCTTTGAAGACAATGCCGAATTCGGCCTGGGAATGCGACTTACCGCCGACAAACAAATGGCCTATGCTGCCGACTTGCTGCAACGACTCGCCCCGCAACTTGGCGAAGACTTTGTATTGCAACTCATGCAATCACCACAGCTACTGGAATCGGATATCATCCAACAGCGAAACTATGTCGATGAACTCAGACGCAGATTACAAGCAATCGACACCCCCGATGCGCGCAGGCTGCTATCCGTATCCGACCAACTGGTTCGACGCAGCGTCTGGCTAGTAGGCGGTGATGGATGGGCATATGATATCGGCTACGGCGGCGTAGATCACGCCCTGGCCACCGGCCGCAATATCAATGTACTCGTACTCGATACCGAGGTCTATTCCAATACAGGGGGCCAAATGTCCAAGTCCACCCCCACCGCCGCTACCGCCAAATTTGCGGCAGCCGGAAAACGGGTAGGTAAAAAAGATTTGGCCATGCAGGCTATCTCCTACGGGAATGTCTATGTTGCACGCATTGCCTTCGGAGCAAATCCTCAACAAACACTGCTCGCCATGCGGGAGGCGGAAGCCTACGACGGCCCTTCCCTGATCCTGGCATACAGCCACTGCATCGCCCATGGCATCGACATGAAAGACGGTCTGAATCAACAGCAGCGCGCAGTCGCCAGCGGGTACTGGCCTCTCATCCGCTATAACCCTCAACTGCGCAAAAAAGACCGCAACCCTTTTGTACTCGACTCACCACGGCCTACCATGGCGCTCAAAGATTATGCGTACAAAGAAATGCGCTACCGCGTACTCGCCAACTCAAATCCCGTAGAGGCCGAAGAGCTGATGAAACTCGCACAGGAAATGGTCAACCTTCGCTGGAAATCCTACGAAGAATTGGCCACTAAAAAAGCGTCTGATTTTGTGCCGGTCGGCTAATATGGAACAAACGGTAGCGCCGGCGTATATGCCCGGCGCTATCCACCCTCCCTCTCACTATTGACTCACTTTTCAATATTCCAGATATGGATTTAAAAACTACCTATATGGGTATGGAACTGCGCTCTCCTATCGTAGTCTCCGCGTGTACCCTGTCGGAAGAAATGGATAATATCCTTCGTATGGAGGATGCCGGCGCAGGCGCTGTAGTACTTTTTTCCCTCTTCGAAGAGCAAATTCGCCACGAAGAGCAAAAACTCGAACAAGTACTGGCAAGTACCTCCAACCTGTTTGCCGAAGCGTCAGACTATTTTCCGGCCATGGATGAATACCACGTGGGTACCCACCAATACCTCGAACATATTCGAAGAGCCAAGGAACGTACCCACCTTCCTATTATCGCCAGCCTAAACGGCGTTTCACCAGAGGGCTGGATTAGCTACGCCCGCGATATGGAACAAGCTGGAGCCGACGGACTAGAGGTAAATATTTTCTATATTCCAGCAGATGTCCGGCTTTCTTCCAACGATGTCGAACAACGGTATCTCGATATCATCCGTATGGTACGACAGACCGTCAGCATCCCCGTGGCCGTCAAACTCAACCCATACTTCAGCGCCATGGGCAACATGGCTTCCCGTATGCTGGACGCAGGAGCCGACGGACTGGTGTTGTTCAATCGTTTCTATCAACCTGATTTCGATATCGAACGCCTCCATGTCCTCTCCGACCTCCAGTATAGTGTTGCCAACGAAATCCGGCTTCCACTCCTCTGGATTGCTTCATTGTATGGCCGCGTACCTGTATCCCTGGCCGCCACCACCGGCGTACAAAGTGCAGAAGAGGTCATTAAATATGTCCTCGCTGGAGCCGACGTGGCCATGACCGCCTCCGCCCTATACAAAAATGGCATCGATTATATCACCACCATGCAACACGAACTGGAGGCATGGATGAGCCGAACGGGGTTCCAATCCGTAGAAAGCTTCAAGGGCGCCATGAGCCAGCGAAATGTATCCGACCCAAGCGCGTATGAACGGGCAAACTATATTCGCATCCTGGAAAACGAAAAACGGCGCTAGTCCGTAACTGAGTCGGGAGGGGTTCTTTTCACACAAGAAAAGAACCCTTCTTTATTAACACTCCTCCGCCTTCCAGGCCTCGATGTTCTTCGTCGCACTCGAAAACTGTACGCCTACCGCCGTAATCGGTTTTCCTATGCCCCACGCCGCCTGATAGTACTGCTTGCTGCGGATTTGACGCAAGC
>Ga0172373_10002865_pt1 | contig 25975 bp, 24 predicted proteins | sample Lak10m_2_FD_114546 | JGI IMG/M metagenome (GOLD analysis project Ga0172373, IMG submission 114546) | Freshwater microbial communities from Kabuno Bay, South-Kivu, Congo - kab_092012_10m | ecosystem: Environmental > Aquatic > Freshwater > Lake | place: Democratic Republic of the Congo...
GCAGGCGGCCCTGGCCAGTGTGGCGGGCGATCGCGGCGCCACCCCCGTCCTTTTGATCGAATCCCACCAGTTCGCCCAGGAACGGCCCTATCACCGCCAAAAGCTGGTGCTGGTCTGGTCAGCCATGGCCCACTTCGCCCAGGATCTAGAGGCCGAGGGCTGGCCGGTTACCTACCGCCGGGCCGACCAGACGGAGGTCGCCCTGGGGGACTGGCTCCAGACCCACCGGATTACGGAATTACGGCTGATGGATCCGGTGGATCGGCCCTTTATGGCCTGGCTACGGGGGTTAGACCTACCCTGCCGCCTCACTATCCTGGCCAATAACCACTTTCTCTGGTCCAGCGCAGCCTTTGAGGACTGGGCCCAGGGGCGGCGCAACCTGCTGATGGAACGGTTTTACCGCCAGGGCCGGCAGCGGTTCAATGTGTTGATGGCGGCGGGGCAACCGATCGGCGGTCAGTGGAACTTTGACCCCGCCAACCGCCAACCACCCCGGGGTACCCTCCAGCCCCCGCCCCCCCTGTGGTTTAGCCCCGATGCCATCACCGAGGCGGCGATCGCCAGGGTGGAAGCCCTGCCCTACCCCACCGTTGGCCAGGCCACCCCCTTTGGCTGGGGGGTGACCCGCTCCCAGGCGGAGGCGGTTCTCGATCACTTTATTCAGCACGGTCTGGCAAACTTTGGCCCCTACCAGGATGCCATGGTGACGGGCCAGGATACCCTCTGGCATGCCCTACTCTCCCCCTACCTGAACCTGGGCCTGCTCCACCCCTGGGAGGTGATTCAGCGGGCCGAGGCGGCCTACCACCAGGGCCAGGCGCCCCTCAATAGCGTGGAGGGTCTGATTCGCCAGGTGCTGGGATGGCGGGAGTATATGCGGGGGCTCTACACCCACCTGGGGGAAGCCTATCCCCAGAGTAATTGGTTTGGCCACCACCAGCCGCTGCCGGACTTTTTCTGGAGCGGTGAGGTGGAGATGAATTGCTTACATCAAGTGATTAATCAGATTCACCGTACCGGCTACGCCCACCACATTCAACGCCTGATGGTGCTGAGTAACTTTGCCCTGATCGCCGGCCTTGACCCCCAGGCGGTGGAGCAGTGGTTTCACGCCGTGTTTATTGATGGCTACGATTGGGTGATGCAACCCAACGTGATCGGCATGGGCCTGTTTGCCGACGGCGGCCGCCTGGCCTCTAAGCCCTACGCCGCCTCCGCCAACTACATCAATCGCATGAGCGACTACTGCCGGGGCTGTCGCTACCACCCCAAGCAGCGCACCGGAGAGGACGCCTGCCCCTTTAATTTCTTTTACTGGGATTTCCTGCACCGCCACCGGCAAAAGCTCCAGGCCCAGGGGCGCATGGCCATGATCCTCAAGCATCTAGACCGCCTGGCCCCGGCAGAACTGGCCAGCCTCCAACACCAGGCCCAGGCCTGGCACGCTGCCATGGCTAACCGAGATCCTTAAGGCTGGCCGAGAAAGTCTCGCTTGCCCAGCTCTACCCCATTGTGGCGCAGGATGGCGTAGGCGGTGGTGACGTGGAAAAGCACGTTGGGCAGGACAAAAAAGGAAAGAAAGGGCCATCTGGCCATGGTCATGGATAATACAACGGAGAGAGAGGGATTCGAACCCTCGTTAGAGTCACCCCTAAACAGCATTTCCAGTGCTGCGCCTTCAACCGCTCGGCCATCTCTCCAGGGGACGGTAGTCTTACACCACCGGAGTGTTATCCTACCAAAAAACGATGACATCCCGCTATCCCCCCTATTTCCCTTCGTTGGCCCCATGCCATGGCCCTAACCCATACCGTTACCATTCACCACCGCGGCACTCAGCAAACCTATACCCTGCAGGTGCCGGAGGACCGCTATATTCTCCAAACCGCTGAGGGTCAGGGGGCAGACCTGCCCTTTGCCTGCCGCAACGGAGCCTGTACCAGTTGTGCGGTGCGGGTCCTGGCGGGGGAGGTAGCCCAACCGGAGGCCATGGGCCTCTCCCTGGACCTGCGTCAGCAGGGCTATGCCCTGCTCTGTGTCAGTTATCCCCGCAGTGACCTGGAGGTGGAAACCCAGGCCGAGGATGAGGTTTACGAACTCCAGTTTGGTCGTTACTTTGGCAGAGGCCGGGTTCGGTTTGGTTTACCTCTTGAGGATGATTAGATGGCATGCTCTCAGCAGGATTTACAGAGCTGGTTGGATAGCGCCACCGAAGCCGCCCTGGCCGGTGGCGCCGTACTGCGGCACTATTGGGGTAACTTGAGTAGCATTCGGGAAAAGGGACGATCGGGGGACCTGGTCACCGAGGCCGACCAGGCCGCTGAACAGCGGATCATGGAGGTACTAAGCCGCCATTTACCCGGCAACCATGGGGTTTTAGCGGAGGAGTCTGGCCCCCAAGGCAACCTGGAGGGAGACTTCCTCTGGGCCATTGATCCCCTGGATGGCACCACCAACTACACCCATCAGTATCCCTTTTGCGCGGTTTCCATTGGTCTGCTTTTGGCCGGCGAACCGGTCCTGGGGGTGATCTACAACCCAATTCACGAGGAACTGTTTCGAGCCGCTCGAGGCCTGGGGGCCACCTGTAACCGTCGTCCGATCCAGGTCTCAACCGCAGACCAGTTAGCCCACAGTTTATTGGTGACCGGCTTCGCCTACGATCGCCGGGAAACCGTTGATAATAACTATGCGGAGTTCTGCCACTTTACCCACCTGACCCAGGGTGTGCGGCGGGGAGGGTCCGCCGCCATGGATCTGGCCTACGTGGCCTGTGGGCGGCTTGACGGTTACTGGGAACGGGGGCTCTCTGCCTGGGATATTACCGCTGGTATTGTCCTGGTCAGGGAGGCGGGGGGGCGGGTCACCGCCTACGATGGTTCTCCCCTGACCGTCACCAGTGGCCGGCTACTGGCGACTAACGGGCTGATCCACGAGGCCATGGTAAATCAACTGGGGCGGGTCAGTCCCCTTCCCGGGTTTACCCCTGCCAGGGATCCCCAGGCCATGGCTGAGGGCTAGCCGTCGCCCTTTGTCAGGCAGTGATGGGGCCTGCTTAACGGACTATGACTTTCGATTTATGGAATTGAATCAAGGACTTTTTCAGTTGGATTTTAGCGATCACCATGCTGTCCTGGGCTTACCGGTTACGGCTGATAGTCGGGCGGTACGAAAACGGTATCTGACCATCGCCCGCCGCCTCCATCCCGATAGTCAAACCACCAGCCAGCATAGGGATGCTCAACGGGCCAGCGACTGGTTATCCCGCTGGGTTAACCCAGCCTACGAAGTACTGAGCCAGGAAAAGTTGGCGACGGAACATCAGCTGATGCTTAAGCTCAAAGGCCAGGCCCTGGGGCGGGGGAGTAGCCCACCGGCGTTGACGAGCCAGGTAGCCCAGACCCTGCTCAAAGCCCCCCAGTTGGATACGGCCTACCGTCAAGCGGTCAACACCCTAGCGGTGACCCAATACGATCAGTTGGACCAGGTGGCGGAACGGGTGGCGGAGCTGAGTGAGTTGAATCTGGTTTACCTCTACCGCACCAGCGATCGCGATAATAGGGCGGTCACCGTTACCTCAGTGACTCCGTCCGTCCCTGGGACCACCACTGCCCCCCCAGCTACCCCCACGGCCCCGGCGCCACCGCCCCCCTATCGGCAGACCCAGGCCACCATCCTGGCCAGCTACCTGAAGCGAGCCCAGGAGTTTGAACAGGATGGGGACTATGGACGGGCCATTGTGGAACTGCGGGAGGTGCTGAAAACCTACCCCAATAACGCCCAGTGCCACGGTTACCTGGCCAACCTTTACCTCAGGGCCGGTCAGACCACCATGGCCCGTATCCACACGAAACGGGCCTTGGAAATTGATCCTGACGACACCACGGCCAGGACAGTGAATAATCAACTGACCGGCCAGGGCACCGTTCCCCGGCCAGGGCAATCTGGAAGCCAGCAGGGCAAACCAGGATCCTCCGGACTGTTTGGCCTCTTTGGAAGGAAGCAACCATAGTATGGTCTACCAGCCACCCACCGGCGCCCGCGACCTCCTACCCCTTGAGGTTGCCCAGAAGCACTGGATTGAAGACCGCCTGGAACAGGTGTTTCGGCGCTGGGGATACCACCCGATCATCACCTCCACCGTCGAGCATCTGGATACCCTGATGGCGGGGGGAGCGATCGACCAAAACGCGGTGATCGAGCTCAACCACTCCAGCGGTGAACGTCTCGGCCTCCGACCGGAGCTCACCGCTTCCATTGCCCGAATTGCGGTCAGCCGCCTGGCCCAGGTTACCTACCCCCAACGGCTGTACTACCATGCCAACGTCTTTCGACGCCAGGGCAGCGGTCAACAGGAACTTTATCAGTCTGGGGTAGAACTGCTGGGGGCCGCTGCCCCCCTAGCTGACATGGAAATTCTTCTGCTCTTGAACGACTGCCTGGCCAGTCTTAACCTGCCGCCATGGTCCCTGGTTCTGGGCCATGCCCAGCTCACCAGGATGTTGCTAGAGCCCTTTCCCGAACCCCTCCGCAGCCCAGTGCGGCGAGCCCTAGCCCAACTGGATCGGGTTGCCCTAGGGGAGATGGATCTACCCCCCCATCTCTACGATCGGGCGCTCTTTCTCCTGGACCTGCGGGGCGAACCAGAAACCATCCTGGCCACCCTGGCCCAACCCGATCTAGGCCTGGTGCCATTGACCGCAATTACACCCCTGCAAGAATTGGTGGCTTTACTGCGACAGAGCCCTATTTCTGTAACCTCAGAAACCGCTGTCCAGCCCCAGTTAATCCTTGACCTGAGTCTGATCCAAACCTTTGATTACTACACTGGTTTGGTCTTCGAGGTGGTCAGTAGCCCCGAGCTAGGCTGCCAGATCCTGGGACAGGGAGGACGCTACGATAATCTTCTAGGGCTATTCCATAGCGATGGTCAAAGCTTTCCTGGCATCGGCTTTGTCCTGAATAGCGAAGTATTACAAAAGTGTTTAGGGTGCGGCGGTGGCCTACCCCAGCGGGCCCCCGCCAGTGACTGGCTGGTAGTGCCTACTGATCACAAGGCGGTGGCGGCCGCCTTTAGCTACGCTCAGAAACTTCGCCATTCCGCCAGCTTAGTCCGGGCGGAGGTACATCTCAGTGGGTTCAGTTCTCGCCCAGCGATTCGCCAGGTCGCCCAAAATCGGGGCATCAGCCGAGTTGCCTGGATCGAGGCGGATGGCTTGCCGGATATTGAAGTGCTTAGCTAGGGGTATGTCTAACCAGGGTACCTATCACCCGGGGACAAGAATAGTACCTGCGGTGCCAAGGATTGACTTATCCTTTGAATAGTAGGTGTTTAGGAGGAACCGTGGCCCATACTATCGTCACCAACGTTTGTGAAGGGGTAGCCGATTGTTTTGATGCCTGTCCTGTGGCCTGTATTCACGAAGGACCTGGTAAAAACCAAAAGGGTACGGATTGGTATTGGATTGATTTCTCCACCTGTATTGACTGTGGCATCTGTCTTCAGGTTTGCCCGGTAGAGGGAGCTATCCTACCTGAAGAAAGACCTGAGCTGCAGCTCAGCCCAGCCTAGCCTTCCATGTAAGGGCCACAATGGCCAAACAAAGCCTGCGTAGTCGTCTGTTTTGGTCTCACCTAGCGGTGATGGCGGTGGGGGTGATTACCCTGGTAACTATTGCCCGTCTGTACTCTCCGCGCCTGTTTATCGTTTCCCTGCAGCGCTATGACAACGGCGTCATGAGTATCCAGCGACGCACCGAGTTACTCAGGGGGTTTGAAGCGGCCTGGAGTCGAGGTATGGTGTGGGCTATTTTAGTCGGGGGCGGGGCTGCAGGGGGGTTAAGCTATTGGGTCTCTCGACGGATTATTCGCCCCCTTGAGCAGATGGCGGACATTACCCGTCAAGTAGCCTCCGGTGAGTTAGGTGAACGGGTACCGGGTTCAGAAATACTGGAGGTACAGCGTCTAGCCAATAGCTTTAATCGCATGGCGACTGAGTTGCAGGGGGTAGAGGAGCGTCGGCGTGAGTTAATCGGTGACCTGACCCACGAGTTGCGGACGCCCCTGACAATTTTGCATGGCTATCTGGAGGGGCTAGCGGACGGCACCATTACCCCTCAGTCAGGGCTCTACGATCGCCTGGCGGCGGAAACCACCCGCCTGCAACGGTTGGTCAATGATCTCCAGGAACTCTCTAAACTCGAAAGTGACTACCTGGCGGTGGAGCCCCAGGGCTTCTTCCTTGGCCCCCTGCTAGCCACCCTGGTGACAACCTTTAATGGGCAGGGCAACAGGGAAGTAACGGTGGAGTTGGATTGCCCTGATGCCTTGCCAAGGGTCTACGCTGACCCTAACCGGGTGGAGCAAATTATGATTAATTTGATTAGCAATGCCCTGCGTTACACCGATCGGGGCACTGTGCGTATTACTAGTTGGGTACAAGATAGCCGTCTATACGTCCGCGTCAGTGATACGGGTATTGGTATCCCTACCGAGGACCTACCCCGGGTATTTGAGCGGTTTTGGCGGTCGGATCGATCCCGCAGTCGTCGGTCCGGAGGAACGGGGCTGGGGCTAACCATCTGTCGCCGCCTGGTGGAAATGCAAGGGGGAAAGATCGATGTTGCTAGCCAACTTCACCAGGGCAGTCAGTTCACCTTTTGGTTACCTTTAGCACCATCTCCAGATAAAGCGATTCAGGCTGACTGATAGGTTCTGCAGGAGGCCCATAGCTTTAGTATCGATAGGGCCTGGTGGTCGCAACCGACCTTTCCTTCGGCGATTAGCTGGCATTCGCCGATAAAGTCTCGATGGGGGACTGTCAATCTTTTCAAACCCTTTCGCAGATGATATATTAAGTATGATAATTTACCAAGCTTAAAACTAATACATAATAGTCCGTAATGTCGTTACAGTTTTTATTCCATAGGCGCTACTGGGAATTCTGGCAATAGATGCCCCAATGGTTTGGTAATACCTCAGGGTCAAACTATGGGTCACAGCGTTGACTGGCATTGAAGTTAAAGAGATCATCTTCGTGGATTGGTGGTGATGGCAAACTTGTGTGACGACCCTTCTAGTTCTAATTCCGGGGCCGGAGATAGCTCGGAAATCCTTAACTTTTACCAGTCCGATAGGCTATTTCGCGATCGCTACCGTGTGCTTAAACCCCTAGGCAAGGGTGGGTTTGGCATAACCTATCTAGCTCAGGATGTCGATCTCCCTGCCCAGCCCTACTGTGTGATTAAGCAGCTCCACCCTAAGACTCGCAACCAGGGATCACTAGAGCGGGCTAAGGTACGCTTTCATCGGGAGGCTAAGGCCCTCGCCAGTTTAGGCAGCCATTCCCAAATTCCCCGTCTACTCGATTACTTCACTACCGGTGGTAAGTTCTACCTGGTCCAGGACTACATTCAAGGCCAGACCCTGGCCCAGGAGGTTCGCCAACGGGGCCGTCAAACCGAAGCCCAGGTAAAGTATTTTCTGGCAGAAATCCTGCCGGTGGTGGAGTTTATTCACCGTAATCGGATTATCCATCGCGATATTAAGCCCCCTAACATCATTCGCAGTACTTTGGATAGGCGGCTGGTGCTGATTGACTTTGGTGCGGTTCGCCAATTTCTCTCAGATATAGAGGACGGACTTGATCAACAGCCAGCGGCCACTCAGTTTGTCGGTACACCGGGCTTCGCTCCTCCCGAACAGTTAGCCCTCCGACCCTGTTACAGCAGTGACATTTACGCCTTGGGTATCACCTGCTTGTTCTTGTTAACGGGTTGTACTCCAGTGGAGTTTGTCCAAGATGCCTATACTGGTCAGCTTTGTTGGCATCACAGAGCTACCGTCAGTGCTCACTTTAGCAGTGTTCTCGATAAAATGCTCTGTCCTTCTCCGGTGGATCGCTACCCCTCCGTAGGTGTCCTGGCTAGGGAGCTTGACCTGGAGCCTCATCTTGACAGCCTAGCTCAATGCCTCCACGGTCGCCGGTCGGGATCGGGTAGCTCCCCTCGATTCGATTCTCTTCCTCTGGATCGTTATCTTACCCCCACTCAACGAGAAGCCCATGCCATTCGACAATGGCGTAATAAGCGTTTGAATCAGGTGTCCTAGCAAAACTATCAGGTACTAATTCTCTGCAGGGTTAGGACGTTTTGACCTTGCCCATTCCAAAACTAATTGATTAAAATCATCGGCCTGTTCATCGTAAACACAGTGGCCAGCTATGGGCATCCTTTCACTGAACAAGTAAGGGCTAAGTTGATCAAGACCGAGGGCTTGACGAATAGGAATTACCCGGTCTTGCTCTCCCCAAAGCAGTAGGGCGGGCTGACTCAACTCGCGGATCATGGTTTTAATGGAATAACTAAAGTTAACCTGGCTGCGCGATCGCACCAGATAACATAGCGCTCTAGCGGCGCCTCGCTGCTGGGGTGGCAAAGCAAACAAGTTGAGCAATTCATCATCGACCCAACCAGGGTTGAGATAAATGCCCCGCAGGGCCCATCGTAGAAACCAGGGCCGCTTTACCAGACTAAACAGGGGCCGCAGCAATAAGGGATTAGCCATGAAGGCTTCTAGGCGCAGGGCCAGATTACTCACCCAGGCGGCCACTAAATCCTCGCGGGCGGCAGCCAGGGGTAGGGTTACCATGGCTAAGCGTTCCACCCTCTGGGGGTAGTGGTGGGCCACTGTTAAGGCTACCAAGGCCCCAAGGGAATGGCCAACTAACAGTACCGACCGCCCCACCACTTGATCAATGAAGTCCGCCACCTGACCACTCCAGAGATCGGTGCCGTAGAGGGTGGGAACCTTAGCGGCGTCGCCAAAACCCAATAAATCCAGGGCGTAGACAGGTCTGGTTTGACTTAGGCCTGGCAGATTATGACGCCATTGGTTAAGGTTGGCGCCAAAGCCATGGATTAGCAGCAGGGGTGAAGGGGAGTGGGCATCGGTCGGGCCCGGGTGAAACCAGTACCGTACCCGCCAGCCCCGCCAGTACCAGAGGCGCTGATGCCCAGCCTGGTTAAGGCTAACCGGTAGGCTACATAGATCGGGCGGGCAAACCATAGGGGTCCTTAACCATCATCAGAGTAGGGGGCTGTAGGGCCATTCCGTTGCCTGGGGGGATGCAGAGGTTTCTGGGTTAGATCCTGGGCTTGGGGATAGCGGAGATGGGCGGGAGACCATTTTGGAGGAGGCCGAGATGGCTTGACCTGGTCTGGTCTTGAGCTCAGGCAGGCTGTCAGGTTCAGAACTCAAACGGTTGACCTCCTGGTTAAGTTCGCGGATGCGCCGGGACAGGAGGCGAATAATGTTAAGGGCAATTCCGGGGGTTTCATCAATGGCCTCGTAAAGCTGCTGTTGATTCAACACCAGGCAAGTGCAGGGGGTCAGGCTAGTCACCGAGGCGGAGCGGGGCTCGGCGTCAAAAACTGACATCTCCCCAAAGCAATCCCCAGGTTTAAATTGGGCGACCTCCTGACCCTTGAGGTGTACACTGACCTGCCCTGAAACCACAATGTACATGGCTTGACCCTCTTGACCTTCAGTTAAAATAACCTGGCCCGTGCTGAAGTAGACCTCTTCCATGATTGGCACCAAGCGCATGAGAAAATCGTCGCGCAGTTCTCTAAAAATGGGCACCTGCCGAATAAAGAGGAGACGATCAAGGCTGGTTAAGGGCATGGTCAGTAGGATCAAGGGTTAGCAATCATCAGCTTTTCTGATTATAGACGGCGGCCAACTGGGCTATCTGGCTAGCCACCAGGGGATCGGCATCCTTCTCCATCAACGGTAGAATCTCTGACAAAACCCGGGGAGAGGCCATGGCCAGGTAGGCCAGCACGGCCTCTCGGACAAACCCCGTGGGATGTTGCAATAAGGCCAGGGTATGGTCGGGGGTCAGGCTCCAGTGGTTTACCCTGGCCAGGTGGAAGCAGCAGGCCAGCCCCCAGTCGGAAAGATAGGGGCGCAGATCTAGGAGATGGCGCAGGCGATCGCGGGGGGCCATGGGACGGTAGCGAAAACCCAGGGGCATACTGGTTAATTGGTTTAGTTTCTCCTGAAGAGGACGACGGTCAAGCAGGATCAGTAGGGTTGCCTTGCTGGGGCTATCCAGGCTATTGTCGAGAATTTCCAGACCCCGGGCCCAGCGGGCGGAGGAACCACTAAAACTGGTCTGGGCCGCCTGGATGGTTCCCCCTGGGGCCATAAATCGGAGCAGTTGGAATACCCGATCCAGGGTATCGGTTTCCATGCTAGCCAGGGCGGACTGCATCAGATCCGCCTCAATCCCCGCCACCAGTCTAGGGTTCAGGTCCACCTTGGCCGCTAGCAACTGCCCCAGAAAGTTCAACTCAGTTACTAAGATGGCTTCTAAGCCACTGCGCCCCAAAATTTGGTCGAGGGCATCGTCAATTAGGCGCGATCGCCGCAGGCCAGTTTGTTGGTAGATTTTCAATAAAACCGCCAGAATTTGTCGGCGGCTGTTACCCCAGGCGCTGACCAGGTTATGGATCAGCATCTCCAGAGCCGGTAAACTGCCGATCTCGCCAACCACCTGCCAGGCTTGATAGCGCAAGCTGTCCGGTTTATAGGGGTCGAGCCCCAGGGAGACCAACATGGGCAGGGCTTCGTCCCCCAGACTGCTCAAGGCCTGGCTGGCCGCAAGCCGGGTAGAGGGATAATGTAAGGCTTTGAGCAGGGCCGGGTAGTAACGGGCATACTGGGTGGCGGCAATGGCCATGAGGGTAGCTCGTCGCACCCGCAACGATGGATCCTGCAGTAGCGTGTCAATATAGATGCTCAGGGATTCCATGTAGTTAGCATCCGCCAGGGCGCGGCAACCCATGACTCGCTCTGGCTCCTGTTCGTGGGTCAGCATTTTACGCAAACTAGCCATGGCCTCCACCCGCTGCTGGCGACTACCCCAGCGCAGCATCAAGGCAGCGGTGGTACCGCGGACAACAACGTCCACCTGGGGCTGCAAGTAGGGCTTGAGCTCCTCCACCGGGTGGTCTTCCTTCACCTGCCAGAGGTAACGCAGGGCCAGGGCAAAGACTGCTGGAGGCTGATCTGGGGAGTGCAATAGGGCCTTTACCGGGTTGCTAAAGTTAGGATTTGGATACAACAGCATGGCCTCCAGGCTGCGCTGCTGTAGGGCTGGGGAAAACTCCATCAAACGTGGGGCCAGCACTTCCCCCACCTCTCGGGGAGCCACCTGACAGAGCAGATCAATGCAGTAGTGTTGCTGTGCTTCTGATTGAGGCTTGGCCAGAGCCTCCACCAGGTTTTGCTTCATGGCCCGCAGATCGGCATCGGAGAAACGGGCCAGGCCCCGTTCCGCCCCCTGGACCAGCAGGTTAAGATAGCGAGATCGCAGCAGGGCCATGATCCCAAACCACACCAGGGCCGCCACTACTGTTCCCAGCAGAAAGAGTTGGGCCTGGGCCAAATCACCCTGCAGACCTAACTGGTTAGCCAGGCCGATCACCAGCAGAATCACCAGGCCAGTAGCCCCCATGGAGATCGGCTCAGCAATCCCGGCAACCAGGGATTGCACCGTACTGCGCACCTGACTGGGAATGGGCTGAAACAGGACAGGCCGGATGGTGGCCACCAGGGTATAGCGCAACCATTCGTCTAAGAACTTGAGTAGCACTACGCCGAGGAAGAGGGCAGCCGCCCCTAGCAGTTGGGGTAAGCTGGCCACCAGGGTGAGCAGGCCCAGGCTGATGATCACCAGGGGTAGGACCAGGGCCGCCGTAAACACCCCCTGGCGTTCAATCAGTCGGCTGGCACTAAACCATTGGGTCAGTAGCTCAATTAACCCCACCAGACCACTGAAAATACCCAGAAAGGTGGCAATTTCATTGACCCCCAGGGATAGTTCTAACTGGTTGAGAAACTGAAACTCCGTAGAGAATAAAAGTATTTGGGCCAGCACAAAGAAGGCACCCAACAACAGAATGTACTGGCCCAGAGCCCCCTGCAGGGGGGATTTACCGGTGTGGCTATCCATCGCCTCCGGTTGATGCTTAGGAGAGTCAGGAAAGGCGTGGGCGTAGCTATGGCTGAGGTAGTAGAGCAGAAGGGCACCGATCACCATCGCCCCAAAGGCCAGCAGCATGACGTTCTGCAAGCCAAATAGGGTCAGTAGGAGGTAAATGGAAAAACCACTGATGATATCTGCGATCTGAATGCCGCTGCTAATAATCGGGAAGGCCCGCTTCACCTCTCGAATGTTGAACAATTGATTAGCGGTCAGGGAAAGATTCAGTTCATTTAGGCCATAGATGGCCTCAATCCAGAGCCGTATTAAAAATACCGTGATCGCCACCAGTTCTGGTTGGGTGAGACCCCAACGAAATAGCAAAATTGGCATGGCCATCAGCAGAGCCATGGCCACCAGGGCCTGGCGGAGGGGCAGCAGGCGTTGTAGCCAGGAATAAACCAGACTCAAGCCCAGCCCCACCAGGGCGCTAAACATATAAATCCAGGGCAGTTTGGCGGCACCGTACTGGCCAAGAAAGAGGGCGGCGGAACTGACCTCCAACCAGAGAATACCCATGGAGGTGGAGGTATAGGCGGCAAACATCAGCCAGGTCCGCTCCTGCTCCTCCGGCCGCAGGTTGATTAGCTCCAACAGGCGTTGCCGCCAGTGACGCCGCTGAGGACCAGGATGGGAAACGGATACCGACATAGGTGGGTGTAGCTGTGGACAGGAGAGTTTAGCAGTGTACCCCAACCTGAACGGAGTCAGAGGGTTTTTGCCCCCACTTTATCCTAGTTGCATAATTTTTCTACTCTTGATTAGGAAATGGGTATTGGTCCTGACTTGCCTGCAATTTTGGGTTGATTTTAGGGAAGTAGGTGGCCGACGGTAGGGCACCCTAGTTGGCCATGGAGGAGATAGGCGGCGCTAGGGATCGGTGAGAGTTTCAATTAACAGATCGACCTGCTGTCGTTTCTCCTGTAGATAGTTTTCACAGCGATGCAGAGCCTGAACCGCCTGTTCAAATTGCTCTAAAATTTCCGGCAGGGATAGGTTGCCCAACTCCAGGTTGGCTACCATGGCCTCCAGCTGGGCCACGGTGTCTTCGTAACTCCAGGGATCGGAGGGTGGTTGGTCAGGGGAGGATTTACGGGGCATGGCGAGTACTGGAGGGTATCGAAGCAGAGGGATGGATAGCGATTACCTGTACGGTCAAACCTCCCTGGGCCAGTTCTAGATTAAGGATAGCCTGGGGATCAACGGTACTGGCATCCATCACCACCTTACCCTGCTGATCGCGGACCAGGGCATAGCCCCGTTGCAGCACAATGGCTGGATTCAACCCCCGCAGTCGATCGCCCAGGGCGCTACAGCGATCCTCAGCCTGACGGACCTCCATCTGCACCCCGTGGCGCAGACGCCCCCGCAGCTGACCCAGGTAGACCTGCTGCTGCTGCAGTCGTTGGTCCAGGCGGAGCCGCTGTAGCCGTTGCTGCCATAGGGCCAGGCGGCCTTGATGATCGCCCAGGGCGGCGGTGATCAGGGTAAATAGCTGGTCGCCACGCTGGCCATGGGCGGTGATCAGATCCGCCAGGGCAGGCACCGCCGCCAGAGCCGCTGCGGTGGGGGTATGGGCGCACAGATCCGCTGCTAAATCCGCCAGGGACTGATCCCGTTGGTGGCCAATGCCGGTTACCACTGGGATCGGGCATTCTGCCACCGCCCTGACCACCCCCTCGTCATCAAAGCACTCCAGGTCTTCGCTGGCGCCCCCGCCCCGCGCCAGGATCAGCACCTCAGCCCGCCCATCCCTGACCACCCGCTGGATCGCCTGCAGAAGGGAGGCGGGGGCCGTCTCCCCCTGTACCGTGGCTGGGGAGAATAACACCCGCAGGCCGGGGTGATGCTGCAGCAGCGATCGCTGAATATCTCCCCAGGCGGCCGCCTGGGGAGAGGAAACCACCGCAATGGTCTGGGCCAGGGGTGGTAGGGGCCGCTTCCTTTCGGGGTCAAATAACCCCTCGGCCTGCAGTCGCTGTTTGAGTTGGCGATAGCGCCAGGCCTTCAGCCCATCTCCCAGGGGTAAGACCTGCCAAACCGTCAACTGGTAGCTGCTCCGCTGGGCGTAAACCGTCACCGTACCCTGGACCAGCACCTGCTCCCCCAGGCTGGGTAGGGTGGTGAGGCGGGGCCATTGGCTGCGCCAGGCCACGCAGCTCAGGGTGGCCTTTTGTTCAGGATCACTGAGGTTAAAGAACAGGCCCTTTTGATGGGGGGTAGTACTTGAGACCTCCCCCACCACCGCCACTTGCTGTAGATTAGGGTCTTCCTCCAGGCTAGAACGAAGGTAATCCACCAGCCCGGCAACGCTCAGGGGAGAGAGGGTGAGGGGGGAATGGATCAAGCTCATAGGGCTAAAACACGCAGATGGCTGAGGCTAGCCCGTGGGATCAATCAATGCGGATGAAAGGACTTGAACCTTCACGTCCGAAGACACTAGAACCTAAATCTAGCGCGTCTACCAATTCCGCCACATCCGCGTAGCATTCAGGCTACCAGCATAGCAAAAAATGGCTTAGGGCGATCGCCCCAAACCCCGTAACCCACCACGCCAGCCATCAGCGGTGCGAATCACCAGCCAGAGCAACCCCAGGGACAACAGCCCCCCCACCTGGGGCACAGTGAAAGCGGACAGGGCTAATAGCAGGCAGAGGGTATCTACCAGGAATATCCCCCAAAGCGGAGGTGGCTGGGGACGGTAAAACCACCCAATCTGCACCAGTTGAATCACCAGGGCTACCAGGCCACCGATCAGGGCGATCAACCCCTGCAGCCAACCCGCTATGCCCAGGGGACGGACCAGGGAAATGCTCGCCATCAGGCCTAGGATAGGGCTGAGCAGTAGTTCCGTACTGTGTAACAGGGGGCGGCTGAAACGCTGCTTGGAAAGAATCAGCTCTAGCAGAGCGCCACTCACCAGCCCCCCCATCACCAGGCCAGGGGGGAGGTTGGCCAAGACCGGCACCTGGGACCACAGCTGATCACCGGACATCAGACCCAACACCAGTAGGGGCAAAGCTACCCGCAACCCCAGGGCCGCTGACAAGGCCAGAACCGCAAGTAGCTCGGTGATAATCACAGCGGGTAACCCTCCCTCAACATCCGTGTACTACCGGTGATTCTCAACCTAGCCCCATGCCCAGGGTAGTAAAAGCAGAGCCAGAGTAGGGAGTTTGGCTAGATTAGCTGGCCTCCACCTCTGGACTCAGGGTATGGGAGAGGTAATCAGCGGTGGCCTTCACCACCTCAACGGCATTTTCGTAGACCATGCGGGTGGGTCCCAGCACCCCCACGCTACCCAGGGCATTTGACTGGCGGCGGTAACAGGACACCACCAGGGCACAGCCCTGCATCGGTTCGATGGGGTTTTCTGAGCCAATCCAGACCCGCACGTCCTTAGGCCCGGCCTGGGGGGTAATCGGTGGAGCCTCAAACAACAGGGGCCAGAGCTGGGCTTGTCCCTGCTCCAGCAAGCGGATAATAGCCTGAATATGCTGGGCATCGGCGAACTCCGGCTGTCGCAGCACCTCCGCCAGGCCACTAACCACTAACTGGGTAGACATGGTGATTCGCGATCGCCGGGCCAGCTCCTCCAGTGCCCGGCCCAGCATTACCCCATAACGCTGAAAATCCTCCCCTAGGGCGCTCCAATCGAGCTGGGCGACATCCACCAACGGGCGTCCCTGGAGATGATGGGTGAGGAAGTTAGATAACATTTCTAGTTGACTACCGCCCAGGGTATCCGTGGCCCCTGGGCGATGCCAATCCCGCAGGGGCACCAGGATGGACTCCGTACTGAGGCAATCGAGCAAAACAATCACCAACAGCTGGCCCCCCTCTACCTGTACCAGTTGGATGTGACGAATCAGGGCGGTGCTGGCCTGGGGTAGGGTGACCAAAGCCAGGTAGCCAGTGACCTGGGCCAGGATCTGGGTGGCTTCCTTCAGCAAGGCTTCCAGGCTCCAACCTGCCCACCCCAATTCCTCCGATAGCATAGTATCTACCTGGCGAGCCAGCTTTCCCGAGGATTGCATGAGGCGATCTACGTAGAGCCGATAGCCCCAATCGGAGGGAACACGGCCAGCGGAGGTATGGGGTTGGTAAAGAAAGCCGTACTTTTCTAGCCAGCCCATGGTGTTGCGGACAGTGGCGGGGCTAACCTTTAAATTGTATTCCTGGGTGAGGGCCCGAGAACCCACCGGCTCTGCGGTGGCAATATAGTGCCGTACGGTGGCCTGTAACACTTGCTGGTGGCGAGTAGTCAGTAAAGGAGCAGAGTCCATAGCAGAGTAGGCAATCAACCTTAACCACGCCTTTGCCTTACCATAACAGATGTGTCCCTAAAGCTGGTATACCTTCCATCGCCTTTGCCCCCACCCAATTCGCTTGGGGTTGACCACCAACGGCATGGCTTGTGACCCCAGCGGTTAATCCAGTGCCCTTAATCCAGTACTCTTAATACAGGATCGATACCCTATTATCCTGGCTAACTACGGCCAACCAATCGCTAAACATCCGCGCCAGAGATCAGTGGTTCAGGCGCGACTTTAAATTGGTGATGGGTTTGGTGATGGATAAAATTGGTGCAGATCTAATGGGGGAAGAAATCATGCGTTGGTGCGACCCTGGGGGGGATTGGCCCCTTAAACAAGTAACTACGGCGGTGAATATCCATGGCTGACCTGCCTTTTACCCTTGATCAACTCCGGATTCTCAAGGCGATTGCGGCGGAGGGCAGCTTTAAACGGGCCGCCGACAGTCTCTACGTATCGCAACCAGCGGTCAGTCTGCAGGTGCAAAACCTGGAGCGCCAACTCAACGTGCCCCTATTTGATCGGGGCGGGCGGCGAGCCCAATTAACCGAAGCGGGGCATCTGCTGCTCACCTACGGCGATCGCATCCTCAGCCTTTGTGAGGAAACCTGTCGAGCCATTGAGGATCTGCAAAATCTGCAGGGCGGTAGTTTGATTATCGGGGCTAGCCAGACCACTGGTACTTACCTGTTGCCCCGCATGATCGGGTTATTTCGGCAAAAATACGCAGACGTGGCCGTACAGTTACACGTCCACTCCACTCGCCGTACCGCCTGGAGCGTGGCTAACGGTCAGGTTGATCTAGCCATCATTGGGGGGGAAATCCCATCGGAGTTGCAGGAATCCCTAACGGTGGTGCCCTACGCCGAAGATGAATTGGCCTTGATTATGCCCATGCACCATCCCCTATCCGGCCACGATTGGATTCAGCGAGAGGATCTCTACAAACTCCATTTCATTGCCCTGGACTCCCAGTCCACCATTCGCAAAGTGATCGATCAGGTGTTGAGTCAGTGTGGGATTGAGACCCGACGCCTAAAGGTCGAAATGGAACTGAATTCCATTGAGGCGATTAAAACCGCTGTGCAATCGGGGCTAGGGGTTGCCTTCGTGTCTAACTCAGCCATTGAAAAGGAACTGCAAATGGGGGTGTTGCATCGGGCTAAGATCGAGTCAGTGGTGGTGCATCGCACCCTATCGGTAATTTTCAACCCCAGTCGTTACCGATCTAAGGCGGCGGCCGCCTTCACCGAGGAGATTTTACCCCAGTTTACCAACCTACCCCTCAACCTCAAGAGCCTCAGCACGGAGAAGAACAGCAATGGCAATAGAACCCTGGCCCAATCCTTGATTGAGGACTAGGGCAGAGTGCCTGGGCAGTTAGGCCTGGTTAGTCAGGGTGGGACTATTGGGAATGGCGATTAACCCATCCCGATAAACTTGAATGCGGTGACGCTGGCGCAACTTCCCCATCAGCCGGGTTACCGTCACCCGGGTGGAACCAATCGCACTACCAATTTGGGCGTGGGTTAAGCTCCAGGGTAGGTAATAGCCGAATTCACAGGGCTCGCCAAACTCCTCGATCAGTAGGGTAATAAACCCCAGCAACCGGTCAATGGTGCGGCGTTGCCCTAGAGTGCTAAGCCAGAGCAGCTTACGCTGGTGTTGATAGCGAAAAGCATCTAAAACTTCGCGACGAAAGTGGGGCCAGTTATCCAGATCATTCCAATAAAGCCAGATCACCGTAGTTTGGTCAACATGGGCAAAGCTCTGCAGACTAAAGGGGGACTGAGCCACAATTTCAAAGGGTTGACCAGCTCCGACAAACCCTAAAAAAGCCTCCTCCTGCCCCCCCAGGGCCAGGGACCCCCCATGATCCTCCCCTTCTGAGGTGAGGTCATCGTCTAAATCCATATCCATCTCTGCTCCACCCAACTCAGGGCCCTTGGCATCCCCTGGGGTGAGCTGACTGGTGCCCACCAACCGCACCGCCCCCCGCTCCACCAGGTAAAGTAACCCTGGACGGGTGGGAATGCGTTCATCCCGGGCAAAGGTTCTAGACCGATAGTGCTCTTGAGCCCAGTCAGTAATTCGTTGCCAGGTCAAAAAAGGACGGGCGTTGTCAACATCGGGTGATACAAGCATGAGGTCAGTTTACAGGGCGGGACTACTGGGAACAACGAGGGCTAACATCAAATTCTGTGGGCAACCTTTGACAAAGTCATGGCGGTGGGCTTAGCGATAACTTTGGCCGGACCCATGAGATTGGCCAGACCCATGAGAACAGGGTTACCTGAAGGAAAGCAGAGACCGGGTAAGTGTTCTGGCTCACCTCCAGCAGGCTGTGGCTATACCGATGTACCTAAATTTCCCCTTTCCCACGAAATTTTAATCAAGTCATTGTAAACCATACCTTTTCGTAGCTGGTTTGAAAAGTAGTCGGCAAACAAGCCACACCCATCGAGGTAGGGAAGGCGCTAGGCAAAATCATGGGTGAGGATGGCTTGACCGCGCCGGTAGATTTCCCTGGCATAGTCAGTCCAGGCACCCTGCCCCCAGTAGCGAAAGCAACTGGTTTGCAGCAATAGATGGTGGAGCAGGGCATTGTGGTATCGCCCCTGGCGCTCCAGGGGGAGATCGGTCTGGGGTAGTTGGCGCTGGCGGGTCATGGTTTGGTGAAATTGAACGCTGAGGCGCTCCATCGGTTCCAGAACGTTTTCGTAGCCCTCCACCCAGCTGCGATCGCTGGTCCAGGAGCCCCCCGCCATGGAAAAGCCAGGGTCAGCCACCTGCAGGGCAGCGATGGCCTCCGTCAGGGCGATCGGCCCCGATGCACCGGCCAACTGTTGCCATAACCGCTGCTGACCCCGCGCCTGACAACAGGGCCAATCCTCCACCCGGCTACCGCTGGCCATCACCAGCTCCAGGTATTCCGTCCCGTTCAAACCTACGACCCCTCGCTGGCCGCCCCCCTGCTCCCGCATTTCATACCAGGAGCGCATAAAGGCACTGGGGAACTCATTCATCATCACCCCGCCATTCTCCCCATCACTGATCTGGCTGACCAGGGGAGGCACCCGGACTCCGCCAAGGTTCTGAGGCTGCAGGGTTTTAGCTTCCCAGTAGGGCTGCATTTGCCCCACCAGCTTAGTGTCAGACCCCTGGGTTTTAATCAATACCAGGATCTCCGCCACCTCTCCCTGGGCATTGCGGGCTACCAGGCGATGGGGCTGGTGGGGTTGGGGGATGGCGGTGCCCTCCAGGGTTTCCACCGTATGTTCCTGGACCAGCAGCCAGGTGTAGCCGCATTCCTTCAGGGTGGTGACAAAGGCGTAGAGCCCATCGGGGTGATTAGGTAGATGCATTTCTGGCGGCGAGAAGCCCCGTACCCGAGCCAGGGCTTCCAGGCCGAAAATACTGGCGAACTGGTGCTGCCAGGCCCGGATCTGTAACTTGAGATCGGGAATGGGGGTGGAGGGTACCACGGCGTGGCCCCAGCAGGTGCCCAGCCATTCCACGTAGGGTTGGTAGGTGGGGTCACAGGGGAGGCGGCGCAGTTTATCGAGAATGTCCTGACGGCCCATTTGCACCAACCCCCACAGCAGGGTGCCGGAGTAATCCAGCATCACCCGTGGGTTGCAGCCCTGTTGCACCAACTCGGGGACAAAGTCCCCCAGGCGACCGTAGCAGTAGGCAAAGGCACCAGCATTGTGATTATCCCCATCGAAGGGATGCTCAAACATGTACTGCAGGTGGTTAATTAGCTCACCTCCTGGGCCCGCTGGAATGGTGGGCTGGTGCATATGGAGGGCGATGGCAAAGCCGGCACTGATCGACTGGAGAGATAGGTTGGTTTGGTTTAGGAAAACGGGCCTGTGGGGGTCGAGAACGGCGTCTATCTCCCCTTCCCAGCCCGACAGGGCTGGAATCCCCTGCTCTAGGCCAGGCAGGGCAACGGTGGGGAGGGTGACTGGAGCCATGGACAATCCTTTAGAAGGGTCTACCCCCTAGTCTGACACCGAGGAGGCGTGAACAAATCGAGGGAGCAACAATTTTTATTGACCCCTTTTATTGACCCCGACCCCTGGTGGCCGGTTGGCAGGACCGACCTAGCCCATGGCCATCACCTGTGCCTAAGCCCTGGTTGCTGCCCTAGCGATCAACGGAACCCATGATTACGTCGATGCTGCCCAGGATCGCCATAATATCGGCCACCTTCACCCCCTTTAACAAATGGGGCAGGATTTGTAGATTGTTAAAGTCAGGGGCGCGAATCTTAAAGCGCCAGGGGAAGACGCTGTCATCGCCAATGATGAACACCCCCAGTTCCCCCTTGCCGCTTTCCATGCGGACGTAGTGTTCGCCGGCAGGAATTTTGAAGGTGGGAGCAATTTTCTTGCCAATAAACTGGTAATCGAAGCTATTCCAGTCTGACTTGGGGCCTCCCACTATGCGTTTGGCCTCCAGGTTCTCAAAGGGACCGCCGGGAAGCTGGTTGCAGGCCTGGCGAATAATTTTCACCGATTCACGCATTTCCCGCACCCGCACCTGATAGCGGGCCATGCAGTCACCGGCGGTTTCGTAGTGAATATCCCAGTCAAAGTCGTCGTAGCATTCGTAGTGATCAACCTTGCGCAGGTCCCACTTTACCCCCGAACCGCGCAGCATAGGCCCAGAGAGCCCCCAGGCGATCGCCTGATCCCGAGTAATGGTGCCGATTCCCTCGATGCGACGGCGGAAGATGGGGTTATTGGTAATCAGCTTTTCGTACTCGTCCACCTTGCCCAGGAAGTAATCACAGAAGTCCAGGCACTTATCAATCCAACCGTAGGGCAGGTCCGCCGCCACACCGCCAATGCGAAAGTAATTATTGTTAATTAACCGCATGCCGGTGGCCGCCTCCCAGAGGTCGTAGATCATTTCCCGTTCCCGGAAAATGTAGAAGAAGGGGGTGGTGGCACCAACGTCCGCCAGGAAGGGCCCCAGCCAGAGGAGGTGGTTAGCGATGCGGTTCAGCTCCAGCATGATCACCCGAATATAGCGGGCTCGCCGGGGCACGGCAATGTCCGCCAGTTGCTCTGGGGCGTTGACCGTGATCGCTTCGTTAAACATGCCAGCGGCGTAGTCCCAACGGCTGACGTAGGGGACAAACATAACGTTGGTGCGGCTCTCGGCAATTTTCTCCATGCCCCGGTGCAGGTAGCCAATCACCGGCTCGCAGTCAATCACATCTTCGCCGTCCAGGGTGACAATCAGCCGCAACACCCCGTGCATGGAGGGGTGGTGGGGACCCATGTTAATCACCATGGGTTCGGTTTTAGTTTCAATGATTGACATAGCTATAACCCAGGGTCAAGGACGTGGTTCAGGGTATCTTTGAGTATCTTAGTGTGGATTGTTCGAGTTGGCGATAGGGGAAGGATGACTTTAACCAATGGCTGGGGTTGAGTTTCACCATGTACCGGTACTGGCGGCGGCGGTGTTGGCGGAGTTAAGCCCCCCACCCGGCGGCTGCTACCTGGACGCCACCGTGGGGGGAGGTGGCCATAGCCGCTTGATTTTGGCGGCCCAGCCAACGGTGCAGGTGGTGGCGGTGGATCAGGACCCCCAGGCGATCTCCGCTGCCCAGGCTAACCTGGCGGAGTTTGGAGATCGGGTGCGTTTCTGGCGGGGCAACTTTGCCCAGTTCGATCCCCAGGGGCAGAGGTTTCAGGGTATTTTGGCAGACCTGGGGGTGAGTTCCGCCCAGGTGGATCAACCCCAACGGGGCTTTAGCTTTCGCCACAGCGCCCCTCTGGATATGCGCATGAACCCGGATCGGCCCCTGACCGCCGCTGAGATTGTCAACACCTGGCCAGAAACCGACCTGGCTAATCTGATCTATAGCTACGGTGAGGAACGGTTATCCCGCCGCATTGCCGCCCGCATCCTTGCTAACCGCCCCTTTCAGACCACCACCGAATTAGCCGAGGCGATCGCCCAGGCGGTACCCAGCCGCTACCGCCACGGCCGCATTCACCCCGCCACCCGCACCTTCCAGGCCCTGCGCATCGCCGTCAACCAGGAGCTGGCGGTGTTGGAAACCCTCCTGGAACGCTCCCCTGGCTGGCTGCTACCGGGGGGACGGTTGGCGATTATTAGTTTCCATAGCCTGGAGGACCGCCTGGTTAAACACGCCTTCAAGGACAACCCAGCCCTGGGGGTGATCACCAAGAAACCCCTGATCGCCAGCCCAGAGGAGGTGGCGGCTAACCCGCGGGCCCGATCAGCCAAACTGCGGGTGGCGGAGCGCCTGCTATAGCCTTTGTCTACCCCTGGGACCAGCCCCCTGTTCCCTGGCAGCCGTCAAGGTTGGCTTAGGGACGATTGGGCCACGGCAGGGGGATTGATCAGGCCGGGAAAGCCTATTCCTGCCGTTGCCTGGGGGGGTGATCCCGGCCGGGTACGGCCTCCATGGTGGCCAGAACCGCCTGCTGCGCCGCTAAAATATCCCGCTCTTCGCCCCCCAGGTAAAGGCGACCAAAACTGCCTACGGAACTAATCTGCAAAATATTGATTAAGGCGGCCTTCTCGGCAGCGTTGGCGGCCAGGGAGGCGTAGGCGGCGGGTTCCACCTCGAAGACGTAGAGGGTCTGGCCGGCCACAATCATATTGCCGCGCCGGTTACGGTTAATCAGTTGCACATGGTGGGGGTCAAGGTTACGGATCACCTGGCTGGAGATGATCCGGGGTTTGAGGCGATCGCGATAACTCACCCCCAGGGCCTCTAGCATGGCCATCCCCGCCGCATTAACCTCCCCCTGGTTACTGGCATGGATTTCCAGCAGACCGTAGAGACGTTCCACAATCAGGGTGCCAGACCTGACCACCGCCGCCTTCAAACCAATGTCTAAAATCCGATTGATTTCAATCCCTGGCGAGATCTCAATCCAGAGGGAAGCATCCCCTGGCAGAGGTAAAAACCCCAGGGCTACGGTACCCATATAGGCCGCATGCTGAGGCTGTAGACTATCAATGTATACGTAACTGCGGAGGTCAACGGCCAACGGCTTATCCCGATGTTTAGGTGTAGTATAGCTTTGGCCAGCCCCCTACGCTAAGGAGCTAGGGCACACTAGCAGTATACCGGGGACCGGTCCCCCCCTTTGCCGGGGGTTTTCTAAAGGATTACTATGGCGGATTTCACTCGGGTGAAGTGCGATGTGAATACCCCCCTGCCTTGGCAAGGGGGTACAGGGTGAAACTCCCACAGCCAGGCCTGGGGGGTAGGCCTGAGCAATGGAGTGTCTCATGCTATGGAGAACCGCTACAGAACTCTTTAAAAGTTTGTGCCGAAGCCGACGGAGGTATCTCCCAGGGTGGTGTACACCGTCAGCCCCAGGGGCAATTTCAGGTTGCCGCGATGATCGATGATTTCCTCCAGCCCCGGCAAGTCCAGGGAGTCCAGTAGGCTGGGGGTATCCGTACCCTCCACCTGCTCCGCGATCCGCGTTGCCAGTTGGTTCAATTGCCAGGCTGACACCAGGCTGGGGGAGACCGGAGCAACCGGTGACAACCCCTGGGGCTTGAGGGGAGCACCGCTGACCAGATAATTGGCCAAGGCGTCGGGGGCAAGCAGGCCCAAACTTAGTAGATACACCGGTAGGGACCACAATCGATAACCCATGACTAACTCCGTAGACTGACCTATTTATCGGTAATAAAAAATACCGAGAGCACTATATCACGGGTTTTCTCCTAAGCGGTACTAAGAATCGTTAAGGAGTTGGGGCCCTACTTGCCTCTGGCCCAAAGGACCGCAGGGAAATAGGACCGTAGGCGATCGCCGCCGCCGCCTGCTCCGCCTGTTTTTTGGTGGGGCCGTAGCCGGTTCCCCAGCAGCTATCCTGCCACCACACCTGGGCTTGGTAGCGCTGGGGGTGGCCATCAAGGGGGCGGATCTCGGTGGTGCGATACTGGGGCAGGCTGCGATCGCGGGCCTGGGTCAAGACCTGGAGGGCATCCTTATAGTTGCGGTGGGCGGGGTCCTGCTGAATGGTCAGGGCCAGGCGCTCGAGGTGGGGATGGAGCCAGGGACGAATCAGTTCCAGGGTATGGGTCTCCAGGTAGAGTACCGCCAGAACCGCCTCCAGGGCATCCGCCAGGCGGGCGGGCGGGGTGACGGAGTGGGGCGATCGCTGAGGGGTAACACTCAGGAGATAGGCCCCCAGCCCCAGGGATTCCGCCAGTTTGGCCAGGGTGCGATCGCTAACCAGTACCGAGGATAGGGCCGACAGTTGGCCAACGCTGGCCTGGGGAAGGGCCTCCTGCAGATACTCGGTCACCGCCAGCCGCAGCACCGCATCCCCCAGCAGTTCTAGTCGTTCGTAGTTGGCCTGACCATCGACGGAGGCATGGGTCAGGGCCAGGTCTAACCGCTGCCAATTAATCTCCAGGTCGGCGGGTAGGCCCAGCTTTTGCAGACAACGCCGCAGTTCTGGAGGAGGACCAATGGCCGGGGAGTCAACCATAAGCATTAAAGGAGAGGAGGGAGTTAGACATAAGCCGGGTTCTGTTCCTCCGTCACCGGAGGGGTGGTTATCTATCTGGGACGGCTGTTACCAGACGCCTCCTGCGGTACTCTACAACGGGGCTGGAAAAAGACCAACCTGGCCCCTCTGACCTTGCACCCAACCGGGGTTTACCGAGCCAGCACCTCTCGATGCTGCTGGTGCGCCCTTACCGCACCTTTGCACCCTTACCTGTGCCTGGCTGGGTAGCCGGGCCATCGGCGGTATGTTTCTGTGGCACTATCCTCACGGTCACCCGCACTGGGCGTTACCCAGCAAGTTTGGTCCTTCGGGAGCCCGGACTTTCCTCAGGTTAACCGTAGTTAACCCGCAACCACCTGCGCTAACTCCCTCCTGATGCTAGTGTACCGTTTTGCCTGATTTATGAGGACACCCGAAGAATTCGCATTGATCACTGCTGAGCAGGGCCAGGCCTACACAAATTTTTTACTTTATTAATGCAATGCTTCGCCGTAGTGTTTTTTAGAGGCCTGGTTAGGGTTTGGGTTGACTGACAAACCGGCTCCGCTCTCCCCATAGCCTGCCCTTCCTTTGGGAAGGGCGACGGTCTTTTCTCCCTACTGTGTTCCATCCTGCGGTCTGAAGCTCAACCTGGATCGCCATAAACAGCCTTTCGCTCCCAGGACCATCCCAGCGTCTGGACCGTAGCACCTCAAGGAGACCAGGTATGAAGGTAGTCAACGTGAACTCGTTTTCAGTAAACGCTTACCCGGAAACCATAAACGCCTACTGGTTGGCAACTAACCTGAACCGGCTCAGGGCGTTTGACGATTGACTTCCAGCTCTTTACCCCTGGTCCACCGGCTATTCCCTGTCGCGAGTCGAAATGATACTTCTTTAAGGCCCGTAATCAGGGGAAATACTGCCGCGATCGCCCTCCAGCTTACCCCCCATCCAGGGGACTCTGTACCCCGCGCCCACCCCGATTGAGTACATGGGTGTAAATCATCTCTCGCTCAGCCCGAGGATATTTCCGCTCTAGGGCAAAGGGCAAATAAACCGATCCATAGCCTTGCGCCAAATCCTGTTGATGAAGC
>Ga0172373_10002867_pt1 | contig 25947 bp, 22 predicted proteins | sample Lak10m_2_FD_114546 | JGI IMG/M metagenome (GOLD analysis project Ga0172373, IMG submission 114546) | Freshwater microbial communities from Kabuno Bay, South-Kivu, Congo - kab_092012_10m | ecosystem: Environmental > Aquatic > Freshwater > Lake | place: Democratic Republic of the Congo...
ACCAGCGTGGGTCGCCTCGACAAAGACACGACCGGTGTCCTGCTCCTCACCGATCAAGGCACCATCGTCCAACGCTGGACCTCCCCCAAACATAAGGTTCCAAAGGTCTATGAGACTACCGTCGACCACGACCTCGACCCCGCGCTCGTAGCGCTGTTCGCCTCAGGCTCACTCCAACTCGACGACGAAGATGGGCCTTGCTTGCCCGCACAGCTCGAAATCCTGGGACCTCGCCAAGCCCGCCTCACACTGGTCGAAGGTCGTTTTCATCAGGTGAAAAGGATGTTCTCAAGCCAAGGCTGCGAAGTGCTCAAACTGCATCGATCACGATTTGGCGATTACGATCTCTCCGATCTCCCCATGGGCCGATGGCGCATGCTCCCTCTACCCACTCTCTGAGCCGTAACTATCCAGCAGGATCTCAACGCGAAGACGAGAAAAAGAAATGTCCAGCTGTTGCAGGGAAAACCCCGCACACCAACCAATGCCCCCTATACTCCATAGAGATCGATTCAACTCCCCTGCGCCTTGCGTTAAAACTCCATTGAATTGTTACGGCTAAGGGTCAACGCAACGGGATCTGCGAGTTTGCAAGGACCCTGAAGTGCCAGAAAAGAATCGCCCCTCTTCATCCCGCCTGATACACCGAATTCTCCCTGAGGACCGGCCCGCTCCGTTGGTGGTCGAGCGTCAAATCGCTCTCGCGCCTTCGACTTAGCGTTGCTATGCCTGGGACTCATCAACCACATGCGTCCAGCGATCATCATGCCCGCAGTCGATAGCTCATCCTGGCTGTTCCGAAGTCTCGCTCTTCTCCTTCCTCTCCTCACATGCCTCTGCCCCGTCGCAGCCCAAACCACTCCCGACCTCACGTGGACCACTCAACCCCGGTTTCGCTCCGCCCCGCTCAATGTCCGCTCCCACGGCCAAGCCGGTTTCACGCTGCTCGAAGCATCCGTCACCGGAATCACCTCCACCAACCTCCTCACCAACGAACGCGTCGCCCGAAATCGGCTGCTCGAAATCGGCTCCGGTGTCGCCCTCGGAGATGTCGATGGCGACGGCCGCGTGGATGTGTATTTCTGCCGCCTCGACGGCGGCAACGTGCTCTATCGCAATCTCGGTGGCTGGCGCTTCCAGGATATCTCCTCAACCTCCGGTGCCACGTGCCAAGGTCAGTTCTCAACCGGTGCCGTGCTCGTCGACTCCGACGGTGATGGCGATCTCGATCTTCTCGTCAACAGCCTCGGAGGTGGTACGCGGCTGTTTCTCAACGACGGCCTTGCTCACTTCACCGAACGAACCGACACCCGCCTCTCTCGTCAGTCCGGTGCCACCTCCATGGCGCTGGCCGATGTCGATGGAGATGGCGACCTGGATCTCTACGTCACCAACTATCGGATGGATACATTCCACGATCACCCACCCGGCTTGAGACTCGAAACTCGTCGCCAACCCGATGGCTCCACCGTCATCGAACCCCGCGACCGCTTCGTCACCCTCACCACTCGCAACGGCGGACTCGAAGCGCTCGAAAGGGGAGAAGGAGACCACCTCTATATCAACCAAGGTGGCGGTAACTTTGCCCCAGCCCGTTGGGATGTCGGTGTGTTCCTCGACGAAGACCAAAAACCACTCGAAGGCCCCACCACCGACTGGGGCTTAGCCGTGATGTTTCGTGATCTCAACGGCGACGGGCTGCCAGACCTCTACGTCTGCAACGATTTCGTCTTCTGGCCCGACCGGATCTGGTTAAACCAATCCGGAAAACGTTTCCAAGCCGCTCCTCGTCTCTCCCTGAGAAACGTAAGCCTTTCATCCATGTCCATGGACGTCGCCGATATCAACCGCGATGGCCACGATGATCTCTTCGTCGCCGATATGCTCAGCCCTCGACGTGAACACCGCGCCTGGCAACGACCCGATACCCTCAGCTCTAGCATCACTTGGCCCATTCAGAATCCCCAGTTCCGACCCGAAGTCACCCACAACACCCTGCACCTCGGCCGAGGCGATGGCACCTTCGCCCAAATCGCTAGCTTTGCCGGCCTCGCCGCCACCGATTGGACCTGGAGCTCGAGCTTCCTCGATGTCGATCTCGACGGTTGGGAGGACCTTCTCGTCACTACCGGCAGCAATCACGATGTCCAAGACCTGGACGCCCTCGCCACCATGGCACGCTCAGGCGGATGGAAAACCTACGAGTCCAGACTGAACAATTTGTCCAGGCTCCCTCGTCGACCCACCCCAAGTATGGCGTTCCGCAACCGACGTGATCTGTCCTTCCAAGACAACAGCACAGCCTGGGGCTTCGATGCCGTGGGCGTCGCACAAGGAATGGCCATGGCCGATCTCGACAACGACGGTGACCTCGACGTCGTCGTCAATTGCATGAACCAACCCGCACGCGTTTACCGCAATAACTCGCCCGCTCCACGGATCGCGGTTCGGTTAAAAGGGCTCGGCGAAAACACCCGCGGTGTCGGAGCCAAGATTCGCGTGCTCGGAGGTCCCGTAACCCAGTCACAGGAGATGATCAGCGGTGGTCGCTATTGCTCGTCCGATGATGCCATGCGCGTGTTCGCCACCGGCCAGGCCAAGTCCCTCCGAATCGATGTCTCTTGGCGCGATGGCACCCGCTCCACGATCCCCGATGCGGCCCCCAATCACGTCTACGAAATCGCTCAAACCGAAACCTCACCCCACTCCTCTCCCCCACCACCCGCCCCAGCGCTGTTCCAAGATCTCACGTCGACGCTCGCACATACCCACACGAAAGTGCCCTTCAACGACTTCCAACGACAACCGCTCTTACCTCGCAAGTTAAGCACTCTGGGCCCTGGCATCGCGTGCGCCGATCTCAATGGCGATGGTCACGATGATCTCGTAATCCCCGGCGGCAAAGGGGATCGCACCCAGATCTACCTCGGGAACGGCCAAGGTGCTTTCCAACCCTTCAAACACCCCGATCTTCCTCCCACCAACGATCGCGACACCACCACCGCCCTCATCGTTCCCGGTTCTCAACGAAGTTCAACACTCGTCGAGGGTCTCGCGAATTGGGAAGAATCTTCCCCCGCCTCTCCCACCTTCCGCATCACTCAATTCACGACCAACTCAAACCCCGCTCCCAAGCCCGCACCTCCATTCCCACCCGTCGCCTGGGAATCACTCTCCAGCACCGGCCCCTTGGCCATGGCCGACGTCGATGGCGACGGTGTGCTCGATCTTTTCATCGGTAGCCGCGTCGTCCCGGGTCAATATCCCTCCACCTCACCCTCCATCCTGCTCCACAGCAAACAGGCGAATCCCCCGTCGAAACCTTCCCTCCCATCCACAGGTCTCGTCAGCGGAGCCGTGTTCTCCGACCTCGACGCCGACGGTGATCCCGATCTGGTTTTAGCTTGCGAATGGGGTCCGATACGTGTGTTCCAAAATCATCTCGGAACCTTCACCGATATCACGACCCAACTCGGCCTTGATGCTTGGCCCGGATTCTGGAACGGTGTCGCTGTCGGTGATTTCGATGGCGACGGCAACATGGACATCGTGGCGTCAAATTGGGGCTCCAACTGGCGGACCGACGTGTTCGGAACTACCAACCACGTCGTCACCCTACGCTACGGCGATCTCATCCCCGACTCACCCACCGCCTGCTTCATGGCATCCATGGATCCGTTCCTCTCTAAACTCACCCCATGGCGTGACATGAAGGCCCTCGAAACGTTGATCCCACACCTCCGAGAACGGGTGCCCAATTATCACGCCTACGGTCGCATGAGCCTCGATGAGTTGCTCGGCCCCGAAGGCCGCAACCTCAAGTCCCTGCAAGCGCATCACTTCGAATCCACGGTCTTCCTCAATCGCAGCAACCATTTCCAAGCGCGCCCTTTGCCAGCCCAAGCTCAGTTCGCACCCGCCTTCGGCCTTGCCGTGGCTGATTTCGATGGCGATGGTCACGAGGACGTGTTCCTCGCTCAAAACTTTTTTGGTGTCGACCCCGACTCCTCACGCCAAGACGCTGGCACAGGGCTGCTCCTCCGAGGTCTTGGTGATGGTAGTTTTCAGCCCTCAGATCCAGCACCAACCCACTCCGGCCTCGCTCTCTACGCCGAACAGCGTGGAGCGGCCGTCACCGATTTTGACGAAGATGGCCGACCTGACCTCGTCGTAGGCCAGCACAATGCCCCCACCGGTCTGTTCCGGAACCAAAGCGCAAAGCCGGGTGTCCGCATCCGTGTCGTCGGCTCAGATTCCAACCCAGGTGCCATCGGTGCGGTGCTCCGCCTCACCTGCGCCGACAAAGCCGGCCCCGCCCGCGAACTCCACCTCGGCTCAGGCTACTGGTCCCAGGATTCTCTCGTCACCATCTTGCCCTCCCCTGCGGTCCCCCAATCTCTCTCCGTCCGCTGGCCCGGCGGCAAGATGTCCCAGTTCCCCTGGCCGCTCGATGCACGTGAGGTCGAAGTCTCCACCAACCGCATCACCAAGGTTCGCTGAGTCTCTCATGAATCGCGCCCCAAAGATCTTGCTCGTCGACGACAACCCCGTTGTGCTCCTCCGGACAGCCCTGCTCCTCCGCGGTGCCGGTCATGAGGTTGTCGAGGCCTCCAACGGCGTCCAAGGGATCGAACTCGCTCACCGCGAAAGCCCCGATCTCGTCCTCCTTGACGTCATGCTTCCAGATATCAACGGTGTCGAGGTCTGCCGCATCATGAAGTGTTCGCCGGGCCTGCAGAACACCTTCGTCGTCCTAATGTCCCATAGCGAAATCTCCTCCGCTCACCAAGTCACCGGCCTCGAAGCCGGAGCCGATAGCTACATCGCTCGCCCCATCGAGTCCCGCGAATTGATCGCTCGCGTCGAAGCCATCCTCCGAATCCAGCAAGCCGAGTCCGCACTGCGCTCCGCCCACGACGAACTCGAACAGCGAGTCGAAGACCGCACTGTCGAACTTTCTCATGCCAACACCGCCCTCCGTGATGAAATCGAGGTGCGCCGACAGCGCGAGGACGAGATCCGCGACAGCCGCGAACGGCTCCGCGCCCTCGCCCTCCGCCTCGTCGAAATCCAAGAGGAGGAACGCCGGTTCATCGCGCACGAACTGCACGATGAAATCGGACAGCTGCTCACTAATCTCAAAATCCTCCTCGACCTCGCCCTCCGCCAACCCGGCGAAGGAGGACGCCCACTGATCAGCCAATCCGTCGAACTCGCCTCCGAATTGCTCGATCGAGTCCGCCAAATGTCGCTCAATCTCCGACCCCAGATGCTCGACGATCTCGGCCTGATGCCCGCCCTCGAATGGCATTTCAAACGCCACGAAAAACAGACCGGTATCACTGTCCTGTTCCGTCATTCCAAACTCCCCGAAGGTCTGCCCAAAACCCTCGAAACCGCCGTCTACCGCATCATCCAAGAGGCTCTCACCAATGTGGCCCGGCACGCCAACGTCCTCGAGGTCACCGTCCGTCTCTGGGCCGATTCCGAAGCGCTCGGCGTCCAGATCGAGGACAAGGGTAAAGGCTTCGATCCCGAAGAAGCCATCGCCCGCGGCACCTCCTCCGGCCTCGCCGGTATGCGCGAACGAGCCCTCCTCCTCGGAGGCCAGTTCACCATCGAATCCACCCCGGGCAACGGCGCCATCCTCACCATCGAATTGCCCCTCCGCTCCGCTACTCCCAACCCAAAACGAAGCCCCGATCCCGTCTAACTCCGCAAAACACGCCGCCAACGATAACCTAGCCTCTCCCCCGACCATGAACCGCCGTCTTCGCCCCCCTGTAGGCCGTGTGCCCCCACACGGCGCTGTCGCATTGCCCAATGTTGTAGGCCGTGTGCCCTCACACGGCGCTGTCCGCCCACCGCCCTCTGCATGTCCCCCCACGGTTCATCGACCCAATGCGCGAAGTCACAACTCCAAGGCAATCTACTCCACTCCGCCCGCGCTCCATCATGGCCGATAAACTCTCATCCCACGTCCGCATCGCCCTCGCCGAAGATCATCATATCGTCCGGCAAGGGTTGCGCATGCTCTTCGAAGCCGAAAAATCATTCGAACTCGTAGGCGAAGCCGCCGATGGCCTCGATGCCATCAAACTCGTCGAAACGCATCACCCCGATGTTCTCGTCACCGATCTCATGATGCCCCGACTGAACGGCCTCGAAGTGGCCCGCGCCGTCACCACTCATCACCCAAATACCCGCGTCATCATCCTCTCCAGCCACGCCGATGAACCCTACGTAATGGAGGCCTTACGCGTCGGTGCCACCGCCTACGTGCTCAAAGATTCTACCGCCGCCGATCTCGTCAAAGCCGTCTACGAAGTCATGGCCGGCCGACGTTACCTCAGCCCCATCCTCGCCGAACGCGCCTACACCGGCTATGTCCAACGCCCCGGCGAATCCACCCTCGATGTCTTCGAGACCCTCACCCAACGCGAACGCATGGTCCTCCACCTCGCCGCCGAAGGTCTCTCCTCCACCGAGATCGCCACCCGCCTCTTTATCAGCCCACGCACCGCCGAAACCCACCGCGCAAATCTCATGCGCAAACTCGATCTCCGCTCCCAAACCGACCTTGTCCGCTTCGCCATCCGCAAAGGCGTCATCCAAGCCTGAGCATCCCCTCCCCCCTGCACACACTCATTCCCATGCGCATGCCTCACAACCGATTCAACCGCACCCCCTCTCAAGCCCGGGCCTTCGTGGGACTTCTAATCGTGCTCGCACTCGCACTCACGCACGGAGCCGCCGCAAATTCACCCGCCAAACCCACTCCCAAGCAAGGTGCCGACCTTCTCAAAACCGACCTCATGGTCGTCCTCGCCCATCCCGACGACGAAACCATGATGGCGCCGCTCATCGCCCGCACCGCGTTGCTCAAGCAACGCACCGTCGCCAACATCTACTGCACCCGCGGCGAAGGCGGTGGTAACATGGTGGGCACCCAAGGCGGGTCGGCCTTGGGCATCCTGCGCGAAGTCGAACTCCGTGACGGCCTCGGCATCCTCGGCGTCCGCCATACCTTCTTCCTCGATCAACGCGACTTCGCCTACACCGAAAGCGCCACCGCCACACTCTCCCGATGGAACAAAGAGGAAGCCCTCCGCGCCCTCGTCCGGCTCATGCGCGCCCTCCAACCCGACGTCGTCCTCACCATCAACCCGGCCCCCTTCCCCGGCCAACACGGTCATCACCAAACGGCCGGACTGCTCGCCACCGAGGCGTTCAACGCCGCCGCCGATCCCTCTCGTTTCCCCGATCAAATCTCCCTCGAAGGTCTTACCCCCTGGCAACCCCGCAAGCTCTACTACTCCGGCACCGGTCCCGATAGTATCTCCATCCCCTCGGACGAACCCCTGCCCGATGGCCGAACCCCAGGCCAAATCGCCGGCGAAGCGCTCTCCCATCATCGCTCCCAAGCCTTCGGCAATATCGCCAACGCACCCTGGCTCCGACGCGCTCAAAGTGTCACGCTCATCAAGGCCGTCGTCTGGCCCCCTGCCCCCGAGTCCGATCTCTTCGACCACCTCCCATCCTCCCCCAATCCTACCCCACCTCTCAGCCCAAAGCGCCCATCCCCACCCCCCAACTCGAAACCGCTCGCTCTGGAATTCATACCCAGACCCGCCATCCAACGTTTCCAAGAATGGTCGCGCGCCCAAGGGGTCGATCCCTCCATCGCCACTCTCAAAGCCGATCTGCCTGTCGTCGCCGGACGTGGTAATCGTCCCCTCCTCCGCCTTTCCAATGCCGGGGATCAAACCGCCGCCGGTTCCATCCAAATTACCCTTCCCCCGGGCGGCGGCGGAGCCTCAGCGATCCCCTTCTCGATTGCTCCTAAATCAACCCAAGACATCCCGCTCGATCTCCAGCTGCCCGACTCCTTCGAAAACGACGCCGAACTCAAAGCCTCCATCCAACGCCCCAACACAAATCTCACCGCCATCGCCACCATCCACCCTCTGCCCAAAGCCCGAGTACCGCGACTCAGCACTAGCGGATCCCCCTGGGACACCTCCCGTCGCGCCGCTTGGACCGCCCTCCCAACTCTCACTATCCCGCACACCCGAATCGCCCAAGGCAAACCCTCCGGCCCCACGGATTGTAGCGCCATCATCCGCGTCGCTCACGATGGCACCTCACTGTTCGTCGAAGTCGACGTCACCGACGACACCCTCGTCTCCAATATCGCCCCCAACGACATCAAAGGCCACTGGCGCAGCGATTCCGTCGAACTATGCATCGACCCTCAAGCCGGTGCCGAACACACCTTCGAAACCTTCAAACTCGGAGTGTTCCCCTTCGACTCCGCCGGCCGCGTCCGAGCCGCTCGCGACGCCGACGCCAAACCCGGCCTCGTCGAAGTCACCGCGCCCGATGTCCGCCTGCACTCCGAGAAAACCGCCACCGGCTATCGCATTCAGGCCGCAATCCCATTGGCCACCGCCGACATCAACCTCACCCGAAGCCGCGAGATCGGCTTCAATGTCATCGTCTACGACGGCGATAAATCCGACGCCGCCCCCGGCGAAAACATCAACAAATCCCGCATCGCCTGGGCACCACGCTCCGGTGTTCAAGGCCGACCCGAAGACTGGGGCCGCCTCATCCTCGACTAACCCCATCATGCCGATCGATCCTTCCAACCCCAGCACAGCCGATGCCCCGTTGGCACCCACGCCTCCCCGCCCACCCAGGCGTCCTCGCTACTCCGGGACTCATCCACGGAAGTTTCAGGAGAAATACAAAGAGCTCAACCCCGATCGCTTCCCCGACGTCGCCGCGAAAATCGCCGAAAGCGGTAAAACCCCAGCCGGAAGCCATCGACCCATCTGCGTCGACGAAATCCTAAACCTGCTCCAACCCGCTCCCGGCATGGTAGGGATCGATGCAACGCTCGGCTTCGGTGGCCACGCGCGGGCGTTGCTCGACCGGATTCAGCCCAACGGTAAGCTTATCGGTGTCGACACCGACATCCACCAACTCCCGCGCACCGAAGCCCGGCTGCGTGCGCTCGGTTACGGTCCGGATCGGTTCATCACCGCCCACACGAACTACGCCGGGATCCCCAAAGTTTTGGCTTCGCTCCAAACCGGCCCGGCCGACTTTGTCCTCGCAGACCTCGGCTGCTCCTCCATGCAGCTCGACGATCCAGAGCGCGGCTTCTCGTTCAAGACCGATGGCCCACTAGACATGCGCATGAACCCTGAGAAAGGCCCGTCAGCCGCCGCTTGGCTGGCCGCCGTCCGCGAAGATCGACTTCGTTCAGCCCTCGAAGAAAATGGTGACGAACCCCACGCCGCAAAGATCGCCGCCACTCTCTGTCGCGCACGCCAAACTCAACCCCTCACCACCACCAAAGATCTCCGTCGGCTCATCTGCGAAGCGCTCCAGGATACAGACGGCCGGATCCGCACCGCCAAAGACCCCGCCGTCGAACCCTCCATCCGACGCGTGTTCCAAGCCGTGCGAATCGCCGTCAACGACGAGTTCTCAGCCCTGAGCACCTTCCTCAGAAACCTTCCCGAGATCCTCAAGCCCGGCGGCCGCGTCGCCATCCTCACCTTTCACTCCGGCGAAGATCGCCGCGTCAAACACGCCTTCAAGGAGGGTCTCCAAGCCGGTCTCTATGCCAAGATCGCCGAAGACGTCATCCGCCCCACTCGCGAAGAAATTCACACCAATCCACGCGCCGCCAGCGCCAAACTACGCTGGGCTCTCCGCAGCCCCTAAGCCGTAACGATGCGGCAGGAATTCATCGCAAAGATGGAATGGCGGAATGACACGAAGCCGGGACAAAGAAATCTCCATCCATTGCGTGGGAAACTCCAAACGCCAACCCGTGACCCCTACACTCCCTGCAGATAGATTCAGTTCCTCTGCGCCTTTCGTCCTTTGCGCCTTCGCGTTAAACACTCCCCTGAATGGTCACGGTTAAGGCAACGCCACCCGTTGCCACCCGTGCAGCCCCAAGCCGATGTCGCGCTCCACGAACTCCCAGATCACCACCTTCCGCCCCTCCAACATCGCCGGGTTCGCCCGAAGTTCCTGCCTGCCCAACGTCGATCCCCCGCCATCGTTCACCAAGCTCATCACCGGGTGATTCAGCTCTCTCGCGAGATGAGCACTGAACCCTGCCGACATCGGCGCATCCTGCTGATAGATCCGCGTAAAACTGTCGCCCAGCACCAAAACCTCCGCTTCCGCCCCATCCCGATACAGCTCCCCTGCATCCTTACGAATCACCTGTTGGCATACAACCTCCTCCGCCCGAACCGCTCGCTCAATCGCAGGCGACTGAAGCATCCGGATCAAATCACCCGTTCGTCGCACCGCAGTCGAACGTACCTCATACTCAACTCGCCCCTTCTGTGCCCAACCCAACTCCGTGAGCCGACGCGCCACCAACCGGGCCGCACGCTCCACGCCCGCAGGCGACCAATGGGTGTCCTGCGCCAGATACAGCGGCACCTGTTCCACCCCGCTAGCACCAGATCGGTAAGACCTGAATTCTTCAAATAAGTCCACGACTTCCACCTTCGCCGACCGCAACCGCGCGAAGATCTCCCGAGTACGAGGCGCATCCGCCTGACGCATCGAACCCGCTCGCTCCGTAACACGGTCCGGATAAATGCTCTCCTTGTTCGGCACCGGCAATAGTAGCAACCGAATGCCGCGCGCCGCCAGTTGATCCCGATAATCCACAATCGCCCCGACCGGATCCGACGACGTCACCATCACCCCCGACGACGCCGACCCAGCCGTCGACGTCTGCGGCCCATCGATCAGGTAGTTCAATCCCGGCTTGTAAAAATACCACCCCTCCCGCCCGATCGTCACCTTGCTCCCCCCATCCCTAAGCCATGCAAATTGCGCATACTGCACCCAAGGCCGCGTCACTTGCCCCACCCAGTTCGCTTGCTCCAACCGACGCTCATAGCTCCGTAGTCCGGCCGATGTCGGGGCTTGATCGAACAACTCCAAAGCCCGAACCGCTTCCTCCTCGCGCAGTTCCTTCAGCGTCTGAATCAAAGGGACCCCACCCAGGATCGCCAAAAAGGCAACGAGCAGAAACCACTGTGGATCTCGTAGACGGTTCATAGCCTCAAAACTGAAAGTAGAGAAATGGGTTGAACTCCTGCGAAACCATCACCACCAAGCCCAACGCAAAAACCAAAAGCAACGTCAGCACTCTTGGCCACGTCAGGGGTCGGTCCACCCAATCATGCGCCTGCATCGGCTGAAACACCAATACTCCGCACAGCGCCAAGACCATGACCTGGTAAGGAGTATACAGCGTCGCCGCGAGCAATGGGCTCAACGCCCCTACGGCTCCCAGGCCAAACAGGGCCTTCAAATGGGCACTCGCCGATCCCAAGTCCTCCGCCCGAAATACAACCCACGACAGTAGCATCAACAGAAACGTCAACACCATGCGCACGGCTCTCGGACACCCTGCGTATACGCTGCGCCGACCTCGCCAACGTTCGAAAACCAGTAGCAGCCCATGGAACGCACCCCAGATCACAAAGTTCCATTTCGCCCCGTGCCACAGCCCTCCCAAAAGCATCACCACCGCGAGGTTCACATACGTGCGCCCCTCCCCCTTCCGATTCCCACCCAAGGCGACATACAGGTAATCCCGCAGAACGTTGGAGAGCGAGATGTGCCACCGACGCCACAGCTCCGTGATGTTCTCCGATCGATAGGGCGCATCAAAGTTTCGCGGAAACTCAAATCCCAACATTCGACCCAGCCCCACCGCCATGTCCGAATACCCACAGAAATCAAAATAGATCTGAAAGGTATACGCCAGCGCTCCAATCCACGCGTCCCCCATCATCAGATCCTTCGCAGCAAACGCCGCATCCGCAACCGTCCCACAGGGGTTGGCCAAAAGGATCTTCTTCGCAAAACCCAACACAAACAACGCCACCCCAACCGCAAATCGCCCGACCGTGTGCTCCCGATCGGCCAACTGCGCGGCCAGTGTCTTATACCGAATAATCGGCCCCGCCACCAAATCAGGAAACAACGCCACAAAAGCCGAAAAACCCGAGAAGCTACGCGCCGGGAGCGCATCACCGCGATACAGGTCGATGATGTAGGTGAGCGAATGAAAAGTGTAGAACGAGATCCCCACCGGCAAAACCACCTGCATGATCGTCAGCGGCGTCGCCCCAAACGCTCCCAACACTTGGTTCAACGTCGTCGCCGCAAACATGTAATACTTGAAGAACCCCAACAGGCTCAGGTTCGTCACCACACACGCGATCACCGCTCCTCTCCGTTCCACCTGCGTCGCACCCGGACGCGTGATGATCCGTCCCCACACGTAATCCAAAACCGTGGTGAACAGCATCAAGCCCGCAAACCAAGGCTCCCACCACCCGTAAAACACATAGCTCGCCAAGGTAATCCAACCATTACGCCACCGCTGTCCCAAAGCGTAATACACCAACAAAAACAAAGGCAGAAAATAGAAGACGAAGATTTGTGTCGTGAAAACCATGGCTCAACCCAGGATTCAATTTCACCACACACCACAATCACAACCCCCACCACAGAATCGCCCCACGCACTCCCCGTTGCACTCAGACGTCTTCCACACTTCATTCATCGTCTCTTCTTGGAGAAAATCGCAGCGCACGTTGAGAAAAGTTATGCACCTGGATATGCCCATCTCACCCACCCATGGCGAGCCAAATCACGGCCGCCGCACCCCGGGTCCCCAGGCCCTGGCAGCGCCGGCACCCCTGCCGGCCTTCGGAAAGCCCAATGTCCGCAATCCTCCCCCTATAGGCCGTGTGCCCCCACACGGCCTGGCCACCCCACCCCAGGTCCCCAGCCCCTGGGAGCGCCGGCACCCCTGCCGGCCTTCGGAAAGCCCAATGTCCGCAATCCTCCCCCTGCAGGCCGTGTGCCCCCACACGGCCTAGCCACCCCACCACGGGTCCCCAAGCCCTGGGAGCGCCGGCACCCCTGCCGGCCTTCGGAAAGCCCAATGCCCGCAATCCTCCCCCTGTAGGCCCTGTGCCCCCACACGGCCTAGCCACCCCACCCCGGGTCCCCAGGCCCTGGGAGCGCCGGCACCCCTGCCGGCCTTCGGAAAGCCCAATGCCCGCAATCCTCCCCCTATAGGCCCTGTGCCCCCACACGGCGTGCCCTCGTCCTCTGTGGTAACCTCAAGACTCCATTCACCGCACCCACCCATCGCCTACAGCAACTCCCGAATCGGCGACCCGCCCTCCACAATAAATCGCGGCCGCCCCTGGTGGTCGAGATACGTATCCGTCAAAGGCACTCCAAAATGATGGTATATCGTCGCCGCCAAATCACCCGGCGTCACCGGCCTCTCCCGAATCGCTCCTCCATCTCGCTCCGTCGACCCTATCACCTGGCCGTGCCGAAATCCCCCGCCCGCCATGGTCATCGACATCACCACAGGCCAATGATCCCTCCCGTCCGTGCTGCCTTGCGTTCCAATTCTCGGCGTCCGACCAAACTCGCCCATCGCCAAAACCAACACATCGTCCAACAACCCTCGCTCCTCCAAATCCGTCACCAACGTAGTCAGAAGGTGATCGAACACCGGCAACAGCGGCCGCAGCCCATTCCAGATGCCCCCATACGGAGGAATGTTATCACCGTGATTATCCCACGTGCCGGAGGCCGAATGGTGACTCAAATCGATGGTCACAAAACTCACACCAGCCTCCACCAACCGCCGCGCCAATAACGCCTGCCGACACCATTCATGCTCCCCAAATCGATCCCGCACCACCCGCGGTTCACGCTCCAAATCAAACGCCGCTTGTGCCCGCTCACCGGCCACCAAATCAAATGCCTGCTGACCAAATCGATCCAGCGCCGACATCGAACCCGAGGTGTCAATCTCCCCTCGTAATCGATCCATCTGCTCCACCAAACTCCGCCGCGTCCGCAACCGATCCATCGTCAACCCCGACGGCAACCGAAATAATTGACTCACGTTGTCGCCCCGAAAGGGGTCGAAGGTCTTACCCAAATACCCACCCCAGGCCACATGGGATCGGTCCTTCATGTTCAACACCACATACGGCGGCATGCCGGCATGGTTCGCTCCATGACGCTGGGCCACTACCGACGCAATCGCAGGATACAGATGTCCGTTCGGATTAAGTCGTGGCTCCGCGTCTCGGTTGCCGGTCTGAAAGACTTGGTTGGGTTCGTGATTGCTCTCCCGGGCGTCCACCGACCGTATCAAGGTCAGCTTGTTCATCATCGCCGCCTGCTTGGGCAGATACTCGCAGAGATGCACGCCCGGTAAACGGGTAGGAATGTCCTTGAACGGTCCTCGGATCTCGCTGGGTGCATCCGGTTTAACATCCCAGGTGTCGATGTGACTCGGACCGCCCGTCATCCAAAGCAGGATCACGCTCTTGTTGCGGCCCATCGTTCGGCCCTGGCCCACGCTCTCAGCCCGCAGTCGCAATAACCCTGGCAAGCTCAGCCCCGCCATCCCCGCGAGCCCAGCCTTCAGCATGCTGCGGCGGCTAAATACGTTCAGCCCCTCGCGCACACGTGGGTTGAAATCCACAAACGCGTGCCGCGTGGTATGCCCATGTGCGTGATGATCGACCTGAGCCACAGGCCTAGGCTACCGCCATTTCCTCCGACGGGTCAAAGCCTAGTTGAGTCGACACCCCGCACGGCGCAACCGCCCCACCACGGGTCCCCAAGCCCTGGGACCACCGGCACCCCTGCCGGCCTTCGGAAGACCCAACGCCAGCAATCCTCCCCCTGCAGGCCCTGTGCCCCCACACGGCCTGGCCACCCCACCCCAGGTCCCCAAGCCCTGGGAGCGCCGGCACCCCTGCCGGCCTTCGGAAAGCCCAACGCCAGCAATCCTCCCCCTGTAGGCCGTGTGCCCCCACACGGCGCAGCCACCCCACCCCGGGTCCCCAAGCCCTGGGAGCGCCGGCACCCCTGCCGGCCTTCGGAAAGCCTAATGTCCGCAATCCTCCCCCTGTAGGCCGTGTGCCCCCACACGGCGTGGCCACCCCACCCCAAAGCCTCAAACCCGCCATTCAAGCTCGAACCCCAACCCCACGCTTCGGCGACACCCGTGCCAGCAATCGAGCAATCAGTGGCGATCCGCGCCGGGCTTTCGCAGCCATTCCCTTCGCTCGACGCATGGCCCGGCGCGCCCACACAAACTCCGTCGCCAAAATCGCTAACCCAGCCGGAATCACCACCATCGCAGGCCCGGGGAGGACGATCATGATCACTCCCACCAACACGACCGTCCCCCCGACCAATGCCACCAGGATCCGCTTCATACACTTAAACTCCTAAGGCCTTGTGCCCCGACACCGTCGAAGCATCCCCCGTCGCCTTCGGCCGCACTAAGGAGAGAACAACCGACGTTCCCAGAATCAAAACGATCACTCCCAACGAGACGAGCGTGTCCAGTTTCCACGTCGTATGCGCGAGGATCATCTTCACCCCCACAAACGTGAGAACCACTCCCAGTCCAATCTTCAGGTAATGAAACTTGTCCATCACCCCCGCCAACGCAAAGTACAGCGAGCGCAGTCCCAGGATCGCAAACACGTTCGACGTGTAGACAATAAACGGATCCGTCGTCACCGCGAAGATCGCCGGGATCGAATCCACCGCGAAGATCACATCCGAGATCTCCACCAACAACAGCACCACAAACAACGGCGTCGCCATCCGAACCCCGTTCTCGCGAACAAAGAAGCTCTCTCCGCGATAGTCGCTCGTCACCGGCATCAACTTCTTAAACGCTCGCACCACCGGGTTTCGTTCCGGGTGAATCTCCTCCTCCCGCTTGAAGATCATCTTCAAGCCCGTCAGAATCAAAAACGCGCCGAAGACATAAATAATCCAAGCAAACTTAGCCAATAACGCAGAACCCGCCGCGATCATCGCAGCGCGCATACCCAAGGCCCCAAGAATTCCCCAGAACAATACCTTGTGCTGATACTTCGCCGGAACCGCGAAGTAAGAAAACAACAGCGCAAAGACAAACACGTTGTCCACACTCAACGACTTCTCAATCACATACCCAGTAAAGAACTCCAGCGCCTTCGTCGAACCCGCATAGTGCCACACTCCCAAGTTGAAGATCAGCGCCAGCGTGATCCACACCACGGTCCAGGTCATCGATTCCCGAAACGTAACCACATGGGTCTTCCGATGAAACACGCCCAAATCGAGCGCCAACATCGCCAACACAAATACGTTGAATCCAATCCAAAGTGAAAGTGAGTCAGTCATGCAAAAAGTGTAACAATAGGTTTCTTATCAATTCTTATAGGGTCGTGGAACAGGTCAAAATACAGACATCCTTCAAGTCTCAACCCGAGGCGCTAGCGAAGATTGAGGCCACCGTCCGGTGGCCCCAATCAGGATCTCAAAGTCTCGGGTTCGCCCGAACCCCATCCTGCTTCATCTCGGTGAGCGTGGCGTTTGGCTTAGCGCGCCACTCGGCAAGACCGCGACCGATGGCTCGGCATCGAAACCTGGCTCCGGATGCGCTGCACCCGCTTCGCACTCCGACTCGCAATCTTGTCCTTTAACTCCAGCATCACCTTGCTGAACGCGGCTCTCAGCGTGTGGTCGTTCCCGTCCGCAAAAACATCCGGCCCCGGCGTCACCAGATGGACATGGACGCGATACGACGGGCTGCTCGCTGGTTCATGCACCAGTTGCACCCGCGCATCATCAATTCGAAGCGCCTCGCGCAGCGACAGAATCTGGCTCTCCACCCACTTGTCCAACGCGTTCGTTGATCGGATACCCAGGTGTCTCAGTTTCAGTTTCATGTTCAAGATGTGTTTTTGATTGTCCCGCAGTCGCAGCCATCACCAGAACCATCCCAGCACAGCCGCAACAACGTGCTCATCATCACTCCATCTCTCAGTTCGGGCTAATACGGCTTTCCGATTGATTCATTAGGTTATTACGAAGTATCCTCCAACCCGAATGGAATGGCTCAATTATCATCACCTGCGTTATTTCTGGACCGTCGCTAAAGAAGGAAGCCTCGCCCGCGCCGCCGCCTCCCTCCACGTGTCCCAACCCTCCATCTCCGAACAACTCAAAGAGCTCGAAACCGCCCTCGGCGAAAAGCTCTTCCGACGCGAGGGCCGCAAAAATAAGCTCACCGACGCCGGCCTCGTCGTCTTCGGTTTCGCTGACGAAATCTTCGCTCTCGGCCGCGAGATGCTAAACGCCGTCAAACAACGCCCAGGCACCAAAGTGCTCCGACTCAACGTTGGAATCGTCGACTCCTTCCCAAAACTCGTCACCAACGAAATGCTCAAGCCCGTCTTCTCATTGCCTCAACCCGTTCACGTCATTTGTCGCGAGGGAAAAATGGAGGATCTCCTCTTGCAACTCGCGGCGCACAGGCTCGATATCATCTTCTCTGACGAACCCGCCTCCAGCAGCGTCGGCTTCAAAACCTTCAACCACGATCTCGGACATTCCGGCACCACCTTCTGTGCCCAGCAATCGCTCGCCGCAAAACTCAAACGCGGCTTTCCTAAATCACTCCACGAAGCCCCAGTGCTTCTCCCGGCCGAGAACACCCCCTTCCGACGCTCCCTCGACGCCTGGTTCCGCGACCAACAGATCCAACCCCGCGTGGTCGCCGAGTGCGACGACCTCGCTCTCATGAAGGTGCTAGCCGCAGAGGGACTCGGCTTCATCGCAATCCCCAGCGTCACCGCCGATGACGCACTCGAGCACTACGACTTCCATCGCATCGGCTCTACCCGCGAATGCCGCGTTCAGTTCCACGCCACCACTGCCGAACGTCGTCTCGTCCACCCAGCCGTAAACCTCCTCACCAACAAAACCAAACTCGGCATGCGCCCAAGCCCACCCTGATCGCCCTCCTTCTAGAACCCAAATCCGAGTCCTTCTAGGAAAATAATTAGTGGCACCTGAAATGATCCGTGCTATAGGTGACCGTCAGTGGAACTTGAGAACAAAATCGGCACGAAAGGGTCCCTCCGAAGCCGCTATTAGAAGCTTCGGCGGCCTTGCATTGTATGTTCGAAAAGAGCCGAAGCTTGGATCACCCTTCAAACCCGGGCGAACCGTCCGGCGGCCTTGGCTCCAATGTATACAGCCTCACCGACGACCTAGCTCGTCTCTCTCTGCCAGCTGAGTTCCAGGACCCGCAGCAACGCTTCGCGTGGCTCACTTCCATTTGCTACCTCGTCATTCTCATAGGTGTCGGCGGCATCAAACTGCCCGAAGACATCGCACCACCACCGCCCCCTCCACCCACAATCGTTCCGATCGAGGTCTTCGTCCCTCAGCTCACCCAACAGGAGCCGGAACCCGAACCCGAACAGCCCCCTGAGACACCTCCCGAAACCCAGGAAACCATCGCCGATCCGACCTCCTCCGCACCTCCAGAACCCACTGCCGTGGCCGCCCTCACTCCGGCGGTCGTCTTCTCCCTTCCTACCCCTGGCCCAGTCAAAATCGTCAGCGTGGAACGTGCCGAAGCCGGCCCCCCCACCAAACCCATCCCCCCGTCCACACCCACCCCAACCAAACCCACCGGCCCTACCGTCTTTCGGCGAGGCTCCGGAAATACCACCGACGGTGGGTTCTACCCGGAACCAGACTACCCCCCGGAAGCAGCGAAGGTCCATGAGCAAGGTACTGTGACCCTCTTGGTCATCATCGATGCCGATGGAGCCGCGGTGTCTGCTAAACTCCACCAAAGCTCCGGATCCACAACCCTCGACCGCTATACTACCCAATTCGTCCGTAAACGCTGGAAATGGCCCCGCGGTGAACCCAGACAGTACTACGTCCCCGTCGAATACAGGCTCCGCTAACCAAGCTCTCAGCACCGCCACCGATTTAACATTTTGCTGTTAATCCAAAACCAGAAGCCAACAATCCAAACGCACGATCCTGAAACACGACCCGTATAAGCTGTTATGATGTTTGCCAATGTGCTCATTGAGGTGTTCGCCAAAGGCGGCCCTATCATGTACCCGATCGCCATCGTCTGCGTGGTGGCCTTCGCCGTCGTCGGAGAACGTTCCATCTGGTGGCTCCGCGAACGCAGTAAGCGCGATCCCAAGAAGCTCGAACAAATCCTCGCCGCGCTCGATAATGGCGACTTCCTTTCCGCCACCAACCAAGCCGAAGGTTCCCAAGATCCCATCATCCGCACGATCTACCACGGTCTCAATCACACGCACTCCTCCATGCAAGGAGCCCTCCAGGTCTCCGCAGGCGTGGAACTCCAAAAGGCCGGCCGCTTCCTCGGCGTCATGGATACGCTCGTCACTCTCGCCCCACTCCTCGGTCTGCTCGGCACCGTCACCGGCATCATGGGCTCCTTCAAATTCGTCGGAAATTCCGACCTCGCCGTCGATAAAGTCACAGGCGGTATCGGCGAAGCGCTAATCGCTACCGCATTCGGCCTCGGTATCGCCATCTTCACCCTCATCCCGTTTAACTATTTCACCGGCAAAGTCGCCCGCCTCCAATTCGAACTCGAAACCGCCGCAACCAACGTCGAAGTGCTCGTCAATGCCGCCAAACAAAAAGGGTTCCAAACAGAAATCATCCGACGCGATCGATCCCGAACCCCAGCCGCTTAACCCCATACTTCCCAACCCATCGACATCACCCTCTTGCCCATGAACCGTCATCTACGCCCTCCCTGTAGGCCGTGTGCCCTCACACGGCGTTGTCTCCCTTCCCTCCGGCTCATGAACCCAGTGCGCGAGGTTCCAGCCTCAAGGCAGTCTACTCGGTAACCCTCACCATTCCTCGCTCACTTTCTAGGCATGAAAATCGGATCGCCATTGCCACACAAGAAGGCCCGCATCGAAGTCGTCCCCCTGATCGACATCATGTTCTTCCTCCTGGCAGCCTTCATGATGGTGAGTCTCAAGATGATCAGCCTCCAGTCCATCAAGGTCAACCTACCCACCGCCACCAAAGCGACCCCCGAGAATAAACCCGACATCCTCAACATCGCCGTCGACAAAAAAGGCGAGGTTTACCTCGAAAAACGCTTCATTAACATCCCTGACCTCCAAGTCGAACTGCTCAAGCGCTTCCGAGCCAATACCAATCTCCCCGTCTACATCAGCGGAGATCGTGATGCCTCCCACGGTGCCGTCATCAACGTGCTCGACGTCGTCCGCAAAGCCGGAGTCCAGAAGGTCGCCTTCGCCATCAACAAGCAGGAAGAAACCGCCGCTCCAAGCTCCAAAAAGTAGCGCCCCTCAAAAGATTTTCTAAAACGGCTTCCGCACCCCGGTCTCCTTTCCACCCTCAGTCTGCGCTTTCGCTCGGGTCTCCTCGCTGTGCTCAACAAGGCTTGAGCCCTCTGACTTAGCTCTTCCATCCCCAGCCAACGCCGAGGTTTCAATCGTCCCCTCCACCCCTCCATATCCGTCCAACCCCACCGGCGGCGGCACCTTATACTCCAACACGCAACGAAACCCCACATTGTCTGAGGTTTCAGTCCCATTGAGTCGACGCCGCGCACTCGATAAACAGGCCTCCCTCGTCCCATGCGACCACGCCGCCCCTCGTATCACGTTCAACCCAATGTCCTCATCATACCAATCCGAACACCACTCGCTCACATTCGATCCCAGGTCATAGAGCCCATTTTCGTTCGAAGGAAAGATGCCCACCGGTGACGTAAACGGATACGAGTCTACCCCAAGTTCCTCACCCAAGTTCGCTACGCCTTTCGGTGGAGGGAATTGGGTTCCCCATGGAAAAATTCCGCCAATCGCCCCGTTCCTCTCACGTGGCGACCCTCCCGGCTCTTGGCCTAACCCCGCTACTCGACTCCACTCCCGATCCGTAGGCAGCCGATACAAATCCCTAGGCCCAATTCTCCCATAGGCCCGCTCCAACCGAGTCAGCCAATCGCAAAACGCCTCCGCCTGCGGCACAGTCACCATCACAACGGGATGATCCTCTCCTTGCTCAAACGATGGTGCCTTCAACGGCCATCCCCCGGCTTTAACAAAGGCCTCGAAATCCCGCACCCGCGTTAACCATACAGACCAAAACGTTCGTGTTCCTAGGATCGGCACAAATCGCTGCCCAATCGCGTTCACATAATCCAACCGATTCGACACCACCCCCATCGCGTCCAAAGCATCCGCAGGATAAACCCTCAAAAGTTCCTTCAAACCCTCATGCGAAAGTGCCATCGGCGTGCGCTGACGATCGATCCAATGATCCACCAGTCGACGCCAAAGCGGTTCGATTTTCGCAATCGAGGGATCCCTCAGGAGTTTCCGCGCCAATGTCTCATCCAGATGCCATCCCTTCGACTGCACCTGCCGCCACCGAAGCTCCAACTCCGCCTCCGCTCCACTCAGATATTGGCTCCTCTCCGCGATCAGCAATTCGATCGCATCCGCACGACTCCAGTTCTCACTCGCCATTAACGCCGCAAGTCGGCTATCCCGAGCCGTCGTAAAGGCTCCGACTCGTTGGCGCGCAGCCTCCTTCAGTTCCATCAACGGGGCGCACAGATAGGTGCGCAAAGCCCGTCGATCCACCGTTACCCGATCCGCAAACACCCGTTCGGCTTCACGATACCCTTCACTCCATTGCTTGAGCCACGGATCGGACCGACATCGCATCAGCCAATCCCCCAAACTGCCCAGCGCGATCGACTCGGCGAGGTTCGGATTCGCTTGGCATGTCTGCTCGTCCAGAACAATACCTTGAACCGCCAAAGGTAGATCCGGATGCAACGCCAGTAATGCCGCGGAAAGTTTCTGGTCCGCACTCAATCGCGCATCCCCATGGATCTGGCGCAGCAACCCGGCCAACCGTTGGTCCCGCAGCTCCACCTCAACCCAGCGCAGCAGGTAACCCAAGGACCAGTGCCGCTGCGCCTCAGACCAGTTGCGCGCCAACGCTTCCGCCAAAGCCTCCGCCGTGCCGCATTCCCGGGTCTCAAATCGATAGGGCTTGTGCCCCACCCCCAGGCGTTCTCCGCTGCTCACCTCCGCGTAAACGCCAATCGTGCGATCGCCTTCCAGCCAACGCTCCACCTCCGCTCCCATCCATCGGTGACGATAGTTCCGCGTCAAAAGCCCACGCAGCAACGTCACCCACTCCGCCGGTAGGGTGCGCGGCACTTCAATGCCCTCGCTCACCAGTCGAAAATTGATCGCCTGCTCACTCATTCCCGAAAAGGGATGCCTCCCCATCAGCATCTCCAACACCATCACTCCTACACTCCACCAATCCGAGGCTTTGCTCACCACCCCAGCCGTCGCCTCTGGAGCACAGTAGGCCGGAGTCCGATTCACCGTCGTCAGGTGCAAGGAAATGTCCCCCACACTCGAGATTCCAAAGTCACTCAACACAAGCTCCATCGGGTCCGCACTCCGAATCAAAATGTTCGCCGGTTTCACGTCGCGGTGGAGCACGCTGTATTCCTGCAAACGCATCAGTGCCTCTGTGATCTGTCTCAATACCACTCGTATAAGATCCGGCCCAAGGTTTCCCGCACGCATCCGCTCCGCCAAGGACCCGCCCTCAACGTATTCCTGGATCTCAAACATCCGCTCCGCAACCTCGCCTACCCGGACCACCCGGACAATATGCGGCGTCTGAAGGGTCGCGAGCCGCTCCAATATCTCTCGCTTCGGTCGCACCCCATATCGGTACAGCTTCAACACCCGACGCACTCCCGTCTGGGGTTCTTGCAACATCCAAAGATCCGCCTCCCCCGAGGTCACCGGCATCGGGGCCAGCACTCGAAACCCCTCGAAATAGCCACCCGATTGAAGATGCAATGGCGACGGACATCCCTCACACGTCCCCTCCTCAAGGATCGTCGTAGGCGCACGTGATGGAATGTCGGCGACCAAGGTCTCCGCCCCAGTGCCCAACTCATCCACAGGAAAACGCGGAGCACTCATCCCGCCGCCTCCCGACCCGGCTTTTGGCTCGGCTTCCGTTCCCGATCCGCCACCGCCCTCTCCACCCGCGCCGGATCCACAACCACTCGCACCGGGTGCTCCCCAGGAGAACGTTGCATACGAAATTCCGCATCCCAACCACGTTCCCGAAGTTTCCGCCTCAGCGCCGCGTGATCCTCACACCACAGCTCCTCTCGCTCCCGATCTCGCAAACGTTGCTGCTCCGAGATCTCCCGATTCGCAGCATATCGCACCATCGCCGTTTGAATGTGATCCAGCGAGGCATCCGCAACCACCTCCACCCCATACTCCGTCTCCGCCGCCTTGTGCATCACCAACCGGCCTCCTTGCGCAAATGCCGTTACCAATCCCTCCTGAGTCTCATAGCCCAACTCACGTAACGACTCCACCACCGCCAGCCTCCGTTCCTCTCGTTCACGCCTCACCGTCGCCGCCTCGATCTGCTCTCGAACCCGCCCTCGAATTTCCTTCCAATCCACAGGCATCTCCAACCCCAGGAACTTCCTCAACAAAAGCACGTCCTCGTTCTGGCTCAACTCCGGGAACACCTCCAACTCATCCATCAGTCCCTGGATCTCCTCATGAAATCTCACCCGCTCCCGCACGCGTCCAACGCGCTGGTTCGCCTCAGCCAAATAGCGCTGCTCAAACGTCCGACGTTGTTCCTCGTCCACGATCCGCCCCACCGCCTCAAAACCAACCGCAAGTTCCATCGACAATCTCTCGTCCGAAAGCGCCGCCGCTTCCTCTAACACTCGTCGTACCTCCTCGCATTGCTCCTCCGAACCCGCTCCACCACCCTTCCCTTCGCCCTCGGCATGGGGCTCTCCCTCTCTCGTGCCGCCCTCCACGTAATCGCGCAGGCTACGACCAACCCATCCCGCCCTTCTCGGCGCGCCCGGCACATGCCCAACCCGAACCTCTTCCTCACGCGCACGTTCCTCTTCGGCCTGCCTAATCCGCTTTCGCAGTAGCTCCATCTTCGCCTCCATCCGCTCAATGCCCACCGCATCGTCCACCCCAAGGGCCTCAATCTCCTCCAATGTCACCACTTCCCCCGCCCCATCCGTCATCGTCTCAATGTCCCCAACGTTCGCCCCCACGCTCAGCCTCACGTGTGCCTCGATGCACGCGTTCACCGCCTCCCGCAGCTTGGAGTGACGCAACCGAAGCTCCAACCGTCGCGCCGCAATTCGCTGGCGCCCAACAACGATCTCCTCTCGCACCCTCGCCACCCGACGCTCATAACGTTGAGCCGCTTCCTCATCCCGGTCCGCCAACAACCCTTCTCGTGCTTCTCGTGCCGCCTCCTCGGGGACGACGCCTTCCACCGCACCCTCGATCCCAAGTCCCTCCATCACTCTCGCCAGCTCTCTGTATTCCGCATAGCACCGCGCATAGTCCAAATCACAACGCCGACATCGCTCCCGGTTGCTCTGACGTCGTGCCTCCCGACGCAGTCGACGCAACTCCATAAGTTTCGGCCCGCTCATAAGCTCTCCTCCGGCGGGTTCAACTTTGCCGAATCCGATTCCAACCCCAACTCCAACACCGGCACCCCACCCGACTCACCCACCGCGCACACCTCCACATTCCGACCCGATCCAATGTCCTGATCGAACAACGCTCGGGCCAACGGGTTGATCAACCAGGCCTCGAGCTTGTTCCCAATACCACGCCCACCCAAACTCAGATCCGCTGTGCACCGATCGATCAGGTCCGACTCCACCGCCGACGTCAACCGCACCCGAATCTGCTGCTGTTGCTCCAGCCGTCCCAAGATGTTCGCCACCATCTTGCGAAAGATCTCTAAGGCCACCTCAGGCCGAATGAAGTCGAAAACCACAATGTTGTCCCCAATCCGGTTCAAAATCTCAGGTCGGTTGAGCTGGGTCTTGAAGTGGTTCTCAATCTCCCCTCGCACCTTCCTCTCCACCGTCGCGTAATCTTCCTGCGGCGTCACCGTCGGAACCCGATTGCCTTCCCCATCGGTCCGATAAAGCCCCAAGTTCGACGTGAACACGATCACCGACTCACTAAAATACACCCGCTCCCCACGCCCCGACGCAAGCACACCGTCGTCCAACAGTTGCAGAAACTTGTCCAAAATCCTCGGGTGCGCCTTCTCGATCTCATCAAATAACACCACCGCAAACGGCTTCTCCCGAATCGCATTCGTCAACTCTCCTCCCGCATCGTAACCCACATATCCCGGGGGAGCCCCGATGAGTCGCTGGTCCGCGTGCTCCGTCGAGAACTCGCTCATATCAAATCGAATGTAAGCACGCTCATCCCCAAACAGCAGCTCCGTAATGGTCTTCGCCAACTCCGTCTTCCCAACACCGGTCGGCCCAGCCAGGAAAAGCACCCCACGCGGCCGACCCGGCCCCTTCGACGCCTGCGCCCCCGAAAGCCCCGTCACCGCTCGCTTCACGATGTCCAAAGCCTTCACCACCGCTTGCCGCTGCCCTTTCACCCGCTGCCGAATAAACGTTTCCCCCTCCTGAATCTTCCGGCGATCCAACCGCTTCCACGGATCCTCCGTCACCCCAAGCTTATACCGTCGCACGGCCTCCCCAATGTCGCGAAACGAGAGCCGCTCCCGACGTGCCAACTGGCTGATCGCCACAATGTCCGCCAACAATAATCCCTCCGTCTGCTCCACAAACCCTCGCTCACACACCTCCCGCTCCTCCTCCCTACCCTCCCGATACCCCGACAAGCTCACCGCCAAAGCTCGCACCATCACCGCTCGCGATATGGCGTCCGGTTTCGGAATCGGTATCGACCGCAACCGCGGATTGTCCAACACCAACCACGCCGGTAGATCGTTCTCACGTTCGCAGATCCAAAAGAGCGTATTGAAATGTGCCTCACGCACACGCTCCGTCACGTGCGGCACCGTCGAAAGACCCATCAGCAAGGCTTTCGTGAAGAAGTCATGCTCCCGCTCCGTCGGCGA